>Ga0181519_10002981_pt1 | contig 14077 bp, 8 predicted proteins | sample PEATcosm2014_Bin_26_FD_121102 | JGI IMG/M metagenome (GOLD analysis project Ga0181519, IMG submission 121102) | Peatland microbial communities from MTU Mesocosm Facility, Houghton, MI, USA - PEATcosm2014_Bin02_10_metaG | ecosystem: Environmental > Terrestrial > Soil > Wetlands > Peat | place...
CAAATCGTTGCACTCTGTCCCAATGTTGTCGCAATTCCGATTTGCGACCAAACAATCATTGTCCGGGAATGCGATTTTACCGGATTTCAGGCCATCCCCTATCCACCCGAGCACCTCATCGTTGGTCGCCGAAATCAGCACAGGCCGGCAGCCAATACCTTCGATTTCCTCAATCCGCTTCTTTCCCTCGCCGATCCCGAGAATGTGGTCGGCCCACGAGGGATCGGCCGGTAGCCCGAGGAAGCTAACCAGCGTGGCCCACGCCTCTTCGCGCCGGTATCGCAAAAGGATCGTCCGCCCCGCGCTTCCGTTGGTGTGCAGTTCCTCGGACACTGCCAGCAGATGACGCACCGGCTGTTTGCGGCCTGGCAGAGTGAGAGCCCCGTTGTAGCAGGAGGCGTGTTCGCCGAGCGTTACGTCCTTTACCGTACCGTCCGGAAAGGTCAAGTTGAAGGCGGCCTTCTCGTGAACGGCCGCGGTGATCGCGCCGACATCCGAATCGTTGCCGAAGACGCTCAGAAGATGTGCCTGCCGATCTTCTCCTATATAGCGATCGACCCGCAGGCGAATGCGGGTCGAGGCCTTTTCCGTGACGCGCACATACTCAAGCAGCCCGAGCCGCAGATGTGCATTCTCCATCGGTGTCGCTCTCCTTCTTCGCCGGCGTTTCAGTAAGTTTCAGTGTCCTCCCATCGGCGTAGACCAGGTACAACTCATTGGCCCACCGCTCACGGTGGTGGATAATCTCGGTGTCTCCGTCTTGTTCCACGAATGTCGTCACATGCTTGACCGAGCGCCAGCGGGCTATGTGCCGGTCGTCGCCCTGGCCGAAGACGCCGTTCAAGAGGCCCGCGGTACACAGAAGCCCAACATGGCCACCATGCAGCGGCGTGATGGGCCGGCCTGTCGCAACGTCTTCAGGCGCTGTGCCGCACCCATCTTTATGCCACCGTAGTCGATCTGACCAAGCTACTCAGCGAACAGCAACGGTCTGACTGAACCGATCCTGCCCGCAGTGTCGATCCGGAACCTTGCACGTCCGCCGATTCGACGCCTCATCCGGCTCACGGAGACGGACGCAAGATTCAGCCACTGTTGAACCGCTGGATAGCCGTGGCACGCAGCAGGGAATAACCCGGGCGGCGGTCAGGCCTTCGCCATCGAGAACATGAAATCTGGGCCGATCTAACCAGGTCACCTCTCCTTGAGTTTTCAGATGGGTTCCTCGCAGGTTAGCTCTTCGATCTGAGGATGCCGGGGGATTGGCATTGAATCTCACCCGGTAGCTGTGCTGCCGGTGCAGTTCCCTTGGTGCGCCCAGCATGGGCGCACCCTTAAGCTCAAAATGCCATTGATGGTCTGGAACAACAGATTGAGCGTAGGCGTTAAGGTAATCGACGACGAGCACAAAAGGCTGCTGAGTCTGGCAAACGATCTGTACGACGCAATAGTGGATCAACGTAAGGAACAGCTGGCAACACTCTTGAAGAATTACTGAAATACACACGATTCCACTTCGCTCGCGAGGAGCGTTTCTTTTCAGAAACCGGTTACGCGGAAGCCGCTGCCCACAAGGTAGAACATGACAGCCTGACTTCACAGGTCAAGGAAATCCAAGCGCGCTTCAATGTGGGTTCTCCGGCGCTCACACTCGAGGTCATGAGCTTTCTGAAGGATTGGCTATTCGACCACAGGGTCTGTGCTCGATTCCACCTTGTCGCGCAAAAGCAACGCGCCTTTCTGATCGTTTCCACGCATGGTTCTTTGATAAATCAAATCCTCACAAAAATCAGTGACCGCCATCAGCCCAGGAGTTTTTCCGCAGCCTGTCATAGTCGTTCTAGGCCCCAACGAGAGATATAAGAACGATCGCGCAGCATGCACCTAAGTTTTATGAATAAGGAGACCGGGACTCATTTCATCCAATTTGCCATCCGAGCACTCTACAGAAAAAAGCCGCTTACAAGCCGCACTGCATGTGGACAAGTTGAATCCACTTACATTTGCAAATCATGAGCATTATTGAACAGTCTGCGAAGGAAGCCGATAGTAATGCATGCAGGGTAACTCGCAATCCTTAGTCATGGAGCCGTTGCCCGCAACTCTGAAACCTCGTTTTGAACCTTTTGCAATGCGTAAGTGATTGGACCGGTTATTCGCAGCAGTAACGGGAAGCCAATCATTATCAATCTCTCCTCGGACCTGTCTTGTGAGATTTGGAATTCATCTGGAGATAGTGAGGGACTTGATTGTGCGCGTGACCATCGAAGAAGTGAAGAACACCTCCCTGATTCGCCTTGAAGGCGATGTCGACATTGCCTCTTCAGAGGAGGTTAAGAGCATTCTCATCGACGCACTCGCGTCAAAAATAGAGATCAGGCTTATGCTGGAGGATGCAACAGAGCTGGATATCACGGCCTTGCAGTTGCTCTATGCTGCCGAGCGGGATGCCGCACAATCGAAGATCCCATTCACTCTCGATGGTTCTGTCCCCTCCGAAATCACGTCTGCGATGACTGATGCAGGTTTCGCGAAGTTCCACTTTCAACAACAGTAATCCGAGAACGAAAGGCAGTTAGATCGCCTTGTCAAGCGCAACCATCGTCGATAAGCACAAGCTGTTAGCGCTCATCTGAAAACGTGTCTTTCCGATCGGTTGCCGGCCTTGTCTCAGTTGCCTTTCGCAGCTTGATCTCGAGGTATTCGCGGTAGTTTTCCGGTGCGGGGTTTTCCTGGAGTTCCTCGATGACTGGTCGGAAGTAGGCCAGCGAGCGGATGGGCGCTAGACGCGGGGCATCGGTGGGTCGGATCATTCGGCGCAGTGAGCCCAGCAGCAGGGCGGTTTCAACGGTTTCCAGCGGCACACCATCCTGATGAAGGCTCCGCGCCAGCCACTGGTCGGAGGCGCTGACGCGCATGGGCGTGTCGGGCATTTCGAGATAGAGCGTAATGACGGAGGCCACGTAGGAAGTGGCGTGATCTGCGCAGGTCATTTCTTTCTCCTGCGGCGGGCCGTGGCTTCCTGCTCGCTCTCGCGCACGCGGTAGCTGGAGCCCTCGATGACGGTGACTTCGGCGTGATGCAACAAGCGGTCGAGCATAGTAGCGATGCAGGCGGCGTTGGGGAAGACTTCGTTCCATTCTTTGAACGGCTTGTTCGTAGTGAGAACGAGGGATTTCTGCTCATAGCGCTGGTTGATGACTTCGTAGAGCAGGTCGGCGGATTTGTCGTCGAAGGAGAGATACCCGACCTCGTCGATGCATAGCAGAGACACATTGGCATAGGCGCGCAGCTTGCGCAAGCGGCCTTCCGGCGTTTGCCGGTGCAACTCGGTGAGCAGCTTGGAAGCGGTGCGGAACAAGACGGAGTGGCCGGCCAGCACGGCAGCGTGGCAGAGATTCTGCGCGATCATGGTTTTGCCCAAGCCGTTGGCGCCGACCAGAACCAGATTGCGGGCCTCGGCGAGGAAGTCGAGCGTCATCGCCCGCTCGATGACATCGCGTTCGATGCGCGTGGGCCAGGACCATTCGAAGTTGGCCATGGGCTTGAACTTGCGGATCTCGGAGGCGCGCAGGCGACGTTCCAGGCTGCGGTGGGCACGCTCGGCCGTCTCGATCTGCGCCAGTTGTTCGAGCAACTGATGCGGCGACCAGCGCTGTTTGGACGCATGCGCCAGCATGTCGTCCAGTTGCGCGGCCACGGCGGTGAGGCCGATCCGCTCCAACTGGTCGCGCAGGTTAGGATTCGGGTTCGGGGTCTTCGTCGTGTCGTTGGGCGAGTTCATCGTAGGTCTCCAGATCGTGGGGGCGGACTTCGACACTCTCCGCTTGCGGATGGCGTCTGAGGTCAAGCGGCAACAGTGCGGTGCGATTGGATTGGCGCAGCAGGAACTCGACCGAGGCAGCACGCGGTGTGTTGCGTTCAAGAGCTTCGCGAACGGCGCCGCGCATGGCGCGGGCGCCATAGCGATCCAGCAGATGAAGCAGATGCGCGATCTGATGCGGAGCCGATTCGCCGTCGGCGAAGGCCCGCTCCAGTAACTCCGCGCTTTCGGGAACAACCAACTCCAGACGGCCAGAGCGCGTGGACTCGATCGCCTTGCGCTTGGTGCGCAACAGAGCCTGCTGGTGCGCCGGATCCAGAACCATCTGCTGGCGGTCATAGCTGCGGCGATGGCGGGCGATCTGGCGCGCGCCGTCGAGGATGCGTACCTCGGTATCTGAGGCCGCCAGCATCAGCTCGCGACCCACAGCCTCGGGCGGGATCGAGTAGTCGTTGCAGTCGAAGCGCACATAGATGGTCTTGGCCGCGCGCACAGCAGCCACGCGGTCGGTCGAGAACTCGTGCATCGGCAGCGGCAACAGGCGCGGCCGCTCTTCGGCAAGAACCTCGGCGACGGTGCGATTGTGATCGTCCGGCCACGGCCGCTGGTGCGCCACTTCGTCGCGCCACTTCAGAGCCTGGCGATTGCACTCCTCCAGCGTGGTGAACGCGCGCGCCGCCCAGTAGGAATCGCGTACGAAACGAATCGCCCGCTCCACGCGCCCTTTTTGATTACCGGCCCGCACCTGGCAAGGCTTCGGATCGAAGTGATAATGACCTGCCAGCTCCAGCAGGCGCGGATTGAAATGGATCAGGCTGCCATGGCGCTCCAGCACCGCTGATTTCAAGTTGTCGTACAGCAGAACGCGGGCAGAACCTCGAAACGACGCGAAGGCATGCACGTGCCCGCGCAAAAAATTCTCCATCGTCTGATCGAAGAAGAACTCCAGATGCAGCGCCCGCGACCAGGACAAGGTCATTACGAAGCAGCTCAGCACGCGCCGCGCGCGGCCGATCATCACTGTTCCAAAAGATGCCCAGTCGACTTGAGCCTGCTCGCCGGCGAAGACCTGAAGGCGCAGGAACGCCTCCTGCGGGCGCGGACGCAACCTCGCCACCACGCGCCGCAACTGCTGGATACTTCCTCGATAGCCGCGATCCCGCAGCATCTGATCCAGCCGCGTGGCGCACAGGCGCGGATGCGCTTCCAGCATCTGGCGCACCAGGGGAAGATAAGCATCCAGCATGGTGGCCCGCAGCCGCTCGGCACGATGAAATCGCTCCACCTCGATAGCGCGCTTTACCGTATCGGGATGAACACCGAGCGCTTGAGCAATCGTGCCCACCTTCCAGTGTTCGGCATAAAAGTAACGGCGGATCTGAACCCGCACCTCCGGATCGATCATCTCTCCCTCATCTGCGAATCGATATGCGCGGAAAAGGATCGATCAGGTGGCCAGTGCGGCCGCAGACTATGCAGCGCAGCCAAAAACCGCGCCGCTCACTCGGCCGGACACGCAACCGAGCCACCACCGGCGTAGTGATCGCTTTTCCACCCTCCGATGGTGAAGCATATAAAGCCGATTGAGAACCCTGATCCGTCACGCTTTTTGTGTGACGGCGGCGATACCGCTTCTGACGGTCGCGATGATCCAGCCGCCCCTCGACGCTCTGCTGATGACGCCGGTTGGCCGCGCGCTGCCGCCGACGCCGCTCCTGGTCGCGACACGCTGCCGTGCAATACTGCTGCCCGCGATAGCAGCACACGCAAATCCAAAATATCGACCGGCACTCCGGGTTGCGGCAAAACCGCTGCCGGAGAATAACTTCTCCGTGAACCGCCATCCGCGCTTACAGGCGGCTTTTGACAACGGCTGCGGTTCATGCCAAGGTAAAAACAACTCCGGTTGCCTTCGCTTTGGCATGAAGGCCGCCCATAAAGAACCCCGCTGCGCTAACAGCGGGGTTCTTTTCATCCGCCTTCTCCCGAAAACACCTTACAACTTCCAGCCTTTCAAACGATGATCGACCGACGATTGCGCCTGCGGCGCGGATGATATCAAGCAACTCTAAACCGGCAACTGATCAGAAAACGACGCTTTCAAATGAGCGATGACAGGTAGCCGCAGTTCCGCCGTGGGCTGGAAGGACAAAGCAGGAAATCTGTGGCTCTTTGGGGGTTTCGGATTCGACGCCAATGGCGACGTGGGGAACCTCAACGATCTCTGGAGATTCGATCTCTCTTCGAATCAATGGACATGGATGGGTGGCAACAGTTCGTTGCCGTGTCTCAATACTGCGGCCGACCAATGCTGGGATCAGCCCGCCGTGTACGGGACTTTTGGGACTCCTGCGGCAGGCAATAATCCAGGAGGCCGCAGCGAATCGACCGGCTGGACAGACCGTAATGGCCATTTCTGGCTTTATGGGGGCTTTGGCCGGGATGCCCGAGACAACGAGTGCTATCTCAACGATCTTTGGGAATTCGATCCCTCGATCAATGAATGGACATGGAGGGGTGGCTATACAGGGTGTCCCAGCGTTTTGGCAGGCTGGCCCGGCGTATATAACAGTCAAGGAGTCCCTGCGCCCGAGAACAATCCCTGGAGTCTCTACTATGCGTCCAGTTGGGCTGACAGCAGCGGAAATCTCTGGCTCTTTGGCGGAATGGGCGAGGATCTGTATGCGACCGCCTGGTACATGAACGATACGTGGCAGTTCTCCCCTTCAACCAACGAATGGGCGTGGATGAGCGGTACTAGCACAGGCGTGGGTGAATACGGCTCGATGGGCGTTTGGTCGTTGTCGAGCACTCCTGGAGGACGGAAGTCATCTGCAAGCTGGACCGACAAAGATGGTAACTTCTGGCTCCTGGGTGGCGCCGGTCTTGCATATGGTTCGACCTCCGGTACCGGGTTGCTCAACGACCTGTGGGAGTTCAAGCCCTCTATCGACGAGTGGGCTTGGATGGGCGGGAGTAACACTGCCAGTTGCTTGAAATCGAGTTCCGGCATCTGTGTGTCCTGGGGCTATGGTGGAGTTTACGGCGCGCTTGGAACTGCGGGATCCGGTAACACCCCTGGGGGCCGCTATTCCGGGGCCACCTGGACCGATAGCGCCGGAAACTTGTGGCTCTTCGGCGGATTAGGCGACGACGCCCAAGGCACGGTTGGCTACCTCAATGACATGTGGCAGTATAGCCTCAAGGCAACTCCTTCCGTTCAGCCTGCTTCTCCCGCGGCAATGCCCTCCCTGAGTTTGGCTGCCGGAACTTATGCCTCTGCTCAGACGCTGACGATCTCTGATCAGACCCCGGGCGCGGTGATTTATTACACTACAGACGGAACGATGCCAAACGGAAACTCGGCTGTCTATAACAGCCCGATCACTGTGTCGTCATCGAAGACAGTCGCGGCAATCGCAGTAGCGAGCAGCTACTCCGTAAGCGCGCTGGCAACCGCATCCTACACAATCACCTTGCCTGCAGCAGCCACTCCAACCTTCAGCGTCCCCACTGGAACGTACTCTTCGGTGCAAACGGTAAGTATCAGTGATACAACCAATGGCGCAACCATTTACTACACCACTGATGGAACCACGCCGACGACGGGTTCGACGGTGTACACGGGTCCAATTGCGGTGTCATCGACGGAGACGATAGAAGCGATAGCAACGGCAAGCGGATATCTGACAAGCGCAGTTGCCAGTGCGACGTACACCATCAATCTGCCCGCGCCCAGCTTTACAATCAGCGGAACGGCGGTCACCGTCACCCCCGGCGCAACCACCGGCAACACTTCCACCATCACGGTCACGCCAGGCGGAGGCTTTACTGGCAGCGTTGCACTGACAGCTACGGTCACTTCCAGTCCTTCCGCAGCCCAGTATCCGCCTGCCCTGAGCTTCGGCTCGACCAGCCCTGTGGCAATCACCAGTGCCGGACCCGGTACCGCAATCCTGACGATCTCCACAACTGCCGCTACTAATGCTGCAATGATCCTCCCAAAACACTCTGGAGTTCCCTGGTACGCGTCGGGCAGCGGTGTTCTAGCCTGTATTTTGCTTTTTGGTATACCGGCACGGCGGCGGAACTGACAGAGGATGCTTGGAGCGCTGGCGCTCTTGGTTGCACTCGCGAGTGATGTATTGGCGTGTGGCGGAGTTGGGGCTGGAGGGGGCGGCGGTGGAGGGGGAACCAGCACTTCAGGCACCACCGCGGGGTCTTACACGGTAACGGTCTCGGCTACTTCTGGCACAATCACGGAGACCAGTACGGTTGCTATGACTGTTCAGTAACTGGCGTTCTGTGCTCCTCCTCGAAACAGTTCGCGCGAATGTTGCTCGAAGACGGCTGCAGTCTTTGTTTTTGCGAGTTTGCCCTTACGTGATCGATTGAAGCGCCCTTGCAAGTTCGACGACGCCGATGGCATCCGTTTTGTCGTCGAGAGGAAACTGCCCGGTTCCTGGGTACGCGTAGAATCGCTTCCGCGGATTGAGATCGGCGCAGGCGGAATGAAAGCCGCGCTCGATCTTGGGCGCAGAAGTGCGTTTGATTTCGATGGCCCACAGTTCTCCGCCGGGAAGCGTGAGAAGAAGGTCAACCTCGGTTCCGTTGGAGGTGCGGTAATAGTGCGCCTCAGTTCCATCCGGCGCGGCAGTGATCAGAGTTTCAATAACGAAGCTCTCCCAGGTTTGGCCAACGACCGGATGACCGAGCAGAGCTTCCTTATCCCGAATGCCAAGCAGTGCGTGCGCGATGCCGCTGTCGCGCACATACACCTTGGGCGACTTGACCAGCCGCTTGCCGACATTCCGATGCCAGGCCGGCAATCGCCGCACGAGCAGCAGATCAACCAGTAGATCAAGGTACCCGGCAACCGTTTTGCCATCGACGGCCAGTCCGCGGGCCAAAGTGGCGGCATTGTGAATCTGAGCCTGGTTATGCGCCAGCATGGTCCAGAAGCGCCGCAGCGTCTCAGCCGGTATGCGGGGTCCGAACTGCGAGATGTCGCGCTCTAGGTAGGTGCGAACAAAATTGCGCCGCCATAGCAGACTGGTGTCGTCGGATTCCGCCAGAAAGCTGCGCGGAAATCCACCCCTGACCCAGAGCGTCTCAAGCGAAGCGGGATCGACCTCCAGAGCATCGAAGGGGCCGAGTTCCAGATAAGAGATGCGACCCGCAAGACTCTCGCCGGATTGCTTGAGCAGGTCCATGGCGGCCGATCCGAGCAGGAGAAACCGTCCATTGGCTTTCCCTTGCCGCCGTCCCCGGTCGATGATCCCCCGCAACTGCTGAAACAACTCCGGTACACGGTGAACCTCATCGAGGATGACCAATTCGTCTTCGTGGTCCGTGAGATACTTGCTGGGATTAGCAAGTTTGGCGCGGTCGTTCTCGTCTTCAAGATCCAGGTAGATCGACGGCTTCTCGGCGGCGATCTCCAAAGCGAGGGTTGTCTTTCCGGCTTGGCGCGGTCCCAAAAGGACGACCGCCGGTGAATGGCGAAGCAACTCATTCAGACGGGAAGTGAGACGGCGGGAAATCATGTATGCAATTATAGAATGCTGCTCCATAAATACAACATCATATCATGCGCATGGCGATTACACCATAATGATCGGGCACAACAGCGATAGCTGACCGCGTTCACACCCGCACCGAAGAACTCAGAATTGCAGACGGTGTTCGAATAGTGCTCACCAATCGTTCTCAAGCGCCAGTGCGGCCCGGCAGCCTGTTCATTTCTCACCTGCAAAATCACCTGCTAAATCTCCGTCTTCGGCGTATTTCCGCGTGGTTTGGCAGTCTCCGGCGGCCTGTAAGTTGTTGAAAGTACATTTAATAGGGGCTATGGCATGGAAGAAGTCGTCGGTTCGATCCCGACCAGGTCCACCAAATAAAACAATTAAAATCAAGCGCTTAGATCAACCGATCCGGAACCCTCCTATCCCACCTGGCCGAATAGAACACCGATGCCCTGAGCAACTGCTCCTTCTCCGCAATTAACCAGTGTTATTTCGTGTTAGGAGGATCGCCAGAACCGGGCGGTGATAGACGGCTCCGCGACCCTGACGACGAAGTTAGAGGCAAGCGATACAACGCCCGCGACAAAGACGGACTCTATACCGCGCAGGGAGGAGAGATCGATAAGAATGGCCGCATGACAATGCATCGAAAACTCCCTTCAGGGATGAGCAAATCAGACCATACACTTGTCAATGGTTTCGACGATCATGCGTAAGCATGTTGTGCAATTTGCTTGGACACGGAGTGGTGAATGTCTGGAATCGGAGGCAGGCCAGGAGCCCAGCATATTGGCCCCGATCGTCAGTTGTCTCCGCCTGCCCCGTGGTATAGAAGGCGCTGGTTCCTGTGGACGAGCGCGATTCTGTTGCTGTTTCTGGCCGTAATCGGCGCTCTTGTCATTCACAATAACGACGTCAAAGCGGCAACTGCGAAGCGCGCACTGGCTGCAGTCAAACCCTCGGTAACCGTCACTGCCGCCACTGCCACAAAGGGCCAGGTCGGGATCTACCTGGATGCGATTGGCACGGTAACTCCGGTCTACACGTCTTCAATTACCGCGCAGGCCAGCGGAGTTTTGACCACTGTGCATTACAGTGAAGGCCAATCCGTCAAAAAGGGGGACGCTCTGATCGACATCGATCCGCGGCCCTATCAGGCGCAGCTATTGCAAGCTGAAGGCGCGTTGGAGCGCGACACCAATGTTCTGGCGCAGGCGCGGATGGACCTGGACCGCTACCGAACGGCATGGGCGGGAAACGGAATTCCCAAGCAGTTGCTGGATGACCAGGAAAAGATTGTGTTACAGGACCAAGGTACGGTGAAAAACGATCAAGGCACCGTGAACTATGACCAGGTCCAGCTCAGCTATTGCCACATTACCGCGCCAATCGCGGGCCGGGTTGGCCTTCGTCTTGTAGACCCCGGAAACGTAGCTCAAGCAGGCGGAAGCACGACTCTGGCAGTGATCACCCAGATGCAGCCCACTACGGTGATCTTCACGATATCGGAGGACAATCTGGGACAGGTGCAGGCGCGGTTGCGGAAACTGCATACGCTGCCCGTCGATGCGATGGACCGGGCACAGACAAAAACAATCGCGTCAGGTAAGTTGCTCACGATCGACAATCAAATCGACACCACAACAGGTACGGTCAAGCTGCGTGCCCTCTTCGCGAACAAGAATGAAGCTCTCTACCCCAACCAGTTTGTCAATACTCGCTTATTGGTGAATACGCTCGACGGCGTTACGCTCGTTCCCACCGCGGCCGTTCAGCACAATGGACAGGTAGCCTTCCTCTATGTGATTGCGAATGGCCTGGCGAGCATCCGCAACATCACTCTGGGGGTTGCGGACGGCGGCATGACAGCCGTGGAAGGAATCAACCCCGGCGAAGTCGTCGCGACCAGCAGCTTTGACAAGTTGCAGAACGGGAGTAAAGTCGCTCTTGCAATGCAAGCGCCTGTGGCCAACCGCGTCGCGAGCAGTGCCCCGTGAATCCATCCGGGCCTTTCATCCAGCGACCCGTTGCAACCTCGCTGCTGATGGCCGCAATCCTGCTGGTGGGTGTCGTCGCGTATACCCAGTTGCCTATCTCCGCCTTGCCAGAGGTCGACTACCCCACTATCCAGATACTCACTTTTTATCCAGGCGCCAGCCCCGATGTGATGGCCACCACAGTTACAGCTCCCCTTGAGCGCCAGTTCGGCCAACTTCAAGGGCTGAGCCAGATGACCTCGACCAGTTCCGGCGGTTCTTCGGTCATTGTGCTGCAGTTTGCCCTGAGCCTGAATATCGATATCGCCGAGGAAGAGGTCCAGTCATCTATCAACGCCGCGCAGAGCTTTCTGCCATCGAATCTTCCCTCGCCACCGGTTTATAGCAAGACAAATCCAGCGGATGCTCCCGTGCTTACGCTGGCTATCACTTCTAGCTCCATTCCGCTCTCGCAGGTCGAGGACCTGGTGGATACGCGCTTGGCGCCCAAGCTCTCGCAGTTGAGCGGGGTTGGCCTGGTCAGCATCAGCGGTGGACAAAAGCCGGCAGTGCGCATTCAGGCCAATCCGACGGCTCTTTCGTCTTACGGACTCAACCTCGAAGACTTGCGCACCGCGCTCGTCCAGACCAGCGTCAATGCCGCGAAGGGAAACTTCGACGGGCCTCATCAGGATTATCAGATCAATGCCAACGATCAGTTGGTGACCAGCGACGACTATCGCAAGGTTGTGGTTGCCTACCGTAATGGCGCGCCCATCATGCTGCGGGATGTGGCGCAGGTGGTGGACGGCATTGAAAACAACAAGCAGGCTGCGTGGATGAACGAGACCCCGGCGGTCATTCTCAACATTCAAAGGCAGCCCGGCGCCAACACCATCAGCGTGGTGAAGGCCATCAAGGCAATCCTCCCCCAGCTTGAGGTGAACCTGCCTGCTTCAATTCAAGTGACGCCTCTGACCGATCTCACCACGGCGATCAACGCCTCTGTCGCCGATGTCGAGTTTGAGTTGATGCTGACCGTTGCGCTGGTGGTGATGGTCATCTTCCTCTTCCTGCGCAACCTATACGCCACCATCATCCCCAGCATTGCCGTGCCGGTCTCCCTTGTGGGTACATTCGGCGTCATGTATGCGCTGGGTTATAGCCTGGATAACCTCTCGTTGATGGCACTGACCATCTCCACCGGCTTTGTGGTGGACGACGCAATCGTGATGATCGAGAACATCACGCGCTATCTTGAGGCCGGAGACACGCCCATGGAGGCGGCCATGAAGGGAGCGGAACAGATCGGCTTCACGATCATCTCTCTCACTGTCTCGCTCATTGCCGTCCTTATCCCGCTGCTCTTCATGGGGGATGTCGTCGGCCGCCTCTTCCGCGAATTTGCAGTCACTCTGGCCGTCACTATCATTCTGTCCGCCGTAGTTTCCCTCACGCTGACGCCGATGATGTGTTCGCGCATTCTGCGGCACACTCCTCCCAAAGAGCAGCAAGGCCGCATCTACAAGGCCTCCGAGCGCGTCTTCGAGCGCATGATTGCGTTTTACGGGCGCACGCTCAAGTTCGTTCTTGGATACCAGACCATCACTCTGATTGTGGCTGCCGCTACACTTGTGCTGACTATTGTGCTTTACATCGTCATCCCCAAGGGATTCTTTCCTACTCAGGACACAGGCGAGATTCAGGGCATTTCGCAGGCCCCTGCGACCATCTCCTTTCCGGCCATGGAGCAGAAGCAGCAACAGCTGGCAGCCGTCATCCTCAACGACCCGGCAGTCGAGAGTTTGTCTTCCTTCATCGGCGCGGACGGAACCAACACCACGCTCAATAGCGGGCGAATGTCCATCAACCTGAAGCCGCTGAACAAGCGCGACATGAATGCCTCGGATGTGATTCGCAGGCTTCAGAAGAGTCTGCAGCAGGTCGATGGAATCGAGCTCTTCATGGAGCCGGTGCAGAACATCACGGTGGACGATCGAGTCAGCCGCACCCAGTACCAATACACTTTGGAAGACCCCGACCCGGTTGAGTTGAACCTGTGGACCGGGCGGCTTGTGGACAAGATGAAGCAGTTGCCGCAACTGGCCGATGTAGCCACCGACCAGCAAACCGGGGGCCTGGCCGTATCGCTGGTGATCGATCGAGCTACCGCATCGCGGCTCGGCATCGCTCCTTCCACCATCGACAATACGCTCTATGACGCGTACGGGCAGCGGCAGATCAGCACCATGTACACGCAGTTGAACCAGTACCACGTGATCCTTGAAACTGCGCCAAGCTCTCAACAAAGCCCAGGCAAACTTCAAGATCTTTACATTGAGACAAACGCCTCCGCGGGGGGTTCCGGTCCGGGAGCGTCCTCGTCCTTTGCGGCTTCCGGGTCTTCGTCCGCAGGTTCGAATGCGACAACGACTTCGGTGGCGTTTACTCCGTCCGCGGCAGTCCTCAGCGCTCCTAGGAATGCCCTTGCGTCGAATGTGGGTGCGAGCAGCACCTCTACCACAACAAATGCAGCCACCACGACCGCGGCCGCAAATGCGGTGCCCCTCAGTGCGTTCACTCATCTTGAGCAAGTGCCCGAGGCGCTCTCGATCAATCACCAGGGCCAGTTTCCCTCCGTCACCGTGTCATTCAATCTCGCCCCCGATGCAGCATTGGGAGGTGCAATCACTGCCATCCAAAAGGTTCAGAAAGAACTGAACATGCCGGCCAGCGTTCAGTATGGTTTTCAA
>Ga0181519_10002982_pt1 | contig 14077 bp, 12 predicted proteins | sample PEATcosm2014_Bin_26_FD_121102 | JGI IMG/M metagenome (GOLD analysis project Ga0181519, IMG submission 121102) | Peatland microbial communities from MTU Mesocosm Facility, Houghton, MI, USA - PEATcosm2014_Bin02_10_metaG | ecosystem: Environmental > Terrestrial > Soil > Wetlands > Peat | place...
CCTGAGCGCACACTTCGCGGAACCGTCATCATAACCAAGCCCACAGGCCAGGGCGCCTGTCCCTGCGTCGATCAATGGTTTCGAAAGAACACACCTGAGGCCTCGCTGTCGCTGCTGTTCTGGATCGGTGTACCCTGGAGGACTAGCCTGCCTTTGAAGTTCCGAACCGAGATTTGATTCGAGCCCCGCTCGACATGGGATGGGCGGGACTTCCCTCGGTGATCGAACAGCCCGTGCATAGTCCAGCTCAGACATGCAGTTGAACTCGTCCCACGCAAAAGGTACGGCATTGGTTCCCTCCATAAGGCGACGATTTTCGACGTCAACCCAGCCGCTTCGATGGATTGTTATGTCGGCAAAGCCCGACTCGATGACCAATTGCCGGACCCTAGCCAAGAACATATCATAGAATCGGGGCAACTGCGCCGACTGCCCCCACATTCCAAAATATTCATGTGGAATAGTCACGCCGATCTTTCGGTTCCCAAGGTAAGTCAGCCTTATGAACGAACAATCCCATACTCGCAATCTAAATTCAAAAACCTCCCTAAACAACCTGAGTGCTCGAAGCCTATTTTCGGCAGCATATCCTCGAGAGAACAATAGCCTAAAATATAAATCTCCGCGTAAAGAATGGACGGCCTTCCCGTCAACATCAAATCTATATATCGGGAAGGCACTGATAACCGCCGCGCCGCTTCGAATCGCCAATCCTCTCCCACTGTCAGTGTCCGGGATCAGAAAATCTCTGTACATGCCGGGAACTCTGAAGTAGCGGAACTTCGGAGCGTTCGCGACAATTCTCGCTTGATGCGGCGTCATTTTGGAAGAATTCCAATAATATCAGCGAATCGATAGCGTGCAGCTCGAGGCCTGCCGCGACGGCATACGGTCCCAGCGCTATGAAAACTCGAATAGTCCTCGTAGAGGCGCCCAATATCCTGCAAATATTTGATAGCGGAATGAATCGAAGTCAGAGAGTATTCTGTGAGCGCCGACCGTGCCTCCTGCGCACTAAAGCCCTGATTTTCGAAACTGCGCGCCCAGAGTTCTATTTTGTGGCCAATTTCCATGGTGACGCCGTAGTCGACGCAGTGAAAAAAGTTTCGCCCATGATGAGCAAGGATGAAGGACATCGAGATCGCCTCCCGTATCGTACTTTCACCGATAGGAGACTGGAGAGGATCATCATGGTAAATGCAGTGTAGAATGCTAGCTATTCTCCACATTCTCCCAACGACCTTGGACGCCCATCCTGCGGAAAAGCTCAATGCTCCTCCTGGCCGTATCTCAGCCTCCGTCTGGCGCGCAAATTCGAAATAGGACTGCTCGGCGGCAGGATCCATAAGAAGCTTGTGTCGCGACCTCCCAGCAGGGGGAACGGAGATTTCACAGAGGCGCGCCACCAGATTGTCGAAATAGTCCAGCGCCTCCTGCGGGATGGGTGGAACATCCACGTCCCTGTAGCCGGCCAGAGAGGGACAGAGCACGACAATGAATCTGTTGAGAAGGCCACTATCTCTGACATCGGCGTTGCGCGCAAATTCGAGAGCGACGTCAGGTTGGGCGGCGATCGTGATCGAGGCCGAGGGATTTGGGATCTCGATCCTTGGCCCATTGCCTCGGTGAATGACCAGCGACTCCCGATCATATGCCTTACACAGTGTCCGAATTAGAGAATTTTTTCGAACCAGCTCCCTTAACAGTCCTGCCTCTGGCTCATGATGAACCGCCCTTCCTCCGCTAATCGAGAGCGCTCGCCTCAGCCCCGCATCTGTGAGATCTTCGAAATAGATGTCGTGGAGATCCGGCGAATCAGTCACCCCGCTCTCTCTGTCCTTTTCTTGATTCTCAACTCTCTTTCTTGCCAGCCACCGGTGAATTGGACTCTTAGCAATTTTTACACTTGCTGATTTTCGATCCCCGGAAACAGCTACTATCATCACATATATTTCTGCGGGCTCTACATGACCATTGGGACAAGAAACTTCGAACTTCCCATTAACCGCTGTGGCGACGGCGCCGAGGGAATTGAAGAGCATCATGTCAGGATGGATTTGCGTGCTGCAGGACGCGTACTGCACAAACGACTTGAACGGCCCTTGCCGAAGCGCATCGATTAGGCGGGCGCCGGAATGCACCAGCAAGTTCGACGTCATTTGGATACCCCCCGGCCCGGGACCGTCGGCAGGCCGTGGTCGCAACTCGACGGGGCGGGTGACTCCGTCTCCGGCGGCGGAGGCGAATCAATCGCCAACGGCCTCGAAGTTCCCTCGACGTCCGAGGTCGAACGGCGTGGTGGTGACAGTTTTACGTTCGCCCAATCGATCGCCGCGGCAGGGTCATACAGGACCCGGCGACCGAACTTTCTCATGACAGGACCGCCGCCGAGTGTTGCGTATTTTGCCAGCGTCGAGCGGGCGACCCGGAAACCGAGTCCGGTCAGGAACTCGGAAAGTTCCCGGCGATCTAAATAAGGCTTGGTGCTCACTTTTCCGCTTCTCCGGTCTTAGCCCGGAAGCGCCCGGGCTTCTGGAGCAACCGTGCCACCCCGAGTTGGGAATGTGAGGCGTGCGTTCCCAGCTATTTTGAGGTTTATCGAAGAATTTTACCCGACTGCCGCTTGACTAAGCAGCTCACTGGAATCCCGCCCATCAGTAAGCCACAGCCGACCCACGCCTTGGCACGGCCGCAATCCAAGCCAGCGATCTCGCTGTGCAGAGGATTACATAGAGGTCGTTTTGACCTGGGCGTGGACGGCAGCGTTGCAGACTTCGCCGACGACGATCGTGTTGTAGGTTGCGCGCGGGAGTTTGCCCTTCCGCAGCGTGTTTCCCGGCAACTCCCACGCCAGAAAGGCGCCGCCGCGAATAGCGCGAAGTCCGTGACGCGTCCATAGGCCGTGTTCAGCCTTCGCGCCGCGACGCACCTCGGGCGAAGCGCTTAGCGCCAGGGAAGTGAGCATCTGGAGGGCAAGTGCGTTGCTGGCCGAGAAGTAAGGGGGCCCCCAGCCGCGCGCCGTTTGCAGCCGTTTCAGGCTGCGGGCCTCGGCTTCGGCGGGCGATCCGACGGGATCCGCCACTTCGGCCCACGCTGCCGCGACCGAGGCGTCGGCAAGCCACTCGAAACGGTTGGCGAGGTTCATGGTCCAGTCGATCGCATTTCTCGACTTCCCGATTCTCGTCAGCAAGAGCGCGGCTGCGGCCGCCGCCCACGGATCGTTGCCTTTATCATAGAGCGCTGCCATTGCTTTGGAATTGAGATTGCGGCCGTCTGAATCGATCCCATCGACGCCCACGCCGGTAGCCGCGCCGAGGATGCCGGTCACCTCGTTCGGCAAAGCTCGGCCGAGCGCACCCACCAGGACAGCTGTCCGTTCGTTAACCGGACGGCGCGTGGCTACCACGTCGGGCCCGTTCGGCCCCGACGTCGCGCGCAGCGTCAGCCAGAGGCCGTCTGGAAACAGCGGTAGGCCGGTGCGCCAGGCGAGATCCCCAGCAACAACAACGGTCAATCGCCGCCGTGCAGACAGCTCTCTCGGATTAGGACTGCGCAGCTTCAGCCGTACCTCACCCTCAGCCGCTTCGTGTTGCTCGACGGCGATCTCAGCCGGCCGCCATCCGCCGCGCACGTCGGGCGACACGTTCATGGACAGGCCGAGACTGAAGGCGCGCGCCTTCATCGCCTGGGGTTTGGGGTCTGTTCGAGTGTGGGACTGCAGATAACTATTCGCCGCCTCGACAAAGCTCGCAAGCGAACCGTCCGCACGTTTGGCCAACATGCGCGTGATTGCGGCAGGATCATTTTGACCGATGCCGGGGAGATTGTGTGAGAGAACCTCGCGGAGATCCTTCAAGTTCACCTGGGGCGCCGCCGAGGCCCGCGTTCGCGCTATATTGCTGCCGGTCGCCTGATCCGGGTCTCCGCCGAGGCTGAGTTCCAAGGATTGCTGGGACCCGGGGTCGACGCGGAATTCGCGCTCGGTGACGCCCGGGGAACTCAGGCTCTCAACGAAGGCCACATAAAGCCCGGGCGTAAGTGCGAGGCTCACCGGCTCGCCCGCGACCGACAAGGCCGTCGCGTTGCTCGTCGGGTCGGCCCCGCGAACTGTGATCCGGTAGGCTCCGTTCCCAGGAGCAATGAACTGTACGTCGCGAGGAGCGGTCATGGGCACAACTGCACGATCTGGGCGCAAGGCGCGGCGTAGAATTGGGCGGGCTGATAGTTGAACTGCTGGGTAAAAACCCCTGTGGCCACATACTGCTGTCCCGAGGGCGGCACTTCGAAGAAGCAATCCGTGAGTTGCGGTGTGCCTTCTATCCCTGGGCCTTGGCCGTTGGTGATCGTCACCTTTTGCAGGAATGCCATGTGCGCCAAGTCCTTTGTCCGGACGACCACCGGCAGTAGGGGAGTTTGGACTGTCACGAGTTCCGGCGGCGTCGCGAATGGCGACAGGGAATCCACCTTTAGCGCCGCATAGCCGTACGCGGCGTCGGCGACCTTTTCGATATTGAACAAGAGCCGATCGCCGGTCACGACCCACTGGCCGTCGGCCCGGAAGTTGACACAGGAGTTGAAGCTGCGCAGAAGCGCCTGGGTGAAATACGGCGGATTCGGCCCGTTGGGCGCCCAAGCTTTTTCCCCGTATCGAGAGCCGGCGATGCCGACCGATCGTACCTGCACATTCGCCAGCTCGGTAGGGCTTGCGTCCACCAAGGTCACCCCCGCAAGGCCGCTATTGTTGCCGAGTAAGGCGGGAATAAGCTCCTGGCATGCATCCAGGAACACCCAGCAGGCCGCCGCTTGGGTGACCGGCAGGTTCGTGCAGAGCACGTTCACGTTCAGCGATGCGCTCCACTTCTTATAGCGGTTGGCCAGTACATCCTCGAACAACCCCGCGGCCGAGACATTTTGATCGGCAATACCGTGCGAGGACATATAAAAGAACATGTGGTCTCCCGCCTCGCACCGGCTCAACCAAGCCTCGCCAGCGGATTGCACATTGGGGGTCACCACGGCGGCCACATGGTCATTTACGCGTGGGTCCCTGTCGAACGCTCCCAAGCCGAGCACATCCTGCCCCGGCGCGACGCTTGGGTCCGAGAGCAGGCACTCGATCGAGCCCAGCGGGGCGACGAGGCTGTCTCTCTGCTCGATCAGATAGCGGATTATGGCGCGAGCTCCCGCGACCGTGGAGGCGCGCTCGGCCGCGGCTCCGAGCGTCGGGAAGCGGCCGCATCCAAGGACGAAGGCGTGCGTCCGGGGCCCTGCAGGTACGCGGGGACCTTCCAGCGGGTCCCGTTGGAAGACGAGGGTCACGCCAGGAGTCCCGCCTGTTTCATCCGTGCGTTCAGGCGGGCGTAGAAAACCATATTGGTGAAATATGCCCCGTGGGCGTCGACCACGCCGGCAATGGTATTTGCCTCGAAATCCTCCACCCCTTCGAAGACGGGTTCCGCGAGGAAGGAGAGCACGTCGAGCCGATTGAACACGTTCCACCACAGCACCGCTCCAGGCGGCTTCACCATCTTGTTCTTATCGGCGCTGCTGTAATTGGGTCGAGAGGTGTTGAAGACCTTCAGCTCCTCAAACAGCGCCACTTGCGATCCAACGGTCAGCAGCAGATCCACGGAAAAGGTGTCCCCAAGCCCCTCAGACAGGTAGTTAAGTACGCTCTGGTCCGAGAGCAGGTCGTAAAGAATGACGCCGCCCATGCTGTGGCCGCAGACGACAAGCTTTTCGCGGCCCGCCCTCGCCACCTTTGCGGCCGAGAGGAGGCGCATGAGGATCTCATTACGGATCTGATCGCGAGCCGGCCCAGCCTTCAGATAAGTGAAGACGTCACCAATGAAGATCGCGATATGCGGCGTGAGCGTGTTGCGTACCGCTAACACAGCAGGGCTGTTCACCAGGTCGATGGCGCCACCCTTTAACGTCTGCCAAGCGGACTTCAGATCATCGGCAAGCGACAGCGATACCTGTCCGTCCGGGACGGCAGCCGCGGCGCGCAGCTTAGCGAGAAAATCCTGATCATTCGCGGCGACCAGAAGCTGTTTGCGAACCTCATCTCGCTGGATTGCGCGCGCTGCTCCGAACCAAAAGGCGCGCGCTCGGGAGCGCGAGACGTCGTCTGCGACGGCTTGCACGCTGAGGCTCGATAAGGAGCCGATCACTGCATCGAGGTCAGCCCGGGCGGCGGTCAGGAGACTCGTCCCGCTGGGATCGAAGGCCGGCGCCCCAGCGGCTCCCACGAGCTCGCCGAGTCCACCGAGATTCTCGACGCCCGCCTCTTGACGCAGCACCGCATGTGGGACGCAGGCGAGATTCCACGCGGGATGTGCCGCGTAGATACTCCAAAGAGCGTCTGTGATGGTCGCCGCGCCGCCGAGGGTGACAATCTTGAAGTCGTTGTCGCGGGCCATTCGTTCTCTCTCGAAGCTCTGGAAGGCCGAGTTGTTCGGAGCGTTCGAGCGAGGGCCATTCACACCGTGAACAAAGACAAATTGCACCATCAACTCATCCCCCTGGGCTGCGCTTGGATGACGCCGGTATCTTAATGGTGCTCGCGGAACCAGAAGTAGTCAACGATTGGTTGCAACTCGGGAAATGATGGCAAATTTGCCCTCCGCCTCCCTGCTCCTGAGCGTTGCTCCAGCGGTGCTCAAGAGGACAGTCATTTAGCCCCTTGCCGTTGACAACGACGGAAATTGAACATCTGCACTATGAATGGCGACGACCCCGCGCCGAGCTGTCGATAATCTTTGGCCGCGATAGCTACGGAAGCATTTGGCGAACTGCGGCTGTTACACTCGGCAGGCTGCATATTCGCGCTCCTCCTATCGGCCGGTCCGCAAATTATCCTAAGCTCCACTTCTTCGCCATTTGGCCCGAACACGGGCTAACCGAAATCCATCCCAAGCCGACCTTCGCACGGGTATCGAGCGTCAGTTTCTGACCGCCAGACGACGAACAGCACGCGCAATTTTAATTCCGACAGAAAGAGACACAAACGGACAGAAACGATCTTCCGCCGTGTAGGCTCGGTCGCTGCCCATCGGATTTCAGACCTATATCACCTCCTTGATCTGCCAACCAGCGAGGCCGCGTCGGACGGGTCGCGATCAATCCCGCCCTGCCTTGGTTCCAAGGTGGGACGTTTTTTGTCGAAAGGAATGGTGATGATGACCAGCGAATTTTTCTCGTCGTCGGACATTGCCGAACTGGCAAAGGCGATGGTGAAGGTACAACAGACGCTAACGCCAGCTTACAAGGATGCGGCAAACCCCTTTGTTAAAAACCGATATGCCTCGCTGAACTCTGTGATCGAGGCATGCCGCGATGCGCTTATCGCCCAGACGATCTGGGTAGCTCAGTATCCCGTGGCCGTCGAAACCGGCCATCTGGGGCTCGTCACGAAGTTGGTGCACGCCGAATCTGGCCAGTGGCAGTCGTCGCTCATGGTGATGCCATTGCCGAAGAATGATCCCCAGGGTTACGGGTCGGCCCTGACCTATGCCCGTCGATATGGCTTGGCCACGTTGGTCGGGCTGGTGAGCGAGATCGATGACGATGCCGAGGCCGCGACCCCAGTTCGAGGCAAGCCGGCCAAGGCAACGGAACGGCAAAGCCCTCCGCGACAGGCCCCACCGCCGCAATCCATCGACGGCTTGGCAGGACTCCCGAAGATCGACGGCGTCGAATATCAGACCGTCAACGCCTCGAACGGCCGGCTCTGCATTACCGCTTCAGGCGATGTTCGCAACAAGCGACCATTTCTCCAGCAGGCCGGTTTCCGCTGGGACGGCAATCGTAAAATCTGGTGGCGGTACGCGGAAGACCGCGCCGCCTAAATTCATCCTCACAAATTGAGCCGACCCGGAGCCCCGATCGAAAGATCGGGGCTCGGTCGTCTCTGGCATCTGGAGTTCGGCCATGGCTCACCACCCGAGAGCCTTGGCGTTGCTTGCCCAAATCACGCTTGGGCTGCTGCGCCATGGTGACAAATACACCGTCCGACATCTGGGCGACCGCTCAACCTATGTCGGCCTATCCGACGTCGGACGGGCGATCACCTGTCCGCGTGCCGCCGTTGCTTCCAAACTCGGCCGCGGCGGCGCGGCTACCGGAAGCGATATCGCTAGTTGGCTTCAGGAAGGAATCCAACAGCCGATTGTCGACACGCTGCGCCGCCAGCTCGTTCTGCAACGCGGTCATTGGCTCGAAGCCGGCGTCGAAACCGCCCTCCGTGCCAATGGCGTCAATCTGATCCCACAGTTGGAAATCAGCATCATTGATTCCGGTGTACCCATTCGAGGGCACCTGGATTTCACCCTGGTTTGGAGCGGCAACCGGCCAGCTGTGCGTGTGCTGGAGCTGAAGAGCACCGAACACCTGCCCCAGACGCTCTATCCCGCCTATGAGGCTCAGCTCTACGGCCAGATCGGGCTGCTGAAGACCTACTGGGATCAGCCGGTTTTCAGCCTGAAGGATGAACAAGGAACGGTGGTCCTGGATCGCAAGACCTTCCCCGAGGTCTGCCACCACCTGTTCGGCATAGCCATGCCGAAATCGCCAACCGAGGTCGAGATAGAGGGCTGGGTTCTGTGCCTTTCGATGTCGGAAGCCCGCGCCTTCGGACCTTATCGCCCGGATGCCGGCATGCTAGCGCTGTGCAGACGTATCGCCGAAAACATCTGGACCGCGGCGCAGGCGGTACGAGCCGGCCAGCTCAACCTCAATGACGTCGAAACCTGCTCTGGATTCCATCCGCTCTGTGCATTCTGCGATCACGCTGATGGCTGCCCCAAATTCACCGCTGACCTGGTGAACGACCCGGCCCTTGATCAAGCTCTGGCCGAGCTAGCGGCGCTCAAAGCCGACAGGGCCGCGCTCGACGCCGATATCGATGCCCGTGAAGCTCAAATTCGGCAATTTTGCCGCCATACGGATAAGCCTTCAGCCTGGCTTGAAACGCCTCGTTTTCGCTTCAAAACCACGCGCGTTCCAGGGCGTCAAACGCTCGATTCGGCACGCATCCGCTCAGAGCTGACAAACCGAATCGGCGAGGTCGACGCCGACGCTCTGCTCGCCCGTGCCACCACGGTTGGCGAGGAATACGAACGACTCTCGATCTCGCCCCTCAAATCCCCACTGCAAGAGGAACCTCTCCCATGACAGATCCACTTTCACAACTTGAGCAGCTCCAGGTCATCGACATCGACGCCGGCACGATTTTCAGCGGCCAGGCGTCTGGGCGCCTGATCAAGGGCTTCGCCACCGCTTGTTCCTATACCCCGGTCCTCGATCCCGATTACCTGTTCCACGATGCGATGCGGGAACTGGTGGTCTGGTTCATGAATCCGTCGGATCCGCTCTATGTCTTCGGGCCGACCGGTGCCGGCAAGACCAGCCTGATCCGCCAGGTGGCCGCGAAGCTCAACTACCCGGTCTTCGACGTCACCGGTCATGGCCGGCTCGAGTTCAACGACCTGGCCGGCCATCTGACCGTCGAGAACGGCTCGATGCGCTTTCAGTATGGGCCGTTGGCTCTCGCCATGAAATTCGGTGGCCTCTTCCTGTTGAACGAGCTCGACCTCCTCGACCCGTCAACGGTCACGGGGCTGAACGGCGTACTCGACGGTGCACCGTTGTGTCTGCCTGAGAACGGCGGCGAACTGATTCCGCCGCATCCGATGTTCCGGTTCATCGCCACGGCCAACACCAACGGCGCCGCTGACGATACCGGCCTCTACCAAGGCACGCTGCGCCAGAACCTCGCCTTCATGGATCGGTTCTGGCTATGCGAAATCGGCTATCCCGACGCGCAGGCTGAATCGCAACTGCTGGAACGCCTCGCACCGTCATTACCGGCGGATCTGAGGCGCACCATGATCGATTATGCCAACCAGGTGCGCCGCCTGTTCGTCGGTGAAGGCGACACCCAGCACCCCGGCGAGACGATCGAGGTCACGTTTTCCACCCGGACTTTGATCCGCTGGGCGAACCTGACCTTACGCTTCCAGCCCCTGGCACGACTTGGTGTTCAGCCGGTCGCCTACGCGTTGGACCGGGCCTTGGGATTTCGAGCATCCCGAAGCACCCGAGCCCTGCTGCATGAACTCGGGCAGCGCATGTTCCCCACCATCCCGAACGATCCGCCGAATCCAGCCTGAAACTGCAATCAGCAATCCAACCGACAGGGAGCCAATTTGGCTCCCTTTTTCATGACCTGAAACTCACCAACCAGGAGAAAAAACATGCCTCCCGTACTGTCCACCACGACCGACATTTCGGCGCTGAAACATCTCACCGCGATCCGGCTGGATGTGAACATCTGGTCGGCCCGCAAGAAGCTTACCCCCGCCGATTTCGGCACGATGGAACTGCCGCCGGAGAAGCTTGCTTCGCTCGGCAGCAAGAAGGTGTGCAATCCCGAGGATCTCCGGATCTTCGCGACGCTGAAGGGTCGGGCCATCGCCTTGCTGGATCGGCATGGCGTGCGATTCCTGGGCGGCTGGGCAATTCCGGAATCCAGCACCCAGGCCGTAATCGACGCGCTGGAAGCGATCGTCGCCGATTTCACAACTGCAAAACAGGCGTTCCTCGATCGCTATGACGAAGCGATCCGGCAGTGGGTCAGCAACAATCCGGGTTGGGAACCGCTCATCGCCGGTTCGCTGGTCAGCGTAGATACCGTGCGCGCCAGGCTCGGCTTCGCCTGGCAGATGTTCAAGATCGCGCTGCCGCGCAGCAAGGGCTGCAAAACGGATGCTGCGCGTCCGCTGGTGGACGCGGTCAAGGGCCTTGGCCAGACGCTCTTCGACGAGGTCGCCAGGGTCGCCGACGAGGCCTGGCACAAGACCTTCGCCGGCAAACTCGAGGTGTCGTGCAAGGCGATTTCGCCGCTGCGAGGACTCAGGTTGAAATTAGCCGGACTGAGCTTCGTCGAGCCCCGCGTCGCATCGGTGGTCGACCTGCTTGATGCCGCCTTGGACCAGGTGCCCGACAGGGGGCCGATCGCCGGCGCCAATCTCGTGATGCTCCAGGGCCTGGTCTGCCTGCTTCGTGACCCCGCGGCAGTAGTCGAGCACGGGCAGAAGATCATCGACGGGCAGGCCCCGGAAGCGGCCTTGCGGAGCTTGGTCGCGGTCATGCCGGACACGCCGGCGCCGATGCCGCTTCGTGATGACGATTCTTCCGACGCCGACGATGCCGCGCCCTTCGCCGATCAGGCTGGGGAACCGGCGGCATCGCATCTCGACAGCTTGGGCCTCTGGTAGAAAGCGAGACCGAACATGACGCAGGAAATTCTGCAATGCCTGCCGCTCCTGGCCGATATCCTCGGCCGGGCCTATGGCGTAGCCGTCGAGATCGGCGGCACCGAAGCGTTCACCACCGGTCGGGTCATCCGCTTGCCCAGTTTGCCGGCGGCAAGTGACCCTACCTTCCTCGGCTTGGTACGGGGCTATATCGACCATGAAGCCGCGCATATTCGTCATACTGATTTCGAGGCTATGACGAAGGCGGCCGTCACGCCGCTCGAGAAGCACATTTGGAACATCTTCGAGGATTGGCGGGTCGAAGCCAGGCTGGCCGAGATCTTTCCGGGGTCCGGCCAGAATTTTCACTGGCTGATCCGGCATCTCTTCCAGCAGCCTCCGGCCGAGACGCGGTCTTCGGCCTATGTGATTCTCGACTGGCTGTTGCTGACCGTTCGAAGCTGGAGCGTACCGGAATTGGCGCCGCAATGTCAGGAAGTCGCCGGCCGGATCGACCGGCTTTGGCCGGGATTGCATCTCCGGCTGGAGCCCATCCTCGCCGCGATGCAGGACCACTGTCCGGGCAGCATGGCCTGTCTCGACTACGCTCGGCACGTCGTGAGAACCCTGAGCAGCATCTCCACGGATCCGGTGTCGCGTCGAAGATCGGCACCGCCATCGGCAACGCGAAAAAGGGAGGAGGATCATGGCGATGCGATGGGGCAACGAGACATGCCGGCTGCAGAGGTTTGTGCCAGTCCGGCAGCAATCACCGATTTGCAGTCCTTGGTGAGTGCGACAGCCACGGAACTGCCTGAGGATCTCGGCCAATTCCTCAAACGCTCGATCGCGTCGGAACCGACCCAGCTGGGTCGCACCGCCGTCGCAGCCATCAGCACCAAGCCCGTCTCGCCCCTGAGCCAGCAGGACCTGTTGGAGATCGAGCGGGTCACGGCGGGCATGCGGGCACGACTCCAAGGGCTGCTTCAGGCCACGCGCCTGATCCAGCGGAGACCGTCCCGAAGAGGCAAGATCGACCCCCGGCGGCTTCATGCCGTCACAATTGGTTCGCAGCGGGTCTTCCTCACCTCCGAGCCGAAGCCAGCGATCAACACGGCGGTCCACATCCTGCTCGACAGCTCGTCCTCGATGCGCACGAGGATCCGGCTGGCCAGCCAGTGCTGCCACGTTGTCGCCCAGGCATTGAGCCAGATCGGCATCTCGGTTGGGGTGACCGCATTTCCTGGCGAGCGGCATGCCAGCGTGGCCCCGCTTCTTCGTCATGGCGATCGAGTACACAGCGATTTCCTCATCGACGCGGGTGGTGGGACCCCGTTGTCGGAGGCCGGTTGGTGGGTTCTGCAGCAGCTTGCACGGCTGCCTGAAGCACGGAAGATCGTGCTGATCGTCACGGATGGGTGCCCCGACAATGTGACGACGACCAGCGAGGCGATCAGGGCGGCCGAAGCAATCGGGATAGAGGTCTATGGGCTCGGGATCGACGCTCCCCAGATCGCGCAGATCCTGCCCAGTAGCAGCAAGAACATCTACAGCCTGCAGCAATTGCCGTCTGCGCTGTTCGCAATGCTGCAGCACGCGCTGCTCCACGGGCGGAGGGCAGCATGACAGACGCCTGGAACAGGACGGGCACGCGATCCTGCCCCGCGTGCGGATCGTTCAACACGAGGGAAACGACGGCGGGTCAAACAGCCATGATTCTCGGCGGCTTGGCTGGCTGTGCAATTGTCACCGCCCGGCTGACAGGCAGGGTCTCTCCTCTTCTGGCCTCGACGTTGCTGGCAGGAGGACTGATCGGCACGATCTGGGGGGCATCGATCGGATCCATGATCGGCGAATCTCTGTTCTGCCGAGGAAAATGCCTTGCTTGTGGAGAGGAGTTCTAGAAGGCGCGGCCTGAGTCAAAAACTCAGGCCGTCTCCTTCGACATATTTCAAATAATTCTCGAAATTATACCTCATCTCTGTCACCTATTTATAGGAACATTCGCCGAAAGACTTGCAACACAGCAAGGAATTTGATCCGCGGGGTATAGTAATATATGGAAAAACGACAATGTAGTTAAGAGTAAAATTTCATCTTTCGATTTTCTTATCAGCGATAGAGCTGTCTGATAGATAATATATAACTCGCTATAATATAGTATGAGACAAATGGTCTTGCAGTCATAAAGGTGCCGCCATGTCAATAATCGACTATATGCCAAACCTAAGATATCCATGCCGTCACGAGATTCTCACGGACATAAAGACTAGGCTCGATTTAATGATTAGCTGGTATGCCAGGGTTTTCGTCGTTCGCTTGGATGTTAGGTTCCCGGACCAATATCCTCACAACGGGAAGAACACGGATCTCTCAGAACTGATGAAGCGCCTCATGGAATATTACAAGTACCATGGGGTTAAATGCACTTATGCCGGTGTCAGGGAGCAGGAATCCAGTGAGGTTCCACACCATCACATGATTTTATTTTTCGACGGATCGAAACTTGACAATGGTTGGTCGGTTATGGAGCACGCATCCTATCTTTGGGATCGGATCCTAGGGGTGAGCTGCCGAGGCTGCATTCACTTATGCCAGACTGCTGAAGGCGCCAGCGGGCTGACAATCCGGCGGCCGCGCTCGCAGTCTGAGGGATTGCAGTTGGAGCAGGAGGTCGCAAGCTTCAAAGCGGCTTACAACGCGACCATCGAATGGTCCAGCTATCTCGCAAAAATCAGATCGAAGGGCAACGCGCCTAAGCATGTCAGGGAGCGCCATAGCTCTCAGCTATGAGGCTGTCGGTGTCGGCGAACGCTCTC
>Ga0181519_10002984_pt1 | contig 14073 bp, 8 predicted proteins | sample PEATcosm2014_Bin_26_FD_121102 | JGI IMG/M metagenome (GOLD analysis project Ga0181519, IMG submission 121102) | Peatland microbial communities from MTU Mesocosm Facility, Houghton, MI, USA - PEATcosm2014_Bin02_10_metaG | ecosystem: Environmental > Terrestrial > Soil > Wetlands > Peat | place...
GTTCGTGCGTCAATGCGTCTGGTATCTGCCTCTTCAACTGCACCCAGTAATGAATATTCCAATCCTTCGCAAAAACTGGTTTTACCGCTACCGTTTGGTCCATAAAACAAAATGACTCGCCTTTGCAGGTCAAAGGGCTCAGGTGTGCGAAATCCGCGAAATGGGCCGAGGGTCAATTGCCGCAACCGTTGCCATGGCCAAACGCCATCAACGGCCACAGCTTGAATGTCTGGTGGCCCGTCGGGTGTCTGGGCAAGAGAACTGCGTGCGATGCGTACCAAACTGATGGATCGCTGGTTGTGTTGGCGGGAAGTCTGGGCTAATTCGTCAAAGTGCGCCAACACGAGATTAGCGAGCCGCCGCACATTGGACGGAGCTTGATTCTCAGGCTGGTGCAGCCAGATCACGAACCGCACAAAGTCTCGTTTGGAAGATGCCATCTCAAATCCGCCTTGCATACCGGCAAAATAGATCGCTTGGAGATGCCAGTAATGATAGCAGCCACTTCTTAGAGGTGGAATTGTCTATTTGTCGACTTCTATAGCGATCAAACCCGGTGAGCGGCCAATTGAAGGAACGCAGCCGAAGCCAGTCTTGTCTGGAAACAGCACTCGCGGCTAACTCAGGTTGGAGGTCCGGTCAACAATATGCCTGCAATGACACACGAAACTCCTGCATCCGAGCGCATCCGTAAGGCGCGCACAGCGCTTCTGCTCGATCATCCCTTCTTCGGCTCGCTCTTGTTCCGGTTGAAGGGTGAGGAGTGCCGCTCAATTCCGACCATGGCGACCAACGGCGTCGTGCTCCGCTACAACCCGGCGTTCGTCGATACGCTGAACGCGGCCACGCTGGCAGGGGTGCTGGCCCACGAGGTCATGCACCCCGCGCTCCAGCATCACACGCGCCGGGCCAAGCGCGATCCACGGCGCTGGAATGAAGCGTGCGACTACGCCATCAACCCGCTTCTGCTCGATGCCGGTCTGCACCTGCCAGACGATGTGCTTGTCGATCCGCGTTTTCGCGGGATGAGCGCCGAGCAGATCTACAACCAGCGTGAGGCCGAAGCTCAACCCGAGTCCGACGGTGAAAGCGAATCGGCACAAGGCAAGAATGATGATCGGAGCTCCGAATCGAACGATCCAACTGGCAGCGGCAACGATGACGGATCGCCGTCTGTTCCAGAGAGCCAGGGCGGCATCGGCCAGGTGATCGACGCGCCGGAGGCCGGCGAAGACGAATCGGGCCGCGACGAGCAAGCGCGCGAATGGGAGATCGCGGTCAACCAGGCGGCGACGCTCGCCCAGCAGGCCAGCAAGGTTCCCGCCGGCCTCAAGCGAACCCTGGAAGGCGCGGCGGAAGCCAAAGTCGATTGGCGGGAGCTGTTACGCCGTCTCTGGTCCGACACCATCCCAGCCGATTCAAGTTGGATGCGGCCCAACCGCCGCCACATCTGGTCCGGCCTGTATCTGCCCGGTGTCGCGCGAGAGGGCGTCGGGGAGATCGCAATCGCCGTCGATTGCTCCGGTTCGGTCAACGCTAGGCAGTTGCGGCTGTTCGAAGCGGAGATACGTTCGATCCTTGAAGGCCAACGGCCTGAGCGGGTGCATGTTCTGTATTTCGACGCCGAAATTCACAAGGTCGATACCTACATGGCCGGCGAGACGCTTCATCTCGATCCCATCGGCGGAGGCGGCACTGATTTCAGTCCCTGCTTCGCCTGGCTCAATGCGCGCGGAATCCGCCCGCAGACGTTGGTCTTCCTGACTGATCTCTACGGAACCTTCCCTGACGATGCCCCAGACTACCCCGTCCTCTGGGCCACGACCGGCGGCCATCATGCCCCCTTCGGCAGCGTCATCCCCATGCAAGCGGCGTAGCCACTGCCCGGCGTTTTGGAACAAACGCGGAGCGTTCCCATGAACAAGCAATTTTTCATCTTCACCGATGGCTCGGCCATCGGCAATCCAGGTCCTGCCGGCTGGGCAGCTATCGTGATCCACAGGACAATACGGCAGGAGATCGCCGGATCGGTTCCGTGGTCGACCGCCTCCGAAATGGAACTGCGCGCCGCAGTCGAAGCCTTGCGTCTGACTCCAACCGGCGCCCGAATCGAGTTGCGCTCGGACTCGGAACTGTTGATTCACGGAATGCGTTTCCGCGTCTTCCGCTGGAGACGTTACGGATGGCGCAACAGCCGTGGCTTCGAGTTGCAGCACCAAGAACTGTGGCGCGAGCTGCTCCTGCTGAATGCGGATCGAACGATTCGCTGGCTATGGGTCAAAGGCCATAATGGCCATCCGATCCAGTCCCGCGCCGACGCGCTCGCCTACCAGGCCGCCAGAGCCGCCGCCTTTCAGGAACAAATTGCAGCCTGAGCTTACAGGTAGACATGTCCACAATAGGAGAAGAAGCATGGCAACGATTGCCGAATCGTCATCGCTCTTTGAAATCGACGCAGAACTGGACGGCCTTCTTGATGAGATCGCGGAGCAGGCCGAGCAGAAGGGAGAACCTCCAGAAGAACTCGTCGCCCGCTTCCAACAATTCTGCTCGGCACACGACGAGAAGGTGGACAGGATAGGGCGCTTTCTGCGCCAGATGGACGCGCGCGAACAGTTCTGCCGCTGCGAAGCTGCGCGGCTCGGCGACAGGGCGCGCGCCGCAGCCGGCAAAGTGGAGCGAACGAAGAACATGGTTCTCCACTATCTGATGAGTCGTGACCTCAAGTCGATCGAGGGACGCGAGTTCACCCTGCGCGCTCAGAAGAACAGCCAAGACTCGGTGCGGATCACCGATGAGGCTGCGCTATCAGTCGCCTTTCGCAAGATCGATGCCCGCATTGGCGGCGTCCTCTGGGAAACGGTTCTTGCAAATCTTCCTGACGAGCTTGGCGAATTGCTCGAGGACGCTGTGGAAGAGTCAAGGCCGGACACGGATTCGATCAAGGCAGCCATCATGCGCGAGGAACAGGTTCCAGGGGCTGAACTGCGTCGGGGCTGGCACCTGAGAATCAGGTAGCGGTGATCTAGCCCCTGAGAACATGAAATTCTCAGGGGCTGGGCTACTAATAATCAGGACGCAACAGCCAGCAGGTCGAACAGCTACTTGTGGCGTGAGTTCGGGTCCATCTGGACCTCTGCCGTGACAGAAGTGCTTTTGATCGTAACCCATTGGAACTATGGGCACTGATGGCAAACAAAAGCACTCTAAGTCTTTATAAAAATCGGTAGGCAAACTCTCAGCACCCTCGTCAGCACCCTCCTCGACCTCTGCTTTTTGGTTACAGACCTCTGCCTTCCACCAGCAGAGGTCAGAAAAAGTGGGTCTCTGCCGCTGTTCGGCAGAGGCCTGGTCCAGTTTGGCCTACGCCGTTGTTCGGCAGAGGTCGCGGGCAGTTCAAAAGAGCGAAATTTGCCACGGCAGAGGTCCTGTCCAAGTTGCCTTGTGTCTAACCATTCTCTGCCAAGCGAGATCTCTGGCTCCATCTGCGTTTGTAGTGACTCGTCAACCAAAGCGATGCCAAGTATCGGCTCAGATTTTTTCAGATGCACGGCACCTTCCAGCAATAGATCCCTTTCAACTCGGTTTTAACAGGGGATAATAAACCTCATGGCTCTTTCTAATTCCAAAATCGCCAAAGCAGTTGCTGAGCACTTTACTTCAGTTTTCGAACACGCCATCTTCAAAGCTGCGCTACAAAGCTTCGATCACTTTGAAAACCCATTGCGAGTCAATAACTTCGCGACTGCTCTTCGCGAGCTAGGACGGATTCACCTTGAAACGCAGGCGCCGGAAGGTCGAGTAAAAAAGTGCGACTGGTTTGAGCAGAAATATAATGAGGTTCGTCAACCCGTCATTGAGCGGGCGCAACGAGTGAAATACGCCATTCAAGGGGAGCTCCACGATGACTTTGTGAAGGATATCTTGGATATTCAAGTGGATGAAGCAGTCCGGGATTACACGCGGCTCATTGGACGCCTGAGTGCCTTCACTCATATCAATGAAAAGACTTTTGACGTTCCAAGAGCTAAGGCGGATGAGATGGCTGCGCAAGCGCTGGAAGTCTTTGATCAATTGTTTACGTTCGTGAAAGAACGACGGGAAGCTATGCGGACGGCGGCGGAAGGCGAAGCGCAGGAGGCCCTTCGGGATGTTCTCTTCGGCGAAGTCAACGAAGAGCTCGATCGACTATCAACACACACATCCGTTGTGGGCGTGAACCTTTACGATCTCAAGATAACGTCAATGGACGCGGAACAGGTCCGTTATGCGGGCCACGGAAACGTAGATGCTCGCTTGCAGTATGGCTCAGACTCTGACGTAAGGCGGGACGATGGCGTTGTTTCCTCTGATAGCTATCCACTGACTTGCGAATTTGTGGCCGATACCTGCAACCCGCTCGAGATTTCCGTTGTGTCCGGAAGCCTCACGATCGATACAGATTCGTTCTACGAACCGCAAGACGATGAGGACTTCGAGATCAATGAACAAGAGGTCCCCGGCGGTGCTGGAGACTGAACCAGAACACTTTCAAGAAGCAACTTCGCGGTATTGCCGATGCTGAATTTGAAATCGACAGCTCCGGGACAGTCAGCACCTCACCATTAAACAACCCATAGGTCGTTAGGGCCCAGGTAGCTTACGTCAATAACACCGGGGTCAATCGACACGGTTGCACGGACAACACCGCGTCGGTTAGGGCTGAGAGGATGGTTGAGAAGACCCAGCACCGCCCCGTCTGCCGAGAGAATCAAGGGTTGCCCGTTCCAGTGGTGAAGATAAAGAGGAGCACCAGGAGGTGCCGGAACACCATACCATTGCGCGTTCGCGCGATAGTTTCGTTCAGCCCAGGTACGATTGTCACGCGGCACGAATTGCTGTGCGAAATCGAGCCACATGGCTTTGGTCTCGGTGGTCGGCCAGTCGGGTTGAGCTGAGAGAGCGGCAACTATAGCCGACTGCAACCACTCCCGCAGTTCGCGCTGGGTCGTAAACACGGCGCCAGTGTCACTCACGACTTTGATAGCAGCAATGCGAGAATTGAATCCGGCCTGAATCAAAATCGATGCAGAACGGTTCATGGTGCCCGTCTCTACCGCAGGCACGGCCAAGCCCAGCTCAAAATCATCCAAGGTCATGCCGAACTGTCCAACAATATCGCCGTTTGCTGAGGCACGAACCCTGAGCGCTTCCATTGCCCACGGCAGACGATATACAAGCCCTCCCTCGATAAATCGCAATGCATCCCCCTCTTGTCCAGCGATGGTTCCGGCCAGAGATTGGCCGAGAAGCCAGCTTCGAAGGATAGCTTTCCAATTGTCCGGGAACGGATCGGGTGTAAACGGGTAGAAGCCAAATAGGCTTTCTGCCAGGGAGGTGATGGCTTCAATCGCTGCTTCCGCGTTTGACAAGAGAAGCGCGGCATTCGCTTGAACCAACAGCTCGTTGGCTGCAGGTGCCACAGCATCAAGTGCGTGGCCTGCTTCCAGCCCAAGCCCGGCGAGGAAGTAACCTCGTCGGGCAGAGGGTGTTGAGCGAGCCCAGATGAAGCGACTGCGGGTCAGCAACGTAGTGCGAAGTGCGTTTCGCGAAGCATCATCCGTCCGGAGGAGTCGCCGTTGCCATAAAGATGACTGAAGGATCGAATCGAGGGCCGCTTCGATGCCGTCATCGGGCACGTCCCCTTCACCGATCAGACTCAAAATCGCTGTATCGAGTGTAGCGATGTTCTGCTCCCATTCCTTCAGCGCCCTCTCACGTCTGTGCGGTTGTTCGTTCGGGATCTCGGGGAATGCCCAGGCCTCAGCATTATTGACCACATACTCTACGAGATGGTTGACGTCGCCACCGATGCGGGCATTCATCCTCATCAGAAGGCTGTGGATGAGCCGGGCTAGACCGCTTTCCAGCTCCCGGGCCCCCAGATCCTCAATTAATGCAACCCATTCGGCGTGCTTCCTACCCCGGCGGTCATCGAAGATCGGATGAAGGACAAGTCCTTCGAGATCGACGAAAGCGCGTCCGGCGCGTCCGATCACATTTTTAAACTCAGAGACCTCGATCTTTTCGCCAGAGCGATAAAGTGAATGCATGACGATTGCGGTCGCAGAGAGGTTGAGGCCCTGAGCAAGTGTGGGGGACGAGATGGTTACTTTCAAAACGCCATCGCGCAGGAGACGTTCAATTTCCTTTCGGTAGGCCGTTGGCAGCGCACCGTGATGAAGGGCCACACCGAGCCGGAGACACTTTAAGATAGGGCTGTCTACACCTAGCCACTCTTCGCCGAGCGAGATAGCGATCTGCAGCCGCACCGGATCTACGTTGAGTAGAGAAGCCAGCGCACCGCGCTCATGGAGATCGACGATGACCTTGGCGAACGGTTCGACGCTGCGACGCTCGGGGCAATAGATCAGAACGGTCTGGCCGTCGTCAACCAGTCGCCATGCCGTTGCAAGGCTTAGCTCTTGCTGGTTCTTAGGAAAGAGTTCTGTCCGCAGTCTTTTGGGCGGTACGAAGCGTGGGGGAGCCGCACCTGTGAGGAACACGGGTACAAAAGGTCGTTCGTCGCCAACGCGGAGGTCTAGCCGGGCGGATGGAGAATTCCAAATGACTTCGCCGAAGCGTAACCGGGTGGGACGCCACTCATGCTTGACTGCACCACCTTGTCGATCACGGCGAAGCCACGCTGTAAAGTCCTCCAGTTGGTCTCCATCCGGGAGGATCGCCGAAAGGCAAACGATCCGACGCTGATTCGCATCCTGTCGTCTAAGGAGGCGTTGGATCTGGACTTCGTACCGAACCTCGCGCTCTTTCGGGCCAATCATGTGGCCCTCATCGAATACGAGCAGGCCGACATCGTCAAGCAGAGACGGATCATTGCGGAGCGCGAAGTCCAGCTTCTCGGGGGTGGCCACTACGATGTCTCGCTCCCGAATAGTGTCCTCGTCGAATGCGGACACACCGATGCTCCCGTAGAGAGCGGAAATGGTCTTTCCGAGCGGGCCGAAGGTGCGTTGAAGGGTTATTTCAGTCTGGGCCGATAGTGCGCGCAGCGGAGTGACAAAGACCACACGGCGTCCGCCGGCCAGGCAGCGAAGAATGCACAACTCGGCAATCCGTGTCTTGCCAGCACTCGTCGGCAGTGACACCACAAGATCATCCGACTCGTCGATAGCGCGTGCGGCGGCAATGATTTGAGACGGCCATAGATCGATCTCTGCCCTCGATCTTCGGCTGAGCGAACCTATCAAAAGCCCGCGCAACCCCGCCCATGAGGCTAAGGCGTCACCCGCGGCCTCGCGCGGAAGTCGTTCGTGAAATGTATTTGACCACAGGTCCAACAAGAGTTGGATCGTGACCCGGTGCGTCCACCACTGAGGCAAGAGGTTTAGTTCCGCGCAGACGGCAAGGCTTTCTCGAAGGCGCGCGATGGAGCCATCAACCAGCACTCTCTCTCCGCGGTCCAATGCCAGGAGAAACTGTGCAATCGCACCGAAGAAGTTGTCGGTTATGGCCAGGTCGAGACCTTCAAGCAAGAAGTCGTCGCCATCGCGATCAGGATTTTGTCCCCCGAGCTGCTCTTGAAACAGGTTACGGACACTGATATCCGAGCCGACGCCGTTCAGACGAAATGTGAGACTAAGGTCCCGGAGGTTGTTGATCTCCCGCCGCATAAGCTGCGCAAGAGCCTGCTCTATGGGAGAGAAATTCGCCTCCTCCCCCACCATGGAGAGCAGCGAATAGGCGCGAGCCGACAAGTGTGCGAGATGATAGCTCGCTGCAGCCATGATGAAATGGAAATGGCGATCGGTTTCTCTGTGGTCGCCCTTCGCCATGACTGCTTCAAGGGCTGTTGCCGCCTGTTCGAAAGCAATGCGGGCCGAACCGGCATCACCGCCGATTTCGAGTAAGCGCAGTCCAAGTCCAAGCAGGCCATAGCCGTAGTTATGTAGATCGTAGCTGAGTTGGGTTGAAAAGCCGGGAGCGCCCGGTGGCAGCACACCATCTCGCCAGATGATGGCGCGAGCCTGGCCACGTGCTATCAACCGCCCCCGAAAACCGATGGCAGATGCATCCGTGATAGCTGCGATGATGGCTTCAGGAGTGGTTGGCATTAGCGATCACCTGCTCATAAACGGCACCTACGAACTCAGCATGACCATCGACGTGCAGACCCACACCCCATTGGCCGATGGGGCCGGGATACGCTTGTAGTGCCTGGGTGAGGAGTGCCTGCGGCGCGTTTCCTGAAAATGTGAACAGCAAGTGCTTCACGCTATCGACCGGAATGCCGTGCCGACAGAGAGCGTCATCAATGGCATCGGCCAGCGCCACTTCGCTCCCAAGCTCAAGGAGCCTGGCGGAGATGAAAGCCAACGCGTGGGAAGACGGCAGGCCACCGTCCTTATCTAAGCCTGTCCGAGCTTCGTCCAGGGTTTGAGCGCGGAGAGTGACGCGACTCTTGGCTTCTGTCTTCAAAAAGCGAAGGCGATGGGTTGTAGGATCAAGGATCAGGCCGATCACATCGTCTCCGCGCATTGCCATGTTCCGGTGATCTTTCCATCGCAGGCGCTTAATCGGGGCTCGATAACCGCTGTGAGCATTGATCCATTCCGTTGCGTAGATCTCACCAAGGTCGCCAGACCGGATTTGGGCTGTCTGGGGTAGCGAATCGATGATCAACTGGGCGGCTGCAGGCTTGCCGAGACGTTCAAGCGCACGGGCGATGCGTTCTTCCGCCGCATAGTGAGTGGATACCACCGCCGCAGTTGTTTGAATGGCAATTGCGGCGTGCTCCGGCCTACCGGTCATAACCCGGATGTGGTGATTACCAAGCGGAACGTCGGCGGCATCGCACCAGTCATTGAACTGAACCATAGCGTTTCCAATATCATACTGCTCTTAGCCAATCCAATGACTGCAATGTACTTGCAATCGGCATTCCTACTGGCCATCGAATAGCTCAACGCGTCTATCGTAAGTGGCGCCTCTCAACTGATGCATAATCGCTAAATCAGTCGTCAACGGCAGATCACATGAGGCTACAACTCACGGGTTGACCTTATTGATAAAGTCAATCGCCGCACTAGTCATGACATCGTTGATAATTGGCGCCCACTCATCGCGCCATGGCAACTGTGCACCCTGAAAGACCCGTGAAATGAGACCGAGGACTCTGATTCCGTCACGCCTCGCGGCAATTGTTTCTAGAAGGCTACGGATGACAATGGCGCGCTCTTTATTGTCTGCGACCTCGCGAATGGTCTCTGACGCAATCCCGCCAATGATGGCAAAGATGTTCTCAGTGATGCGCAGATTGATAAAGGGCACGAGCGCATGGCTGAAGGGAGAAACGCTTTTATCAAAAGATGCGCGACGGGCAGATTCGACGAAGATCGCGGGAGTGATTGTCACAACCTCATAGCGGTAGCCGAGCATCGTGGTCACGGCTGCAACCGCGTCTTTGCGGGACAGTAAGCCTTTTGATTCCAAGTTGGCGACGACAAGCTCTGTCCAGGCGACACGGACGCCATACTCCTTGATAGCGATGCTGGACTGGACGAAATCGTCGGACCACAAAACGCGGCCTGGTTTCTTGGCAAGCAGTATTGCTTGCGTGCCGTACCTGCCAAATATGGCAATTAGAGGCTTCTTGGTTTCCTCCGCCATGGCCGAAAGCTCTCGGCATGGCTCTATTACAGCGATAGCGCGCACTTTCTCTAGTTGCTTCGCGAAATGCTGGTCTCTTTCGGCATGTTGTTGTTCCGTAATCTCGAATCCCACCATCTGCTCGTCCTGCCAACCAATACGAAGCCCGGCGCGCGGTGAGCCGTCATGCGTCTTGCCCGTGATCCTGTCGATCTCTTCGGCACATCCCTGAGAGATGATGATGGGCAGGTTTAGCTTGGTCAAAAGGTCCATAGCATCGCAAAGGAACAGTGTGGCGATGGCTGAGAGGTCAAGGACAATCTCCGCCGCCGCACTCAATCCCATCGCCGCAAACACTCGTTGCTGCTGGTCCTCTGGTGCGCACCGAACGATGGACTTAGGATCATTCGCCAAATGAAGGACTGCCTCGAAGGAGCTTGCACCGAGGATTTCCCCGACGAAATGCAGTGGCAGCGCTTGAGCAGAATACCCCTGTATCGCTTGCCGCTTACCAAGAAGCTGCTGCTCCATCTTGGTGCGTAGATCGGTGAGGTCAAACTCACCATCCGGCTGGCGCGGCAGTTGCATCGATTGCAGCTCGGTTGCTTCGGGGAAGCGAAGCTGCAATTCATTCATGCAGCACTGGTAGCGGTAGACGTATTTATTCAGGACTTACCTGATAGTCGCCGGGCGTTCCGAAATCCTGCCGGGCGCAAGTGGCACTACATCACCCGCACCCTTGCCGAAAAGGGCCTGTGAAATTGGGTGATCCGGTGCAAACTCATTCAGCTTTGAGTCGGGTTTTAATACATCCTCAATCACATGCCAACGAAAAATGTCTGTGCCGTGCTCAAGGTATTCAACAGCGCAGCCCGGCCCAGCCTTGTCGGGCGTGGCGATCTCGATGGGCGGCCCCAATGGGGCGAACAGAAGCATGTAGGCACGGTGGGCATCAACGTCATCGAAGTAGCGATGCAGCACCTCGTAACCGTAGCGAAGGGCTTCCTCGTGGCGCTTTGTGCACTTAAGGAAGTAGGTAACAGCGCGGGCGAAGTACGGCATCACCGTCGCCGTATCAGGAAGCGCATCCTCTGGGCGCTGAAGAAGATCCGGGCGAGCGTGCTGGATTGCTGCGTAAGAAATGCGCAAACGAATCACGGCATTGTCAGGATGGCGCTCAAGGAACGATTTCAAGATCGCGATAGCACCCTCGAAGTCGTCCTCCAGAAGCAGGTCCACTTCGGCCAGGGTTGATTCTTCCGTGGCCGCTCCGGCCTCACGCACTTCCCGGCACAAGTCAAGAACAGTTGCGTGGTCGCCAAGGCGTTGAGCGCAAACCATGGCTTGATGCGTGGCGAGTGGATTATGGACGCCCGCCACGCGCCGCCACAAGCCGAGGGCCTGGCGATACTCGCCGATGGCGGTGTAAGTCGCCGCCATAAGCTCGATCTCGGTATCGACCGAATCGCCCGAGATTGCTGCTACGGCAGTTTCAAGGCAAGTATTGGCTGATACGTTGTCCTTCATCAGCCAAAACAGCCGAGCAGTCAGGGCCGAACGCGCCACCGAACTCAGCATCTGCGAAGTGGCGGCATCGATCAGAGTTTGCCCCTCGGAGATACGGCCCAATTTTGCGAGCACGCCTAACGTTTCCGCGAATGTGGTGTATCGGAAGTCCTGACTAAGTGGCTCGTCTAAGAGGCAAATTTCCTTGAGCAGATCAGCTGCACGGTGTTCGTCGTCGTTACGCGCCCGGCTCAGCAAGAACCCAGCAAACTGACGCTTGAGGCCACCGCCACCGGGTCCGGTGTAGGGCGTTTGCTCCATGATGGAGATTGCGCGGTCTGTGTCGCCTAAACGATGTTGCAGCAGAGCGTATCCCGCTTGCGTATTCGGCTCATCCGGGGCCAGGCGGTAGGCATCTTCGACAAGCAGTCGAGCGCCTTTTTCATCGCCGAGCCTTTCCGTTATGCCCGCCCGCTCCATCATAGCCTGAGCGGCGATGTAGTTTTCATCGCGTTCTATCGCACTGGCAATCCCTTCCTTGAAAAGGTCATCTGCTTCTTTCAGCAGCTTTCTGTCGGTCTCGGAGAATCCCTCTATGGGTTTTGCCCCACTGCCCAACAGAACGTCATGCGACGTGCATTGGGCGAGCGTGATCTTGGAGATGGGCCAAGGGGTTTCTGCATTGTCTATCGCGTCTTGGGCGTATTTCCGGCCGGTTTCACACAGTCGAGCACTCAGGGCCCGTATCGCAATCGTAATGCAAACTTCTTGCCGCGCCAGATCTGAGCTAGATGCTCGCGCGATGAGGTCGTCCAGTTTCTCGGAAAGCGGGGCGCTATGGATCAGCAGCATAGTTGCTTTCCACGATTCGGGGTGATCGACCTTCAACGCACTGGCCAATTCGTAGGCTTTCTCGTGCTCGTTGCGAAGGGCATAGGCCTGGGCCTCGACCTCTCGATTTTTCATGGTGCCCTTGGCGTACTGGATCGACTGGAACAGAAGGGCTGAGGCTGGTTTGGCAAGGTTCTTGGCAGCCTCGATATGGCCGAGGTTGGCAATGACCAGAAAGCGCTGCTCGTCGGTGAGATTGTCCCATTTATCGCGGCGCAGCCGAGAAAGCTTCTGCTTCGCGAGTGCAAAGTCCCGGCGCTCGATTTCCTCCTTCGCCTCTGAAATCTCCGCATCAAACTGGTTATTCGTGACGGTGCTTTTTACTTCGGCAACGGCAGAGGCGATACCCGCAAGGTTGTCATTGACTGCCACAAGCTGTGTGTTGGTGATAGTCGTGAGCTTGTCCTGCGCGACCTCGGGATGCTGGTCCAGAACCCGCTCGATCTCTTCCCATCCCTTGAACTCGACAATGAACTGTCCGATTTCCATGTGCTCTGCGTTGATCTGCGAGATGGCGATCTGCAGTTCTGTCGATGTCTTGGAGGTCGTGAGGACAATGTAGCGCTTGAGCTTGAACGGGGCAGTCAGCGCCTTATCTACCTCAGCGCGCAGACTTTTCTCGGTATAGACTGCTTCGAGGTCTTCTGCTTTGCATTGAATCGCGACATGGGGCGGAGGGGATTCGAGGTCGATGATGTCTATGCCATGCTGGCGCTGGCCACGCCTGCCATACCGCTTGAGTCCCGGCATCTTCAGGTGAGCCTGATAGAGGGCGAGGCAAAACTCTTCGAACTCGTCGTCGGTCTTGGGGGCGCGATAACGGAAGGATGCCAAGGCACACCGCCAGCCCGGAATCGGGGCAAAGGAACTGTCTAAGAGTAACACTAGGCCACCAACCCATTCATCTACAGTGATTTACCGATAATTCTGCCTTTGCTTACTGATCCTCGGCAGTCCACTTAGACGATTAACCGGTTTTCCGGACAAATGATTGCCGGAACAGAGCCTAATCTCTTTCTCGACGAGCGATAAATCACTCGCCAACGGCAGATCAGTACCGAGTGTCGCCATAGCCCATCAATTCTTTGGCCAGCGAGAGGCTTTTCAGCACCCTCTTGAACACCCTCAATTGCATTAAACCTTGGAACTCTGGCCAAGACATCTGCCGTGCAACAGCAGAGGTTTGTTTGGTTTGCGCGCAACAACGGCGCATGACCAGCTAACGGGTTCACCCGATCGATCCCCCCCAGTTTAATCTCTTTCAGCCTTGAGTAGATCCCTCATTGTCCGTAGCCTCGTCTCGATCCGGGCCTCGGTCGTTTATCGCCTACCCGCAGGTCGGACGACCGCGTCTCCCGCCAACTTTCTTACTCCCTTCATTTATCTGGAGTTCTCCCCATGCAACCACCGACACTTTCATTGGCCGTGCGGTCCCCCGGCCTCGAAGACCTGATAGAAAAGGCGCGATCCTTTATTCACTCCGCCAAATCCCCCGCCACCCTGCTCGCTTACCGGACCGACTTCGAGGACTTCACCCGATTCTGCCAGGAGCACAATCTGCCCCATCTTCCCACGACTCCCACAACCGTCGCCCTCTATATCGCCGACCGCGCGGGATCCCTTCGCTCGGCGACCATCACTCGCCGGCTGACCTCGATCACCAAGGCTCACCAGGCGGCAGGGTTTGAAGCCTCACCCTCGTCGAGCCATCACTTCGTCGTGAGTGAAACCCTCAAGGGCATCCGCCGCTCGATCGGCACCGCCCAGGAAGGCAAAGCTCCGCTTTTAACCAACGACATTCGCCGGATCGTTACCGGATGCCCCCAGGACGCTTTCAGGCCTCCGCGACCGGGCGCTCGTTCTCGTCGGCTTCGCCGGTGCCTTCCGCCGCTCGGAACTGGCCGCGATCGACTTCACCCACCTCTCCTTCACCCAAGAAGGCCTGGTCATCGACCTCCGCCGCTCGAAGACTGACCAGGAGGCAGCCGGCCGCAAGGTCGGCATTCCTTTTGGGACCGACGTGGCAAC
>Ga0181519_10002985_pt1 | contig 14071 bp, 24 predicted proteins | sample PEATcosm2014_Bin_26_FD_121102 | JGI IMG/M metagenome (GOLD analysis project Ga0181519, IMG submission 121102) | Peatland microbial communities from MTU Mesocosm Facility, Houghton, MI, USA - PEATcosm2014_Bin02_10_metaG | ecosystem: Environmental > Terrestrial > Soil > Wetlands > Peat | place...
GCAGCGCAGACGGCGCGCGGATCGTCGGCACTGCCGCCGGCCGTCACGGACTCGACGCATCGCTCGAAGCGCGATTTGCCTTTCTTCGGATTCGGCGCGAACGTGTGGGTATCGCCTACCGTACGGGCATTCCGGTAAATTTCGCCGTCTTTGAGCCAGAATTCCCAGTCCTTCGTGACCTTGTAGGGTTTCGGATTTTTCTCTCCCACGATTGCACCTGCCCACTGCCGCGGCAACTGCAGAATGCTCCCGACTGCATCGCTTGCGGCTCCGGTAACGCGGTCGTACTGCTTCAGGGCTGCGCGCCCGGTTGACTTCAACTCGCCCGTTACTTTCGTCCGCCTTGCCATCGGCTTACTCGCTGGTGTGTTTCGCCTGTGCGGTCGTCACCGTGAAGCCTTCGATTGTCAGGAAGGCCCCGCACTGGGAGCAGTTCGTTTCCACATTGCCGCCAGGGGCCAGCATCTTCACGAGGTTGAATTCGCTGTGGCAGAGCGGGCATTCGAGCGTCACAAATGCGGATTCGACAACCGGCGCTACAGGCGCGGCCGCGGCCTGCGGGACCGGCGCGGCAGGCGGCGCAGAGACGTCTCCCTCTGCCAAGCGCTCCAGCCGGTGCGCGTTGCCCATGAGTTGGAAGGTTGCGATCTGCTGCTCCGTCAGATCGACTTCCACAATGCCATCCGGGCGCCGTGAAGGGACCGCGATGCCCTGCTGGAGCAAAAGATTCTCCACATGGCCGTGAACGTATCCGTGTGCCGGCGTGATTCGTACTCTCATGCGATTTTCCTCTCAATAATAGTACCTATGTCGGGTACTTTCCCGACCTTAAAATAGTACTTAGTTAACTTCGGACAACTTGGCAGCGAACGCACCTGGCGCGATACTGAGATTGTCGATTGGGACTCCTGATCGACAGATTGAGCCCCACAGGGGCAGAAAGAAGGCCATAGGCCATGTCCCAGACTACGATTTCCACAGTCCCCGCCCATCCGGGCAAAATCCTCACCATCCACAGCAGATCCCAGCACTCGCGCGGATCGTGCGCTCACCGCTTCGGCGGCCCCGATACCTATGTAGCTGTCACGGTGGCCCCTCAGGGCGTCCAGGTGCCCTACACGCTCCGTCGCGACGTGCTCGCCATGCGCGGTATCGAGCTGATCTACTGCGGAGAGGGCTACAGCAAGCACTCCGGCAGCCGGTCCATGCTGGGCCAAGCTTTCGCCCACGCGCAGGCCATCATGGCGCGCGGCTGACTCCACGAGGTACGGACGGTAGGGCACTCTCATGAGTGCCCCTCCGCCCGCATCGCGGGAAGGAGAAAGACCATGCAAGCTACGATTACCTACCTGCTCACCGAGCAGGCCCAAAGAGCGCAGATGGCGGCCACTGGCCAGCCGGTAGCGCGCAAACAAACAATGACGATCGAGATCAGCGCGGAGGATCTGCCGCTGTGCACGGTCGGTACCGATGGCGGTATCAGTCTCGACGCCACCGCGGCCAGACACTGGAATGCATTGCTCGCCGCCGGCTGGCATGAGGCGCATCCCATCGAGGCACCCGTATTCGCGCCCGACGTGTTGGCGGATATTCGGCGTGGGAACGGAATCCAGGAGGCCGTGCGGGTCGATTTGCTCGCCGCCGCGAGCGCGCATGTGCTCAACACTCCGGGCATTAGCCTGTCCGACATGTCGTGCTACGTGTACGTCCCAAAGAGCCTTTTGCGAGCCGATCAACAATCCATAGCGCACAAGCTTACCGCCGTCGACGCAAGCAAGTGGGACACCTACGGCGTGTACGGTCGCGACCTCTCCGGGGAGGCGCAAGCCGTACTCCTGGCGCGGCACAAAACAGCAGTGGAGGCATGGCACGCCAAGCAATCTGCCGCCGTCGATTTCTTTTTCGCCCATCCCGCGCTCCGACTCACGGTCACGTATCACAATGATCTGACCATCTCGACTACGGACACAACCGCTGGCAATGTGACGCTGACATATGGCTCGCCCCGCTACGACGAGCTCAGCGCAGAGGCCCAGCGCAGGAATGCCGCCGACGAAGCTTCCGCCAAGGCCGCTGCCGCCGCCAAGGAAGCGCTCAAGACCGCCGCTATCGATGCCTTTGTCGCAGCCTCCGGCGATGGCCTGCTGATCCAGCAGCACGCCGAAAAACTGCTGTGCCGGAAGACGGTCATCGCCCGCATGGCGGATGCCGCCCTGGATGCCTGCGGATTGCCCGCCGAATACCCCGACAGCACGGTCTGCGACGACTCGGATTGCCCATGCGGCGACCGTGTTGTCGATTGCATCCCGCCCGCGATCTACGCGGCCTGGAAGTCCTTCACGCTGCCAGAGGGCAGCACGGTGGAATTCCGACGAGTCCGGGACTGCCGCAGTGCGGCGGACGAAGAGTGGGAGGACAATGACGACCGTGCGACTGCCGAGTACTATGTCGCCGTGGTGACCATCCCCTCCGGCCCGTTCCAGTTCACCCGCCGCGTCAGGCTGGGGTGAACCATGAAATCCCTTGTGCGCCGCCGTTTCGGCCGGCTCAAGGTAACCGCATTCGCGGGATTCGGGCGGGACGGACGCGCGTTCTGGTGTTGCCTCTGCGACTGTGGCAACACCTGCAGGGTGGAGGGAAGGCTGCTGCTGGGGACGAAGGGTAACCGCCAGGACGGCAAGCCCATGATCCAGATCTCCTGCGGATGCGCCCGCGCCGATCCCAAAGTCCGGCGGGAGGCCCGGATGAAAATCCCGGCGAAGAAACGCGCCGAGATCTGCCGCAGAATGAGCGGGGCGGTAACCCGAAGAAGCGTAGCCTACAGCATGGACGGAGCGCGAGCTGCGGAACTGCTCGGCGTTTCCGAAGAGCGAGTCGAGATTCTGGCCAAGGATGGAGTGCTCGGCTATCGCTATCGCAAGGGAGCGCTCTGGGTGTCGAGTGGAGATGTCTCGACCCTGATCGGCACTCAGGAGCGGAATCGCAAGCGCTGCGATCAGGAGACCGCCGGCATAGCTCGCGCATCGGCCAAACGGCTCCGCAAGCAATTCGGCGAGCGGATGCCGTGGCCCGAAGACTATTTCCGCGTCGATCCTCTGGAGCGGAAGCAAGGCGTGCAAAGCACGGAGAGACCGATGCACGGCGCCCGCAAACTGCCGGACCAGGAAACGGACGACTTTTTCGACTAGGCTCAACGCGTCCCTCCCCGCGCTCGCTGCCTGTAGCCAGGTGCCAACCGTTTCTTTTTCGGTCGATATTGGTACAACTCGCCCACCCGGTCCGGGTCATAATCGGATGACTTTCGGATCGGGTGGAACCCTGTCCCATCGTAGTAACCTTGGGCAACGTTCCGGTGTCGGTGCGGATTTTGCGCGTACCGCGCGGCGTAGCGTTTGCTGGCCGCGTGTCCCTTGCTGAACAGATCGGAAGCCACATACGCCACTGCGGCCCCGCCGGCAAGCCATCCCCACATGGGCATCGTAAACCCGGCGAAGGTGGTCTCATCGGCCAGCCATGCGCCTGGCTGCCCTCCATTCGTCACCAGGAATTGGGACACGGCATCCGTTCCGGGGGTTTGCCCCAACCCGCTGAGGCGTCCGAGTCCGTAATTCTCGAACTGCCCGAGGGCGTTGAGTCCGTAGAATTCGCGGCCCTCGTTGCATCCGAGCCCGGCGCAGCCGCACCCCCGCAATCTGCCGAGTCCCGCTGCGATGTTCTGCAACACAGGATTCTGCGGGACGGCAAAGCTTCCGGCCACTAGATCCGCAAGGGTCGGGTTGCGAATCCACTTCCCCGGTGCGGTAGCGCCGATGGTCGGCACCAGCACCGTGCTTTGCCCCATAGTCAGGGGATTCTGAGGCACGATAAACCATCCGGGAGCGAGATCGCTCAAACCGGGCGCGGGATGAAACGGTAGATGCGGCATAACTTCTCTCCTTTACTTATTGCCTCCGAACAAAAACAGAAGGCCGATTACTGCGGCGATCCCGATGTACAGGGCCGTGTTGTCGCTGGTTGTCGTCGTTCCGCTAGTTTGCTGCGTCGTCGATGTCTGCTGGGTTCCTTGCACGGTACCGGGCTGCTGTGTCACGGTGGACGCTGCGTATGCGTACAGGTCGTCGCTTGGATTGAGCGCTTCCGCCGAGGAGCATAAGAGCAGATTCTGCGAGACCGCGGCGATCATGTTCCAGATGACGATATTGGAATACCCGCCGGCCTGAAGCGAAGCAATCTTCTGCTGCACTGTCGAGCAGGAATCGCCTGCGGTGAAATTCACAGCTTGCGTGGGTGCCGCGGCCGTTACGGTTGTCGTGGTAGCGGGCACACTGACGGGGACTACCGGGGTAGTCCCGACAGGCTGGACCGTGGTCGTTGCAGTGGGCGTGTATCCCACGATGGTTGACTGCCCCGATGGCGTGACGGGAGCGGTCGCTCCCTGCGATACCGCAAGCTGAGTGGGCGTGATTCCCGTTCCGCCTCCGGCACACGTGGCGCTCAATTCGCTGCCCGGAATGGACCCCTGGAAGTACTGTTCCGCCGCGCATTCGTCTTGGAAGCCGAGGACCGTTCCGGGCTGCAACAGGTTGCCTGGCAGCACCATGCTCCCATCGGGAAGCTTCACCCAGTACGCATTCGGAATCCCCGTGCCCTGATAGTTCCCTGGGGGCGGGGCGGACACCACGCTTCCGCCGAGCAATCCAGCTATTTGCGAAGCGAAGCCCTGGGTAGCGTAAAGGTACAGCGGGAGCGCTTGCGGCGTCTGGGAGTAGGACGCCTGGAAATACTGCTGAGGGAGAAACGAGGGCGTAAGTTGCCCTTGAAACTGCGCGGTGGCGATAGCTTCCACGCTGACTTGGCCGAGCCCGCGCCCGAATCCACGCAAGCCCCGTAGGCCGGTCGCCATCAGGCCGGTGGGGATTTCGAAATTGGGGAGTCCCGAGGGAACCATCATTGCAGCACCACTCTTTCGCCCTTCGACTCGATTGGTACCGGAAACGTCTCACACAGCTCCGCTGCCCGGCGCAAGATGCCGCGCTCTGTGGAATCGAGCAAGTTCAACAGATTCGTCCCGTCGAGCAGTTGCCTGATGGCGAGCGCTACGGTAGCACCATGCCAGTCGCAGCGATCTTCCGGCCTCATCATGCCGTTGCCCTCCGCTGCGCGTTTGCCAGGCGCTGCACGATCCGGCCCGCGCGATTCAGCCCGTTGTGCATCTGTGTAAGGTCCACTTCGTGCCCCTGTAGATGCGTGCGCAGCAGTCCGTCGATTTCCGGCCGCATCTCGTCGAACAACGCTTCCACGAAAGGATTCCTGGTCTGCTGCGCTGCCCGATGCAGGACCTTGCCTACCAGTTCTCCTGCGTTCACGCTGTTCGGATTGTTGACTTTGGGCGATGGGTGTCTCATTTGAACGCGTCCCAAACGAGCAGTGCGCCGACTGCCGCGATGCCCAGCATAATCGCTCCCCACGGAACACTGGAGCCTCCGGCGCCGGAAGCTTGCTGTTCCGTCACAGCGCAGCCTACGGTCCCAAGCTGACTCTTCGAGCAGTCGATGGTTGTCGGCTGCCCGTCCACCGCTCCCGATGCGGCGCACGGCGCGAGCGGATTCCAGCATGACGCGTTTAAGATATTCAGGAACGAACTGCAATCGACGGCATTCCCGTTGCCATCGACTACCATGTCGCACGTCTGGATACCCCGGAGGCCTGCGAGCGAGCGGGTTGGAAGTCCGAGCATCATGCCGCCCATCCTCCCGGCCCTCGAAAGCGGAATGTGATCGCGCCGAGTCCAGACAGCGGGGTTGATGCGCCGCCAGGTCCTATAGTCAATCCAGTGGGCAAGCCGCTGGAAACGGGAGTGGTAGTCCCTGGGGTAACGTACCCCGGGCATCCGGGATCGCCGGGACAGTTCATCGCGAGGGTGCCGGATTCCGTGACAGGAACCACGCTGGTGCCTGCTACGGTGACTGTCTGGTTCGACTGGTAGACCAGATACGCCACAACTCCGACACCCGCGAGCAGTAGAAGCAATCCGCCGGAATTCATCGCGCCCCCTTTCCCGACAACCCCGCGATCGCGGCCACTCCAAGCGCAAGCCAGAACCACGCCGGAATGGAGCAGCTTGCGCCTTCTGTCACGGCGGGCTGCTGCTGTTGCGCGACCCGGTAACAGGTCTGATTAGGACGCCATCCGAAGGACATCATGCGGCCCACCCTCCTCTCCCGCGCACACGGAAGGTGTTATCGACCAAGCCTAGGCCAGCCATGCCGTACAGTCCGCTGAGTCCGGCCTTTTGCAATGCGGCGCCCATTCCTGCCCAGAATGTCGAAGCGGTCATCGGCTGGGTAAGGTCCACTCCAGGGAACACGCTGGACAGATCGGGTGGCCAGGTACCGGACCATCCGCTCGGGGCATTCGGCCAAATGTACGACACGTAAAAGGACCAGTGGTATGGACTGCCGGAAACCACCCCTCCTGAAGTCGTGAACGCGCTATCGCTTGCGGCCCACTGTTGAATCGCTGCCCAGAGCCCCGCGAGATTCGCGGGGGTCGCGGCGGTTCCGCCTCCGGGAGTCTGGAACGTTGCAGGCTGAACGTTTGCCGGCGTGCTGCTGCCCGATGGCGATATCGCTACGGTCTGCGTACCGCTTGTCGTAGTGCCGGAACTCGTACCCGCCGTCGTGCCCGTGGAAGTCGTAGGTTGACTTGCCGTTGTCGATTGCCCGGTCAACGCTGCATAGATCTGCTGCCCCGCTGAAGTCGACCAATACGACGCTGCGGCGGAAATCTGAGCGGATGTCGGTGCCGTCGCACTGGTGTACACTTGCTTCCCGCTTGGGCTGTACCAGACGTAAGAACCGCCCGATGTCAACGCAGTGCCGGAGGTAGTCAGCACGGCCACGGCATCCGATGGCAAGCCCGAAGCGCTGCTCGTGGTGCTCGACTGGCTGGAATACCAGAGGTATATCAGCGCTGCTGCGCCAATCAACAAGGCTGGATTCATTTCCTTGCTCCTTTCTTCTTGAGGAGAAGATAGACGCCATACGTTCCAAGCGCCGCGAGCGCGGGATTGCGGTTCACCCATTGGCCGAACTGGCAAAGCAACGAAGGCGCGGGCGCGGGCTGCTGCGAAGGCGGCGGCTGAATGATCGACGGCCAGGGATTCTCGAAAGTCGAGGGGCCGATGTTCCCTCCGGTCGTCATAGCCTGATCGAGAGTCGCTGCCGGTGCGCCGTAGGGCGATGTGTAGGACTGCTGAATCTGCGCTGCGGCCTCCCCGCCCGCATTGCTCGGGGCGGAAGCGCTCCCGCTCGCCGCATTGCTGTTGACTCCGGCAGATGGGACCGTAGCGCCAGCGGGACCCAGCGCTGTGCCTGGAGTAGTCGGGGCAGTCGCCCTGAAGGTGGGATAGCCCGCGCTCCCAATCGGTGCTGTCGAGGTCGCAATTTCGTCTGCTGCCGGAAGCGTCGTAAACAGCGTGTCCGCGTCTATGGGCTGCATCGCCGCCATGCTTACGATGTCCCCGAGTCCCGAAAGCGCGTAGGGACTTTCGGGATAGAGAAACGGTCCACGCTGGTTATACCCGCCGTACAGCCGAGTCACGAAAGAGTCGCGCCAGATCTGATTGGCGTCTACCTGTGAATTGAACGCGCTCGCGGGGATCATGCTCATGCGAATACCTCCCGAAGGTCGATCATCAGGCCCGGGCGCTCTTGGTATTGGGGCGTGCATCTGGGACAGCGGTGATTCCCGCCTTCCACGGAGAATCCAAGCTCCAGTAATCGCACCTCGGCTTCCGCTCTCGATGCGAACGTGGCCACCTGCTCCACTTCGGGATCGTTGCCGAGCTTCAGGAGCGCCTGCATGTCGAAGATGCCGTTTGCGCAGACTATCGCCTCGGTCAGAGTGCCGTCGATCTTCAGCAACCGGCCACACGTGCAACAGCCCGTCATGAAGGGCTTCATGCCTTTCGTCGATACCGTGAAGCTTTCGGTTGCCATCACTTTTTCCCCATGAACGCAAAGATCGCAAGCAACGCGGCGCCGATCAGGTATAGAGTGCCGGTGGATATCGAACCGCTCGAAGTCGATGCCGCCGTAGTGCTCGTGCTTGCAGTCGTTGTGCTGGCCGTGGTGCTCGCCTGTGTTCCTGCGCCGGAGGCTGCCGATACTTCGTTTAGCTCGAGTTGTCCTGCGCTCTCGGTGGTCCCGCCAGAGACATCGGGGTCGTTTTGGATCGGGTAGAGATAACCGTTCCACCAGTTCCAGCATGCCCCCACATCGGGTTCGCCTTCGCTCGTGTAAGCCAGCAGGGGAGAATCCGCGGTCTGGTTCCATTTGCACGCGCCAGCCTGGCGATCCGCGATGCAGGCTGCGCCGGCCGTCCCCGTTCCGCTCTGCGAACAGCGGGAGACGAGTCCTGCCCAAATGGACTCGAAGTTCGCAATGGCTTGCGCTTGGTCCGCCGCAGATCTCGGGGCGGGCAGGGAGAAGTAGGCTGCGATGTTTTGTTTGAGCAGTCCTTCCGCCGCATTCGCCCATTCGGAAGTTTCGACGCAGGTCGGCCCGCATCCCGAATTCAAAATCAGGTTGATTGCGGTCGTTACCAGAGAAACTCCCGCGCTGATGATGGCTCCGACTGGAACTGCGCTGCTCCCCGCACTGCTCGCGCCGCTGCTGCCGGCATCGCTTCCGCTTTGCCCCATGCCGCGTAATCCGCGCAGTCCTACCATATTCACCGGGGGGAGCATCACCCGGTAGGGAGCATACGCAGATGGCATAGCTTGGAGCATCGCTACTTTCGCTTCCGGCTCTTGGCCTTCACGCTGAAACCCCGCGGATTCCTCGTCTTCCCTTTGGGCGGGCTCGCAAACCTGATGTCGAGCCCGCCCTTCGGGTTCACTCGCACTTTGGCAGGCGTGTACTGAGTGGGCAGTCCGACTTGGGATTTCACATACTTCTTCAGCGCCTTGCGAACTCGCTTGTGCGGCTGCTTGGGATTTCGCTTGCCTGATGGAACACGAAGGTAAATCAGGCTAGGATCTTCACGAGCGATCTTCTTGGCTTCGCTCACCGAAAGTCCGTCGCGAGCGTCTTCGATGGGATCGGCGTACTTGCGGAGTTCACCATCGAACTCCTCATGTTGTTCGGCGTACCGAATCGCAGTCCTGCCCTTAAGCGTATGCGCCATAGAACCCTCTCAGTACTTTGCGCCGTTGTAAATACGCGCGAAATGAAATAGTCTCGGAGACATGGGGTGTCCAGCAGACAATCTGGCCGGTAGAGTCTTTGGTAAATTGACCGCAATCAGGAGGATTGGGACCCGCCATGGATACGCCGTCTGGACATGTGCCTGTTCTCAGTGCGGCCAGCAGCACAAAGCTACGTCGCACGACCTGAAGAACGGCAAGGCGCAAACGTGGCGATGTTTTCGAATGCCTGTAGAAGCTCTTAAGATACTTTACGAGTTGGGATACAACTACTCCCAGATTGGCATGTTTGCAGGCATTTCCCGACAGAACGTGAGGATACGTATTAAGCGTCTTCGGGCTCGTCTTCGGGCTTGATGTTTTCATTTGCCCGATCCTTTCAGAACGAAGACTGCAACGAGCCCGATGAGCAGAATCGGCATCAGGCTTTTCAGACTTGAAGCAATGGCGCTCGCCGTGGCCGCGCTGCTGCCGCCCGTTCCGACTACGGTCCCATTTGCCAGCACCGTGGCTCCCGTGGCGCCGGCCGCCGCTACCGTTCCGACTTTCGTAGCTCCGGCGATGATGGCGTTGATTTGCGCGGTCGTGAGCCCAGTGCTTGTACCCGTGGGACTGACGCACAGGCCCGTTGCGGAGTTGTACGATTCGCCCTGCTGCGAACAGAAGGCCGCGACCGTGTTGCCTGCCTGCGTACATACTCCGGTGGCCGGATCGACAACCTCACCCGATGGGCAGCCGGAAGAAGCGCCGGACGTGCTGGAGCTCGGCGCGGGATTGCAGTTCGGGTAAGTTCCGCCGTAGGCACAGTCCGAAGCGGTGAGAACTGGCGTCGATCCCGAGTCGGTCGTAGTGGTGCATGGGTCCGGGTCGTAGCAGTCTCCCGTTTCCGGGTCCACATCGGAGCATCCGCATCCCAGGCCGCGCAGCCCGGCGAACGTCCCGATGTGGAAGGGCTGCTGCGATTCGGGGAACGTGGTGTAGCTCGGCATTATCATGGGCTACTCTTCCTCCTCTTCGTCTTCCAGGTCTTCCGCGTCGTCGAACTGCTCGACTTCGGACACTTCATCTTCGTCTTCGTCCTCGTCGAAGTCCTCATCGTCGGAACATGTCAGCATGTCTTCGAAGTCTGCCGCGCGGTACGACTGTAGAGACAACGCAAATTCTTGCGCTGGGCTTATCATCCGGCCCGAATTGGCCTGCTGAATATTCGCCATCAGTTCACCCTCCCGCTGAGCGCGCGATATAAAAGGTAGGCGCCCGCGCCCGCGGCGGCGTAGGGTAGGACTCGGGACATCCATGTCTTGACGGGCCACTCCCGGAAACGAAACACCTCGGTGTGTTCCCAGCCGGGATACCAACCGTGGGAAAGATCCATCGCGACTCTCATGCCGGCGAACTGTCCGGACTCCGGGTAGGCCGCCAGGTAGACGTGCGAGTATTGCGCCGGAGCTTCGGCATCGGCCGCGATCGTTACGAACGAACACGGGATCCGGTGGGCCAGCAGGTGCGCGGCGCCGTACATGGCAAAGTCGTCGCAGTCCCCGATGGGCTGCTGCAGTCGGGCCTGGTCCGCCGGCCGGATGAGCATCTCGACTATTGGGTTCCACGGATCGAGATCCCAGGGAGCGGCCGTTGCTTCATCCCGCTGGAACTGCATACCCCGCGATCCGCCCCGCCTCGATATCCAGTTCCATGTGTCGATGATGGGGTCGCCGATCTGCGCGGCTTGGCTGGCATCCTCTTTTATAGGCGCACTGCCCGCGTCCTCGCTAGCGTAGCTCCGCATCCACTCGATGACTTGCTCGACCTGGGCATCCGGGATGTCGGAGACGTCGGTCAATCGGTAGGCGCAAGTGCCCAAGTCCGGGTGCTCCAGGAGTCCCATGCGGGGCATTGTCGCGACTTGGTAGGCCGGTGCCATCCCTGCCAGCATCGTACTACCAGTTTGCGTTGGGAGTCAAATGGAAGTATAGATATATATATACTTTGCGACGAAAGCCGGAAGGGATGAATGACGCCAATAAAACGTGGAAAACGCGCCGCTGAGGTCCACGAAATGCCGCCGCCAAATGGCATTCTACCTCCAGAATCGCCCGAAAGTCCAGCCGTGCAAACCCTGGAAACGGGCCAAAGTGCTGCCCGCGGGCTGCCTGCACCGAAGAAGTTCGATCTTCCGCCTGAGGAGTTCTTCCGGTACTATGCAGGACTCGACGCCAGCTTTCCTGGGCGTCTCGTACTGTATGGCTATCGCACTCTGCCGGTGACGGACGTCACCCAGCCATTGAGCGAAGAAGAGCTTCGGCTGATTCAGCAGAAGAAAAAGAAGGAGCCCGCAAAAAATATTTGCATTGAGAAAATCTGTCCGGTGAAGGAGGCTGCGGACTGGAATCGCTGGGTCTGCGAGAGCTTCGGCGCGGGCGACTATCATTTCAAGCTGAACGATCAGCACCCTTCAGTAAAGAAAACCATCGCCATGACCACTACGAAGGGTGAAGGCGCGCTGCGCAACTGGTCTAGTTTCCCTCCGGTGTTGCACTGCAATGACGCTGGCGAGCTTGACGAAGTGCTGCTGAATGACCCGATGAACGAATCGTACCTCCGGTGGGCACGATTGAACGGCATCAAATTTCCCGGCGATAAAGACGTGAGACAGGAAGCCCGACAGGACGAGGAGACCGAAATGGCGAGCGTAGTCGAAACGATGGCCCGGCAGAACGAAGCGTTGACCGATAAGGTCATCAGGATCGCAGAGAATAGCGGCAAGTCGAACGGTGCGCCTCCGGTGGACGCTACGGCCCGCGGGCAGTTGGGCGCCGTCGAAACGGTAGTCGAGGGTGCCAAGCAAGCCATGGGCGTCATGGGCGGCGCCATGAAACAGATGATGGAGAATCAGGTGAAGGCCGCGGACCCGCAGGAGCATGTGCGGAGTGCTATCGAGATGGCGAAGATGATGGTGCCGCCGCCGGGCAACGGCAACTCCGATCTGCTGAAGATCATGGAAATGCAGATGTCCGCACAGCGGGAACAGGCGAAGCAGCAGCTTGAGCAGCAGGAGAAATCCTTCACCCGTCTGATCGAGAGCGAGCGCGAGAACCATAAGACCGTGGTGCAAATGCTCACGGCCCGGCTCGATTCACTCGAGAAGCAGCGTTCTGAAGTTCCCGCGACGAGCGACGAGCGGGCACTAGATGGGTATCTTCGTTTGCGCCGAAAATTCAAAGAGGCGGAAGAAGAAGAGGGAACGGGCGAAGACGATGAGCCGGCCTGGATGCGTCTCGGGTCGAAGATCGTCGATGGCATTCAGAGCACCATGGCGAACCTCGCGGCGATGCGGGCGAATCAGGCCCCTGCCGTGCAAGTTATCCCTGAGACTGCGCCAGTGCTGCCGGCCGCCGCGGCTCCAGCCCCTGCCCCACCGAAGGACGAACAGATGGACATACGAGTCAAGTACGCTCAGACGATTCATAAGCCTTTGATCGACGCGTTGAAGGCTGGCCGGCCCGGATACGATTTTGCCGCGGCCATCATTGCCGAAGCGGGACAGGGGCCTTACGATTTCCTTGCGAACTCCGGGTACAACGGGGTGACGCAATTCCTGCAAGCCTACCCGCCACTGTGGCAGGAGTTGATCTCGCCTCCCATCGGCGCGCCGATGGTGGAGAAGTTCATCGGTGAGTTTCTGGACCGCGAGAAAGTGATGGGGGCGATTCAGATGGCCAAGGGACAGCCGCAACGCAAGGGGCCGACGGTCAATCAGTAACCCGTTCTCAGAGAGCCCGGCGGAAGTTGCGGTGAGGCACTCAGCATCGGCCGCGGCGCTGGGATCGAGCGGAAATCGAAAGTGACGCTGCCGTGCTTTGGACACGTGAAGCTTACGGCCATTTCGGTGTCCTTGTATTTGTTTTGCCACTCCGCACAGACGCATGGGTCTAGATTGCCGTACATCAGTTCACCTCTGGCGTAGCCTTCACATCGATAACGGTCTCTTCTCCCGAGTGCCGTTCGAAGGCCGCATCGAGGGCCCGTTGTGCTTTCACGACATCGTCGGGAAAGTCGCACTCTTCCATTTCCGAGGCGACCTTTGAGACCGAATCGACGCACCACACGATGGGGCTTTCATCGTCCGGGTCGCTGATGAGGCAGAAGTATAGAGCGGGCGGCTGGCCCGGCTTGTCGGGTTCCTCGCAAATCGTGGCGCATGTGCCGTAAGGGACCATGGTCCCTTCGTCTCCATCCGGCCCTACGATGCGGTAATCTTCTTCGCCCATCTGCACTGTGAATTTGCTGGCCATTTTTGCGTTTTCCTCCCGTTTCGATTTTACTGGGTTGCCTCTCTCACGTGTATCGAATCGCTTTTCGGTTTAGTACACGACTGGCACTCGCGCCGGGGCCCGATGTCCTGATCCCAGGGCATGAACAGATGCGGCCCGATGAAGCCGGAAGCCCAGGAGACCGCCGCGCTCGAAAGAAGCCCGGTGCCGGTCGCTACCATCGTTCGCTTCAATCGATTCGGAAGCAATTCGTAGGCGTCAACCGAAACGGCCTGCTGCCAGATCGGGCACACCATGGCGCGTCCGTAGTTGTGCTCCGTGGCGGTCTGCTCGATGATCGACTTCGACTCGCACCACACCCCGTAGTTGAACAATACCGGGCTGAACGGGATATCGTAGGTTCGCAGGATCGAGGTCAACTCGCTCATGCCCCGCGTCCGCACGATACACCGGAGCATCCCGTGCATGTCCGCATGGGGATGCTTGGGCAAGTACACGATGCCGGTGTAGGTGGTGCCTTTGGTCATGGCGTGCCTGCCCTCTTTCGAGTCGTGGTGTCCTCCATGATGGTGCGGGTTCCCAGTTGGCCGAC
>Ga0181519_10002990_pt1 | contig 14061 bp, 13 predicted proteins | sample PEATcosm2014_Bin_26_FD_121102 | JGI IMG/M metagenome (GOLD analysis project Ga0181519, IMG submission 121102) | Peatland microbial communities from MTU Mesocosm Facility, Houghton, MI, USA - PEATcosm2014_Bin02_10_metaG | ecosystem: Environmental > Terrestrial > Soil > Wetlands > Peat | place...
GGTCGCCCGGGGCGTGGGACGCCTGTCCACCCAGCATATCTGACCAAAATGCTCATGTTTCAGGTCCGTCCCCCGGGACGGTCGGACGGACCCGGGCCACGGCGGGCCGGGCCGGGCCCCGCCCCGGCGAGGGCTCCACCGGGCGATTGGTAGCGTCGGGCCGGTGGAGCTTGGCGAGCGGCCCCCGGCCGCACCACCCGACGATGCCCCCCTGTACCCGGTGGCCCTGCGGGTCCTCGGCCGCCCCTGCCTGGTCGTGGGGGGCGGCCCGGTGGCCCTGCGCAAGGCCGAGGGCCTGATCGCCGCTCAGGCCGTGGTCACCGTGGTGGCCCCCGAGATGCATCCCCGCCTGGCCGAGCTGGCCCGGGCCCACGCCGGTCCCGGTCCCCCGGTGCGCCTGGAACGCCGGACCTACCGGCCCGGGGAGGCGGCCCGCTACCGCCTGGTCATCACGGCCACCGGCCGGCCTGAGGTGGACTCGGCGGTGGCCGCCGACGCCGAGGCGGCCGGCGTGTGGGTGAACAGCGCCGACGACCCCGACCGCTGCGGCTTCTTCTTGCCCTCGGTGCACCGTGACGGCCCGGTCACCGTGGCCGTGTCGACCGGTGGCACCAGCCCGGCCCTGGCCGCCTGGTTGCGCCGGCGCACCGCCCGGGCGCTGGGGCCCGGTCTGGGCGCCCTGGCCGAGCTGCTGGGCCAGGCCCGGCACCGGCTCCAGGCCGAGGGTCGCTCCACCGAGGCCCTGGCCTGGGACGAGCTGCTCGACGGGCCGTGGCCCGACCTGGTCCGCCGGGGCGACCTGGAGGCGGCCCGGGACATCCTCGACGCCTTCACCGACCTGGCCGACCGACCGGTCCCCTGACCGCCGGCCCGGAGACGGCCGCTCTCAGGACCGGTCATCTCACCTCGGCTGGTCGCCGGACGGCTGGTCGCCGGACGGCTGGTCGCCGGACGGCTGGTCGCCGGACGGCTGGTCGCAGGACGCTGGTCTCAGGACGGCTGGCCCAGCATCAGCACGGTGGCGGCCACGAAGGTGGCCAGCATGACCGCACCGGCGACGGTCACCGACCGGCAGTGGCCCCGGGCCTGGTCCACGGCGGCGGCCAGGCCGGCCGGATCGGTGACCCGCAGCACCGTCGGCCCGGCCCCGGGCGTCGGCTCGACCGAGCCGACCAGCAGCCGCTGGATCCGGCGCTCGGCCGGCCACAGCACGGCCTCGCCGACCACCACGGCGACCAGCCACAGGGCCAGGCCGGCCATGATCCAGCCGTCGGTCAGCGAGAAGGCCCGGTCGGACTGGGCGATCAGGGCCAGGCCGAGCACGGGCACGGCGTAGATCACCCGGCCGGCCCAGTTGACCCCGGGCAGGTAGTAGCGGACCAGGGAGCCCGAGGGGAGCTCGCCCGACCGCACCGACCGCAGCCGGGCCGCCTGCAGGGCGCTGGCCACCACCGTCCCGAAGCCGATGACCGCGCAGGCCACGTGGGCCAGCAGGGTCAGGCTGTAGGCCGGCCCGTGGGGCGGGTTGGCGTCCAGAGCCGCCGTCAAGTCGCCGATGGACATCGCGGCCATTCTGGTCGGCCGGCCCCACCGGGTGATAACCGGCGGCCAGGACGAATCAACGCTGCGTGAATTGTCCGGGCCCAGACGTCAGGACCAGGCCCGGGGGCACTACCGTGGAGTGATGCAGTCGGCCACCGGTCGAACCTCGCGACAGGCGCGGGGCGCCCGGTGGCCAGTTCAGGGCAATCAGTGCTAACAAGGCGAATCAGGCAGTGTCACGGGACGAGCCGGGCCGGCGGGGCCGGTCGTCGCCGGGACAGGCGGGGTGAGGGCGAATCGGCTGGCAGCCGGGCCCGTCACGGCGGGTCGGCCAGGCGAGCGGGTCGGCGGTGCGGGCGGACCCGGGTGCGACGGGACGGGGTGGCGGACAGCAGATGGGCGGGCACCACATGAACCAGCTTCGACTGGATCCGTTGTCGGGCCGCTGGGTCGTGGTCGCCACGAACCGGGCCGAACGGCCCGAGGCGTTTCTGCTGCCGGCGGCCCGGGCCGAGGACGATCAGGGCCGGCCGTGCCCGTTCTGCCCGGGCCACGAGGAGGCCACGGCCCCGGCCCTCGAGACCTACGGACCGACCGGGAGCTGGCTGGTCCGGGTGGTGCCCAACCTGTACCCGGCCTTCGAGGGCGACGAGCCCTTCGTGGTGGCCAACCGGGGCCCGGTGTTCACCCAGGCCACGGCCGGGGGCATCCACGAGGTCCTGATCCTGTCGCCCGAGCACGACGCCTCCTGGGCCATGCTGTCCGAGGAGCAGGTGGGCCTGGTCATGGCCGCCCTCCGGGACCGCATCGAGGAGCACTCCCAGCAGCCCAACCTGCGCTACAGCCAGGCCATCGTGAACTCGGGCCGGGAGGCCGGGGCCTCGTTGGAGCACCCGCACGGCCAGCTGCTGGGCATGTCCTTCGTGCCCCGGGAGCTGGCCGAGGAGCAGGCCCGGTTCTCCCGGTTCGCCGGGAACTGCCTCCTGTGCACGACGGTGAGCGCCGAGGAGGGCGTCGGTCACCGGGTCATCTACGCCGACGACCGGGTGGTCGTGGTGTGCCCGTTCTGGAGCGCCGTCCCCTACGAGATGCTGGTCGTGCCCCGGACCCACCAGGCCCGCCTGTACGCCAGCCCGACCGAGGACCTGGTGTCGGTGGGCCGGGCTCTGCGGAGCTGCCTGGGCCAGCTGCGGGACCGGGTCGGCGACGTGGGTTACAACATCGTCTTCCACTCCGCCCCCTACCGGGTGAACGAGCCCTTCCACTGGCACGTCCACGTCATGCCCAAGGCCACCACCCGGGCCGGCTTCGAGATGGGCACCGGGGTGGCCATCAACGTGGTGCCGCCCGAGTACGCCGCCGAGGAGCTGCGGGTCTCGGTCCCGGTCTGAGCGCCGGCCCGGCCGGGGCCCGCTGCCCGCTGGAGAGCCGCTAGCCCAGGAAGGGCGCAGCCACCGCATCGAGCAGCGAGAGGTCCAGGGTCTTGGGCGTCCCGGCGGCCACGGCCAGGGGGACGCGGACGATCGAGCCGGCCTGCAGGGCGACCATGGTCCCGAAGGCCCCGTCGTGCACGGCGGCCACCGCGGCCACCCCGAACCGGGTGGCCAGGACCCGGTCCCAGGCGGTGGGCGTCCCGCCCCGCTGGATGTGGCCCAGGGTGGTCACCCGGGACTCGTAGCCGGTCCGGCGCTCGATCTCCTCGGCCAGCCAGGCCCCGATGCCGCCCAGCCGGGCGTGCCCGAACTGGTCGGCGGTCCCCGACGTGGTGGCCCGCCGGGCCGCCTCGGCCTCGGGCCCCTCGACCGGGGCCGCCCCCTCCGAGATGACGACGATCGACGAGTACCGGCCCCGCTGGTGGCGCCGGGTCAACCGCTCGCACACCTGCTCGAGCCGGAACGGGACCTCGGGCACCAGGATCTCGGCCGCCCCGCCGGCCACCCCGGCGTGGGCGGCGATCCAGCCGGCGTGGCGGCCCATGACCTCACAGACGATCACCCGGTGGTGGGACTCGGCGGTGGTCCGGAGGCGGTCGATGGCGTCGGTGGCGATCTGGACCGCCGTGTCGAAGCCGAATGTCACCTCGGTGCCCGAGAGGTCGTTGTCGATGGTCTTGGGTATCCCCACGGCCGGCACCCCCCGCTGGCCCAGCCGGTGGGCCACCCCCAGGGTGTCCTCGCCGCCCACGGCCACCAGGGCCTCGATGCCCAGCTCGGCCAAGGTGGCCTCGATCTGCTCGGGCCCGCCGGGCTCTTTGAACGGATTGGTGCGCGAGGTGCCGAGCACGGTCCCGCCCATGGGCAGGAGGTCCCGGCAGTCCTCGGGGTCCAAGGCGACCGTCCGGCCCTCGAGCACGCCCCGCCAGCCGTCCAAGAAGCCCACCGTCTGGTCCCCGTGGAGCACGTGGCCGGACAGGACGACCGCCCTGATGACGGCGTTCAGCCCCGGGCAGTCGCCACCGCCGGTGAGCACGCCGATCCGCACCGGCTCACTCTGGCATATCCCACGACCACCCCGGGACGGCGGTCGGCGGCCGCCGCCGCCGGACCCGGGCCCCCCGAGCCCCCGAGCCCCGAGCCCGAGCCCCGAGCCCCTCAGGCGACCGGGCCGCCGTCCCGGTGGGCCGCCCGCTCCAACTCGAACACGGCGGCCAGCCGGCGCAGGGCCTCCCGGTCGCCCGGGACCAGCCCGCCGATCCCCGGCGTGCCCAGGTAGCCCGAGAGGTAGGCCCGGCGGTTGCGGGCCTCCCAGGCCCGGGCCCGGGGGGCCAGCCCCAGCCGGCCCGTGGGATCCCGTTCGGCGGCGGCCACCGCGGCCACGTGGTGGAGCGACCACAACAGATCGGCCACGTCGGCCAGGGGCGAGCGGAACTCGGGGGTCGGGTGGCCCGGAGGCCGGCCCCCGGCCATGCAGTCGAGCAGGATCCAGCCCTGGTCGGTGCGGGCCGTGCCTCCCAGATGGAGGTCCCCGTGGGTCCGCAGCATGGGGGCGTGGAGCCGGGCGGCGCCCAGGGCGGCCAGCGCCTGGGCCACCTCGGGGGTCTCGAGGAGGGCCGGATGGCGGGCCGCCACCACCTCTTCGACCCGGGCCACCCAGGCCGCCACGTCGCCCGGCCGGCGGCCGAAGGCCCGGTCCAGGGCCAGGTGCATGCGGGCCGTCATGGCCCCCAGGGCCCGGGCCGACGGCCCGAAGTCGCCGGGCACGTCCTCGGGGGCGCCCCCCGAGGCGTAGAGCTCGCGCAGCGAGGTCAGGGCGACCGCCCACCCGCCGACCGAGCCCGGGACCAGCTCCTGGACCACCCCGAGATCCCGCCCGCCCCGCGACCACGCGGCCTGCAGACCGGCCATGTCCTTGAAGCCCACCTCGTCCAGGGCGACCAGCATCTCGACGCCCGGGTGGCGGCCCGGGCCGACCCACGGGAACACGGTGAGCCGGCACCGGTCGTCGAAGGCCAGGACCACGCCGAGGTCGCTGCGGGCCAGCGGCACCACCCGGCTGACCGGGCGGTCCTCTCCGGTCACCGCGGCCAGGACCCGCGGGGCCAGGTCGGCGTCGTCCAGGGCGTCCACGGCCACCCGCAGGCCGTCGACCGCCTCGAACAGGCCGAGCACGGCCTGGTCGGCCGCCCCCAGGTAGTGGAGCTCCTCGCCCGGCCGGCGCAGGCCCAGCACGACGTGGGCCAGCCGGCCGCCCACCTCGGCCAGGACGTCCACCAGGCCGTCGCCCACCGTCTCGACCTCGACCACCACCGGGTGCTCGACGGCCACCCCGTCGGGGTCGGCCGGTCCGTGGTGCCGCAGCCAGGTGGCCACCAGGGCCCCCAGGGCCTCCCGCCGGTCCCCCTCGTCGGCCGAGGTCGGCTGGCTCACCCCCGGGTCTCGCGTCGACCGGCCGGGACGACCGGGGCCCGCTCGGGCTGGCCGGTCACCGTCCGACGAAGGTGGCCTTGCCCGGACCCTGCTCGAGGAAGGAGGCGACGCCCCGGGCGGCGTCCTCGGTCCGGCTGACCGCCACGAAGGCCTGCCGCTCGTGGACCAGGCCCTCCTGGAGGGTCGTCTCGCTGCCCCGGTCGATGGCCGACTTGGCCAGGCCCTGGGCCGCCACCGCCCCCCGGGCCAGCTCGCCGGCCCACTGGAGCGCACTCGCCAGGACCTCGGCCGCCGGGACCACCCGGTTGACCAGCCCGAAGGCCAGGGCCTCCTGGGCCCCCACCTGGCGACCGGTCAGGATGATGTCCTTGGCCCGGGAGACGCCGATCAGCCGGGGCAGGCGTTGGGTGCCCCCGCCGCCGGGCAGGATGCCCAGCAGGATCTCGGGCTGGCCGAAGCGGGCGTCCTCGGCGGCCACCCGGAAGTCGCAGGCCAGCGCCAGCTCCAGGCCCCCGCCCAGGGCGTAGCCGTTGACGGCGGCGATGGAGGCCCGGGGCAGGCCGGCCAGCCCGCCGAGGGCGGCGTGGAAGTTGGCCGCCACCAGCTCGGGCGACCCGGTGGGCGAGCCGAACTCGGAGATGTCGGCGCCGGCGGCGAAGATCCGCTCGCCCCCCCACACCACGACCGCGGTGGGCAGCTCCTCGGCCAGGTGGTCGACCACCGCCCGGAGCTGGTGGAGCACGGTGGCCGACAGGGCGTTGGCCTTGGGTCGGTCCAGGCGGATGAGCGCCACGCCGTCGTCCCGACGCTGGAGGGTCACGAAGGTGTCGTCGGCCATCGGCGACACGGTACCCGACCACGCCGTTCGGGGCCCGTTCCCGGGCCCGGCCACCCCGCTCGGCCCCGGTGCGTCAGTTCCCGGCCGCCCCGGGGGGCGGGCCGGCCCGGCGGGCGTCCAGCAGCCGATCGGCCGCCTCGTAGGGGTCGAGGCGGTGCTCGGCCAGCTCCCGGGCGGCCTCGGCGAAGTCCGGCCGGCCGCCCAGATCCTCGATCTCGGCGGCCAGCCGGGCGGTCAGCACCCGGCGCAGCTCGTCGACCAGCCGGGCCGAGCGCCGGGCCGCCAGGGCCCCGCTCTCGACCAGGTGGCGCCGGTGCCCGGCCACCTCGGCCCACAGCTCGGCCACCCCCTGGCCCCGGTCGGCCGAGGTGGCCACGATGGGCGGCCGCCAGTCCCCCCGGGCCGACAGCTCGAGCATCTCGAGCAGGTCCCGCCGGCTGTCGGCCACCCCGGGCCGGTCGGCCTTGTTGATGACGAAGATGTCGGCCACCTCGAGCAGGCCGGCCTTGTTGGCCTGCATGGCGTCGCCCCACCCCGGGGTGACCACGACCACCGTGGTGTCGGCGGCCGAGGCCACGTCGACCTCCATCTGGCCGACGCCCACCGTCTCCACCAGGACCAGGGGCAGGCCGGCCGCCCCCAGCACCCGCACGGCGTCGGGCACGGCCAGCGACAGGCCGCCCAGGTGGCCCCGGGTGGCCATGGAGCGGATGTAGACCGACGGGTCGGTGGCGTGGTCGGCCATGCGCACCCGGTCGCCCAGGAGGGCCCCGCCCGACCGGGGCGACGACGGGTCGATGGCCAGCACGGCCACCTGGTCGACCGCCCCGTCGGGCTCGGGCGACCCGTCGGGCCCCGCCCAGCCGGCCCGGGCCTCGGTGATCAACCGGTCGGTCAGGGTCGACTTGCCGGCCCCCGGGGCCCCGGTGAGGCCCACCGTGTAGGGCGGAGGCGACCGGTAGGCCAGGCCGGCCACCTGGCGCAGGGGCCGGCCGCCCCCCTCGACCATGGAGAGCAGCCGGGCCAGGGCGGCCCGGCTGCCGGTGCGGGCCGCGCCCAGCAGGCTCTCGGGGTCCTTGGGCAGGGACCCGCTCACCCCCGGCTCACCTGGGCCCCGAGGGAGGCCAGGGCGCCGGCCAGGTCCTCGTAGCCCCGGTCGACGTGGTGGGCCTGGCCCACCTCAGTCTGGCCGTCGGCCACCAGGCCGGCCAGGACCAGGGCCGCCCCGGCCCGGATGTCGGGCGCCTGGACCGGGGCCCCGGACAGCCGGGCCACGCCCCGCACCACGGCGTGGTGGCCCTCGGTGCGGATGTCGGCCCCCATGCGCCGGAGCTCGTCGACGTAGCGGAAGCGGCCGGAGAAGAGGTTCTCGGTCACGATGGACACCCCGTCGGCCACCGACAGCATGGTGACCAGGAAGGGCTTGTAGTCGGTGGCCACCCCGGGGTAGGGCAGGGTGGCCACGTCGGCCGCCCGGAGCCGGCCCGTGGACACGGCCCGGAGCCCCCCGGGCTCCTGGGTGACCTCCAGGCCCATGGCCCCCAGCTTGGCCAGCAGCATGTCCATGTGCTCGGCCCGGGCGTCGTCGATGAGCACGTCCCCGCCGGCCAGGCCCACCGCGGCCAGGTAGGTGGCGGCCACCACCCGGTCGGTGACCACCCGGTGGCCGGTCGGAGCCAGCTCGTCCACCCCCTCGACGTGGATCCGGGACGTCCCGGCCCCGGTGATCCGGGCCCCCATGGCGTTCAAGAAGGCGGCCAGGTCGCACACCTCGGGCTCCCGGGCGGCGTTCTCGATGACCGTGGTCCCCTTGGCCAGGCTGGCCGCCATGAGCAGGTTGTCGGTGGCCGTGTGGCTGGGGTACTCGAGGACGATCGAGGTGCCGAGCAGCCGGCCGATGCCGTTGGCCGCCACCGAGCCCTCGACGTAGCCGTGGCTGTTCTCGAAGGTCGCCCCCATGGCGGCCAGGCCGTTCAGGTGGATGTCGATGGGCCGCTGGCCGAAGTCGTCGCCCCCGGGCATGGACACCCGGGCCTGTCCGCAGCGGGCCAGGAGCGGCCCGAGGACCACCACCGAGGCCCGCATGCGCTCGACCAGCTCGTAGGGGGCCTCGGGCGCCAGGTCGGAGGCGGGCGGGGTGTCGATGACCAGCTCGTGGGGGCCGGCCCGGGACACCGAGGCCCCGAGGGCGCCCAGCACGTCGCCCATGATGTCGACGTCGACGATCCGGGGCACGTTGGTCAGCACGTGGTGGCCCTCGGCCAGCAGGCAGGCGGCCATCAGCTTGAGGACCGAGTTCTTGGCCCCGCCGGCCGAGACGGTCCCCGACAGCGGGCCGTTGGGTCGGACGAGGAAGCGGTCGCCGGGGACGGTCACCGCACCAGTATGGTGCCCGGGCCCGGGCCCCCGGCGAACCCGGCCGGGGCCGCGGGCGCCGGTCGGGGGCCCCGCGCCCACTATGGTCGCGGCCCGTGGCTGTCCCCCAAGCACCCGACCGGAACCTGGCCCTCGAGCTCGTGCGCGTCACCGAGGCCGCGGCCATGGCGGCCAGCCGGTGGATGGGCCGGGGCGACAAGGAGGGGGCCGACCAGGCGGCCGTGAACGCCATGCGGGTGGTGCTCCAGCAGGTGGCCATGGACGGGGTGGTGGTCATCGGCGAAGGGGCCAAGGACAAGGCGCCCATGCTGTTCAACGGGGAGCGGCTGGGCGACGGGACGCCCCCGGCCACCGACATCGCCGTCGACCCGATCGACGGCACCACCCTCACCGCACTGGGCCGGGGCGGGGCGCTGGCCGTCATCGCCGTCTCCGAGCGGGGCACCATGTTCGATCCCGGACCCTGCGTCTACATGGAGAAGCTGGCCGTCGGACCCCGGGCCCGGGGCTGCGTCGACCTCAACCGCTCGCCCACCGAGAACCTCCACGACCTGTCCGTGGCCCTCAAGAAGCCGGTGCGGGACCTGACCGCGGTCGTGCTCGACCGGCCCCGCCACGAAGCCCTCATCGCCGAGATCCGGGAGGCCGGGGCCCGGATCAGGCTGATCACCGACGGCGACGTGGCCGGGGCCATCGCCACCGGCCAGACCGACCTCTCGGGGGCCGACATCCTCTTCGGGATCGGCGGCACCCCCGAGGGGGTGCTGGCGGCGGCCGCCCTGCGCTGCATGGGCGGCGAGATCCAGGGCCGGCTGTGGCCCCGGGACGACGAGGAGCGCCAGGCCGCCTTGAGCGCCGGCTACGACCTCGACGCCATCTTGACCACCGAGGACCTGGTGCGCGGCGACAACACCTTCTTCGCGGCCACCGGGATCACCGACGGCGAGCTCCTCCAGGGCGTGCGCTACCTCGAGTCCGGGGCCACCACCCAGTCCCTGGTCATGCGGTCCAAGTCGGGCACGCTGCGCAAGGTGGACGCCCTCCACCCGCTGCACAAGCTGGCCGAGTTCAGCGCCATCGAGTTCTCGTAGTCTGGGGGGGCGTGAGCTACCCCCAGGGCGACCAGCTGGCCGACGCCTTCGTCGAACAGACCGTGCGGCGCTCGGCCGCGCTGCCCTGGCTGATGGACGAGGAGCAGCGCCGGCACTTCCAGCCCAGCCGCAACCGGGTCGTGGCCGCCGCCGCCCTGCTGGTCGTCCTGGTGGTGGCCCTGCTGGTCGCCGCGGCCTGGCCGACGGCGCCCGGCCGGGTGACGGCGGCCGAGCGGACGGCCTGCGGGCTGGCCGTGGCCGACACCCCCGGGCCGGGCCCCGGCGGTCACCTGGTGGTGGCCCCGGCCCTGGTCGGCGCCCTGGGCCGCTCGGGCAACCGGTCCCTGGTGGTCGAAGAGGGCCCCCTGGGCCAGGCGTCGCAGCTGAGCCCCTCGGCCGTCCGTCACGACTATCTCGACGTGCTCGACGTCTGCCACACCCTGGGGTTGGCCCGGACCGGCTGACCGGCGTCGGCCCGGACCCGGTGACCGGGCGGGCTCAGCCGGAGACGGCGGCCCCGGCCACGGCCAGCCGCAGCTCGGCCCGGGCCAGCTCGGCCTCGGCCTCGGCCAACTCCACGTCCGCCTCGAGGTCGGCCGCCTCGGCGCCCTCGACGGCGGCCGACCGGCCCGATCCGGCCGCCCGGGCCAGCCGCTGCTCGGCCGCCGCCCGGGCCGCCTCGGCCCGGTCGACCTCGATCTCCGGGGCCAGCTCGGCGATGCCGGCCAGCAGGGTGACCCGGGTCGACAGACCGGGCACCGGACCGGGTCCGGTCTCGTCCACCCCGGCCGACTCGGCCGCCCCGGCGCTGGTGTCGACCTGGAGGAACCCGCCGTGGACGGCCAGGTGCACCGAGCTGCCGTCGTCCAGGTCGATGCGCACCTCGCCCGGGGCCACGCTGCCGATCAGGGCGGTGTGCCCGTCGAGCACGGTCAGGTTGCCCTCGCCGGTCCGCAGCACCAGGGCCACCGCCGGGCCGGTCCACAGGGCCCGCTCCGGGGTCACCACCTCGAGGGCGAAGGTGTCGGCCATCAGCTGGCTTCCTTCTCCATGTTCCGGGCCTTCTCGAGCACCGTCTCGACCCCGCCCACGTTCAAGAAGGCCTGCTCGGGCACGGCGTCCAGGTCCCCGTTGACCAGGGCCTCGAACGACTCGACGGTCTCGTCGATCGGGGTGTAGATGCCGGGCAGGCCGGTGAAGACCTCGCCCACGAAGAAGGGCTGGGACAAGAAGCGCTGGATCTTGCGGGCCCGGGACACCGTCACCCGGTCCTCCTCGGACAGCTCGTCGAGGCCCAGGATGGCGATGATGTCCTGGAGCTCCCGGGAGCGCTGGAGGACGGCCTGGACCCGGCGGGCCACGTCGTAGTGGCGCTGGCCCACCACCTCGGGGGCCAGGATGTTCGAGGTCGAGGCCAGCGGGTCGACGGCCGGGTAGATGCCCAGCGAGGCGATCTGGCGGGACAGCTCGGTCGTGGCGTCGAGGTGGGTGAAGGTGGTGAAGGGGGCCGGGTCGGTGTAGTCGTCGGCCGGGACGTAGACCGCCTGGACCGAGGTGATGGACTTGCCCCGGGTCGAGGTGATCCGCTCCTGGAGCTCGCCCATCTCGTCGGCCAGCGTCGGCTGGTAGCCCACGGCCGACGGCATCCGGCCCAGCAGGGTCGAGACCTCGGAGCCGGCCTGGACGAAGCGGAACACGTTGTCGATGAACAGCAGCACGTCCTGGTTCTTCACGTCCCGGAAGTACTCGGCCATGGTCAGGGCGGCCAGGGCCACCCGCAGGCGGACCCCCGGCGGCTCGTCCATCTGGCCGTAGACCAGGGCCGCCTTCTCGATGACCCCGGACTCTTGCATCTCGAGCCACAGGTCGGTGCCCTCACGGGTCCGCTCGCCCACGCCGGCGAACACCGAGACCCCGCCGTGCTGGGTGGCCACCCGGTTGATCATCTCCAAGATGAGCACCGTCTTGCCCACCCCGGCCCCGCCGAAGAGGCCGATCTTGCCCCCCTGGACGTAGGGCTCGAGCAGGTCGATCACCTTGATGCCGGTCTCGAACATGACCGAGCTGGGCTCGAGCTGGTCGAAGGCCGGGGCGTCGCGGTGGATCTCCCAGCGCTCGGTGACCTCGCCGATGTCGTCGGTGTCGAGGGGCTGGCCGAGCACGTTGAACACGTGGCCCAGCACGATGTCGCCCACCGGCACGGTGATGCCCCGGCCGGTGTTGCGGACCGGCGCCCCCCGGACCAGGCCGTCGGTGGGCTGCATGCAGATGCAGCGCACCCGGCCCTCGCCGATCTGCTGGGCCACCTCGGCCGACACGGTGACCTTGTGGCCGTCGAGCTCGAGGTCCATCTCGACGGCGTAGTTGATCTCGGGCAGGGCGTGGATCGGGAACTCGACGTCGACGACCGGCCCGGCGATGGCCACCACCCGGCCGTCTTCGAGGGCCGGCGTCCCGGCGGTGGTCGGTTCGGATGCGGTGGTGGTCATACCTCAGGCTCCTCTCGGGGCACGGAGCGCTTCGGCCCCGCCCACGATCTCCATGATCTCGGTGGTGATGGAATCCTGGCGGGCCCGGTTCATGACCCGGCTCAGGGTGGTGATCAGCTCGTCGGCGTTCTCGGTGGCCGCGGCCATGGCCCGCTGGCGGGCCGTGTGCTCGGCCGCCGACGCCTCGAGCAGGGCCGAGAAGATCTCCGACTCGAGGGCCCGGGGCGTCAGCTGGGCCAGGAGCTTCTCGACCTCGGGCTCGAACTCGGTGTAGCCCCGGGTCCCGGCCGGCTCGCCCGCCGCCTCCTCGTCGCTCTCCTCGGCCCCCTCGGGCAGGGGCAGGGGGAGCAGCTGGACCGTCTCGACGGCCTGGCTCCCGGCCGACCGGAAGCGGGTGGAGATCAAGAGCACCTGGTCGGTCTCGCCGGCCAGGAAGGCCGGCCCGAGGGCCAGGGCCACCTGGCGGGCGTCGCCGAAGGTCGGCCGGTCGGACATGGTCGAGAACGACCGGTCGACCGGCTGGCCCCGGAAGCGGAAGTAGCCGATGGCCTTCTTGCCCACCGACACCACCCGGGCCGTGGCCCCCGACGCCTCGATCTCGGCGATCTGGCGCTCGGCGGCCCGCAGCACCGAGGAGTTGTAGGCGCCCGAGAGGCCCCGGTCGCCCACCATGACCACCACGGTCACGTGCTCGGGGTGCTCGGGCGTGCCCAGCAGCTTGGCCGCGGCGGCCCGGTCGCCCCGGGCCGCCTCCAAGACGATGCGGGCCATGCCCTGGCGGTAGGGGCGGTTGGCGGCGATGCGGTTCTGGGCCCGCACGATCTGCGAGGCGGCGATGAGCTCGAAGGCCCGGGTGATCTTCTTGGTCGCCTGGACCGTGCGGATACGCCGCTTGAGCGCCCGCTCCTGACCTCCGGCCACGGCTCAGCCCCCGCCCGTCTCGACGCCCCGGCAGACCCGGCCGGGCCTCACTCGACCGACCCCGTGTCGAAGCCCTCGAGGAACGTGGTCAGCGCACCGTCCAGGGCCGACGCGTCGGGCAGGGCCCCGGTGGTCCGGATGGTCTCGAGCAGGTCGGGGTGGTTGGCCCGGAAGTACTCGCGCAGCTCGCCCTCGAAGCGCTGGACCTCGGGCACCGGCACCGTGTCGGTCCAGCCGTTGGTCCCGGCGTAGACCACCAGCACCTGCTCCTCCACCGGCACCGGGGCGTTCTGGGGCTGCTTCAAGAGCTCGGTCAGCCGGTAGCCCCGGTCGAGCTGGGCCTGGGAGGCCCGGTCCAGCTCGGAGCCGAAGGTGGCGAAGGACTCGAGGTCGCGGAACTGGGCCAGGTCGATCTTGAGGGTCCCCGACACCTGCTTCATGGCCTTGATCTGGGCCGCCCCGCCCACCCGGGAGACCGAGTTGCCGACGTTGATGGCCGGCCGCACCCCGGAGTAGAAGAGGTCGGACTCCAAGAAGATCTGGCCGTCGGTGATCGAGATGACGTTGGTCGGGATGTAGGCCGAGATGTCGCCGGCCTTGGTCTCGATGATGGGCAGGGCGGTCAGCGAGCCCGCCCCCCGGGCGTCGGACAGCTTGGCCGCCCGCTCCAGCAGCCGGCTGTGGAGGTAGAAGACGTCGCCCGGGTAGGCCTCGCGTCCCGGCGGCCGGCGCAGCAGCAGCGAGACCTGGCGGTAGGCCTCGGCCTGCTTGGACAGGTCGTCGTAGACGATGAGGGCGGCCTCGCCGTTCTCCATCCAGTGCTGGCCCATGGCGCAGCCCGAGTAGGGGGCCAGGTACTTGAAGGGGGCCGGGTCGCCGGCCGAGGCCACCACGACCACCGTGTACTCGAGGGCGTTGAAGTCCTCGAGGGTCTTGAC
>Ga0181519_10002993_pt1 | contig 14055 bp, 8 predicted proteins | sample PEATcosm2014_Bin_26_FD_121102 | JGI IMG/M metagenome (GOLD analysis project Ga0181519, IMG submission 121102) | Peatland microbial communities from MTU Mesocosm Facility, Houghton, MI, USA - PEATcosm2014_Bin02_10_metaG | ecosystem: Environmental > Terrestrial > Soil > Wetlands > Peat | place...
GAAAGCAGGCGCACGTCGATGCGGGCGGGCTGACCGCCGCCGACCGGCGTCACCTCCTGATGCTCGAGCACGCGCAGTAATTTCGCCTGCACGGGCAGCGGGATGTCGGCCAGTTCGTCGAGGAAAACAGTCCCGCCGTCAGCCAGCGCCAGCAACCCCGGTTTAGCCTGGGCGGCCCCGGTGAATGCGCCCTTCACGTGGCCGAACAGCTCGCTTTCGAACGTGCCTTCGGGAAGTGCGCCGGTATTGACCGCAACCAGTGGCATCGAAGCGCGCGAAGACAGCGCGTGCAGGGTTTGCGCCACAATCTCTTTGCCGGTGCCATGTTCGCCAGTCACCAACACATTGGCGTCGGAGGGGCCAATGCGCGCGATTGTCTGTAGCACCGGCTGCATCGAGGGCGCAGCGGCAATGAAGTCGGGCCGGCCTTCGGCGCGCAGCAGCCGGGCCTCGGCTTCCAGATGCTGGGTTCGCTGCAACGCGCGATGCAGTTCCACCTGCGTCCGCAGGATCGCCAGCAGGCGCTCGTTCTCCCATGGTTTCTGAACGAAATCGCGCGCACCGCGGCGCATGGCTTCGACAGCAAGTCCCACGTTGCCCCACGCCGTCATCACGATGACCGGGATGTTGCTGTCGAGGGCGACGATTTCGGAGAGCAGATCGAGGCCTTCCTGGCCTGAAGTCGTGTCCCGCGTGTAGTTCAGGTCGATCAGGATGGCGTCATAGAACTCGCTGGCCAGCGACTCGCGGACGGCCGCGGGAGACTTCGCGGTATCCACGGCGAAGCCGGCAGGGCGCAGCAGCAGCTCCAGCGCTTCCAGGATGTGCGGCTGATCGTCAGCCGCAAGCACGCGCCCGGTGCGCTGCCGGTCACGGGCTTCCGTGGCAGCGTCCCGCGTATTGGCCTGGCCTTGTGTCCGCGGCAAAATTTTCTCCCTCAGCGTGCGATGCCGTCCACCGCGTCCTGAATTTGAATTTTATTCTCTTCCAGCGTCGTTCCGGTTGCACGCTGCAATTCAAGTTTGGACTTCTGGTAGGCCGTGCTGGCGTTCACCAGGTCCAACTCGGCCAGCGCCAGATCGCGCTGCGCGGCCAGCGTCTGGAAATTGGAGCCGGCGCCAAGAGTTTGCTCTTTCTGCATGATGTTGAAGGTCTTCTCGGCGAGATCGCGCGCCTTCTGTGCGGCCTGCACCCGCGCCCGACCCTGCTCCAGTGCGTATTCGGCGTTGCGCACTTCGATGCGGATCTGCTTCTTGAGCTGCTGGCCACGCAGCTCGGCTTGCCGGTACTCCAGCTCCGAACGATATTGGTCGGCCTTCGCCACGCGGTTGCGGAGCGGGATGCTCAGATTCAGTCCCACCAGGTAGTCCGGGGAAGAGTTATTCCAGGCGTCCTGAAAAGCGCCATACCAGTTGGTGGGCACCAACGGAGGATTCGGGCCGGAAAAGAAGGGGTTCAGGTCGCCTGCCAATCCCGTACCAGCATAAAAGCCAACGAGGGTTAGAATCGGCAGCAAGGCGTTAGTCGCGGCCTTGCGTGTGATCTCGCGATTATTCAGATCGATGTCCGTTTCCGCCAGCTCTGGCCGATCGAGAAGCGCCTGCGCGATCAACTCCTGGGCCGGCTTTTCGGGAATCATCTGGACTGAGTCCAGCCGGTCGGTTGGAATCACCGGCATGGCCTCCAGGGTGGGGTCGTCCAGGTTTTTGGTCAGCGCGTTCTTGATCAACGATTGCTGCAACTGGAGGTTCGTCTTGGCCACGGTCAGGTCCTGATCGCGACGCGAGACTTCGGCTTCGGCACGCAACACATCCATCTCTGGTATGGCCTCCAGCTGGAGCTCCTTCTTCGCGCTGTCCAGGCTTTGCTGGGCGAACGAGAAAGACTGCTCGGTGACGATTTCGGCCCGATAGGCGCTGACCAGGTCCCAATAAATATTCGCCACCTGGATGACCGTCGCCACGGTCTGCATCTTGAAGGCGATGTCGGAAATCTTCTTGTTGTTCTTGGCGATGCGCAGGTAGCGCAGGTTCGGCCCGGTCCCGAAGCCTGCCAGCAACTGTTGCTGAATGGTAAAGCGATATGCCGAGTTCAAGCTCGGAAGCAGGCTGTTGAAGATACTGTTAGTGGTCTGCCGGTTATTGTCGACTTCCAGGCTGATACTGGTGCCCGTCGGAAACGCCTGGCTGTAGTTAAGGTTCACCAGACCGGTATTGGTCTGCAACTGCGGCACGCCGTAGATCTGGATGTTCGACAAGGGCAGCGTCTGGTGCTCCAGGCTGGTGATGCCGGTGAGGACTGGGTCGTACGAGGATACGTTGGTTCCAATGCCGAGCGTCGACTGCACCAGTCCTGATGCGCCTGCGCCCGCACCGCCCGCGCCGCCCGTGGTGCCACCAGCTCCCGCGCCGCTGGGAGCGCCGGTTCCAAAGCCGCCAACACCTCCGCCCGGCGTGCCCTGCACCACGCCGGTATTGACTCCGCGAAAGAAGCCGCCGGCCTTGGTGCGCAGGATATCGGTGTCGGCGATAGGCAGGTTGTAGCGCGCGATCGCCAGATCGAGGTTGTTCTCCAGCGCCAGGTCGATGGCATCCTGTAGCGAGATGTAGAGCTTGCCCTCGCGGATGAGTTGTTGCAGCCGGTTTGAATTCGCCAGATCAGGTTTGGCCACCGTACTGGGAGTGTAGGCCTTGATCGGGTTGTTCGAATGCGGCATCGACAGATTCGGCGGAGTGCGGATGGAGAGCGCACCGGGCACCGACGTAGTGGTTGAAACCGGCGGCGGTTGCGGTGTCGGCGCATTCGGCGTTTCCTGCTGTGCTTGCGCGCATACCAGCAGAGCGCAGACCACGACGACAACTACCTGCGACGCCAGCCGTCGCTTCGTCATGAACGGACCGCCTCCCCGTTTTGCGCCAGCGCTGGATTGCCGGTATCGCCCACTAGCCAGCCGTCGCGCATTTGAAGGGTGCGCGATCCATAGGACGCGTTCACTTCCGAGTGCGTCACCTGCACGATGGTTGTGCCTTCCTGATTCAGCCTGGTAAACAGTTCCATAATCTCTTTGGCCTGGCTGGAGTGCAGATTGCCGGTGGGCTCGTCGGCCAGCAACAGCGCGGGCCGGTGAATCACGGCGCGGGCTACGCCCACCAGTTGTTGCTGTCCGCCGGAGAGCTGGCTGGGATAAAGGTCTTTCTTGGCGACAATCTGAAAATGGTCCAGCGTTTCGGCCACCATGCCCTGCCTCTGACTGCGTGGGATGTCTTTGTACGACAGCGGCAGGTCGATGTTCTCCTGCACGGTCAAGTCGTCCAGCAGGTGATAGCTCTGAAACACCATGCCGATCTTGCGCTTGGCCAGCTCGGCGCGGTCCTTGCGTTTCATCAGGTGCACTGGTTGCTCGCCGAACCAATACTCGCCGGCCCACTGGTCGTCGAGCAGCGCCAGCACGTTCAACAGCGACGACTTCCCTGCTCCCGACGGTCCCATGACCGTGATGAATTCGCCTTCATTGATGGTAAGGTCCACGCGGCGGAGTACCCACGTCTGCCCCGCTCCGGTCTTGTAGCTGCGTTCGACGTTCTTGAGAGTGATCATGAATTTGGGTAGAGCGGGCCTTCAGGCCCGCGTCCCATGCCTCCAACCTTCCGATGCTGGGGTGCTGAGATTGATTAATCTCAGCACCCCAGCGAACCTTGCGGATCGCCCGCTGACGCAGGCCTAAAGGCCTGCTCTACCCTTATTCCCACCGCAACGCCTTCACAGGATCGATTCTCGACGCCCGGCGCGCCGGAATATAGCTGGCAAGCAGGCCGCAGGCCAACAACAGCGCGGACACCGACGCAATGGTCCACGCGTCATACGGAACAACTCCATAAAGAAAGCTGCGCAAGACGCTTCCCGCCGAAATCGCCGCTACCACACCTATGCCAACTCCAATCACCAGTAGAATGACGGCTTGCCGTAGCACGAGGCCGATCACGTTGGACCGGGTCGCGCCCAGCGCCATGCGCAGCCCAATGTCGCGCGTGCGCTGGCTGACGTTATATGCAAGCAGGCCATAGATTCCCGCAATCGAGATCAACAGCGCCGAGCCGGCAAAGATCCACAGCAAGCGTACAGCCAGCGTCTGGCTTCCCATCGAGGTGTCGACTACATCTTGCAGCGTCTGAACGTCCATCACGGCAAGATCAGGATCAAACTCCCGCAAGGCGCTGCGCAGGCTCGGAATCACTGCCGAGGGCGCGACGTGCGTACGCAACGCAAGGTTGGTGAACGACGCCAGGATGTACGGCGTCAGCTCGTCGCTCGGCGTCAGTTGCAGGTACGAAACATTAATCTCCGGCTGTACGTCGTTCGACATCGCCGTCTGATGAGTGTCTTCAACTACGCCGACAATGGTGACGGTTGAGTGCGGCCCGGTATCGCCGATCTTCAACTGCTGGCCCAGCGGATTCTGTCCGCGAAAATACTTCTTGACGAAGGTTTGATTGACGACCGCGGCGGCCGTTCCCGACGGTCCATCGCTATCGCTGAACAAGCGCCCTTGCAGAAGACGAATGCTCAGCGTCGGATAGAGACTTGGACTGACGGCGCGTATGGCAGCGTTGAGCTTGTTTGCTGGATCTTTAGGCCGGCCGATAACCTCGAACGAGCCGCTGGCCTGGAAGTTGGGCGACAGCGGAAGGGTTGTGGTCAAGGCCGCCGAGTCGACGCCGGGAAGATGCGCCAGCCGATCAAGCAACGGCGCGTAGAATACCTGCGCGATGTCCTTGCCCGCGTACTTGCCCGACTGGCCTACGATCCCGCCACCCGCCTGGGGCAGGATGATTGCCGTCGTTACCACGTTGTGAGGGACGAATCCCAGCGGAACATCACGCAAAGCCAGCAGGCTGCGCAGGAGCAATCCCGCGGAGATCAGCAACAGCAGTGAGAGAGCGATTTCGCCAACCACCAGCGCATCGCGGAAATGTTTCTGACGGCGAGTGGCACCGGCCGCCGGCGTGCTTTCGCGCAGAGCCTCCTGCGCCGGAGCTCGCGCCGCCTGCAACGCGGGAACCAGTCCAAACAGCACCGCCGAAATAACGGAGAAGCCAACCAGCGCCGCAGCCACCCGCGCATCGATGTGAATGTGGTGAGAGAGCGGCAGATACAAGTCAAGATAAAACCGCAACAGACGAACACAGCCAGACGCCAGCGCCAGTCCAAGGGCTGCGCCAGTAAAAGCCAGTACCAGGCTCTCGGTCAGAAACTGGCGAACCAGGCGAGTTCGCGCCGCGCCAATGGCGCTGCGAATCGCAATCTCGCGGCGGCGTCCCGTGGTGCGCGACAGCAGCAGGCTGGCAACATTGGCACAAGCGATCAGCCACACCGCCAGCACCGCAAACTGCAACGCCAGCAGTGCAGACCGCACATTGCCGGTCAGGATTTCGCGATAGCGCTTGACGATGACGCGCTTTTCCAATTCGAGGGTCGGATAGGCCTTTGCAATATTGGTTTGAATGCCGGTGAGTTCAGCCTGTGCCGCACCAGGGGTCACGCCATTCTTCAGCCTTCCAACCGCAGTCAGGTCCTGCGAGCCACGGTCTTCATACTCCTTGGCTGGCACCAGCGGCACCCAGCCCACCGGACCGTCTCCGACGCTGGGGAACTCGAAACCCGCCGGCATCACCCCGATGACGGTATAAATCTTGTTTGCCAATTTGAGCGAGCTGCCAACTGCCTGCGGGCTCTTGCCAAAAAATTTCTCCCATGCGATCGAGTTGATGAGCACAACATCGCCGTGACCGCTCTGTTCTTCCTGGGGCGAAAAATTCCGCCCCACAGCCGGCTCAACCTGAAGCAAAGACAAAAGATTGGCGCTGCTGGCAACCACCGGAATGAAGTCGGAGAAGCCTGGCACATTGACGCTGCGAATGCCGACGGTGTACCAACCGATGTCCTGGAAGGAGTGCGACTTCGCACGCCAATCGCGTATGTCAGGTAGCGCGGAAGCGCTGGCCGCAGCTGATTCCGGCCGCGACTCGGTCATCTGCACAATCTGGTCGGGCTTGGGGAACGGCAAAGGCCGCAGCAACACAGCGTCGATCACCGCGAACATTGCGGCATTCACGCCGATGCCTAACGCCAGAGTCAGCACAGTCACCGCAGCGAAGCCGGGATTCTTGCGCAGCTGGCGAAACGCGTATCGCAGGTCTTGAAGAAGTCCGGTCATAAGGTTCGCCCTTCGCCTTTGGCTCTTAGCTTTTGGCTATTAGCTCTTAGCTTTTAGCAATCCAGAGCTGGTCTTCGGCGCGTACTGCGCCGCTGGGGCGCAGGGCAAAAGCTAATAGCTAAAGGCTAAGAGCTAATTGCTAGTTGCTCTTACTGCTCCTGCATCAGCCGCCGCAGTTCTTCTTCGGCGACAACTTTTCCGTCGAACAAATGCACTTCGCGCTGAGCGTGAGCTGCGAAGCGCGGATCGTGGGTCACCATGCAGATGGTCGCGCCTTCGCGATGCAGCTTCTGCAACAACTCCATTACGGCTTCGCCGTTACGTGAATCCAGGTTTCCGGTGGGCTCGTCGGCCAGCAGGATCGACGGCGATCCAGCCAACGCGCGCGCCACGGCCACACGCTGCTGCTGACCACCTGAAAGCTGCGAGGGATAGTGGCGCAGCCGATGGGCCATGCCAACGCGTTCCAGCGAGTCGAGCACGCGGCGCTTACGCTCCGCCGACGGCATGCCGTCGCGATAGGTGAGCGGCAGTTCGACATTCTCGTACACCGTGAGATCGCCGATCAGATTGAAACTCTGGAAGATGAAGCCGATCTCGCGATTGCGAATGCGCGAGCGGTCGCCGAAATCGAGGTTCTCCACCGGAGAACCATTCAGGCGGTAATTGCCGGCGGTCGGCGTGTCCAGCAGACCGATGATAGACAGCAGCGTCGACTTGCCGCAGCCCGATGGACCCGACATGGCGACATACTCGCCTTTGCGGATCATCAAATGGACGCCGGAGAGCGCGTGGGTTTCGACCTCGTCGGTGTAGAAAACCTTGGTCATGTTTTCGATTTCAATCAGCGGAATTCCTGCTTCGCTCATGTGGTTGTCCATTCTTGGTTAGCTATCGGCTATCAGCTGTCAGCTCTCAGCTTTACCTTTCGGAATTGACTCGCTTTCGCGCCGCACTCGTAACTACGCACGCCGTGTGATCCATGTTCCCTGACGATTTGCAACAGCCCTTGAGGAGATGTTGCTGACGGCTGATAGCTCACACCTACTCCAGTCTCACCTTATCTGTGCTATCCCAGCGCGACATATCTGACAGAATCACCGTGTCGCCCTCTTTCAGCCCAGTGTCGATCTGGATCTGGTTCACCGAGGCGCGCCCGGTCTTCACCTGGACGCGGCTGGCCGCATTGCCTGACGCGTCCAGCTTGAACATGGAGATGGTGCTGCTTTCCTGTCCGAATGCCGGGCGCCCCACGTACAGCACGTTGTCCAGCTTCTCCAGATCGATGGTTCCATCCACGCTCAAGTCCGGGCGGGCGCCCTTGGGCAACTCGCCGGTCAGCTTCACGTCCACGGTGACGGTGCCGTTCTGCACTGCGGGATCGACGCGGCTTACCTCGCCCGCAATCACGCCGTTGTGCGTGTCGATAGAAGCCGGCTCGCCGATCTGCACGTCGCGCGCCTGGGTCTCGGGAATCTTCAACTCCGCCATCAAATGATTGGGCTGGACGATCTTCGCCAGCTCCGTTCCTGGCAGCACGTGCTGTCCCACTTGCAGCGGCAACTCCACCAAGACCCCGTCGACTCCCGCCTGAACTTTGAGGCGCTGCAACTGGGTCTGCTTGAGTTGGGCCAGGGCGCGCATTTCGTCGACTTTCGCCTGCTGCACTGCAAGCTGTGACGCAATGGCCTTCTCGTTGATCTTCAGCCGGTCATCTTCGATCTTGTCGCGCGTAGTCATCTCTTGCGCCTTGCCTTCGGACGCCTTGGCCGCCAATCCCGAGATGACACCGAGATCGTAGAGCGACTTGTCCGTCTGCGCCTGGCGCTGCGCTTCGTTGTAGCCGGCGTTGACGGTGGCAGCGCCAGCACGCTGGTCCATCAGATCGCTCTGCAACTTCACCTTCAGGCTCTGGTACTCGGCCTCGGCGGCTTTTACTTGCAACTGCGCGTCCAGCGCCTCCTGCTCCAGCTGCGGATTGACCATCTCGACCAGCACGGTGTCGGCTGTGACCTGAGAGCCGGGAAGTTTGTCGATGCGAATGACGGTAGCTTCCGTCTCGGCGGGAATCTGGCGAACGTCTTCGTGGCTGGGAATCAGCGAGCCCAATCCGCGGACCTGGCGCAACATGGAGCCGCGCTTCACGGTGTCGGTCCAGATGGTGCTGCGATCGACCGTCGGCGCAGCCGGCTTCAGGCGTGAGATGCCGACGGTGACGACGACCAATATCGCCAGCGCGGCAATCGACCAGAGGATCTGGCGGCGGCGCTTTTGGCGTTTAAGTTCGGGGCGGGCGATATCCATCACGCATTCCCAAGTGCAAGCAGGGAGCCATTTGCCGGAGCATCTAATCCACTGTCTACCAGGGAGTTACGCCAGCAGTGCAATGCTCTGCGAGGAGCGGCTATGTCCTGTCACGGATTAAAGTGTCCGATATTGGACACGCCTAGTCTACAGCGGAATTGTTCTCGAGAGACTGAAAAGATCGGGATACCGTCCGGCGAAAAGGACGGCTCAATCCTTGGGTGCCATCACATGATTGTGGGCCAGGTACTTAGTGCGGATCTCGCGCAGTTTGTCGACATGGTGATCGCTCAGCGTCTGCTGCTTGCCCAGCATATGGGTGACCAGGGCGATCTTTGCGAAGTGCTCCACGGTTTCCATGTTCATGTAAGCGTTGATGAGGTCAACGCCGTAGGTCACTACGCCGTGGTTCGCCATCAAGATGGCGTCGTGGTCCGCCACCAGGGGCGCCAGCGCCTCAGCGAGCTCTGGAGTGCCGGGGGTTTCATAGCTGGCCAACGGTACCGAGCCTAGCGTGACGATGAGTTCCGCACACAAAGCGCGGTCCAGCGCCAGGCCGGCCGCGGCGAAGCCGGTAGCGGTGGGAGGATGGGCATGGACGATGGCGCCCACGTTGCGGCGCCTGCCATAGATCAGCAGGTGCATGGCGATTTCGCTGGAGACATCGCGCGCGCCACTCAGCTTTTTTCCCGCCGGATCGACGATCACGAGGTCGTCCGCCTCCAGCAAGCCTTTGCTCATCAGGGTCGGCGTGCTCAGGATGTTCCCGTCTTCCAGGCGGACGGACAGGTTACCGTCCGTTGCCGCCACCAGACCGGTCTGATGCAGCAATTTGCCGAAGCGGACAATCTCTTGCCGGTGCTGTTGTTCTGTTTTCATGCAATGGATCGGCCATCCCGCCGGTTTCGCTATGTTGTATCGTACCGCAGCTTTCGCTCGTCCGGAAAGGAGGATAAACAGATTTATATGACGTGGGTGCCATCCCAGGTGACCGTTGGTTACCAGTTTCCCTGCGATAAGCGAAAATGGCTCTGTGCTGGTTTCCGACTTCGACTACTACCTTCCGGAAGAGCTGATTGCCCGGCGGCCGCTGGGTGATCGCGCCGCTTCGCGTCTTCTGCACGTCCAGCGCGACAGCGATGAGTTGGCGGACCGGCAATTTCGAGACTTTCCTGAGCTGCTGCGGCCCGACGATCTACTGGTGTTCAACAATACCAAGGTGTTGCCGGCGCGGCTTTATGGGCATCGCAGCGGCGCGCGCGCACAGCGACTGTCGGAGGAAAATCCTGCCGCAAGAGATTTTCTGCGTGGCAAGGTCGAGGTGCTGTTGACGAAACAACTCTCCGCTTCTCCACTGGAGTGGGAGGCGTTGGTTCATCCCGGCCGTAAACTCGGCCTGGGCGAGCGCGTCTTTTTCGGCCGTAATGCGGACGAAGCGTCGCACGAACTGGCCGCCGAGCTTGTCGATCGCGGGAGTTTCGGCGAGCGCCATCTGCGCTTCGATCCCGTCGATGACTTCTTCACCATCCTCAATCGGATCGGGCACATTCCGCTGCCGCCTTACATCGACCGCCCCGACACGCCAGAAGATCGCGAACAGTATCAGACGGTCTATGCCAAGCCGCCAGGGTCGGTTGCGGCGCCGACAGCAGGTCTGCACTTTACTCCGGAAATTCTGGAGCGCATACGCCGGCGCGGCATCGAGACGGCAGAACTCACGCTGCATGTTGGATTGGGAACATTTCAGCCGGTGCGTGAAGAAGTGGTTGAGGAACACAAGCTGCACACGGAGTGGTTTGAGATTCTACCGGACACGGCTGAGCGCATTCAACGCGCCCGCGATGCCGGACGCCGGATCGTAGCAGTCGGTACGACGACCGTTCGCACGCTGGAATACGCGGCACAACAGAGGGACGATGGTCGGATCGTATCGCAGCGAGGCGAAGCCGATATCTTCATCTATCCGGGATTCGAGTTCCGCGTAGTTGGCGCCATGCTAACTAACTTCCACTTGCCGAAATCAACGCTGCTAATGCTGGTCTCGGCCTTCGCCGGCCGCGGGCGCATCCTGCGCGCCTATGAACACTCCGTGCGCGAACAGTACCGGTTTTACTCGTACGGGGATTGCATGTTGGTGGAGTAAACGAGGGCTGCAATCGTCGGCATTACACCGCCGTCATCAGTTGTATCGCGACCGGTGGTAGCATTCACCGCGACTTGTTAGAATTTTCTCTTGCCCTCCACCAGGAAAACCGCGAAATCCGCCACCGTCTCCAACGCAGCCAAACCGGCTGGCGCGATCAAGCCTGCGATCGTCGTTCCCGCCGAGCCCGCAGGCTCCAAAGGCCGCATCTATCTCATCGACGCGATGTCGTTCATCTTCCGCGCTTATCACGCCATGGCGCGACAGCGGCCCATGTCCACCAAGACCGGCATCCCGACCAGCGCAACCTTCGTCTTCGTCAACATGTTGCGCAAGCTGCGAGATGACTTCGCACCGCAATACCTGGCCGCGGTCTTCGACGTCGCCGCCCCGACCTTTCGCGATGAGCAAGCCACGGCAATTGTCAGCACACGAACGTTCGACAGCAAGACCCAGACCTACGTCGACAAAGCCTACGATGGCTACAAGGCAAACCGCGTCAAGATGCCGGACGATCTAGCGCAACAGATTCCTTACATCCGGCGCGCGCTCGAGGCCTACCGCATTCCCATTCTCGAAATGCCCGGCTTCGAAGCCGACGACGTCATCGGCACGCTGGCGCGCAAGGCGGCCGAAGCGGACTACACTGTCTTCGTTGCCTCCAGCGACAAGGACATGATGCAGCTGGTCAGCGACCGCATCTGCGTGCTGAATCCCCCAAAGGACAACCTGATCTGCGATGCTGCCAAAGTTGAGGAGATTCTTGGCGTGCCGCCGAACAAGGTCGTTGACGTGATGGCCTTGCGCGGTGACTCCATCGACAACATTCCCGGCGCACCCGGCATCGGTGACAAAGGCTCCGTCGAGCTAATCCAGCGCTTCGGCAGCGTGGAGGCTGCGCTGGATCATGCCGCCGAGGTCGATCGCAAAACCTACCGCGAGTCGCTGCAAAATAATCGCAACGCAGTCCTAATCAGCAAGCAGTTGGTGACCATCGACACGAATGTCGCAGTCGAATTCGAGCCCGAGACGATGCGGGCGCAGGAGCCCGATCCGGTTGCGGCACGAGCGCTGTTCACCGAACTGGAATTCACCACGCTGGTGCAGGACTTCCTGACCGAGAGCATTGAACTGGGCGAGACGGATTATCGCGAAGCCAAGAGTGCTGCCGATGTCGAAGCCGTGCTCGCGCTGGCGAGAAAGCCCGGAGCGCTGCTGGCAATCGCGCTGGAATCTTCCGGAACCGAGCCGTCTGCACCGTCTGAAACCGAAAGCCCAGAAGAGGCAGAGAGTGATCAACTCACGCTCGGGACGGCTCCGCTGCCGGCGGCCGCGCCTGCGATCAGCCATCACATTGCCGTTTCCGCCGAAGCCGGCAAAGCGCTGACCGTCGCTCTTGATGACTCCGAGACCGCTGCTCCGCTGAAGCGGGCACTGGGAGACGAATCACTCGCCAAAGCCGTTCACGACTACAAGTCTGCGATGCACGTCTTCACTCAGCAAGGAATCGCGCTGGCCGGAGTGCAGCGCGATCCCCTGCTCTACGCTTACCTGCTCGATCCGACCTACTCGACGTACGGACTGCACGAAACCGCGTTTCGCAAGTTCAGTCTGAAGCTGGGGCCTTCGCCTGCCGAGGCCGCCGATGTCACCTTGCGCCTGACGGAAAAGCTGCGCGCTGAAGTCGACGAAGCCGGACTGCGCAAAGTTTATGACGAGATCGATCTGCCGCTGGTGCCGGTGCTGGCGCGCATGGAAGAGGCCGGCGTCAAGCTCGACTGCGAGGTGCTGGCGGAAATGTCGCAGCGCCTGGCGCACCAGATCGAAGCCAAGGCGCGCGAGATCTACGACAAGTCGGGCTTCGACTTCAACATCAACTCGCCCAAGCAGCTTGGCGACGTGCTCTTCAACAAACTGAACCTGCCCAAGCCGATGAAGTACGGCAAAGGCAAGACGATCTCGACTGCCGTCGATGTGCTGGAGGGCCTTGCTGCCGAGCACGAAGTCCCGCGCATGGTGCTGGATTACCGGCAGCTTTCGAAGTTGAAGTCAACCTACGTTGACGCGCTGCCGGCGCTGCTGAACTCCTGCACCCTGCGGCTGCATACCACGTTCAATATGGCAGGATCGGCGACCGGGCGGCTGTCGTCGGTCAATCCGAATCTGCAAAACATTCCGATCCGCAGCGAACTGGGTCGCGAGATTCGCGCCGCCTTCATCGCGGAACCCGGGCACGTTCTGCTGTCCGCCGACTACTCGCAGATCGAACTTCGCCTGCTGGCGCACTTTTCCGGCGATAAATTGCTTGTCGAAGCGTATCGCGCGGGCGAGGACATTCATACGCTCACCGCGTCGCAGGTGTTTGGCGTGCCGCCGCTCATGGTGGAAGCGGAACATCGCCGCCGCGCCAAGGCCGTGAACTTCGGCATCGTCTACGGACTGTCGGCTTTCGGGCTGTCGCAGCAGATTGGTATCGACACCAAGGAGGCCAAGCGCTTCATCGACGCTTATTTCGAGAAATACAGCGGGGTGCGCGAATTCATCGATCGTACGCTGGAGCAGGCGCGCCGCGATCAGAAAGTTACCACCCTCTTTGGCCGCGTTCGGCCCATCCCCGACATCCACAGCAAGAACTTCAACCTGCGCGGATTTGCCGAGCGCACGGCAGTCAACACTCCGCTGCAAGGCACCGCAGCCGATCTCATCAAGATCGCAATGATTCGCATCGACGCCGAGCTGCGCGAGCGCGGGCTGCGCTCCAGGATGCTTCTCCAGGTACACGATGAATTGGTGTTTGAAGTACCGGAGGGCGAAGTTGATACTATGGTGCGACTGGTCACGGAGCAAATGGAACGCGTCCACGAGCTTAAGGTCCCGCTGAAGGTTGAGGTCGGGACTGGGCCAAACTGGCGGGACCTGGAGTAGAACTTTGCTCGCAAGCAAGCGACAGGAAGACCAGCCGCAACCGCAGCTGTCGCCACAGCAGATTGCGGCTTTCATGCAGCAGGTCGCGGAATACGTTCGCGCCCAGCGCGCGCACTACAGCGGCCGGGCAGTGCCGTTGGCGTTCAGCGAGATCTGGTCGCGATTTTTCGCGTCTGTCGATTTGCAGCGCATCCGCATCGTGCAGCCCGGTCAGGAGCGCGTTCCTAATCCGCCCTTTTATGCCGACCTTGAGAGGCTAGGCTTCAGCGGCTTGCCCAACTTCACTACCATGGCGGCCATCACCTTTGACGATGTTGTTGTCTTCCACGATCCGCTTACACCGCAACTGATCTTTCATGAGATGGTGCACGTGGTGCAGTACCGGCTGCTGGGGATTGACGAGTTTGCGCGCCTGTACGTTCGCGGTTATCTGCACGGCGGCTATGCGGGAACGCCGCTGGAAGTCTGC
>Ga0181519_10002997_pt1 | contig 14049 bp, 10 predicted proteins | sample PEATcosm2014_Bin_26_FD_121102 | JGI IMG/M metagenome (GOLD analysis project Ga0181519, IMG submission 121102) | Peatland microbial communities from MTU Mesocosm Facility, Houghton, MI, USA - PEATcosm2014_Bin02_10_metaG | ecosystem: Environmental > Terrestrial > Soil > Wetlands > Peat | place...
TCAGTAGCGCACAAGCCATTCGAGCCAATTGCTCAAGGCAGACTGCGCAGCGCGCCCTTTGACGAAGTGCCTACGCCTCCGAATCAACTGCGCTGGATTCCCATTCCAATTCCTTCGGAGCCTACGGACTTCATCGACGGCCTGATCACGATGGCGGGCAATGGCAACACGCATACGCACGCGGGTGTCGCCATCCACATCTACGTCGCAAATGCGTCGATGACGGATCGCTTTTTCTACAACGCCGACGGCGAAATGCTGATTGTGCCTCAGATAGGGCGCCTGCTGCTGCGTACTGAGATGGGAATTCTTGGCGTTGCTCCGGGCGAGATCGCTGTGATCCAGCGCGGCATCCGATTTCGGGTTGAGTTGCTCGATCAGAAGGCGCGCGGTTACATCTGCGAAAATTATGGCGCGCTGCTCCGGTTGCCCGATCTGGGGACGATTGGCGCAAACGGACTGGCGAACCCGCGCGACTTCCTGGCTCCCGTCGCGGAGTTCGAAGATCGCGAAGGCGACTTTCGCATCGTCACCAAGTTCCAGGGCAGGCTCTGGGCTGCCTCGATCGATCACTCGCCGCTTAACGTCGTTGCATGGCACGGAAACTACGTCCCTTATAAATACGACCTGGCGAATTTCAACTGCATCAACACGGTGAGCTTCGATCATCCTGATCCTTCGATCTACACCGTGCTGACTTCGCCTTCGGAAATTCCTGGTACTTCCAATCTTGACTTCGTAATCTTCCCCCCGAGATGGATGGTGGCCGAACACACCTTCCGCCCGCCCTGGTTCCATCGCAACTTCATGAACGAGTTCATGGGATTGATTCACGGAGAGTACGATGCGAAGGCGGAAGGATTTATGCCCGGCGGAGCCAGCCTGCACAATTGCATGGCGGGTCATGGACCGGATGCCGAGACCTTTGAGAAGGCGAGCAAAGCCGATCTGAAGCCAGTTTACTTAAAGGACACCCTGGCCTTTATGTTTGAGACCCGTTTCGTATGCCAGCCCACCCGGTTCGCCATGGAAACATCAGAGCTCGATCATCAGTACTTCGAGTGTTGGCAGGGACTGGGAAAGAAATTCGACAAGTCCGGCACCTAGCTAAATGCAGACCAAGACACCAGAGATGAATCGCGCACCTGTGGTCAACTCCGTGGCCGCTTTGCTGCGGAACCTGATCGACTATGCGGGACTCTTTCCGCCCGCCTCGTTGGCTATGACCGCTGCTGTCGAGAACTACCACGCGTATTCGAGGTCCGCACAAAACTGGATTCTGGGTCGATTTATTGTCCCGGTTGGACGACTGGGTGAGTTCGAAAGAACGTTCGAAGCCAAGTATTTAGAATTGCCTTTTCGATCTACGGGCCCAGAACAGGATGCAACCTGGCCCTTGTCGGCCCTGCTGGGCGGGGATGTCGCCGCCGATCTGGATCAAATACGGGAATTTAACGATCGACTCGCGGCTTCTTCGTCGCCTGTCGACGTCTCTATCCAGTCCGTAGAAGTGAAGGTTGGGAATCCGAAAGAAGTGGAGAGCCTGGCGAAAATCATCCCGCCGGAATTTGAAACTTACTTCGAAATCCCGCTGAACACAAGCGTGAGCGACTGCATCGTGGCGGTCGCCCACTGCGGCCGTCGCGCCAAAATCCGAACGGGGGGCGAAACGGCAGACAAATTCCCGGCGCCCGGGAGTGTGATCGAATTCATGCGTCTGTGCGCGGAACTTAATGTGCCCTTCAAAGCTACCGCCGGACTTCATCATCCGCTTCGCTCCGTGCACCACTTTACCTACGAGCCGAGCAGTCCCTCTGGAATGATGCATGGCTTTCTGAACGTTTTTCTCGCGGCCGCTTTCCTGCGCGCGGGGATGGAAACGGAAGTCGTTTTGCAATTACTGCGGGAAGAGTCAGCCTCGGCATTTCATTTCGATTCGGAGGGAGCGATCTGGCGCGATCATCGCCTCAGCTTGCGCAACATCGCTGCGGCGCGTGAAAGATTCGCGATCTCATTCGGGTCCTGTTCATTCATCGAACCTGTCTCCGATTTGCGAACTTTACATCTCTTATAAGAGTCGTTCCTGCCGCCATGAAGCCTGTCCTCGACGAAACCCACGATCCCAACTCGCGAAGCTGGGTGGAATCCGCCAACGCCCCCGGTTCGGATTTCCCTATTCAGAATCTGCCCTTCGGCGTCTATTGCCGTCGCGATGCGGGCAACTATGCGTACTCCGAGAAGAAAATCGGAGTCGCCGTCGGAGACAGCATTCTCGACCTCGCCGGCGTGCGCGACGAAGGCCTGCTCGCGGAGAGCAATGTGGCTGCAGCGGCCGATGCAGGTTGGCCTCGTCCGAGCGATCCAAATTCGCCGGATGCAGTCTCGCTGAATACGCTGGTCGCGCTGGACCCGGTTCTCCGCCGTGCGCTGCGCCGCAGACTTCACGCTCTTCTAAGCGACGATGCTTCTGTCGCGGATTGTGCAATTGTCGCGCGCCATCTTCTGCCGCAAGCCAAAGCGGAAATGCTGCTGCCGGCGAACGTTGGCGATTACACCGATTTCTACGCTTCCATTTTCCACGCGACCAACGTGGGCAAGCTGTTCCGTCCCGACAATCCCTTGCTGCCGAACTACAAATACGTGCCAATCGGCTATCACGGACGCGCATCATCGCTGATTCCAAGCGGCACGCCAGTGCGGCGTCCCTTGGGACAAACGCGAGATGGCGACGCCGATCCCAGGTTCGGCCCGACTAAAGCGCTGGACTACGAACTTGAGGTCGGATTCCTCGTGGGGAAAGGTAATACCCGCGAAGAGACCATACCCATCCGCGACGCGGAATCCCACATCTTTGGAATCTGCCTGGTAAACGATTGGTCGGCTCGCGACATTCAAGCGTGGGAATACCAACCGCTGGGGCCATTCCTCGCGAAGAGTTTTGCCACATCGTTGTCCCCATGGTTGGTGACAATCGAAGCGCTTGCCCCTTTTCGCGTCCCGGCGTTTGCGCGCCCAGTGGATGATCCCTCTCCGTTGCCTTATTTGCTGAATGCGGACAATCAACAATACGGTGGCGTTAACTTGAGTCTCGAAGTCTCGATTCAATCGGCGCGCATGCGCGAAGCCGGTATCGATCCCGTAATCGTAAGCCGTGGTAATTTCCGCGATCTATATTGGACCATGGCGCAGTTGCTGACTCACCACGCAAGCAATGGCTGCAATCTGCGCACGGGCGACCTGCTGGCCAGCGGAACAGTATCGGGTCCCGATGTCGCGGGACAAATCTCCGCGCGCGGATGCCTGCTCGAACTCACCACGCGTGGGCAGAATCCGATCACGCTGCCGACCGGTGAACAGAGAAAATTTCTGGAAGATGGCGATGAAGTCATCTTCCACGGCTTCTGCGAATCGGACGGGTTTCGCAGAATCGGGCTTGGCACATGCCGGGGAACGATTCTGGCCGCCCTCACTTGATGGGCGGCATATACGGGATGGATCGCGCGAACAGCCAGCACAGGAAGAAAACTACCGGCACATGCACAATCAGCTGGAGTACTCCATAGCCCACAATGTCGCGAGCTTTCAACCTTAAAATGCCGAGCAGCGGCAGCATCCAGAAGGGGTTTACCAGATTTGGTAGAGCTTCCGCGGCATTGTATATCTGCACGACCCAACCCAGGTGTACCTGGTGCAGGTTCGCGGCTTGTAACACATAAGGCGCTTCGATGACCCACTTACTGCCGCCGGATGGAATGAACACTCCCAGTACCGCCGAATACGTCGCCACTAACAGGGGATAAGTGCCGTGCGTGCTGATGGCCGCAAAGAGTCTGGCCAGCGAATCGGAAATGCCGGTGCCGGAGATCATTCCGAATATGACTGCATAAAAAGGAAACTGTATGAGTACGCCCCCCGTAGCCGGGATGCAATCAGCTACTGCGCGCATAAAACGTTTGGGACGCCAGTGCAGCAACAGTCCCACGGTGATGAAGATGAGGTTGTAGGTGTTCAGATCGAGAGCCGCCAAAGCTCCTTGCGGAGAAGTGCGGAAAACATCGATCAGATACCAGAGGAGAAGTGCGGCCACGAGGATAGTCAGCAGAGGGCTGTATTCCAGCCACTCCCCCGGCTTGCTCTTGAGCTCGAGGCGGCCTTGGATCGGCGCGTACTCGATGCCGTAGGATTCCGCGGTCCGGGCATTCTCTGCCGAAGGAGTGGCAAAGTACGCGATCAGGGTCGAGAGCACGATGAGGATAAGCGCCGTTGCCAGGCTCTGCCATAGAAAGAGAGTTTGCGTCAGTGGGATCAGGCCGCTGATATTGAAGAGCGCCGGCGGCATCGTAGATTTTGTGGCCATCATCATCGCCGCGGAAGAAGACAGGCCCAGAGCCCAGACTGCGCCTAAGCCCAGATAGCCAGCGGCGCCAGCGGCGCGATAATCCATTCCCTTTACCCTATTGGCTAACTCCCGCACCAGGAGCCCGCTGAAAATCAGGCTCAATCCCCAGGAAATGAGAGAAGTCAGCATGGAAAAGAGCGCGATCATGGCGACAGCCGACTTCGGGGTTTTGGGAATCCCCGCGAGCGCGCGAATGGCGCGGTAGACAAGCGGTGTGGACGCGACCACATAGCCGCCGATGATAATCATCACCATCTGCATGGTGAATGGGACCAGCAACCAGAAACTCTTGCCTCCGGCAATGGCAAGTTTGGCGGGACTTTGGTGAAGCAACAGGCCGACGATAAAAACGATGACGATTCCCAGAAGCGCGAAGACAAGAGGTTCAGGAAACCACTTCTCGCTCCAATTGGCCAGTCCCAGCCCGAAGCGAACCAGGTGCTTTTCTTGAGGTAAGGACTGATCTTGTGTATGTGAGGGCATGAACTGTCCTTTACGTTCGCAGCGAATTCTAAACGAAATGCATTGTAAGAGATCGCGAAATGTTTTGATGAAGGGAAGGGGTTTTGCACCATCTCCTTCGATTCGCCTCCAGCGGATGGCCCCAACGAGTATCACCACCTTCAGGTGAAAATCGATAAAGCGGGACTGACATCGCGAACCCGAACGGGATATTACGCTCAGCCATAAGGCGGCCGCTCGTCAGGCGCTCCTTTGCGGTTTCCTCCATGGCGCGACATAGGACGTCGTAAGCGACGTCACCCCGACCCTTGCCTCTGAACCAGAACTTCGAAACCGATATAGAATACGCACACGTCGGTTTGCCTGGGGGGTTTGACAATGGGCAATGGGGATCGCGCAAGCCCGAACGTTGGGGCAGTTTCTGCGGCGAAGGCGGTAACCCACGAAATCGATGTTCTTTGGCTGACTGCTGGATTGGGCTGCGATGGAGAAACCATCGCGATCACGGCTGCGACCCAGCCGAGCATTGAAGACATCGTCACCGGCGCTCTGCCCTGGACCCCGAAGGTGAAGTTCTACAACCCATTTCTGGCCTATGAAAACGGGGACGAGTTCGTGCGGCCATTCCGCGAAGCGGCCGAGGGAAAGTCTGGCAGGCCATTCATCCTCATTGTGGAGGGATCAATTCCTGATGAAACCAACAAAACCGAGGGTTACTGGGCTTCGTTCGGCACCGATGCAGTAACTGGGCAGCCGATCACCACCTGCGAATGGATTGACCGGCTTGCGCCGAACGCGTGGGCGATCATCGCGACAGGAACTTGCGCAACTTACGGGGGCATTCATGCCATGCAGGGAAATCCGACCGGCTGCATGGGTCTTCCGGACTATCTCGGCTGGAAATGGAAGTCGAAGGCGGAGATTCCGATCGTATGTGTACCGGGATGTCCGGTGCAGCCGGACAACATGATGGAAACGATCCTTTATCTGCTCTATATGGCAACGGGTCGCGCTCCGATGATTCCGCTCGACGACGCGCTGCGTCCGACATGGCTGTTTGGCAGCACCGTGCACGAGGGATGTGATCGGGGCGGTTATTACGAGCAGGCGGAGTTTGCCGAGTCGTATGGGTCTCCGCTATGCATAGTGAAACTGGGATGCTGGGGTCCGGTCGTGCAATGTAACGTGGGCAAGCGGGGATGGATGAGCGGGATCGGCGGCTGCCCTAACGTTGGAGGAATCTGCATCGGGTGCACAATGCCAGGATTCCCGGATAAGTTCATGCCATTCATGGACCAACCTCCGGGCTCATTGTTGTCGTCCCACGCGGTGCAGACCTATGGGCGGGCGATTCACGCATTGCGGCGGTTCACGCAGGCTTCGTTAAATAAGGAGCCTAACTGGAGAATCCGGCCGAAAAGCGAAAGCCGGGAGCCGAGAGCCTGAAGCCAAAGAGGTGTTTTCCATGAGTACGTTCTGGCAGATGGGCGGAAATTCGGCGGGCGACGCAGAATCGGCGGCTTCCGAAGAAAAAGTTCTTACTCAGAACGACGCGGAAGCAATCCTGGCAGGTCTGGCCAGCACTTATTCCAAAGACATCGTAGGATCTCTGGGAGCTCTACATCACTTCTTTGAAAGGCTGGACCAGAGCCCAGTCTCAGACGCACAACTCCCGAATCTTGAAGCGAAGTACCGAGCGCTGGTCGAGCAACTGCCCGCTGTCGTGTTCATGGCGTACCTCGATCGTGGTGTCGGAGAGGCGTACGTAAGCCCGCAGATCGAAGCGACGCTGGGCTTTTCGCAAGCAGAGTGGCTGGAAGATCCGGTGAAGTGGTATCAGCAGATTCATCCCGACGATAAAGATCGATGGAGCGTGGAAGCCTCGGAGATGTTCCTTTCGGGCAAGCCCCTGCGCTCAGCTTACCGCGTGATCGCCCGCGACGGACAGGTAATCTGGTTCCATTGCGAAGCTAAGATGATCCGGCATGGGGATGGAAGTCCCTGGTTTATTCACGGGGTCGCCTTCGACATTTCGGATTTGAAACGGACGGAAGGAGCGTTGCAGGAAGAGCGCAATGTCGTCTCCGCGATTCTGGACACGGTTGGGGCACTGGTAGTGGTGCTGGATCGCGAAGGCAGGATTGTCCGCTGCAATCGCGCGTGCGAGCAATTGACGGGCGTGTCGTCCGATCAGGCGCGCGGGCTTTTGCTGTGGGACATGTTTGCCACGCCCGATGACAGAGACGAGTTTAAAGCTGTCTTCCGAAATATTTGCAATCAACAGTCGCGCACCGAATACGAGGCCATGTGGATTGCCCCGGATCGCGGCCGTCGCACGATCGCCTGGTCGATCGCCGTCCTTCCCGCAGCCAAGCAAACGCCCACCTACATCATTGCCTCCGGTATCGATGTCACCGCGCAGAAGCGTGCGCAGGCGAGGTTTCGGGGACTTTTGGAAGCGGCGCCCGACGCGGTGGTAGTGGTCAATCAGAAAGGAAAGATGGTTCTCGTCAACGCGCAACTCGAGAAGTTATTCGGCTACCGGCGCCAGGAACTTCTAGGCGACGACATCGAAAAACTTGTGCCGCAGCGGTTGCGCGGGAACCATCCCACGCATCGAAGAAACTTCTTCGCTGAACCGCGAGTGCGGCCGATGGGCGCCGGCGTGGAACTATACGCGCTCCACAAGGACGGCCACGAGTTCCCGGTGGAGATCAGCCTGAGCCCGCTAGAAACAGAGGAGGGCGTGCTGGTGTCAAGCTCGATCCGCGATATCAGCGATCGCAAGCGGCTGGAGAAAACCATCCTGGAGATCAGCGAACGCGAACAGCGCAGGATCGGACAGGATTTGCACGACGGATTGGGGCAGCACCTCACGGGGATCGCGTTCATGGCCAAAGTGCAGGAACAGAAACTCGCGGAAAGGGAAATTCCCGAAGCTGTGGATGCGGCCAAAATCGTCCAACTCGTGAACGATGCGATTTTCAAAGCGCGGGAACTGGCGCGCGGACTTCTGCCGGTGGTTTCCGACGCTCATGGATTGATGTCTGCATTGCAACTTTATGCCACCGAGATTGAGGATTTGTTCGGGATAGCCTGTCAATTCCAGTGTGAAGAACCTGTGCTGCTTCACGATGCGCCGGTGGCAACCCACCTGTACCATATCGCGCAGGAGGCCGTGAACAATGCGCTCAAGCATGGCCACGCAAAAAACATCCTGATACGTCTTTTCGCAGGCAAGCACGAAGGAACCTTGATCATACGAGACGATGGCGTGGGCATTGAGCGACGCCTCGCGTCTCAAACCGGCGTGGGGATGCATATCATGAACTACCGTGCGGGCATGATCGGTGGGAACCTGGAAGTTCGCCGGGAAGAGCCGCGGGGAACAATCGTCACCTGCCGATTTCCGATTACCTATGCTGAAGGAGACTCGACCTCTCGAGAATCGAAAGCGAATGCGAAGGATGTGCCATGAACCAGAACGGCGCGACAAACGTAGTGGCAACGAGAAAGAACAGGGTCTTTGTGGTGGACGACCATCCTATCGTACGCCAGGGGCTAGCTTTGTTGATTAACCGCGAGTGGGACTTGCAGGTATGTGGCGAGGCGGAGGATGCTCAGACTGCGATCCAGTGGGTGGCAACCGCCAGGCCAGACATTCTAGTGGTTGATATCTCGTTGAATGGCCCGGACGGTCTGGATTTACTGAAGGACATCCGGATCCGATATCCCGAGATGCCCGTCCTCATTTTGTCGATGCATGACGAGTCACTCTATGCGGAGCGCGCGTTGCGCGCGGGAGCTCAAGGTTACATCATGAAGCAGGAAGCGACCGAGAAGGTACTGGTCGCCTTGCGGCGAATTCTGAACCACGAAATCTACGTGAGCGAGCGGATCGCGAACCGCATGCTGCAGCGTTACATTGGGAGTCCGAGTATCGGCAAACCATCGTCGATCGCGGACCTCACCGATCGCGAACTCGAGGTATTCCGCCTGATCGGCGAGGGGCACTCAACGCGGCAGATTGCGGAAGAATTGCACATTAGCGTCAAAACGGTCGAGTCCTACCAGGCGCACATCAAGGACAAGCTTTCTCTGCGCAGCGCGCGGGAACTGGTTCAACACGCCATCCAGTGGAGTATCAATGAGAAGACCGCTTGAGGCTCGTCCTCTTCCCGTAAAATTTGCCCGAGGCAACCCTCGCTAACACACAAACACTGCAATGAGGAAAGCCCACGCTCCCTCATGTGAAAGAGCTAGCCCGGCCCATCAGGGAATCCCCGGGTCTCCCTTAGTGCTTTGTAGCAGCACAAAAGAAGGCCACTCCCGCTTGTGGGCTCAGCAACGATCGAGTCTGATTCAACTCAGGAATTTTTTCAAAGTGGGGTGAAATTCAACGGAATTCTCCCCCGGCAGTCAATTGCTTTATTAAGTGCGCCGTACACGGTGCGCGATGGCGCGTAGCAGCGACACATCGAAAGGAGACACAGCTATGGCAACGGAAGCAGTCCCGTACGGCCGATCGACTCAAAAGGCACCGGCCGTGGCGGAGGTTCACATCCTCTGGATCACAGCCGGACTGGGCTGTGACGGAGATTCTGTTTCAATTACCGCCGCGACCCAGCCCAGCATCGAAGACGTTTTGCTCGGAGCAATACCGGGTCTGCCGAAGGTCCATTTGCACAACCCTGTGCTCGCGTATGAAAACGGCGACGACTTCTTGAAGTACTGGTACATGGCGGAAAAAGGGAAGCTTGACCCATTTGTGTTGGTAGTCGAAGGTTCGATCCCGAACGAGAGCATTAAGAGGGATGGATATTGGGCGGCGTTGGGAACCGATCCGCAGACCAAGCAGCCCATCAAGACCACGGAGTGGATTGACCGTCTCGCCCCGAAAGCCTTGGCAGTCGTGGGTTGTGGCACTTGTGCCACGTACGGCGGGATCCATGCCATGGAGGGCAACCCAACGGGCTGCATGGGCTTGGCGGATTACCTCGGTTGGGATTGGTCATCGAAGGCTGGACTCCCAATCGTGAATGTGCCCGGCTGTCCGGTGCAACCCGACAATTTCATGGAGACGCTTCTTTACCTGCTCTATCAGGTGGCGGGCCGCGCGCCGATGATTCCTTTAGACGAGCAACTTCGCCCGACGTGGCTCTTCGGGAAGACGGTGCATGAGGGATGCGATCGTGCCGGCTACTACGAGCAGGGTGACTTCGCTGAGAGCTACGGTTCGCCGAAGTGCATCGTGAAGCTGGGGTGCTGGGGCCCGGTCGTCAACTGCAATGTCCCCAAGCGGGGTTGGATGGCCGGGATTGGCGGTTGTCCCAACGTGGGCGGGATCTGCATTGGCTGCACCATGCCAGGCTTCCCGGACAAGTTCATGCCCTTCATGGATGAACCGCCCGGCGGCAAAGTTTCCTCCGGTGTGGCCAGCGCTTACGGTCGCGCCGTAACCGCGCTGCGATCCATCACACAAGCCACCGTCAACAAGGAACCAAAATGGCGGCATGCGCGCGCTGAACTTACCACGGGCTATCACCCGAGATCTTACTGAGACGAGAACTGAGAGGAGCGATCCATGAGCACGATTACTGCACCGACTCGCGACGTCCCCACCGAGAAACGAAAACTGGTGGAAATGAATTGGGATCCAATCACCAGAATTGTAGGCAGCCTCGGCATTTTCACCAAGATCGACTTCGACAGTCATCGGGTGGCGGAGTGCCACAGCACCTCGTCGATTTTCCGCGGGTACAGCATTTTCATGAAGGGGAAGGACCCGCGCGATGCCCACTTCATAACCAGCCGCATTTGCGGGATCTGCGGTGACAATCACGCTACCTGCGCCAACTACGCGCAAAACATGGCTTTTGGGGTTCGGCCGCCCGCCCTCGGAGAGTGGATCGTCAACCTTGGCGAAGCCGCCGAATACATGTTCGACCACAACATTTTTCAGGACAACCTGGTCGGCGTGGACTTCTGCGAGCAGATGGTGAAGGAAACCAATCCCAAGGTCTGGGCGAAAGCGCAGTCGACAAACGCGCCGCACTCCAACCTGCATGGCTTCCGCACCATCGCCGATATCATGACGGCGCTCAATCCATTTACGGGCAGTTTTTACCGGGAAGCACTGCAAATGAGCCGCATGACGCGCGAGATGTTTTGCCTGATGGAAGGCCGGCACGTGCATCCTTCCACTCTCTATCCGGGCGGCGTAGGCACGGTTCCGACAGTTCAACTCTTCACAGATTACGTCGTTCGCCTCATGAAGTATGTGGAGTTCATGAAGAAAGTCGTACCTCTGCATGACGACCTCTTCGACTTTTTCTATGAGGCTCTGCCGGGATACGAAGAAGTTGGAAAGCGGCGAATCCTGCTCGGCTGCTGGGGCTCGTTTAACGACCCCGATCATTGCGATTACACCTATAAGAACATGACGGACTGGGGCCGCAAAATGTTCGTCACCCCCGGGGTCGTGGTGGATGGCAAACTGGTGACCACCGACCTGGTCGATATCAATCTGAACATCCGCATTCTGCTCGGCAGTTCCTACTATGACGACTGGCAGAATTCGGAGACGTTCGTAAAGACTGACCCCTTGGGGAATGCCGTCGACAAGCATCATCCCTGGAACCAGACCACAATTCCCCGGCCCCAGAAGCGCGATTTTGGCGGCAAGTACACGTGGGTCATGTCGCCCCGCTGGTACGACAAGCGCACGGGTGATCATCTCGCCCTTGACACTGGCGGCGGCCCGATCGCCCGCCTGTGGTCGACCGCGCTGGCTGGCCTGGTCGACTTCGGCTACATCAAGTCCACCGGGCACAGCGTGAAAATGTATTTGCCCAAGACCACTTCGCTTCCCGAGGTCGAATTTGAGTGGAAGGTTCCGAAGTGGAGCAATGCCATCGAGCGCGACCGCGCGCGCACATATTTTCAGGTCTACGCCGCATGTTGCGCTTTGCATTTCGTGGAGAAGGCGTTTGAGGAGTTGCACTCCGGCCACACCAAGACCTGGAATGACTTCAAGGTCCCGGAAGAAGCCATCGGATGCGGCTTCCACGAGGCGGTGCGTGGCGTTCTGTCGCACCATGTGGTGATTCGCAAAGGCAAGATCGCAAATTACCATCCCTATCCCCCAACGCCGTGGAACGCCAACCCGCGCGATATCTATGGGACGCCAGGTCCGTACGAAGATGCGGTGCAGAATACGCCTATCTTCGAGGAGAACGGTCCCGACAAATTCAAGGGAATCGACATTATGCGAGCGGTTCGCAGTTTCGATCCTTGCCTGCCCTGCGGTGTGCACATGTATCTGGGGAACGGTAAGGTGCTTGAGAGCAGGCATTCCCCGATGTTTGGCATCCAGCCCTGAGATCGAAGGCGCTGCTTTGGAGGGGGAGCGTTCCGTCTTCCGGCAAGCAGACGGATTGCATCGAAGGATGTGCGCTCTCGCTCTTGTTTTTGCGGATTAGTTCGATGTTCTGAAGGAGGAGCGTGGTCGACGACAGGGATTTCCAAAAGAGGTTGCAGAGGATTGGCCAGTTGGTCCATGAACTGGAAACAACAGCCGATCCCGCGGCCCGCACGTCCGCCAAAGGACTCGTCCAGTTGGTGATGGATCTGCACGGTACCGGACTGGAGCGAATCCTGGAGATCATGTTCGAGTCCGGAGATGGGGGTGCGCGCCTCATTGATGAACTGGGCGAAGACCCACTGGTAAGCAGTCTGCTCATTTTGTATGGATTGCATCCGGATGCGATAGAGGTTCGGGTTGAGCGCAAGCTGAAGCAGATGCGTTCGAAATTCTACAAGATGGGAGCCGAAGCGAAACTCGTCAGCGTAAATGGCGGCGATGTGCGCGTGCGAGTCAGCGTAGAAGGACATGCCTGCGGTTCGACGAAAACGAACGTTCAGTCCGCGGTCGAAGAGGCAATCTACGATGCTGCGCCCGACCTGACATCGCTGGTGATGGAAGGGTTGGAAGAGCAGCCTGCCTCTGGATTCGTCGCAGTGGGGCAACTGTTGGGATCGGTGCCAGGTTCGTCGGTCCCTCATGCTGTCGCAGTCAATATCGGACATGCGGTAGCAATCCAAAACGAAGGCATGGACTGAGGCTCGGAACACGGGATTCAGATAGGGCAGGAGATTATCTGGCGCAAATGATAAACACGGCACAAGAGGGCGGAACCAGACAAGGCCTCGATGTTCTGCGCCAGTTCGCGCGCCGGCCCCGCCCGAATGCGGAACACTGCGAGATGTGCGCGAGTGAGTTGCATAGCGATCATCCGCACTTGATTGAACTGACCCAGAGGAAGCTTCTTTGCGCGTGCGAAGCCTGCGCGATGTTGTTCAGCAGCCGCTCCGATTCGACGCCTCCCTTTTCAAAGATCGGGGATGTGTCGGTAATTGGTCATGGCAAGCCAGCGCCGCGCGCTGCGAGATATAAGCGAGTGCCGCGGGATGTTCGTTTTCTCGCCAATTTTCATATGAGCGATGCGGCGTGGGACGGCCTGCTTATCCCGATCAACCTCGCGTTCTTTTTCCGCAAGAGCGCGTTGCCCAGCGGTCCAGATTCGTGTGTGAGCGCGTTCTATCCCAGTCCTGCTGGTGCGACTGAGTCGCTGTTGCCGCTTGAAGCCTGGAACAGCATCGTGCAAACGAACCCGATCCTGAGCGCCCTCGAACCCGACGTCGAGGCGCTGCTCGTAAACCGCGTGGGTGCGGCCCGGGGCGCGACCGCCCCAGAGTATTACATCGTTCCGATTGATGCTTGCTACAAACTGGTGGGGCTGATCCGCATGCACTGGCGCGGGTTGTCCGGTGGAACCGAAGTGTGGCAGGAAATTGGCGCGTTCTTTTCGCAGCTTCGGGGACGCGCAGAAGTTGTGGGCGAGGAGATTCATGCCTGACCTCGGATTTCACATAGAGGGTGTTGAAGTGGTGAAGTTCTCCGCTACTCCTCAGATTGCGCTCAAGCTGCGGCTGACCAACTCCGATCCGGCAGAGAAGATTCAGGGCGTGGCGCTCCACTGTCAGATCCAGATCGAGGTCACGCGACGTCGATACACGGCGCAAGATCAGGAGAAGCTGCGCGACTTGTTCGGCGAGCCAGACCGCTGGAGTCAAACTCTGCGCAACCTGTTGTGGACGCACGTCAACGTAAATGTCCCGCCCTTTCA
>Ga0181519_10003000_pt1 | contig 14043 bp, 15 predicted proteins | sample PEATcosm2014_Bin_26_FD_121102 | JGI IMG/M metagenome (GOLD analysis project Ga0181519, IMG submission 121102) | Peatland microbial communities from MTU Mesocosm Facility, Houghton, MI, USA - PEATcosm2014_Bin02_10_metaG | ecosystem: Environmental > Terrestrial > Soil > Wetlands > Peat | place...
GCTGCTCGAAGTGCAGGTACTGGGCACCGTAACTTGCGAGCTCCGTCGGCTCGAGCTCGCCGGCTTCCCATCGTCTGTAGAAGGGATGGGAGAGCAGCATCCGTCCGGCCAAGGCGGCTTGCACCGCTTCTTCAGTGGTCATTCGCCGATCATATGGAGGTCGCCGGGCCGTTGCACGGGTCCCTCGATCCGTTGGGAGCACCGGCACATCACTGGTCGCGAGACGTGTCGCGACCGTCCTCCGCGGCGTCCTCCTGCTTCGATGCCTCTGCGACGGGTGGCGCGAGCGCGGGAGGCGTGGAGGCGAGGGTTCCGAGTTGACCGATCCCAGCGGCCAGCATCGCCGCATTCGGGACCTTGATGTCCCCGTCGTCTCCTCTGACGGTCACATAGGTGAGGCCGATGTCAATCACCGTGACGTCGAACACGCCACCGAGAGCTCCTGAGCGGATTCTGATCCGATCACCGACCACGAATGGTCTCGCGAAGAGGAGCACGAGCGCCGCGAAGATGTTGCCGAGACTCTGCTGGGCAGCGATGCCGAGGACGACGCCGGCAAGCCCGACACCGAGGAGTAGGTGCGAGATTGATACGCCGAGCACGGCGAAGACTGAGAAGAGCACGAACACGTACCCGACCCCCGTCACGAGCAGTCGAGCTGCTGCGCCTGCAGCGGGCATCGTGCGCTGGGTGACGAGGCTTCGAATCGCGGTCGCGATGCACTGCACCGAATAGACCCCGAACACGACGATGACGATCGCCGCGATCCAGGCGATGGCGTGCTGGCGCGTGGATCGCTCGTGGAATCCGCCATACTCGGAACCCACGATGAGTGCGGCGATGGCGATCGCGCCTGAGACGATCCCCTTTACCCAATCGTGCAGGCGGGCTCGGGTGGTCGGGTCCATTCTCCTGCGTGCCATCCCCGTTCACTGTAACGAGCGCACCGTGCCCGGTCTCGATTCACCCCGGTCCTGTTGACCCCGACGATTCGGCCGTGGTGTGAGGCATGCAGAGGCGATTCGGAGATGCCATTCGGCAGCCGAAGCATGCAAAGGACAGTGAAGATATGGTGCGGCGATGAGCGCAGGTGAAGGCTCAGGAAGCGAAGTGGAGCGAGTCCCACCAGTCAACGGGGATGACGAGCGGCGCTCGAGCAGCTTCGGAGCAGAGGCCGGGCTGTATGACCGGTTTCGCCCGGCCCCGCCCCGAGACGCGGTCGAGTTCATGCTCCCCGCTCACGTGTCGGTCGTGGTCGATGTCGGCGCGGGCACGGGTGCTCTCACCCGGATGCTGGTGGAGCGTGCGGACCGAGTCATCGCGGTGGAGCCGGATCCGCGGATGCGCGAGGTCCTCGAGAACCAGGTCCTTGGAATCCAGGTCGTCGCCGGTCGCGGAGAGAGGATGCCGGTGCCTGATGCGTCCATCGATGCCGTCCTTGCGTCGTCATCGTGGCACTGGGTCGACAGGGACCAGGGTTTCGCCGAGGTGGCACGCGTCTTGGCGCCGGGTGGCACGTTCGGCGCGGTCTGGACGGGACCTGATCTCGACAGCCCTTTCATCTCACAGGCTCGGCTCCTCCTGACCGCGACCGAGAGTGACGCAGTGGCCGACCTCGAGTCCACGGTCTTCGATCGGGACACTCCGGATCCGGTCCTTGCCGTTCCGGACGGGGCTCCCTTCTCGCTGCCCGAGCACCGCACTGTTGCGTGGGACATCGCACTCAATGCCGACGAGCTGATCGGCCTGCTCGGGACCTTCAGCTGGGTCCTCCTGATGGAGGATCAGCGGCGCAAGGCACTCGTCACCGAGGCCCGACGACTGCTTGCCGACGGGCTCGGAGTCGCAGGTGATGTCACCGTGGACGTCGGCTTCAAGGCTGAAGCATGGAGGTCTCGCTTCATCGGGTGACCGTGAGTGACCCGGCTGGGGCTCGAACAGAATGCGTGCCTCGTCCTCGAAGGGCGAGAGCGGGACGCCTAGCTCGCGGGACCCTTGCGCTCGGTGGAGACCGGGTACGTGCCCAGAAGGCTCTCCGGTCGCGTCGGCCTCAGGACGAGGTCTCCTCCGCAGTTCGGGCACGTCCGATCGAGGGCGTCCTGCGCGCACTCCCTACAGAAGGTGCACTCGAATGTGCAGATCAGCGCGTCAGGGCTTCCGTTCGGCAGCGCTTGACCACATCGCTCGCAGTCTGGCCTCATCTCGAGCACGCGAGCAGCCTACGGATGCGGCGTCTGGAGTGCTCGCACCGGCCTTTGTCCCCACGAGGACACCATGGGCGAGGTTGCAAGGTCGAGCGTGCCGGACGCCACGTTGGACAGGTGCTGCTCGATCTCGTCTGCCGTCGCCAGGCCTGCGGAGATCAGACGGTCCCGGACCTGCTCGACTGTCGCCCGCTCAAGTTCGTTGCAGGCCGCGCCACCCATCGGGAAGTACGCCTCGGTCTGCACGTCGACCATCCCCGCCGATCGCAGCAGCCTTGGAAGGGTCCGACCGAACGCGAGGTCCACGCCACGCTCGGACATCAGACTCCGGAAGCCGAGCTTGAGCTTGTTGGCGAGGTGCTGCTCACGTCCGAAGTCGTCTGGACACGCAAACGGCTGGAGGCCGGGGTCGGCTTCCTCCAAGAACAGCCAGCCGCCAGGCCGCACGGCGCTGACCATCGTGGCGAGCGCCGCAGTTCGATTGGGCACGTGAACGAGGACCAGGCGAGCGTGAACCAGGTCGAATGCGCCGTCAGGTGCATCGTCGATCCCTATGTCGTGGCGCCTGGTCTCGTAGGCGGCGTCCTCGACTGCAAGCCAGGACGTATCGATGTCGGTCGCCAGCACGCGGTCGTTGGTCCGCGAGGCGATCCAGGTCGGCACACTGGGACCTCCGGCACCAACTTCCCAGACAATCCAACCTGGGGAGAGCCCGATCGCGTCCATACGGCGGAACGTCGACGCGTTGAACAGCTCACCCAGTGCAGCAAAGCGCTCTCCCGCCTGGGGCTGCTGGTTGTCGAGCAGGTAGTCGTCACGGCCCATGCATGGATGCTACGGAGACCGCGACACCGGCACCCCCATTGCTGCGAGGGAGTCGCCGCCTACGGCGACGAGGACCGGCTCGCTCTAGCCGGGTTCCGGGTCCAGTGCTCGAAGGACGCAGAACTCGTTTCCCTCTGGGTCAGCAAGCACGATCCACGTGACAGCTGAACCCTGACCGATGTCAATGCGCGTGGCACCCAGGGAGATCAGCCGATCCACTTCCGCTGCCTGGTCGTCAGGCCGCAGGTCAATGTGGATGCGGTTCTTCACGCTCTTCGTCTCGGGAACCCGCAGAAAGAGCAGGTCGGGCGCGACGCCATCCTCGGGTGAGCCGACAGGAGGCTCGAGCACGATCTCGTCCGCGTCACTGAATGTCTGCCGCCAGCCGAGGGCGGAGGTCCAAAAGGCAGCCAGGTTCGCGGGATCGGCCGCATCGACGCACACCGCTTGGAATCGGATCATTCGAGCATCCTACGGAGGGATCGCGATGGTACGGGTAGTGGCAAGCGACCTGCTTGGCACCCGGGGTGGCTCTGAAGACCAGGGGGACTGAGTCTCCAGAGCCACTCCGAGAACAGGGGAGCGCTACGTGGCGCTCGATGCACACAGCATGGTTGGCACTCCTTAGATGTCGCTGAGTATTGGGGTAACAGAAGGTAAAAAGTCTCGGCCGTCTGCGTGATGGCCAACCTGTCGGTCAGGCGCCTCCGCCGTTCTGGCACTCAACGCACGTGAAGACGCCGCCAGGAGCGCGGCGGCAACTGCCACCGTCACGCGACCAGCCATCCTCCTGCGCTGCGACGGTGCTCGACCACTGCGGCGAGACGCGCGAGTGCGGCTCGTGACGTCACTGGACTGAGACATGCTGGTTCCCTTCGGCGGGGCGTGGAGGCGGCACGGTGCCGGTCCAAAGCGAACACCGCGCGACGCTTTGGCAAACTCTGTTGAGCGCGAAGAGCGGTGTGATCCCCTGAAGGTCCATCACAGAGCGATCGACGTGGGTGCGTTGATCGTGGCGAGGGACCGGGCCAGGAGCGCCACGTCGTGGCGGAGGTACTCAGCCTCGGAACTCGGGTTGAACGCCGAGATGACGATGACCGTGCGGCCCCGAACGCCGTGGCGATGCACGCGATCGTTGCCCAACGCGAGGCAGGGCAATGCTTCGCTGGGCGCGAGAACTGCGCGCGCTGCTCGCTTGACGGTCTGTAGTGGCGAAGGCAGAATCCGAGCGAGGGGAGAATTGAGTCAGGCCCACCAGGCCTCAGATGAATGGAGTTGCTATGGCGAAAGCAGATGCTGTATTTCTCTACCTCGGCACATACCCGGACGAAGCCTCGGCCCGAGCCGACTACGACATTGTGAAGGATCTGCATGCTGCGGGTGCGGTCGGGACCTACGACGCAGCTGTCGTCACGAAGGACGAGGATGGCAAGGTCCATGTCAACAAGGACGAGATGGCGACCCGACACGGCGGGTGGGGTGGAGCGGCCGTCGGTGCGGTGGTCGGCATCCTCTTCCCACCGTCGATCATCGCGGGCGCCATTGTCGGCGGAGCGATCGGGGGTGTGAGCGGCCACCTCTGGCGGGGCATGTCCCGTGCGGACGTCAAGGAGCTCGGTGACGTCATCGATGCCGGCGAGGCGGCGCTGCTGATCGTTGGCGAGAGCACCATCGAGGACGCGATCAACAAGGCTGACCTGAAGGCGGCCAAGCACATCTCGAAGGAGCTCAATGCGAGCGCGAAGGAAGTTGACGACGCCATCCAGGAGACAGCGCAAAGCATCAATTAGTTGACTCGACGGCGTGGCAATGCCCGGGCCGCCCCTCGTCGCTGATGAGGTGACAGGCCTTCGGCACGTCCACGCATGGGTGCCGACTGCGAGTCTCACCCCCGCCCATCGCATCTGGACGGCGGTGAGATGAGCAGCCGGGCCCCCCGTGGCAATGCCTATCCCTATCGGATGTGCGACGTCCGGAGCCGATGTCTGCGTCTGATCACGTGGACGATGACGTAGACGACGAGAACGATGACGCCGAAGGCGTGCCACTTTCGAAGGGGCGCGGGAAGTCCAACGGGTAGGTCGATGGTGTTCCCGGAGAGGAAGTCCGCCAAGCCCGAAACCATCACGTTCAACGTCAGTAGCAACAGGATCAAGTCAGAGACGGCTATCTTCGCCCGGGCGCGTGCAGAGCCACCGATGTGGACGAGGCGCGCGGCCAGCCTCCCCACGGTGCGACGGCGCTGAATCAGGTGGATGGTGACGAGGCAGAGCACGGCACCCCCGATGATGGAGTGGTCGGTGACGCCTGAGTGCCCGAGGTAATGGCGGGACAGGAAGACTGCGGAGAGCACCGCCGAGAGGAATCCCACCATCAGTGCGAGGTGGACGAGCCACCGCTGCCTCGCGATCGCGTCGCTTGCCGAAGGCGGAGATTCGACCGATGCCACCGCGCTACCTCACCGCACCTGTCGCACCTGCGCACTGCTCGCGGGGCACGTGCCGGCAACATCCGCGGTCAGAGGTCCCTCCGTGCATCGACTCAGCGTCGTGCGCCGAGCGAGCCGCTGCAATCGGGTTTTCCCCCGAGAGGCTCTAGGGGCAAACCCGAGGGGACCGTCAGGGGCAGGCACGCGTGACGATGCTTCGGCGAGCTCGTGCGGTGCTGCTGCGGTGCTCCGTAGTCAGAACAGCACGAGCAGGCAGATGTGGAGCGGCTTCCGAAATGGAGTGCCGGAATCCCCTCAGGAGGTGGCGGCGACCTGCACGATCGACTTCCGGATCGCATCGACGACCGCGGCGACGGTCACGAAGACGCCGATGACGGCGCCAAGCACGCAGACCCCAGCCCAGCGATGGCTGCCGTAGATCGAGGCCCCCACCGCGGAGCCGATGGCGCCGCCTGCGAAGTAGCAGACCATGTAGACCGAATTGATCCGGCTGCGTGCTTCGGGGGCCAGCTGATAGATCAGCGACTGGTTCGTCACCTGGAGGCCCTGGACCCCGACGTCCAGGGCGAGGATCCCGACGATGAGCATCGTGAGGTTGTCGCGCCCGATCCACAGCGGCACGAAGGAAGCGAGGATGAGCGCCGCGAACACGAGCGTCGTGGTCTTCGTCCAGCCTCTGTCCGACCAGCGCCCTGCGAAGGTTGCACAGAGTGCCCCGCTCGCCCCCACGAGTCCGAAGAGCCCGATCGTCAGATCGTCGTAGTGGTACGGCGCCCCGGCGAGCAGGAAGGCCATGGTCGTCCAGAACACGCTGAACGCTGCGAAGCCGAGTGCACCGAAGAGCGCCCGGCGACGAAGGAGCGACTCGGTCCGGAACAATGTGAGCGCACTGCGCAGCAGGGTCGCATAACTCATTGACGGCCGATCAACTTCCTCGGGAAGCAGGCGCGAGAGGACGATCGCGAGCACGGCGGTCAGCACCGCGGCCATCGCGTAAACCACGCGCCAGCTCGACAGCTGTGCGATTACGCCGGACACCGTTCGAGCCAAGAGGATCCCGAGAAGCAGACCGCTCATCACGATGCCCACCACGCGGCCCCGGTCGTGGTCGCTCGCGAGGGATGCGGCCATGGGAACGAGCAGCTGCGCCGCGACTGACCCCACGCCGACCAGGAGTGCGACTGCGATGAGCACGCCGATGGACGAGGCCAGCGCCGAGGCGAGCAGGGCGAGCGCCGTGAGCGCGAGGACGCACGGGACCAGCCAGCGCCTGGTGAACAGGTCGCCCAGCGGCACAAGGAACGCGAGTCCGAAGGCGTACCCGATCTGGGAGAAGGTGACAACGAGGCCTGCTGTGCTGGCGGGCGCCCCGAAGGACCCCGCAATGTCCTCGAGGACGGGCTGGGCGTAGTACAGGTTCGCAACCGAGAGTCCGCAGGCCAGCGCGAACAGCAGCACCATGGCCGGACCCAGTGTTCGCGTCCGACGTCTCGCGTCCATGATCGCCTCCATGGTGCCTCCCTCCGTATCTGAACGCTACGTACACTATCAGGTTTCTGAACACTTCGTACACGAAGTACGATCTGAGCATGGCAGGCCCAGATGCACCCACCTCCGCAAAGGGCGGGCGGCCCCGCAGCGAGCAGGCACGGCTGTCCGTTCTCGAGGCTGCCGCGGATCTGCTGGAGGAGGGAGGGCTGCGGAGAGCCACCGTCGAATCCATCGCGGACCGCGCCGGGGTCAGCAAGGTGACGATTTACAAGTGGTGGCCGAACCGGGGTGCGGTGGCGATCGACGCCTACTTCCACCGGTATGACCGAACCTATGAGTTCGTCGACACAGGAACCGTCGAGGAGGACCTCACGGACCAGATCCGAGTCCTCGTCGACGCCTTTCGGGGCCACGCCGGGGACATCATGGCCGAGCTCATCGGCAGTGCCCAGTCCGATCCGGCACTGGCAGAGACCCTGCGGGTCGTCTGGCTCGATCCGAGACGCAGCGTCTCGAGATCGGTGCTCGAGCGGGCGATGGAGCGGGGACAGATCCGCGGCGACATCGAGGTGCAGACCGTCCTGGACCAGCTCTACGGCCCCGTCTACTACCGGCTGCTCATGCAGCACCAACCGCTCGCGGACGACCTGCCACGCCGCCTGGTCCAAACGGTGCTCGACGGGATTCGGACGCGGTGAGCCACACGGGCCGGTCTCGCGGCGACTGCCCGGACCCGCTCCTGAGTGCGCAGCCGACACGGCTCTGTAGCCTCCCCGGATGCACGGGTTCCTCTTCCGACTGATGCCGCCACGCACGACCTTCTCGATCGATATGTCCGACGAGGAGCGTGCGGTGATGGTCGAGCACGTCGCGTACTGGTCCGACCTCGCCGCCGAGGGTTGTGTGGTGGCCTTCGGTCCGGTTGCCGATGACATGGGCCCCTACGGAATCGGTGTCGTCCTCGCTGCGGATCTCGCGGCCGCTCTCGCGATACGAGATCGCGACCCCGCACTGCAGTCTCCGCATGGATTCACGACGGAGGTCCACCCGATGCCCGTGCTCGTCACTCCCTCCGCGACCTTCGGCGGACCGGCAACCTGACCCAGAGCTCCAAGGCACGCACGATGGCGTGGGATCCGATGCAAGCGCGAGCACCCATCTGATCCGGGTCACGACAGCCACATGAAGGTCGCTTTGCCGGCGGACTTGGAGCATCACGGCTCTGTGACACCGTGACCGTCAGCATGCCGCCTCCACGGAGGTTGTTCAGCGGCGGCCGAGCGGGCACAAGTACTGTCCTGCATGTCGGTCCGGTTGATTGGAGGTTGCGTCACGGTGGCAGCTACCCATGAAGATGCGATGTTGCTGGTCCAATTGCTGCGCTGGGGAAATGAGATGGGACTCGAATCCTCGCTCCGTGCGATCTTCGCAGAGGATTTCGATCCCGAGACCGCACCACTTGACGACCCCAACGTCGCGACGGTCCTCTCGTTCGGCGAGACCGCGGGTGCCTTCGTCAAGCACGGGGTGCTTGACCAGGGACTCCTGCAGGACGTGCTCTGGATCGACGGCGTGTGGCGGCAGGTCGCTCCCCATGCGCGGAGGGCGAGGGAGCTCGAGCACGAGCCCACGCTCTACGAGAACTTCGAGGCGATGGTGTCGAGATCGACGTCCTAAGCCGGCAGGACGGAACGCCCGCCTCGTCGACGGCGCGCCATCGGGACCTTCGTGGGCACGCGTCCCGGCCGATGGCTCGCCTGCTTCCGAAATTCGTTCCAGATGAGTTCGGTGGATAGACATCTTTAGAACAGAAATTAATTCTGTTTTAGTTGGCATCTGCAGGCTCACATGATGAGGAATCATTCCGTGCTATATCTCAGACGATGCGCCGCGTGCTCTGCTCAATTCCGATCATTGCGCTTCTGGCCGCCGTGCAGTTCGGCATTGCTGGCGCGGCACCGGAGCGTGCCGGGAGAGCGCCGGCGCCGCTGCAGTTCGCCAGATCGGGAATGTCGGGGTGGAGCTACTCCGTCGGAAGGCTCAGTGACTGCGAGGTCGCGGATGCTGCAGCGGTGCTCAAGAACGTCGCGTCAACTTCGATCCACGTGCTGAGCGTCAAGGTGGTTGCCACGGGCGGAGACGCCGTGCCCGAAGTGCACTGGGGCAGCGAACTCATGACCTTCCGGGCCGGATCCACGATGGGGGAGGTTGCCGGATCCTTCGATCTGACGGCGCTGCGCAACGGGCACCCGTCAGGACCAGCCGTCGGAGGCGTGGTCGCGCCGACCAGTCGAAGCCACCGGTGGTACGACGTCGTCGTGCGCTCGAAGGTTCCCGATGGAGCGAAGCGGGACTGGCGAATCTACGGTCTGATTGTCGGGTATCGGCTCGGATCTCACACGTACGCCACGGAGTTCAAGCAGTCGATCATCCTGCCCAGGTCGAAGAGATGCGGGTAGACGCCGTCGCGTCGACCTTGGGCTGACGGTCACCTCAGGCCGGCTGCAGCGGCGCATCGATTCGGAGTTCGACGACGCCGCGTTCGCGAGCGAGCGCGGCGTTCGGGAGCCCACGCGGCATCGTCATCGCGATGGGGCGGTTCAGCTCTCCGCCGATGCAACCCGGAACTCCCTCGCCAATTGCACGAGGCGTCGCAGCCGCGTTCCCTGCATCGCGGGGGTCCCGACCTTCTGCACTCCGCAGCCGGCAGCCCCGGAGTGCGACGTCGAACGGAAGCGATTCCACTTCCAGCACGCAGGAGCATTGCAGACGACCCAGCCGGTCGGACCTCAAGGAGGGCCACGAGCGGATCGATCGGGGTGACACGACGACCATGGCCCATGTGTGGACGGACAGCTGTGTGCACGACCGAGCCGTGGGGAGCTAAGCGTCCCGCTTCGCCATCCGCCACGCACCGAGGACAGTCCATCCAACAAGCCACGCAAGGATCACGATCACGGCCACGGTTGTGGTCTCGGGCAACCGGAGATTCCCGCCCGGACCGCCGCCTGAGCCGACGACGGTAATGAGGCCATTGGGTTCCAGGTGCCCGGTCGCGACGCCGACCAGGCCTCGCTGCGCGTTCAGCAGGTACGGGATCCGGTTCCTCGAGAGGAGCGGCGTCAGGACGATCTCGAGCACGATCATGAGAATCACCGAGACGGTCCGCTGGCCGAGCAGCGAGCCAAGTCCGAGCCCGACGATGAAGCCGATGGTCGTCTCGAGCAGCAGCCACAGTCCAGAGCCGACCATCAGCGAGATCGGAGGAGACAGGAAGATCGCCGCGTAGTCCGGGTAGTTCTGCGCCGCGATCTTCATCGCCGCCGCGCGCAGCTGGGCTGTGGTGGGCTGCCCAGCCGAGGACGTTGGCGCACCCGGTACGCCGTTCTTGGCGATGCCGACGAATCCGTTCGGGCCGCACTCCACGTTCCCGAAGTTCGGTCCGTTGAAGTTGAACTGGCAGATCACCGTGCCCCAGTGGTCCCCCGCCCAGTTGACGAAGGCCGGCTGCGACAAACCAGCAGGCACTGTGGCGCCGTCGTAGCTGACCGTCGTCGGTGCCGCGAAGCTGCACACGAGGCAGATGATCGCGAAGCCCACCGCCACCATCGAGACGATGATCGCGAGTCCGGCGGGGATCCTCGCGAGGTACAGCGCGAGTCGGGACCGTCCCGTCACGACGAGGTGCCGGAACATGCCCTCCGAGAGGTCGATCGATCCCGCGGTGCAGCCGAGCATGGCCGCGACAATGAAGCCGAAGACGTACATCACGCCGGCCACGAGGCCCGCGAAGATGTTCGCCCCGCCTGCGACGCCGTAGCTCTTGGGATCGACGGCGTGCAGGAGGAGGCGGATGGCGAGGAACACGGTGGGCAGCGCGATCACGACCACGAAGATCGTGATCATGATCCCCTTGCGGCGGCGCAGCTCCATGAACCGGGTCGTGACCATCGACCACGTCGGGATCCACGATCCCCGGTGGTCCGGGGCCGCCGCGTCGGCAGGGGCGGAGGGCTCCACGCCCTGGAGGGTCGTCACTCCGGGTCCCCGAGCCGGGTCGTGACCTGCAGGAACCACGACTCGAGCGAGGCCTGGATCGCCTGGAGGCGATACACCGAGATACCGCCCTCGACGAGCAAGCGGTTGACCTCGGCGAACACGTCGCGTGGTGTGCCGGCGGGGAAGCTCACCGACAGCCCCAGGTGCTCAACGACCGGATTCGCGTCAACCAGCGTGCCGGCCAGGAGCGCAGCCGCCCGATCGGGCTCCGAGCAATCGACTTCGAGGGCGAGCGACGCTCCTTGGAGGAGCTCGTTTATCGGTCCCTGTCGGATGATGTGCCCGTGATCGACGATGGCGACCGCATCACAGGTCCGCTCCACCTCGTCGAGGAGGTGCGACGAAAGGACCACAGTCCGGCCCTCCGCAACGAGGGAGAGGATCATCTCTCGCATCTCACGCATGCCCGCGGGGTCAAGTCCGTTCATGGGTTCGTCGAGGATCAGCAGCTGGGGATCACCGATGAGGCAGGCAGCGACGCCGAGGCGCTGGCGCATGCCCATCGAGTACTTCGACACCTTGTCGTCCGCCCGCTGGATCATGCCGACACGTTCCAGCGATGCAGAGATACGACCCTTGGCTGCGGGCTCTCGCGCTGCAGCGAGGATCTGCAGGTTCTGGCGCCCGGTCAGATGGCCATGGAACCTCGGCTCGTCGACGATCGCACCGACGCGTGCGAGCGCCTGAGCCCGATCGCGAGGGACTTCGTGGCCGAGGAGTGCCATCGTCCCGGCATCTGCCCTCGTCAGCCCCAAGAGGACCCGGATCAGGGTTGTCTTTCCGGCACCGTTGGGACCGAGATACCCGAAGGCGCATCCGCGAGGAACGCGCAGATCGACACCATCGACGGCAATGTTGTCGCCGAAGCGCTTGACGAGACCATGCGTCTCGACAGCCCACTGATCCCGATCGGACCCAATGATCCCACCGGGAGCCGTGACAACTGCAGTCATGTGCGGGCTGACCCTCTTGTGCTGGCAACGGAAGGGATGTGCACCAGTCGGGGAGGGCGCGAGTAGGCGGGATTCCGCTGCTGAGTGTCGATAAGCAAACGATACCGACCGCGTGCCGGCGCCGTCCGGTTTGCAACCCTGATGCAACCCTGACGTGACCCTGAGTCGGGGATCCCTGGACCGGCATCCTCGCGCTCCGAGGGGTCGCCACAGGTCGCCCGCAGCCCGGAAGCGCCGGCATCTCAATGCGCGTGGACGTGCACGGCCTGTCAGATGCGGCGGTCAGCCCGTGATGACGGCGCTTGACCGTGCATCTGAGTCCCGCTTCGAGTCGTCGATCCTCAGGTAGAGCGCGATGCAACCGCTCGCGAGCGCCGCGTAGAAGCACCAGAGCGACGTGAAACCGTCCGCGCAGAGCCGTGCCAGGACCACGACCGCGACGAGATTCGCGAACCCGAACCAGACGACATGTCGGAAGCCCGAGGCCAACATGGATCCGCAGGTCGCGATGATGTAGAGGCCGATGATGGGTATCCCATCTCGCAGTCCGATCGAGTAGGCGATGTGGAAGTGGCCGAGGTGCGACGACGGCGTCGTGCTGAGCATGGCGACGAGAAGCAGCACCGAAGTGCCCATCCCGATGACGAGGAATGGCGCGATGCGTCGCCGCCCCGTTGGCGTCTTCTCGAGGGTCATGACGAGCACAGGGGCAAGGACCGGAAGGGCGACGAGCGCGAACAGCAGGTAGATCCACATGGCCACGCGACCCACGTGGGCAGACACGTGGCCCTGCAGTCCCCACCACACGAAGGCCTCATCGATCTGGTGGAGGCCGAGCACCAGTGGCAGCGCCGCGATCACCAGGTACTCCTTGCGGCCTCGGAGGTGCCGCAGGGCATCGACGCCGATCGCGAACACGACCACTCCCCCCGCCAGATCGCCGTCTGCAGAGAAGCACATGTCAGGACCCCGGTTCTCGAGGAAGGCGGGGGAGTCGAGCGTGCGATGGATTTCGCCACCGTGCGAAACTGTCCGAACTCGCACTCTACGTGAGTCGCAAGAGCGATGCCGCCGGTGCTCGGCAACCGACTCAGGTGAGCGACTCGACCTCCACGGCACCGTCTGGCTCGGTCACCGCTGGCTCCCACAACTCGAATCGATTGCCTTCTGGATCAAACGCCCACGAGAACCTGCCGTACGGCTCGCTTTTCACTGGCTCAGCCATGACGCCGCACGAATCCAGTCGCTCGACGACTGCGTCGATGTTGTCGACAATGAAGTTGGCCATGGCAGACTGCCTTGCTGGATCTCCGATGTACGTGCTCGACTGCTCAAAGAGCGAAACAACCAGATAGCCACCGGGCGCTCTTTGGCTGAAGATCGCGGGCGCACCGTCGCGCATGTCAATGCCAAGTGCTTCGGAGTACCAAGCCCCGAGTGAATCCGGATCCCGAGCTCTGAGGAACACGCCGCCCACTCCGATCACGCGCGCCACACCGGCATTGTACGCCCGCAGAATCTTCAAAGCACCGATGGGGAGAAGCGTTCAACCCGCTTCAATATTAGGAAGTCAAAAGGTTGTGTCCTTCTCCCCTCGTCAACGGCGATATGGGGAGGCAGACTGAAGGACATTGCGGAGTTGTGCGCACAGGAAGAAGGGCAGAGAAATGGCAGATTCCAGGGACCTTCGCCTCCAGATTGAGAACCTGATTGAACGCGCTCAAGATGAGATTCTGAACGCGAGTCGTCGACTGACCAAGGGTTTCACGCAGGAGACTGACCAGTTCGTCCCGCTCTCATCCCAGGATATCCAGAAGCTGGTGGATGAGGTCTTCGACTTCACAGAGCGGGTAGTTCTAGGACAGCGCAGGCTGTTTCGTGACATGGTGAAGACGCTCAACGAACAGTCGATCATGACGCCGAGGCATCGTCGCAAGCCAGCCGCGAAGAAGGCGCCTGCCAAGAAGGCGCCTGCCAAGAAGGCGCCTGCGAAGAAGGCCCCGGCGAAGAAGGCCCCGGCGAAGAAGGCCCCGGCGAAGAAGGCCCCGGCGAAGAAGGCCCC
>Ga0181519_10003003_pt1 | contig 14026 bp, 10 predicted proteins | sample PEATcosm2014_Bin_26_FD_121102 | JGI IMG/M metagenome (GOLD analysis project Ga0181519, IMG submission 121102) | Peatland microbial communities from MTU Mesocosm Facility, Houghton, MI, USA - PEATcosm2014_Bin02_10_metaG | ecosystem: Environmental > Terrestrial > Soil > Wetlands > Peat | place...
CCGCGTCCGCCACCTCGAACTGCCTCGCGCGCGGTTTGGCAGGCGAGTGTCCGGGCGAATCCCAAAGCGTGGCCTGCACCGTGATCACTCCCGACTATCTGCCTTGGGCCCTGACGCTAGGCCGGTCGCTGGCCCGGCATGGACGCCTGGGACTGGCCGTGCTGGTGGTCGATGGCGACCGACGCCTCGATCTGGGCCGGCAGCAAGCCTGGTTGGACGACCGGGGATACGACCTTCGGCTCTGCTCGCTCGCCGAGCTGTCCTGCCAAGAAGCCACCCGGTCGACCGCCGCGCGACACGCCGAAAATCCTGATTATCTCCGCTGGTCGTTGAAGTCGCTCCTTTGCCTGCACCTTCTGGCCACGCATCGGCGGGTTTTGTTTTGCGATTGCGATCTGTATTTCTTCCAGGATTACGGCTTCATCCTCCGCGAGCTCGATCATGCCGACGTGCTACTCACGCCGCATTGGCGGTCGATCTGGCCGGTCAGCCGGGGACATGCGGGCGAGTTGATCAATGCCCTGACCGATGGCATCTTCAACGCCGGATTCCTCGGCGCGACCCGCGGCGCCGCCGAGTTTCTCTCCTGGTGGAACTACGTCTGCACGTGGTCCTGCCGGCACGATCGCTCGCGTGGGATGTACGCCGACCAGCGGTATCTCGACCTGGCGCCGGTGTATTTCGCCGATCGCTGCCGGGTGCTCGAGCATCGCGGCTGCAACGTCGCCATTTGGAACACGCGTGAAAACCGCCGCCAGCGCGTCGGCCAGGAAGTGCTCATCAATGGTCACTGGCCGATCGTTTTCATGCATCTGACCCAGCAACTGGTGCAGTGCTATCGCCAGGCCGATCCGGATTTGATTCCTTACGTCGAACATTACCTTGCCGAACTGGAGTGGACCCGGGCAACACTCGCCCGCGATTGTCCAGCGATCGTATGAACCGACGCAATTTCATCGTCTTGGCGGAGATGCGGACCGGCGGCAACATGCTCGCCGATTCGCTCGATCACCATTCCCACCTGTCCGTGCTCGGAGAGATCTTCAGCAACCAGCCCAGCCCGTTTCACGAAACCCAGCGCCAGAAACTATGGGCCCACTTGTTTCCAGGTCCGGCATCGATCGACTGGAACATGAACTTCGTTCCGTTGCTGCAAGAGGTATTCGACCAACACGACGGGCTGCTGCTGCACCGGCAGTGGCAAATCTCGCAGGACAATCCCACCTGGACATACCTGGCCGGCCGAACGGAATTGAAAGTCATTCACTTGCACCGCGAGAACGTCTTTCAGCAATACCTGTCGGAGCAACTGGCCTTGGCCAGCGGTGTTTGGTGGCTCGAACCCGGAACCCAGCGGCCGGCTTGGAAGCCGCTGGCAATCGACGTCGACCAGTGCCTGGCTACAATGCGCGAGCGGCGGGCGGCCTATGCCTGGTCGCGGGCATTGTTCCGCGCTCATCCGCAGATCATCGTGCGCTACGAGGACATCGCCGCCGACGTTCGCCGCGTGCTGACCTACTGCCAGGGATTCCTGGAAGTGCCGCACGAAGAGCTGCCGGTCAATCATCGCAAACTGACCAATAAGCGCCCCAGCGAACTGGTCACCAACTTGGACGAGGTGCGTTGCCGGCTGCGGGGGACGGAATTCGCCCAACTGTCACTGGAATGAGCCTCACGTGCGGGCCATGAACATGGCGATGTGTTCGCTTACGAACAGCTCGAAACCAGGACGCATAACAAGCCATCGACGAGTGAATGGTCCGCGACCAGCGACCGACGTTCGGCTCACCGACACGGCGCTCACCGATGCAGCGTTCAGTGATGGCTTGTCCTATGGGCCGCCAGGGCGTGGTGCCGACGTTCGCGCAGATGCTCGATCTGCAAGTGCAACAAGATCCCGAACATCACGAGCGGGAAGTTGAACCAATAGGCCAGTCCGCAAAACACGAGGTAGCTCACGCCGACGAAAGCAGCGCCGATGACCACGATGCTGGCCAGGAACGAGGCCACGCCCTCGAAGCGCCAACTGAGATAGACCAGAATGGCCGCCGCGATCAAGTCGATCGCCCCGGATATATACAAGGCCAGCTCTTCGACGCCGCCTGACATCTCGGAGCGAATCACCTGGGCCGTCAGTTCGACGCCGGTCATCCGGCCGACCGGAGTCTGATACTCGTCGCGGGCATCGGCGAACGCGCCGCCCAGCAGCACGATCCGCCCCTTGATGAGTGGATTGTCGGTCCAACCGGTCAAGTCGGCCAGCCGCATGACTTCGCCGGCGTTCAGATGATCGACGTCGTAACGATCGCCTCGATACCGCAAGATCAACGAATGATTCATGTGGGCCCCATCATGCACGGCCTCGGGCCGATAGGCCCCGTACAGCTTCCAAGCGAACGAGTCCATGTGGTCGTGGCCGGTCGCATCGGCCAACGGACCGGCAATCTCGAAATGGCGCACGTAGCGGCGCACGACGCCGTCGCGGTCGAGCGGCAGCACACAGATGCCCGAGGGAGGCTGCGGACGATGCGGATCGAGGCCCAAGATGGGCCGCGGGATGACGGCCTCGCCACGGTTCGACTCGTTCGGCGGTTCGATGTCGCGCGACCAAACGACCGGCACGTCGGAGGGTTGGCGAAAGTCGGGATCCACGATGTCGAGATCGACCCCGATCACCTTGGGATGCGCCGAAGCGAGCTTATCGACCAGCGTCTGCACGACCCGCGGATCGAGAGGCCGGTGGCCGGCGAACAGTTTGGGGTCGGCGAAGTCGGCGTCGGTGATTTGCACGACAGTGATCTCGTCGCCGAGCGATTTGGGGATCAGGATCTCGATCGCGTCAAGGCCGATCAGTTCGAGACTGCGCACCACCGGCCAGTGCTCGATCGACAGGGCCACGGTCGTGATCACCAGCGCCCAAAGCATCTCGCGAAAGGCATATCCCCAGCCGGGCCGTGCCAGCCGCGCGGGGAACAGCAGCTCGAGCGTGCGTCGCCAACCGGCCGCGATCTTCGGTCGCCAGGATGAACGGTGCGGAGCGCTCATGGGTGCGATGCCGCTTTCGGCTCGCCGATCGCCTGGAGCGCCGCCCGGCGGAACTGCCGTACCTGCCGCGGACCGACACTCTCGGGCCACGTTTCGCTCAACCGAACGGCTTCGACGTAGTCGGCCTGGGCCTGCTCGAACCGATCGACCAGCATGACCGCGACCAGCGCCGCCATGCTGGTTGGCGTTTTGCCATCGCTGCGCGATATGGTCAGTTCGTAGGCACCAGGCAACAACCCAGGCGCGGCCAACGGCTGCGGTGCGGCCGGATCCCACTCGTAGCTGGATGCCTCGAGCGGTGACTTACCTCCCGGCTTGCCAGGGCCGGGAGTTCGCAGCCGCACGGCCAGCTTGCCGGCCGGCACGTCGCGCATCACCTCCGCCAACTCGAGGCGCTGGCCCTCGAGGCGCACGACGCCGTCGATCAACGGATCGTCGAGTTCCCCCCTCGTGATCGTCGAGGCCCAATCGACGTGCTCGCTGCCCATGATCAGCTCCAAGATCCGGCTGATGCGCGACTCGCTCGGTCGCTCTTCGAGACGGGTCGGCGACGTGAAGGTTTTAGCCTCGCCCGTATACAGGACGACCGTCAGGCTAGGCTGGGCAGTGTCGTTCGTGGGTTGCGCTGCATCGTTTGTTGGTCGAACTGTGCTGCCGCCCATCAGGCGCGTCCCGCGCTCGATATTGCTGCTGTGCTTGCCGACGACGCATTGCCACGGATCAGCCTGATCGATGACGACCGCGACGTACTCGGCAGCGCCGGCCGGCAGCCCAGACAAGGCGACGAGGACCAACGTTAGAGCAAAACTCAAGTTGCGAACTTCGAGCATGTTCGACCTCGTGGCAGATCCCGAGTTTCGCGGTGACGTGATCGGCCGGGCGGCCGCTCAGCTACCACCTATAACAGCGGTGGGGAGTTTTGCAACCGCAGACCGACCGATCGTTTATCGCCAATCCCCCGCCAGCGAGAAAGCGGCCCAAAAACGCGGCGAGGTGCGCTCGGCCTTTTCTTCCTGCTGCAACTTGCCTTCCTGTTCCAAGTCGAGGCCCCGGACCGATTCGGGATGGTCGAGCAGGTAGAGCTGCGCCTCGCGGAGGGCGTCGAGCTTGCTCATCCGCTTTTCCCAGAGATTCGTATAGAAGCGGATCATCAGCATGCGAGTCGCTTCGTCGGCCACCTTCCAGTAGCTGGCGATCGTCGTCCGGGCTCCGGACACTTGGAACGCGCGTTGCAGGCCGAGCAAACCCTCGCCGCCGGCGGTTGCACCGAGGCCAGTTTCGCAGGCCGAGAGCGTCACCAACCGGACGCCGTCGAGCGGCATGCAAGCGATCTCTTCGGCCGTCAGAATGCCGTCGTCGTGGTCGGGCGCCGGCGGGCGATTCGCACCCGAAAAGGCCAGGCCCGACAGTAAACTAGGTGCTGACCCGAGAATCTTCGCGGCGCGGCTGGCAGCCAGGGCTCTCGAGTTGGACGTCGCGGTTTGAGCCTCCTGTGGAACGGGCTTGCGTGTCAATCGATAGACGGCCGGTTCGGTCTTTCCGACCGGGATGACCTCCAGTTGGACGGTACTCTCCGCCTCGCCGCGGATAAGCTTGGCGGCCTCGGCGAGCGGTTTGCCGTCTAGCTCTAGGAAGGGGCCTTGCCCCTCGGCAAGCCGGCGGATCGTATCACCGGCATGCAATCGTCCATCTATTGCGGCAGCGCCCCCTGGAACGATCTTCGAGACGATGACCGCGCGATCCTTGCTCTCCAGCGCAACGCCGATCCCGACGATCGGCTGGGGCGATCGGCCGGCATCGTTCGAATCCGGCGTCGGCGCCGCGAAGAAGCCGTGTGTCGCCAGGTGCAAGTAGCGACATTGCGGCGCCAACTCGCGAAAATGCGCTACCGTCGCATTGTCCTGGCTGAGCTGCTCTACCGCGGGTGCCGACCGATGGAGCTTGGCCGTTACGCCGTGCAAGATGTCGTCGATCGTCGCGATCTCGGCGCGGGTCGCCGGGAGCGGACCGAACTGCTCGCTGCCGGTGCGCGCTGCAACGTGCGTTGCACCGCGAAACAAATCGTCGTTGCTGCCGGTGGATGCGACTTTGGTGTCGACGCCCGCGGCGTCGTAGTCGACATTGCCCAGCAGCAACAGGTCTTTGGCGAGCGTCTTCGAGTTCGAGTCGTCAAGCAATGCCGGAAGGAGTTGCGGCACCGGAATCATCGCCAAGCGATACTCTTCGAGCAGGTACTTACCCGGTTCCTTTCCGGGCAACGCGCCGATGGGAAAGCGCCCCAGCGCGCCGTCGGTCGACACGAGCAGCGTTCGAGCATCGCCGATCGCCGGCAGCAGCGGTTCCCAGACCTTTTCGCGCAACAATCGACCCGCGGCCTCGGCCGTCGCTCCACCGCCATAGGTCACTCGCCAGGCATCGACAGCCGCCGTGATCGGTTCGACGGCCCCCAGATCGAGCATCGTCACCTGGCCATCGGGCGTATCGGCACGACGAATCACAAATGCCACGAGCTGCGATTGCGATGTCCTCTTCCCGCCCTTGGTGCTCGGCGGAGACATGTGTTTGAACTCCAGGAAGTCGACCAGTGCCGCTCCGTCGGGTAACGAGCCCAGCAGTTCGGCAAGCGTCACTTCCTTTTTCGCCTGGCGAAATGCCGCGCTTTGGGCGCTGATTTGCGCTTCGAGTTGCTCCTTTTGCCGCACAAGCCCATCGAGCTCCGAGCGCCATGAGAGCCACTGTTCCTCCTTGGCCGGTGTGGCTCGGCTGAGCGTCGTCAGTTGCGTGGCAACTTGACGCAATCGCTCGAACCCCGCCTTAACGATGGGGTCGCGCGCTGCCAGCCTCATCCCGCGCTGTCGCACCCACGTCGCCCCCTTCCAGTCGAGCACTTGCTCATAGATCTCACGGGCGAACCGTTTCGAAATGACCCCAAATGAAACGAATCGATTGAGCTGGTAGCGCATTTTCTGGCCCATCAGGACCTGCTGTCGCTCCGATTGCGCGAGCGAGGCTTCCTCGAGCCATGCGCGAGTGATCTCCAGGGTTTGCCGATAGAGCGGTTCGGCCCGGTCGTACTCACCCATGTACGTGTAGAGCAGGGCGAGATCGATCGAGCACGTCGCAAAGTCAGCATGTTGCTCGCCTACGGTCTGTTTCCAAATCGCCAGGGCTTGAACGAAGAGCGATTCGGCTTGGGCATATTCACCTCGCTCCAACTGAACCCAGGCCAGGTCATGCAAGCTTTGTGCATAGTTCGGGTCACGTTCGCCGACGAGCCCTTTCCAAATCTCCATCGAGTGCCGACAGGCATTCTCGGCGCGCGCCAAGTCACCCCGTTTGCGGTAGACCCAGCCCAGGTTCACCAAGGTCAGGGCGTAATCCTTATTGCTTTCACCGAACAGTTCACGTTTGACTGCCAACGATTTTTCGAGGAGTTTCGCGGCTACCTCGGTTTTCTCCCAATCGTCGAACAACGTGCCGAGGCTGTTCAAGCAATTGGCATATTCGAGCGACTTCTCGCCTGGCGTGACCTTCCAAATTTCCAGGGCTTGCAACAGCAGCGTCGCCGCACGGTCGTAGTCCCCTATCTGATGATAGAAGCTCCCAAGGTTATGCAGGCCGACGGCATAATCCGGATGCTTCTCGCCGAATAGCTGCTTGCGAATCGACAAGACCTGTTGGTAGAGAGGCTCGGCCTTCGCATTCTGCCCCGAAATGCGATACATCTCGGCCAGCTTATTCAGCATCGTCGCGTAGCCGGCATCGTTCTCTCCCCTCAGCTTCTTGATGATCGCCAAAGAGCGTATAGCGAACGCTTCCGACTGCCGGTAGTCGAACATGTCGCAGTAGATGGCGGCCAGAACAGACAGGTCGGTTGCGCAGACGAGATGCTCTTCGCCGTAAGCGGCCTGATCGATTTGGAGCGCCTGGCGGCCCAGGCGTTCGGCTTGCACTTGATCCCCCATGTCATCCAACAGCGACGCCAGACGGCGGAGGGCTTCTGCATATTTCGGGGAACGCTCGCCCGAATTCCGCTGGCGGATCGCCAGGGCCTGGCGCAATAGCGTTTCGGCGCGCTGATCTTCGCCCCGGCGATGACATACACGAGCCAGGCCGGTAAAGTACGACGCCACGTCGTTGTCGTTCTCACCGAGCGCCTGCTTGGCGACTTCGATTGCGCGGCTGTAGAGCTGCTCGGCCTCGGGGAGCTTGTTCAACTGTTCATTCACGGCCGCGAGATTGGCGAGGCTCAAGGCATAGGTCGGATGCTTCGTGCCGAGGACACGCTCTCGAATGTCCAAGGCACGCTGGCTGGCTGGCTTGGCCTGAGCGTATTGTCCGGCCGCGGCGTAGACGACATTCGCGACCCCATAGCTATTTGCCGTCAGATAATGTTGCTCGCCCAGGATGGTGCTCCTGACCATCAAGGCGGCTTCCGTCAGCGCGATCGCTTCCGCGTGCTTCCCGCTCTCCGACAGTTTCTGAGCTTGCGCCAAATCGGCGATCGTCTTGTCGAGCTGCTGACGTTGTTCGGGACTGAACTTCGCCCAACGATCGACGTCGGCCAGCGCGAGGTGGGCGTCGATGGTCTTCCAATGCTCGGCGCCCCACAGTTGCTGGCCGACCGAAAGGATCTCCGCGCGACACTGCCTGGCCTCGGCGAACCGCTCGTGCTGCTGGTGGTCGACAGCCAGTTTGTCGAGCAGATCGAGCAGATTCTGCCGCATGGTGCGCGAGGATGCATCCGCGCTCCCTTTGGCCTTCGTATATACCAGAACGGCCTGGCGATACGTGTCTGCCGCCTTCGTCTGCTCTCCAGTCTGCTGAAGATCGAAAGCCAGGTTGTTCAGGCTGATCGCGTAGTCCGGGTGCGTGGTGCCAAGAACTTGCCCGCGAATCTCGAGGGCTTTCTCGTTCGCCGCCTTGGCTTTCGGGTAGTCTCGAATTCCGTTGTAAGCCCGGGCCTGCACGGCGTAGGCATCGGCCGTGAGTCGATGCCGCTGGCCGAGAATGGCCAGCCGAGGCGTCAGCGACTTCTCGGCGGCACTGACCGCTTCTTGAGATTTGCCGGCAGCAAGTAGCTTGCCGGCCTCGGTCTCGGAGGCCGTGGCCTGAGCCAGTTGCGTTCGCTGCTCGGGCGAGAGCTTCGACCAAGTCTCAAGATCGGCGACCAGCAGTCGGGCATCGATGGTGTGCCAATCGACGGCGCCTTGCCGCTTGGTCCAGACCGCTTGGGCAGCCCTAGCGGCTACCAGGGCTTCGGTCCAGCGCTCGCGTGCGCGCTCGATCTGGGCGATCAGGTCGTATTCTTCCGCCTCACCGATCGAGTTCGCGCCAAAGAGCGCCTTCTGGACCTGGATCGCGTCGGTAAGCCGCTTGACGGCCTCGTCGGGCTTGCCGGCAGTACGAAGTTCGCCGGCTTCTTTCCAGAGCCGGTCGCGCTCGGCGAGCTGCTGTTTGCGATCGGCTTCCGATAACGGTTGCCCCTGGCGAGGCTCGACGCTCGTTTCGCCTCCCAGGGCCGCCGTGGAGACGAGGCACAGAACGCCGAAAACCGCGTTCAGCGTCGCTGCTCGCAAAGGAACCAGTCTCGACCGAAGCAGGCACCAGCGTCGGATCATGCATGACCTCGCGACAGATCTTCGCCGCCGATGCTCGGCTGTCGCGGCGAATCTTCCTTCAATATGCGGTCTCGCGGCGCAGCCCGTCAATCAGCATCCGCCCGGCGAGCAACTTCCGTGGCAAATGCCGCTTCCCGATCACATCGATCTCGGCCGAAGTTCGCGAGCCGGCGCCCCACAGCAGGGATCGAGCGGAAGCTGGGGCGACCGCGATCTTCACGGCTTCTACAAGTTTCCGCTTGTCGTGAATCCCGGGGCCGGCGCACAATCAAACTCGCCGCGAGCCGGTTCCGCACACTTCACTGGTGCCCCCTGTGTCCAACGTCGGCCAGACATTCGAGCAGATCCAGGCCCGACAATGGTTCATCGTCGGGCGCTGGGCCCAGTACGGCGCCGAGGCGCGGGCCAACCTGCTGCGGATCCTGGGCGTGGCCACGTTCTACCTGATCGAACTGGCGGCGTTCTACGGCCTGCCTGGAATCCTCGCCCGGCCGGCGGAGCCCGACGCCCGGTTTCATCTGGCGATCACGGCCTTGGCGGCGACTTGGGTCGCGCTGGCACTGTTGGTGTTGTTATTGCTGCGCGAACGCATCTTTCCCAAGTCGCTTCCTTACCTGACGACCGCCGCCGATCTTGTCTTGCTGACGGGCATGGTGATCTTGGCCGACGGGCCGCGCAGCCCACTGGTGGTCGTTTATTTTCTGGTGCTGGCCTTGGCCGCCACGAGGTTCGACCTGCGGCTGCTGTGGTTCGCCACGTGCGGCACGCTGGCGAGCTACGCCGCGCTGTTGGGCTACGCCAAGTGGTTCGCCAAGCGCGACGTGATGGTCGCGCGGCATGCCGAGCTGATCGTGGCCGCGGCGCTGGTGCTGTTGGCGGTCGTGCTGGGGCAGATGATTCGCCGCGTGCGGCAGATGGCTGAAGAATACGCCGCTCGGCTGGCCGCGACGGAGGGGCGCTCATGAGCCAGGCTCCGGCGGCACCTCGATCGTGCCCTCACTGCGGTGCCGAACTGGCCGAAGGGGCAGGGGAGTGCTGGCTCTGCAAGGTTCGGCCAAGCGATGGCGCACCGGCTGGGGCGCCGAGCCCGCCGCGCACGGACGCAGACCAGGAGCGGACGTTCTCGCTCAGCACGTTGATGCTGGTCTTCACCGGAGCTGTTGTCTGCCTGTGCTTGTGCGCCGCGGCACCGGGGCTGGGGATTCCCGTGAGCGTGACGTTGGCGCCGGCCTTGTTGCGAGCCTGCGTCATCGCACGTCGAGAAGAAGCGCGCGGACAGCCGCTGACGCCAGGCGGCAAGCTGCTTGCCTTCATCCGATCCTTCGGCATCATGCTGTTGGTTTGTTTCGCGACGCTCGTTTCGTTCGTGATCGCGGCCTTTACGATCTGCATCGCGGGGAACATGCATCTGGACTCGATAGAAATGACCACGGCTCTAGTCTTGTCGTCCGCGGTCGCGATCGGCGCATTCGCGGTGCTGACCTATGCGTTCTGGCCCAAACGCAGGTCGAAGACCGATGGATAGCCGCTCGCCGCCGTTTGCCGGGGCGGTTGTGAAGCATGGTGGGAACCGCGTCGACACCTTTGAGGGAGGAGCGGAATGACGCAAGCCTTGCGCGACCACACGCTGTTGGGCATGACGCAAAGCCTGTGCCCCGAGTGCCTGGCCCTGGTCCCGGCCAAGATCATCGTCAAGCATGGCCGACGGGTTTACTTCCGTAAGCGCTGCCCGACGCATGGCGTGCGCGAAGATTTCGTCTGCTCCGATGTCGCCTGGTTCGACCGGATGGAGTTCAGCCTGCCGGGGCGATTGCCGGTTGAGTTCGGTAGCGAGCCCAATCGCGGCTGCCCGTTCGATTGCGGCTTGTGCAGCGAACACGAGCAGCATACCTGCGTTGGCCTGGTCGAGATCACGTCGGCCTGCAACCTCAATTGCCCGATGTGCTTTGCCGCCAGCGGGCCAGGCGGCAAGCACCTGAGCCTGGCCGAGTGCCAGGCGGCGATCGACCGGCTCGTGGCCGTCGAGGGGCGACCCGAAGTCCTGCAACTCTCGGGCGGCGAGCCGACGATCCATCCCGAGTTTCTCGATATTCTCGACTATGCTTACGCGCAGCCGATCGACGTGGTGATGGTCAACACCAACGGCCTGCGATTCGCGCACGACCAGGCCCTGCTCGATGCCGTGGCCGAGAAGCGGCGGCGCGTGGAGATCTACTTCCAGTTCGACGGCTTCAGCGAACGGTCCAGCCGGTTGTTGCGAGGTGAAAGCCTGGTCGACACGAAGCTCCGCGCGCTTGAGCGGCTGGGGCAAGCCGGCGTTCGCGTGACGCTCGTGACGACGCTCCAACCCGACGTCAACGAAGCCGAGATCGGCGCGATCGTCCGGTTTGGGCTCGAGCGTCCTTGGATCTCTGGCATCAGCTTTCAGCCCGCGACCTATTCGGGGCGGCACGTCCTGCCGGAAACGCTCGAACGGCGGATCACCTTCCCCGACGTGATTCGAGCCATCGCCGAGCAGAGCGAGGGGCTGTTCCGCGAGGACGACTTCCTGCCGCTGCCGTGCGCGCATCCGAATTGCCACAGCCTGGCCTATGCCTATCGCAGCAACGGACAAGTGCTGCCGCTGGCCAGGTTCATCGATGCGCGCAACAACCTTGACCTGCTTGCCAACGGCATCGCGTTCAACCGCGCGCAGGCCCGCGATCTGATCGAGTCGTACCTGGGCCGGATGGGTTGCTGCGCGGGCGGTAGTTGCAGCGACGCGCCGAAGGACGGGCCAAGTGGGTTGGTCGAATTGAGGCCGCTCGCGCGATCGTCGAGCAGCGAGCAGTTGGCCGAAGAGTTCTTTCGCCGGGCGCTGGAAGAGGACCTGTCGTCGGCCGACGTGTTTCGGATCACGATCACGTCGTTTCTCGATGCCTACAACTTCGACGTGCGGCGGGTGATGAAGTGCTGCATCCATCACGTGCTCCCGAGCGGGCACGTGATTCCGTTCTGCGCGTACAACGTGCTGTATCGCGATGGGCATGTGCCGCTGCCGCCGCTCGTTGCCGGGGCTCAGCCTTTGGTGCGGAGCGCGGCGCGATGAACTGGAAATACACGGCGATCATGCTGGCCGCCGTGGCGACTGGTGTGATCCTTGCCCGTCGCACGCAGCGGCAACTGCCGCTGAGCCGCGTCCAGCGCTGGGGAATCGCGCTGGGGGCTTTCTGCGGCGCGATGCTCGGAGCAAAACTGCCGTTCGTGCTTGGCGACTGGGAAGGGCTGGCCAGTGGCGCCGCCTGGTTCGCCGACGGCAAGACGATCTTGCTGGGTCTGGCCGGCGGCTATCTCGGCGTCGAAGTGGCCAAGTGGGCGCTCGACGTTCGTATCAAGACCGGCGACACGTTTGCCGTGCCGGTCGCCGCGGCCGTGGCCATCGGCCGGCTCGCCTGCTTCAGCGCCGGCTGCTGCTACGGCACGCACACCTCGCTTCCTTGGGCAGTCGATTGGGGTGACGGGCCGCGACATCCGACGCAACTCTACGAATTCGCCTTTCATGCCACGGCAGCGGTCGTGCTGGCCAGCTTACTGCGGCGCGGCATGTTCCGCGGGCAGCTCATCAAGCTGTACATCATCAGCTACGCCGCGTATCGGTTCGTGAGCGAGTTCGTCAGGCCCGAGCCGGTCGTCTGGGGCGGGTTGACCGCGTATCAGTGGGGCGCGCTGGCACTGGTGGTCGTCTTCGCCGGGCTATGGCGACACGATGCGCGAATGCAAACGGCGAGGGGCGTCACGCTCACGTCGACGTGACCGCTAGCGCCTATTCGGGAAACAAGGCCCCCTCAACCCCGCCCTTCTCCGGCAGGGGGCGAGGGGAGTTTGCGGATAAGCCGTAAGCGTTTTCGATGGCCCTGGGCGATTGTCGAAGTGGGGGCAGCCATCTCCTCGTGGAGGCATTACCGATTGTTGACGACGACGTCGAGTAGATCCCCGACAGTGCGGTGCGACTCGACGGGGTGACGCAATGGATGATTGGTCAGTATTCGGTAATGATTTTGCCGGCCTACCTTTTCACGCTCGATATATCCCCCGCGTTCCAAATCGACAATGATGCGCTGGACTGCCCGCTCGGTGATGCCGATCTGGCTAGCCACTTGCCGCAAGGTCATCGAAGGGTATTGGGTCAGCAGAATCAGCACATGGGTATGATTCGTCAGGAACGTCCAACGAACGCGAAGCTTGGCATCGCGCGCCTGCTGCGGAGGTTCTTGGTTCGGGCGAACAACTCGCAGCCGGTTGGCAGCCGGAGCAACTTTCTTGGCGATCAAGGATTTAGCCATGTGACTCAGCTTGGTGTCTTAGGTTCCGCCAGAAGCCAGGGTTTCGCTGGAGGTGCTTCCACCTACCCAGTTTCGCATACGGCGCGAATCACGACCAGCCGTTCGTGACATTTTAGTAAGGAATCGCGTTTCGTTCGGGAAAAGCCGCTTTCCTGGCCGAAACCATTCCCGGAGCGCCATTGACGACATTTGGGTCGTGTCTTAGCATTCGACTGTGGTACTTGACCGACCTCAAAACGGCACGCTGTCGGCGCCCCCCCATTCGATGCAGGCAATGTCACTTGGCACGCCAGTCTCTTCGCCCCCGCCAGCAACAACCATTACTTCGACTAATACCCGCATCTTCGCCGTGCGGCGTCCTGCCCCTGATGCTCGTCGCGTTTCGGACGAGGGATGGACTCGCCGCAAACGACAAGAGGCGGACAAGCTTCTTTCCATCGTTGACCTCCGCCCATAACCCACGCGTTCCTGGATTACATCGGCATGAGCCCCGATCCGGTTGAAGGCTTCGGAGGCTTCATGGTCGGACGGTTCGAACAAACCATGAACTGCTTGGATAGCATGCAGGTCATCGATACAGTGAACATACAGCGGCTGGTCCTGGATAGACTTTCCGTCTTTCCCAGCGACGACCGTGTCGCACGACAAGCAACGAGCTTACTCAAGCACTTCATCCTCCAGGTCAAGCGAATCCGTTTTTGACCTGACAGGCAACCCACGAGCGAAAGCACTATGAAACTCTCGCCATTTTCGACCGTTCTTTTGGCCCTGTTTTCCATCTCCTTTCCAGGGTGCGCCAAGCACGAGGAGGAGCACCACGAGGCCCATAAGATCACGGCCACCACGCCCGAGTCAAAGGCCGTGACCCTCGTCCAGCAATACGTCTGCCAGATCCACTCGCAGCGGCACATCAAGGTCCGTGCCTTGGAGATGGGCTACCTCGAGGCGATCACGATCAAGGAGGGGCAGGTGGTCAAGGCGGGTGACCTGCTGTTCAAGGTCATCCCGATTCTTTACCAGAAAAAGGCGGACGCCGAG
>Ga0181519_10003004_pt1 | contig 14026 bp, 12 predicted proteins | sample PEATcosm2014_Bin_26_FD_121102 | JGI IMG/M metagenome (GOLD analysis project Ga0181519, IMG submission 121102) | Peatland microbial communities from MTU Mesocosm Facility, Houghton, MI, USA - PEATcosm2014_Bin02_10_metaG | ecosystem: Environmental > Terrestrial > Soil > Wetlands > Peat | place...
CGTGGAACGGCTGCTGACGCCCGAGGAGGTGGCGGCGGCCATCATCTGGCTGGCCAGTCCGGCCAGCAGCGGCATCACCGGGGCGATCGTCCCCGTCGACGGCGGCCTGGCCCTGTGAGCCCGTCGCCCGGCCGGTGAGCGGCCCGGCCGGCCGGCCCCCGCTGCCCGCCGGCACGCGACTGGAACTCGACCCGTCGGTGCGACACTTGGCCGGCGGATCCGTCCTGGCGGGCGGCCACCCCGGACGCCTGCTCCGCCTCACCCCGGAAGGGGTCGCGGCCACGGCCACCCTCGTCGGCGCCGGTGCCGCCACCGACGCCGAACGCCGGCTGGGTCGACAGCTGGTCGATGCCGGCATGGCCCACCCGGTGCCGGGCGTCGTCGCCGGCGGGGCCGCCGGCCGGGTCACGGTGGTGCTCCCCGTCCGGGACCGGGCCGACCTCCTCGAGGAGGCGCTCGATGCCCTCGGCACCGCCACACCGGTGGTGGTGGTCGACGACGGCTCGGCCGAGCCGGGCCCGGTGGCCGAGGCCAGCCGGCGCCACGGGGCGCGCCTGGTCCGCCGCCCGACGAGCGGCGGTCCGTCGGCCGCCCGCAACGACGGGGTGGCCGGGGTGGCCACCGAGCTGGTGGCCTTCGTGGACAGCGACTGCGTCCCGCCGGCCGGATGGCTCGACCGCCTGGTCGGGCTGTTCGACGACCCGGCCCTCGGAGCGGTGGGGCCCCGCATCCGGCCGGTGGCCGCCGGCCGCTCGACCGTGGCCCGGTACGGGCAGGCGCGGTCCCCGCTCGACCTGGGCCCGGCCGGCAGCCTGGTGGGACCGGGCCGACTGGTGCGGTACCTGCCGACCGCCGCCCTGGTGGTGCGGGCGGCGGCGCTGGCCGACGCCGCGCCGGGGGGGGACCCGCCCTTCGACCCCGCCCTCCGCTTCGGCGAGGACGTCGACCTGGTGTGGCGGGTGCTCGCGGCCGGCTGGCAGGTCCGCTACGAGCCGACGGTGGTGGTCCGCCACCACGAGCCCACCGGGTGGGCGGGTCTCCTCCGCCGGCGCTACCGCTACGGCACCTCGGCCGCCCCGCTGTCGCGGCGGCACCCGGGCCGCCTGGCTCCCGTCGAGCTCCGGCCGTGGCCGACGGCGGCGGCCGCCGCGGCGCTGGCCGGTCACCCGGCGGTGGCGGCGGGGCTCACGGTGGCGGCCGGCGCCGTCCTGGCCCGCCGGGTGCGCGGGGTGGGGATCCCCGCCCCGACGGCGATGCGGTGGAGCGCCCAGGGGACCGGGTGGACGGTGGTCGGCCTGGGCCGGGCGACCACCGTGCTGGCCTGGCCCGCCCTGGCGGTCGCTATCGCCGCCCCCGGAGCGGGCCGGGGCCGACGGCGCCTCCGCCTGGCGGCGGCCGCCCTGGCCGTCGTCCCGCCGGCCGTCGAGTGGTGGCAACGGCGGCCGGCCCTCGACCCCGTGCGGTGGGCGCTCGCCTCGATGGTCGACGATGCCGCCTACGGGACCGGGGTGTGGGCCGGCTGCCTGCGGGAGCGCGTCGCCGGGCCCCTCCTGCCCACCCTCCGGTGGGGGGAGGCGACCGACGACGACCCCACCGCCGTCCCGGGCATGGGTGGAGCCGACCCCGATCCGGTGTGAGACTGTGGCCGGCAGACGACCGGCTCCCCGTCCGGGGTCCCGGACGCGGCGGGGGCCGGGGCCGACCGACGACCACGCACACCCATGGACGCCACCACCACCGACACCCTGACCACCGACGACCCCGTCGCCCCCCACCGGGAGGACGACGCTCCGCCCGTCGCGGCGGACGTCGGCGACCCGACCACCCCGCCTCCCGACCCCGGGCGACCCGTCCGCCGGTGGCGGGTGGTCGCCACCACCCTGGCGCTGGTGGCCGCCGCGGTGCTCGCCGCCACCGGCCTGTCGCTCCGGGCGGTCGACGACGGGGCCACCGCCACCCTCCGCGCCGAGGACGCCGCCGTCCACCGGGCGGTCGGACAGGAGCTGGTGGCCGAGGTCGACCTCTCGACCGCCCGCGCCCAGCGCGACCAGGCCACCGCCGTCCTCGGCCACGAGACGGCACTGCTGGGGGCGGCCGAGTCGGAGCTGGCCGGTGAGCGCTCCACCCTGTCGACCCAGGGGGTGGACATCGCCGAGCTCTCCACCTGCCTCACGGGGGTGCAGGAGGCACTGAACGCCGTCTCGCTCGGCGACGTCCCCGACGCGGTGACGGCGCTCCAGGGGGTCGGGGCGGCGTGCCGGAACGCGGCGCCCGGCTGATGTCCGCCCCCCGCCCCCCGCGTCGATCCCACGGACCGGTCGCCGTCGTGCTGGCGGCGGTGCTGGCGGTGGGCGCCCTCGCCTTCGCCCTCCACGAACGCGCCGCCCTCGACGCCACCCGGGCCCGGGTGGCGTCCGCCCGGCACACCCTCGCCACCGACGACGCCGACCTGGCGTCCACGCGGGCCGGGGTCCGGACCACCACCGCCCAGCTCGACGCCCGGCAGGCCTCGGTGGCCACCGCCTTCGAGGCACTGGTCACCGCCCGGAACCAGCTGACCGGCGCGGCCGGCGACGTCCAGCTCCAGCAGCTCGACCTGGCCACCCTCCACTCGTGCCTCGACGGGGTGGAGCAGGCCACCCTCTCGGAGGCGGGCGGTGACGACCAGTCGGCGGTGGACGACCTCACCGGGGTGTCGGCGTCCTGCACCTCGCTCGACGCCACCCAGACGGGCAGCGGCCTGGTCTACCCGTTCGACTTCCCCGATCCGTTCGTGCTGACGGTCGGCAACGAGTACTACGCCTACGCCTCCAACTCGGCGGCCGGCAATATCCAGATCATCGAGTCGTCGGACCTCACCCACTGGACGACGGTGGGCGACGCCCTCCCGCACCTGGCCTCGTGGGCGCAGCCGGGGGCGACCTGGGCACCGTCCGTCCTCCACCTGGGGTCGAGCTACATCCTCTACTACTCGGCGATCTTCGGGACGAGCGGCGAGCAGTGCGTGTCGGCCGCCACCTCGGCCACGCCCCAGGGGCCGTTCCTCGACACCTCGACGGAGCCGGTCGTCTGCCAACTCGGCCAGGGCGGTTCCCTCGACCCCAGCCCCTACGTCGACACCACCGGGCAGCCGTACCTGACGTGGAAGTCGGAGGGCACGGGCTCGCAGGGCCCGGTCCTCTGGGCCCAGCCGCTCGGCCCGTCGGGCACCGGTCTGCTCCCCGGCACCCCGACCGCGCTGCTCCAGCCGGGGGCCACCTGGCAGGGCGGGGTCGTCGAGGGGCCGGACATGGTCGACCTCGGCGGCACCTACGCCCTCTTCTACTCGGGGAACCAGTGGTCGACCGCCGCCTACGCCGTCGGCGAGGTGGGGTGTGCCGGGCCCCTCGGGCCGTGCCAGCCGGCCACCGGGGCGCCGCTGCTGGCGTCGGGGCCGGCCTTCTCCGGACCGGGCGGCGAGTCGGTCTTCGCCGACGCCCAGGGGACCCTCTGGATGGCCTTCCACGCCTGGCTGCCGGGGGAGGTCGGCTACCCGCACAGCCGGGTGCTCTTCCTCCGCCGGCTCACCGTCACCGGCGGGGTGCCGACGGTGGACGGGACCTGAACCCGCCATCCGGACGGGCCCCCGGCTCCGAACCACGGGTGTGCCCACCACCACCGACCTCACCACCCCGCCCGACCTCCACCTGGATCGGGAGCGCCCCTGGCGCTGGCGGTCGCTGGTGGCGCGGCCCGACCTGGCGCACAGCCTCCTCTTCTGGGCCGGCGCCGTGCTGGTGGCGGTCTCCGCGGTGATCCACCTCCACCTCTGGTCGACCGGCTACCGGCACATCCCGACCATCGGTCCGCTCTTCCTGCTCCAGGGGATCGCCGGCCTGGTGGCGGCGGCCGCGGTCGCCGTCACCCGCCAGCGGCTGGTCGCGCTGCTGGTCGGCCTGTTCGCCGTCGGCACCATCGGCGGACTGGTGGCGTCGGTGGAGGTCGGCCTGTTCGGCTTCCGCGACAGCTTCTCCGCCCCGTTCGCCACCGTCTCACTGGTGGTGGAGTCGGCCGCCGCCGTGGTGCTGGTGGTGGCGGCCGTCACCGCCCGGGGAGCGTGGCTCCCGATCCGGCGCCGCTGACCGGGGGGCACCGGTCCCGGACCCGAGCGGGTCGCCTCCCACCGCCGTTCCTCGCCGCAGACAGCACGACGCCGCCGCCCGGTTGCCCGGAGCGGCGGCGTCGTCGGTCCCGTGGCGCCCGACCCGGGTGGCACACGGCCCCCGGGTCGGACGTCCCGTGACGGTACGGCTCAGATCTTGCGGACCTGGCTGGCCTGCAGGCCCTTCTGGCCCTGCTTGGTCTCGAACTCCACACGCTGGCCCTCCGCGAGGTCGCGGAAGCCCTCCATCTGGATCTCGGACTGATGGACGAAGAGGTCATCCCCGCCGCCGTCCGGGGTGATGAATCCGAACCCCTTCTCAGCGTTGAACCACTTGACTACGCCTACACCCATAACTGTTCACTCCTTGCACTTCACGCTCTGACACGCGGGGATCCATTTTGAAGCCCAACCTCCGTCAACCCGCGTGAATGGGCCGACGACGGACCCCACCCTAGGCGCAGAAACCGGGTCACGGTGGAGAATCCGTCGAAATGGCCTCCGAGACGTCCCCCGGGGGGGCCTCAGCCGTCGTTCCGGCGGCTGCCGGCGGGCACCGCCGGTGCCTCCGGGCGGCGGAGCCGGAGCGGTCCACCGATGTCCCCGGGGCGCCCGTCGCCGGACGGCTCGAAGAGCTGGACGACCACCATGGTGGAGAAGATCACGAAGAAGACCGGCTCGATCACCGTGCCCAACCGGTCGGTGAGGTAGGCGAGCCCGAGCAGCGGGTAGGCGACCAGCAGGCCGTGCCACAGCCACCGGTAGGCGTGGGCCTCGCGGGTGTCGTGGCCGGTGGTGCGCCGGTGGGCGATGAGGACGGCGACGGTCAGGAACACGAACTCGGCGATGCCGGCCACCACGTGCACGTAGTGGTGGAACGGGAGCTCGAGGTGCCACTCGAGGGTGCGGCAGGTGGCGGAGAGCCCCTCGGCACACGCGTAGGGGAAGGCGCCACCCACGCCCCCGGCGGCGGCGAACGCCACCATCCACTTCCACTCGGGCCGGTACCCGTCCCGACCGGCCGCCCCACGGACCACGAAGGCGGTCACCAGCAGGATGCCGGCGGCCACGTCGCAGTGCTGCATCCACGTGGCGTCGCGCCCCCCGGTGGCCTCCAGATCGGAGAAGAACCCGTTCGGCGAGGGCATCAGACCGGGGACGAACGGGACCACCACCCACCAGTTGTAGGCGACGACGCCGGCCAGCCCGAGTGCGCGGGCGATATCGAGACGGGCGTGCGTCAGTTCGTCGGATCCGTCCGCACGGTGCATCGACGGGAGGTGGAGGCCTGTCACCATCGGTCCAACATGCTTGCGCCAGCAACTATTCCCACGGCAAACGGGGGCTGGGGTCGGTCCCGCGGCATGCCCCTCACCTACCCGTCCGGCGCCGGTTCAACCCTCGGGCGGATCCGGTACCCCCGGGGGACCGGACGGCCCCGAGGTCCCGTCGGACCCCTCCGGGCGGTCCGAGAGCGGTCCGTCGGCGCCGATGACGCCCAACCGGTCGCCGACCTCGAGGACCGTCTCCCCTCCGGGGACGATGAGGTCCCCGCGCCGGAGGATGGTGGTGACGATGGCCCCGTCGGGCAGCCCGGCCTCCCGGAGCGGGACGCCCACCCACGCCGAACCCTCGCCCAGCACCACCTCGGCCGAGCCGGCGGGCCCGGACGACACGTTCGCCCGGCGCAGTCCCTCCAGCATCCCCTGTCGGTAGCCACGGACGACGTCGGAGATGGAGATGGTCCCCACCACGTGACGGTCGCCGTCGACGACCGTGGTCCAGCCGCCACCGTTGTCGTGCATGGCCTCGAGGGCGGTGTCGAGCATGGCGTCGGCCCGGACGGTGGGGGCGGCGGCGTCGACCCGGTCGGAGACCGGTACGCCCTCGGGGGTGGGTTCCACCGCCAACGAGAGGACTCCCTCGAACCGGCCCTCGGCATCGACCACCGGCGCACCGGGGAGCCCGAGCCGGCGCAGGCTGTCGCCGGCCTCGGCGGCGGGCTCGGCCTCCCGCACCACCAGGCTCGGCCGGGCCATGGCCGAGTCGACCCGCAGGCTGGCCAGCAGTGGCATCCCGAGCAGCAGGCGTTGGGTTGGCGCATCCCGGCGGCTGCGGAGCTGGCTGCGGTAGATGGTGTCGTCGGTCCGCCGGACGATGAACCACGACAGCCCGACGGCGATCATGGCGGGGGCCAGCACGTCGAGGCTGCCGGTCATCTCCGCCACCATGAGCATCACGGCCAGCGGGGCGCGGGAGATGCCGCCGAAGCAGCACATCATGCCGACGATGACGTAGGGCGCCGGGCTGTGACCCATCGACGGGTAGAGCGGATCGAAGAGCCGCCACACCGAAGCGCCGATGAAGGCACCGATCACCATGCCGGGCCCGAAGATGCCGCCCGACCCCCCGGAGCCGATGGAGAGTCCGGTGGCCAGGATCCGGGCGAAGGGGAGGATCAGCACGATCCACAGGGGGATGCCCAGCAGCGTCCGCCCCAGGCTCGCCTGGATCCACCCGTAGCCGGTACCGAGGACCTGGGGGATCACCAGGCCGATGCAGCCCACCACCACCCCGGCCAGGGCCGGCCGCACCCACCTCGGGAGGGGCAGCCGGGCGAAGGCGTCGGTCAGCCCGTAGAAGCCGCGGGCGTAGAGCAGGCCGATCAGCCCGCCGAGCACGCCGATCAGGGCGAACCACAGGAGGATCCGGGGGTCGGTGAAGTGGAAGCTCTCCACGTACCCGAACAGCGGGCCGAAGCCCTCGACGGCGGCGAAGATGACATAGCCGACGATGGAGGCGATGAAGCAGGGCAGCAGGGCCTCGGGGTCGAAGTCGTCGCGGTAGAGGATCTCGGTGGCGAGCACCGCCCCGCCGAGGGGGGCGCCGAAGATGGCACCGATGCCCGAGCCGATGCCGGTGGTCACCGCGATCCGGGCGTCCGACGGGCTGAGGTCGAAGACCCGGGCCAGCAGCGAGGCCACCCCGGCGCTGATCTGCCCGGTGGGGCCCTCGCGGCCGCCCGAGCCGCCGGAGCCGATGGTGAGGGCCGAGGCGACGATCTTCACCACCACGGTGCGGAACCGGATGCCGCGCGGGTTGTGGTGGACGGCGGAGATGGCGGCGTCGGTGCCGTGACCCTCGGCCTCGGGGGCGAACCGGAAGACGAGGATGGCGCCCAGCAGCGCGCCGCCGCCGACCACCAGGGGGAGGGCCCACGGGCGGGCGAAGCCGGCCGAGGCGGTCCGGCCGCCCTCGCCGTCGGGGGTGGGGACGTGGTAGCCGACCAGGACCCCGAGGAAGAAGTGGGTGGCCAGCAGCAGGGCCTCGTAGAAGACCAACGCTCCCACCCCGGCGGCCACCCCGATCAGCGACCCCAGGATCAGCCATTTCTGGAGGTAGGAGCCACCGGTGATCCGCTGCGACACGCGGGTCAGGACGGCCCGGCCACGCGCCCCCAGGCGGGAGGAGGGGACGGCGGGCGCGCTCACCGACGCCGCCGGGCGTGCCGACCGAGGCGGGACCCCTGACCTCCGATCATCCGGCAATCGTTGCAGACGGGACCGGCTGAGTTGCGGGCCGGTGGCGACCGGGCCGGCAGTGGCCCGGGTCCGGCCCCCCCGGGCGGCTACGGTCGATCGGCGATGGGACGGGGAGGGAGCCAACGGAGCGGGGGCCGTCGTCGGGCCCTGGTGGGGACGGCCTCGGCCGGGGTGGTGGCGCTGGTGCTGACCGCCTGCGGCAGCTCGGGCGCCACGCCCGCCACGTCCTCCGCACCCACCCCCCCGTCGACCGCGGTAGCGGCGGTGGCGCCCCCGGCGCGGGCGGCCTGGACCACCTGCGCCGGCGACTCCGCCCTCCAGTGCACGACCGTCGAGGTGCCCCTCGACTACGACCATCCCGGCGACGGATCGCTGGCGGTCGCCGTGGCCCGGTCCCCCGCCCTCGACCCGGCCCGGCAGGTCGGCACCCTCTTCTTCAACCCCGGCGGGCCCGGCGAGAGCGGCATCCAGATCCTCCCGGTGGCGCTCTCCGAGCTGCCGCCGACGGTGCGGCAGCGGTTCGACGTCGTCAGCTTCGATCCGCGGGGGACGGGGGCGAGCTCGCCCCTCGACTGCGGGACGTCGCCCTCGGGGGCGGTGAGCCAGCTGACGGTGCCGGCCCGGGCCGGCCTGCCGCTGCCCTCGACGGGCTTCTTCACCACCATGGCCGAGGACTGCGCCCGCGACCACGCCGCCCTGGCCGCCTCCCTCGACTCCACCAACACCGCCCGGGACATGGACCGGATCCGCCAGGCCCTGGGACTCACCACCATCAGCTACTACGGGATCTCCTACGGCACGGTGCTGGGCACCGTCTACGCCGACCTCTTCCCGGCCCGGGTGCAGACGATGGTGCTGGACGGGGCGGTGGACCTGCATGCCACGCTGCCGGTGCAGGCCGGGGAGCAGGCACCCGCCGCCGAGCGGTCGGTGGTCCACCTGCTCGACACCTGCGGCGACGTGTCGCCGTGCCCACTGGGTGCGGACCCCACCACCGTCTACACCTCGCTGGCCGCCTCGATCACCCGGCGACCGCTGCCGCCCCCGGGGAACGGGGACGACGTGCCCGTCACGGTCGGCGACCTCGACACCGCCACGCTGTTCGCGGTGAGTGTCCCGTCGTTCACCACCCAGTACCTGTCGGCCCTGGTGGCGGCCCGGTCCGACAACGGGGCGCCGCTCCGGAGCCTGGCACTCGAATTCGTCACCGACATCGACGGCGCCCCGCTGGTGGACCCACAGTGGGCGATCGCCTGCAACGACGCCCCCGCCCACCCCGGCCCGGTGGCCGCCGGCACCCTGGCCCGGACGCTGGCCTCCCGGTACCCCCTGATCGGCTCATACGTGGCCAGCTACACGCTGGCCGGGTGCGTGGCCTGGCCGGGCGGCCGCCAGCCGCTCGCCGACGTCCGCCCCTCCCGGGCGCCCCCGACCCTGGTGATCGGCAACACCGGCGACCCCAACACACCGCTGGTGGCGGCGAAGCACCTGGCCGCCGACTTCCCCCGCGCCTCCCAGCTCACCTGGGACGGGTGGGGCCACACCTGGCTGCTGAGCGGCTCGGGCGACCCCTGCATGCAGCAGCGGGTGACGGCCTATCTGGTCGACGGCACCCTGCCGCCGGCCGGGACCGTCTGCTCCTGAGGTCACCGACGCCCCTGGCGGCACCGCCCCGCGGCTGGTAGCCAGGGGCGGTGACGGCCCACTCCCCGACCACCGGACGCCGTGCGTGGCTGCGGGTGGCGGCGGTGATGTTCGGCGTGGGGTGGGGCGCCAACCAGTTCGCCTCGCTGATCGTCGCCTACCACCAGGTGCGGGGCCTCACCGTGGGGACCGACGAGGCCCTGTTCGGCATCTACGCCGTGGGTCTGGTGCCCGCCCTGCTGATCGGCGGGCCGGTCTCCGACCGCTGGGGCCGGGCCCGGGTGGTCCGTCCGGCGGCCCTGGTCTCCGTGGTCGCCACCGTGGTGCTGCTGGCCGGGTCGCACTCGGTCGCCCTGCTGTCGGTGGGCCGCTTTCTGGCCGGGGCGGTCAGCGGGGCGGTGTTCGCGGCGGGGACGGCGTGGGTGAAGGAGCTGTCGGTGCCGCCGTTCGACGAGGCGGCCGGCGAGCAGGCGGGCGCCCGACGGGCGGCGGTCGCCCTCTCCCTCGGGTTCGGCCTGGGACCGCTGGTGGCCGGCGTGCTGGCCCAGTGGGCGCCCGCCCCCCTGGTCGTCCCCTACCTCCCCCATCTGGTGGTGATGGCGGTGGTGATCCCCGGGCTGTGGCGGGCGCCGGAGACGGTCACCGTCAGTGGAGCGGCCGCCGGAGGGATCTGGGAGCGCCTGCGGGTCCCGTCGGCCGCCCACCCCCGGTTCCTCCGGGTGGTGGTCCCGGTCGCCCCCTGGGTCTTCGCCGCCGCCTCGGTGTCGTTCGCCGTGCTCCCCACCGTGATCAGCGCCCGCACCACCGGGTACGGGATCGCCTTCGCCGGGCTGGTGGCCGGGGTCACCCTGGGGGTGGGGGTGGCGGTGCAGCCCCTGGCCCGTCGGCTCGACCGGGCCGACGACGCCCGCGGGGCGTCGGTCGGCCTGGCGGCGGTGGTGGTCGGCCTGGGGCTCGCCGCACTCGCCGCCCACCTGGGGAGCCCGGCGCTGGTGCTGGTGACCGCCGCGGTGCTCGGTGCCGGGTACGGCTGCTGCCTGGTGGCCGGCCTGCTGGAGGTCCAGCGCCTGGCCGGTCCGGACGACCTGGCCGGCCTGACCGCCGTCTTCTACGCCCTCACCTACGTCGGCTTCGCGGTGCCGGTGGTGATCGCCGAGCTCCACCACGTGGCGGGCTACCCCGAGCTGCTCGGGGCACTGGCGGTGCTGGCGGCCGCCTGCGCGGTGCTGGTCGGGGTGCAGGTCCGGCGGGGCGCAACGGCTCCGGGGTCCCGGGGCGGATCCCAATAGTCGACTTGATCAGTCAGGTTTAGCCCCTTAGGCTCGGACCACCACCGAGACGCACCGAGGAGCGACCATGTCCGACTGGGGATTCGAGACCCGCCAGATCCACGCCGGGGCCGTGCCCGATCCCGCCACCAACGCCCGGGCCGTACCGATCTACCAGACGGCCAGCTACACCTTCCGGGACACCGCCCACGCCGCCGCCCTCTTCGGCCTGGAGGAGCTGGGCAACATCTACACCCGGATCATGAACCCGACCCAGGCGGTGTTCGAAGAGCGGATCGCCGCCCTCGAGGGCGGGGTCGCCGCCCTGGCGGTGGCCAGCGGCCAGGCCGCCGAGACGATCGCCCTGCTGAACCTGGCGGAGAACGGCGGCCACATCGTGTCGTCCGCCTCGCTCTACGGCGGCACCTACAACCTCCTCCACTACACGCTCCCCAAGCTGGGGATCGAGACCACCTTCGTGGACGACCCCGACGACCTCGACGCCTGGCAGGCGGCGGTCCGCCCGGAGACCAAGGCCTTCTTCGCCGAGACCATCGGCAACCCCAAGGGCGACATCCTCGACGTGGAGGCGGTCGCCGCCGTCGCCCACGAGCACGGCATCCCCCTGGTGGTGGACAACACGGTGGCGACGCCGTACCTGCTGCAGCCGCTCCGCCACGGGGCGGACATCGTGGTGCACTCGGCCACCAAGTTCCTCGGCGGCCACGGGACCTCCATCGGCGGGGTCATCGTGGACGGCGGCACCTTCGACTACGAGGGGAGCGGCCGGTTCCCCAACTTCACCGAGCCCGACCCGAGCTACCACGGCCTGGTCTTCTCGCAGCTGCCCGAGGCCCTCTTCCCGGCGCGGTACGTGCTGAAGGCCCGCCTGCAGTACCTGCGGGACATCGGCCCGGCCATCGCCCCCCTCAACTCCTTCCTCTTCCTCCAGGGCATCGAGACGCTCAGCCTGCGGATGGAGCGCCACACCCGGAACGCCACCGCGGTGGCCACCTGGCTCGAGGCGCGGGACGAGGTGTCGTGGGTCACGTACGCCGGCCTGGAGTCGAGCCCCTACCACGCCCGCCAGCAGCAGCTCCTGCCCCAGGGGGCCGGGGCCATCGTCGCCTTCGGCATCGAGGGGGGCCTCGAGGCGGGCCGGCGGTTCATCGAGGGTCTCGAGCTCTTCAGCCACCTGGCCAACATCGGCGACGTGCGCAGCCTGGCCATCCACCCGGCGTCCACCACCCACTCGCAGCTCACCGAGGCCGAGCAGGTCACCACCGGGGTGACCCCCGACCTGGTCCGGCTGTGCGTGGGCCTCGAGTCGATCGAGGACATCCTGGCCGACCTCGAGGCGGGGTTCCGGGCGGCGAAGGGCGGGTGAGCCGGGCGCCCGTGCCCGGGGTCTGGCTCCCCGGGGACCCGCCGGCCTCCCGCCGGGTGGTGACGCTGCCCGGCGACGGGCTGCCCCTCGAGGCCGGTGGCCGGCTGGCGCGGGTCGACGTCGCCTACGAGACGTGGGGCACGCTCGACCCGTCGGCGTCCAACGCCGTGCTGGTCCTCCACGCCCTGACCGGTGACAGCCACGCGGCGGCCGACCCCGGCGACCCGGGGGCCGGTCCGGGGTGGTGGGAGGCGATGATCGGGCCGGGGGCGCCGGTCGACACCGACCGGTTCTTCGTGGTCTGCCCCAACGTGCTGGGAGGCTGCCAGGGGACGACCGGACCGTCGTCCGACGCCACCGACGGGCGCCCCTACGGGGGGAGGTTCCCGACCGTCACCATCCGCGACCAGGTGGCGGTGGAGGCCGGCCTCGCCGACCACCTCGGAATCCGGCGGTGGGCCGGCGTGGTGGGCGGCTCGATGGGCGGCATGCGGGCCCTCGAGTGGTGCGTGACCCACCCCGACCGGGTGGAGCGGGCGGTGGTGGTGGCGGTGGGGGCGGCGGCCACCGCCGAGCAGATCGCCCTGTGTTCGGTGCAGGACCGGGCCATCCGGGCCGACCCCGCCTTCCAGGGCGGCGACTACTACGACACGGGGCGGCGGCCGACCACCGGGATGGCCATCGCCCGGGGTATCGGCCACATCAGCTACCGGACGACCGACGAGCTGCAGTACCGCTTCGGGCGGCGGCCGCAGGGCGAGGAGGACCCGCTGAAGGGCGGCCGGTTCGCGGTGGAGTCGTACCTGGAGCACGCCGGGGAGAAGCTGGCGGACCGGTTCGACCCCAACTCGTACCTGGCCCTCAGCGAGGCGATGAACCACCACGACCTGGGGCGGGGCCGGGGCGGGATCGCCGAGGCGCTCGCCCGGGTGACCGCCGACGTCAGCGTGGCCGGCATCACCAGCGACCGCCTCTACCTGATCGGGCTGCAGTACGAGCTCGCCGGGCTGCTCCCCGGTCGACCGGACGTCGTTGTCATCGAGTCCACCGCCGGCCACGACGGGTTCCTCGTCGAAGTGGGAGCGGTGGGTGGCGTGGTCCGGGAGGCGCTGGCGGAATTGTGAGTGGCGTCACCCGGGAACCCGACGCGGACCCGGCGGCCACAGGACGGCAGCGAGCTCAGTGACCAGGGTGTCGAGCTCGGCCGCCGTCCGCCGGTAGCCGGCATCGGATCCGCCGAACGGGTCGGCGATGTCGTCCTCGTCGGACTCCCCGAGGAGGTCGCGGATCGTGCGACCGATCGAGACCGTCCCCGCCCAGCTGCGCAGATCCCGCCGGTACGGTCGGGGACCGTGTTCGCGACCGCGTCGCACGAACTCCTTCACGGTGAACGTCCTCGGCCAGACGTCCCCGTCCAGCACCACCAGCTCCCGCACGTGGGCCCGGGTGGCGCCGAGCACCAGGTCGGCCGATGCCAGGTGCCCGGCCGTCACCGGCAGCGGGCGGTGGCCGGACAGGTCGACACCCACGTCGGCCGCAGCGGCCAGGTACACGGGCGGCGAGGTCGGGATGCCCACTGCAGTGCCGGCGGAGTACACCGAGGCCTCCGCACCCCGCCGATCGGCCTCACGGCAGAGGAGCCCGGCGACGAGGGGCGAGCGGCAGAGGTTCCCGGTACAGACCGCCAACAGGTGGTCCACGTCGCCCCTCTCCTCACGATGCCAATCCGGTGGAATCGATCCGTCCCGAAGCCACCCGGGCCCCGGTCGGAACCCTCGGACCCGCCACTGTAGATTGTGCCGCGTGTTCGGGGTCGTTGAGCGGAACGGGAGTCGATGATCAGCCGCGGAAGGCTGCGACGTGTTGCCGACGGCGGCCTCCCGTGAGCAGTCGACGGTTGCGGGTGGTGCTCTGGCTCCCGCGTACCAGCATCATCAGTGGCGGACACCAGGTCCAGGTCCACGAGACGACCCGGGCCCTCCGGGAATCCGGCGTCGACGCCCGCGTGGAGACGGAACTCCGTATCGATACGGATGACGTCGAC
>Ga0181519_10003005_pt1 | contig 14021 bp, 16 predicted proteins | sample PEATcosm2014_Bin_26_FD_121102 | JGI IMG/M metagenome (GOLD analysis project Ga0181519, IMG submission 121102) | Peatland microbial communities from MTU Mesocosm Facility, Houghton, MI, USA - PEATcosm2014_Bin02_10_metaG | ecosystem: Environmental > Terrestrial > Soil > Wetlands > Peat | place...
CCTGCAAGGGGCCGCCACCTGGCGTGTCGGCAGCGGCCACGGCCCCATCGACCACCTCGGATGGGGACCCGACGCCTAGGCTGACCCGGTGCCCGGATCAGTCGACGACCGAGGCGTCCTGCCACCCCCTCCGTCAAACACCGTCAGCATCCTGCCCGCGCTCGCGGTCCTGGTCATCGCCGTCGTCACGCTGGGCATCTTCGGACTGATCAACCTCATCGACACCTCGACGACAACGATCGGCGCCCCGGTCGATGTCGTCGGGGGCCTGCCGGTCGACACCCATCCGACCGTCTTCACCGGGTGGGTCGTGGACGGCTCGCCTCCATCCGACATCACGACGGGGATGATCGTGCCGGTGGGCACGACCTACCTCACGGGCGTGGCGGTCGGAGGGGGCGGCGCCGGTGGCTATGACCGCGAGGTCCGCCTCTCGATCAACGCGCCTCGCGCACAGCTGCTCGGCTTCTACCATGCCGAGCTCCAGGCGGACGGGTGGAACCAGTTCTCCTCGGGTCACGCACAGGCCGGCGGCGCCGAACTGCTCTTCCTCAAGGCGGGCTCCGACGGCTGGTACTGGGAGATCGGCGTCGTCGCCACATCCACGGGGCCGGCGAGGTCGCCCACGACGAGATTCACCTACCGGCTCTACCAGGCCTCCGACGACGACTGACGCACCCCCGGCGAGCCGGGTGACTCGGCGCCGAGCGACCCCGCCGCGTCGCCGCCAGACGGCGCCGCAGCGGCCGGGGTCGTCAGCATCCAGGACCAGACGAGCAGGTTCACCGGGTAGACCACGTAGCCGATGCGCGTGGCGGGCGCCGAGCACATGACCACGATCGCGATCACCGCGGTGAGCCTGCAGACGCCGGCGACGTCGGTGGGCGGCCGTCGCCAGAGCCACCAGCCGAGGAACGGCAGGCCGATGAGCACCAGGACCACGAGGAGGATCCGGTGCGTCGCCGGGAACACGCTGACGATGATGTGGCCGGGCAGCGGGCTCGCCGCCGGAGAGTCCACTCCTGACAGTCCGAGCGGGAACTCGATCGTGTTCGCGAAGAAGGTCCTCGGATCCCAGATCGCGAATGGGATGACGAAGACGGCAACGATCGCGGCCATGATCGCGCTCGCGCGCCCCGCCGCGCGCCTCCCCTTGGCATCGCGGACGACGAAGAGCGTGAGCAGCGCAAGCGGCCAGGCGGTGAGCTTCATCGCCATCGCGATCCCGAACGCGACGCCGGCGGCAAGCGGGCGCCGTCGCAGCGTGGCGGCGATCGCCACGAAGCAGACCGCCAGCACCGGGAGGTCGTCACCGCCTCCGGCCACGAAGAGCGCGCCGGTCGGGAGGATCAGGAGCCACTGCACGGTGCGAAGCGATCGGTCCCCGGGGGCCCGGATCAGCCAGAGGCCGAGCGCGACCAGCCCGAGGGTCACCAAGGTCATCCAGATCCGCGCATCGCCGAGCCAGCCGAACCCGTGGACCGCGGACGGCAGGCCGAAGGCGGTCATCGCCGAGAAGTACGGGTAGAAGGCCTCGTATCGCGGCACGCCCGCGACCGCGCCGAAGAGGTGCCCGCCGTGGACGTAGGCGACGTAGGGGTCGAGCCCGTGGGCGATGCGATGCCCGGCGCGCTCGATCACCGCGACCTCGGGGAGCACGTGGAGCTCATGGCCGTCCGCCGCCCACTCGCGCACCATCACGCCGAGCGGCATGAGGGCGACCAGCACGAAGGCGATCCCTGCGACCACGCAGCGGCACAGCAGCTCGCGGGCCGGCTTCACGACCGCGAGCACGCCCGCTGCGACGGCGCAGACGAGGTAGCCCGGGATCGAGAGTCGGCCCCAGTCGCGGTGCGGCGACAGGTTGCTGAAGTACCAGAGGAGGAATGCGAAGAGGGCCGCGCCGGCGTAGAGCCACGCGTCGAGAGCCAGCTGCGACATGCGGGGCCTGAGGTGCGGGCGCAGCCTCGCGAGCGTCACATGCGTCGTCGATCGCAGTGTCATCGTGGCGCTGCCCATTGGCAATGGTATGTCGATGGGGCCCGGACGCAGGGGACGCCGGGCATCTTCCGGGTTCCGAGGCGGGACGCGTCGGGCCGCCGGCTGGGCCGAGCCGCTTCGAGGGTCACGACTGCATGGTACGGCGGGCAGAATGGCGCGATGGTGCCCGGCCGCTACGCACGCCTCGAGGACGAGCAGCGATTCGTGCTCCGGGCCGTGCCCGAGGGCGCAGCGGGCCCGAGCCTGATCGAGGATCGCTACATCCGGGCGACGCGCCTGCGCCTGCGCCGGGTGACCGAGGGCGACACCATCGTCCACAAGCTCGGCCACAAGGTGCCGGTCGATCCGGCCCGACCGTCAGCCGTGTGGCACACGACCTCCTACCTGGACGCCTCGGAGTACGAGGTCCTCGCGACGCTCGATGCGTGGCCGCTCCGAAAGCACCGCTGGAGGCTGCGCGCAGGAGGGTCCGTCGATGAGCTCCTCGGACCCCTCTGCGGCCTCGTGCTGCTGGAGGGCGACCGCCCCTTCGTTCCGCCGGTCGGCCACCTGGGTGAGGTGACCGACGACGCGCGCTTCTGCGGAGGGTCCCTCGCCCGGCTCGACGAGCGCGAGGCCCGGATCCTCCTCGGCGACGCGGGACCGAGGATCCAGTGAGGGCGTTCGTCATCGACCACGACGGCGACGCGGTGACGACCGAGGTCCGAGACGTCGATCCGGCCGAGTTCCTGGTGGAGGGGGACGTCACCGTGGACGTCGAGTGGTCGTGCTGCAACTTCAAGGACGCCATGGCGGCTGCTCCGCGGAGCCGTGTCGCGAGGCGGTCGCCGCTCATCGGGGGCGTCGACGCCGCGGGGACCGTGACGGAGTCCGACGATCCCTCGATGCCCCTCGGGACCCGCGTCATCGCACAGGGGCACGGCTTCGGGACCTCGCACCACGGCGGTTTCGCGGAGCGGCTCGCCTGTCCTGGGTCATGGCTGGTCGCGCTCCCCGACGGCCTGGACACCCGCACCGCGATGCTCTTCGGGACCGCGGGGTACACCGCGATGGCGTCGGTCCTCGCCCTGGAGCACGCTGGCCTGCGACGCGGCGATGGCGAGGTCCTTGTGACCGGAGCGTCAGGCGGCGTCGGATCCGTCTCCGTCGCGCTGCTCGCGGCCCGCGGCTACGAGGTCGTCGCCTTGACGGGCAGGCCCGACGAGCACGCCTACCTCACGACTCTCGGGGCTGCCCGCATCATCGGCCGCGACGATCTGGCGAACCGACCCGATCGGGTCCTCGGCGAGGAGCTCTTCGCCGCCGCCGTGGACTGCGTCGGGGGCGAGACGCTCTCGCGCATCCTGCGCAGCCTGCGCTGGGGCGGAGCCGTGGCGGCGAGCGGGCTCGTGGGTGGTGTCGCCCTCGAGACGACCGTCTACCCCTTCATCACGAGGAACGTATCGCTGATCGGCATCGACTCCGTGGAGGCGCCTGCGGACGTCCGTGCACGCGTGTGGCACGAGGTTGCCGGCGCGCTTGACGACGTCACAGCCGAGACGATGGTCGACCGCGAGATCGGGCTCGAGGGCGTCGCCGCAGCCCTCGGCGATCTCGATCGTGGGACGGTCCGCGGAAGGGTCCTCGTCAGGCCGGCCGGGCCCTAGCTCGCGCCGTAGAACGGCGACGCGTGCATCACGCCTGCGCCGCAGGGGGCGAGCGAGACCGTGACGGGGAACGACGTCGTCGACAATGGCGGGTAGACCTTCACCGAGGCGGCCTGCGGGCAGGTGGTCTGGGTCCCGACGGGGACGTCCGAGTACGCCAGCGTGAACGACACGTGACCGCCCGCGGGCACGTGCTGGAGGGCGGGCGCGGCATTGGCAGCCGCCGTGGCGAACCCCTGCTGGCCGCGCACGGTCGTCGTGGGGAGGCTCGCACCGCTCGCGCTGAGCAGCTGGAATGACGGGAAACCGAGGATCGAGCACGGCGACGTGCCGGCGTTGCTCGCCTGGATCGTGATCTCGATCGTGCCGGCTGCCCCCTGCTGGGACGCCACGCTCGCGGTCAGCGCCGAGCCCGTGCACGCGACCAGGGGCGCGATGGTCGTGGTGGTCGTGGTCGTGGTCGTGGTGGTCGTGGTCGTCGTGGTGGTCGTCGTGGTGGTCGTCGTTCGGGCGAACCACCCTCCGCCGAAGCCCAGCGCCAGCGCGATCACGACGACGAGCCCGATCACGACCCAGGAGGTCCATTGGTTCCTGCGACGTCGTGCCATGGCTGCTCCCTCCGACGCTTCGATCGTAGGTCGCCGCGCACTCCACGACGGTGATCAGCGTGGTGTGACTAGGGAGCGAAGTCCTCTGGGGCGACGGAGTCGAGGAAGTCTCGGAACTGCTCGGCGAGCTCGTCCTCGTCGTCGCTCTCCGCGAGCTCTTCCTCGTCGTCCTCGTCCTCCGCGAGCTCGATGACGCGGCCCTCCTGATCCATCAGGGCGTCGTCGACGAACAGCGGGCTGCCGGTGCGCAGCGCGAGCGCGACGGCATCGCTCGGGCGGGCGGACACGACGATCGTCGTGCCGTTGGCCTCGAGGTGGATCTCCGCGTAGTAGGTCGCGTCGCGCAGCTCCGTGACCAGGATCCTCGTCACGGCTGCGCCGAGGATCTCGATGACGTCTCGAAGGAGATCGTGGGTGAGAGGCCGCGGGGCGGGGACGCCGCGCACCGCGTATTCGATGGCGACCGCCTCGGGCTCGCCGATGAAGATGGGGATGCTGCGTCGCTCGATCCCCGTCTCCTGCAGCAGGAGGACCGGCGTGCGCGACTGCAGATCAACTCGGACCGCCCGGAGTGCGACCTCGACCACGCGGTCAGCCTAGACGCGCAACTGCGCGCGGGCTCGTCAACCGAGCAGCCGGCGCAGGTCTCGGCGGAGCAGTGCGGCACGGAGCGACTGCCCGAGCCTGGCGAACTGCGCGGCCTCGTCCCGGGCACGCACACGGCCCTCCGGGGTCCGGGTCTGGAGCATCGGCAGGACGAGCGCCTCGATCATCCCGATCTCGCGATCGACCCCGTGGCGCATGACCTTGAGGTGCCGCGGTTCGAGTCCGAGGGCGAAGAATCCCGATGCGGCCTTCGCGATCGCGACCGCATCGTCGTCGTACGACTCAACGCCGCCAACACTCTGGGGGGCGATCAGCTGGTGGGTGACGAGGGCCTCGACGGAGGCGACATCGATCCCGGCTGCCGCGGCGAGCTCCTCGGCCGAGTAGGTCGCCGGCGGGCTCTTGGCCGGCAGCACGTCGTCGCCAGCACCCGCATCCTCGGCAGCCCGGCGCCTCGGCGTCGGCGCCTTCGTCTCTTCTGACGTCGGCTCGGGCACCGACGCGACCGTCGGGGGCGGCTCCTGCAGTGCCGCGACGAGCTCGCTCACGGACTTGCGCCTCGCGCCGGGCGGCTTCGTTGGTGCCGCGGGCGCGAGGCCCGCCTCCTCCATCCGCTCGCGGATGACCTTGAGCGGGAGGAAGTGCTCGCGCTGATGGCGAAGGACGAAGCGCAGCCGCTCGACGTCGGCCTCGTGGAACTTGCGGTAGCCCGACGACGTGCGCTCGGGGCTCACGAGACCCTGGCCCTCGAGGAACCTGATCTTCGAGATCGTCACATCCGGGAAGTCGACCCGCAGGAGACTCAGCACCTCGCCGATGGAGAGGTACGTGCGCGCGGCCTTCGGCGTCATCGGTCCCCCGCTGCGAGGAACGTCAGCTTGAACTTCCCGATCTGCACCTCGTCGTGGGTCCGCAGGGTCGTCTCCTCCACGCGCGAGCCGTTGACGTATGTCCCGTTGAGCGAGTTCAGGTCCCGCACGGTGACCCTGCTCGATGCCGTCCGGGTGAAGAGCGCGTGGTGGCGCGACACGGTGACATCGTCGAGCACGATGTCGTTGCCCGGCTGGCGTCCGACTGTCGTGGTCTCGCCTGCGAGGTCCCAGGCCTCGCCCACGCGCGGGCCGCGCACGACCACGAGGGCGTCGGATGAGCCGGGCACTGACGCGACGGCCTCGTCGGCGGACACCTCGGGATAGAGCGACCCGATCGCGGGCGTCGCCATCGTCTCGTGGCCCGCATCGCGGTGGACGGGGGCGCCGCAGGCAGGGCAGAAGTTGGTGGTGTCGTCGAGCTGCGCGCCGCAGCGGCTGCAGAGCATCTCAGGAGCCAGAAGACATCATCGGCGACCTGCTCACGATTCGGTGAGCTGGGCGTACGCCGCTGCGTCGAGCAGCGCGTCGACCGCCGCCGGGTCCTCGACCTCGATGTCGCAGATCCACCCCTCCCCGTAGGGATCTGCATTCAGCTGCTCGGGCGCGTCGCGGAGCGCGTCGTTCACGGCGAGCACCGTCCCGGCGACCGGCGAGTAGACCTCCGACACCGACTTCGTCGACTCCACCTCGCCGATCGACGCGCCCGCGGCGACCGTTGCGCCAACCTCGGGCAGCTGCACGAAGACGACGTCGCCGAGCGCATCCTGCGCGTAGTCGGTGATGCCGAGCCGTGCGGTCGTGCCGTCCGTGCGGATCCATTCGTGGTCCGTGCTGTACCGAAGCTCGTCGGGGATCCGCATGGCGTGACCCTATTACAGGCGGCGGCCCTCGCGCCCCTTGGCGAGGGCCTCGCGCGCCGGCGCGACGTAGCTGAAGAGCGCGACCCACGCGAGGACGAGGCCCACGATCCCGATCCCCCACGTGATCACCCGCAGGACGACCTGCCACTCCGCTGGCCCGTCGGTGATGAGGAACCACGGGTACGCCGTCATCAGCGCGAAGGTCCCCGCCTTGCCCACCCAGAGGACGTCGATTCGCGCGGCACCCATCGACGCGAGGACGAGCACCGTGATCGAGACGGCCAGCTCGCGCGCGACGGTCAGGCCCGCGAACCACCACGGGACGGCCCCGTAGATCGCGACAGTGAAGACTGCCGTGACAACGAGCACGCGGTCGGCGACGGGGTCGAGGACCTTGCCGAGCGTCGTGACCTGGCCGAGCCGCCTCGCGAGGAACCCGTCGACCCAGTCGGTCGCGCCCAGCGTGCCGAGCAGGAAGCCCGCCGCGACATAGTGCGAGGTCCCGAACAGCAGCCAGACATAGACGGGGATGAGGGCGAGGCGCACCACCGTGACCGCATTGGGCCACGTCGCGATCCTCGAGAGATCCCCCTCTTCCCCGCCCGCCGGGGATGGGGCCTCAGTCAATCGTCCAGGTGCCGTTCGCCCGGAAGAGGGCTGCCAGGTCCCCGCGGCCCCGCTTGTCCTGGGCCTCGACGATCTGGGCTGACATCGACGCGCCCAGCTCGGGGCGCACCACGTCGCGGAACACGCCGACGGGCGTGGGCTCATGGTCCGAGTGGCTGAGGCGCGACAGTGCGAAGGCGACGCCGGGGTCCCGCCTCGTCTCGTCGTGCACGAGGAGCGCGTCGAGGCCGACATCGGCCACGTCGACGATCTCGACATGGCCGTCGGATCGCTGGATGATCCCGCGCTCGAGCTCCGCTCCGAACCTGATCGGCTCGCCGTGGACGAGGTTGATCAGCATCTCCGCGCGGCGGTCCCTCGAGGTGATCTCCCCGAACGCCCCGTCGTTGAAGACGTTGCAGTTCTGGAAGACCTCGACGAAGGAGGCGCCCTCGTGCGCGTGCGCACGTCGGAACGTCTCCTGCATGTGCGCACGGTCCATGTCGTGGGTCCTGGCGACGAACGAGGCCTCCGCGCCCAGGGTCAGCGAGATCGGGTTGAAGGGCTCGTCGAGCGATCCCCACGGAGTCGACTTGGTGATCTTCCCGGTCTCCGACGTCGGCGAGTACTGGCCCTTCGTCAGCCCGTAGATCCGGTTGTTGAACATCAGGATCTTGAGCTGCACGTTGCGGCGCAGCGCGTGCAGGAGGTGGTTCCCCCCGATGGAGAGCATGTCGCCGTCGCCGCCGATCACCCAGATGTCGAGGTCCGGGCGAGTGAGCGCGAGACCCGTCGCGACCGCGGGCGCGCGGCCGTGGATCGAGTGCACGCCGTAGGTGTTCATGTAATACGGGAAGCGCGCGGCGCACCCGATGCCCGAGATGAAGACGGTCGACTCGCGCCGGACGCCGAGCTCGGGCATCAGCATCTGCAGGGCGGCCAGGATCGAGTAGTCCCCGCAGCCCGGGCACCACCGCACCTCCTGGTCACTCGTCCAGTCCTTGCGGGTCGTGGGTGGGGCAACCTGGGTCATCGGGCACCTCCGAGCTGTAGGCGGATGGCCGACTCGAGCTCGCTCGCGCGGAACGGGAGGCCCTGGACCTTCGAGATCACCTTCGCATCGACCACGTACTCGGCGCGCAGGAGCCTCGTGAGCTGTCCGAGGTTGAGCTCGGGGACGAGCACCTGGTCGTACCGGGCGAGGACCTCGCCCAGGTTCGCCGGGAACGGGTTGATGTGCACGAGGTGCGCCCGGGCGACCGCGTCGCCCGTGGCCCGCAGGCGCGCGACAGCCGCGTCGATCGCACCGTACGTGGAGCCCCAGCCGATGACGAGCGTCGTGGCCGAGCCGGACGGGTCGTCAACCTCGACATCGTCGATCGACTCGGCGATCCTCGCGATCCGGTCGTGGCGCACGTGCACCATCGCCTCATGGTTGTGCCCGTCGTACGACACCGACCCCGGTCCGTCGGACTTCTCGATGCCGCCAATGCGGTGCTCCATCCCGGGCAGGCCGGGCGGCGCCCATGGCCTCGCCAGGGTCTCGGGGTCCCGCACGAACGGCCAGAAGGACTCCGTGCCGTCCTCGGCGACGTGGTTCGGCGCTGCCGCGAAGCCCGGGTCGAGCTGCGGCAGCGTGTCGGGGTCCCTGATCGCCCATGGCTCCGACCCGTTCGCGAGGTAGGCGTCCGACAGCAGGATCACGGGTGTGCGGTAGGTCACCGCGATGCGCACAGCCTCGAACGCGGCGTCGAAGCAGTGGCTCGGCGTGTGCGCCGCGATGACGGGGATCGGAGACTCGCCGTGGTGGCCGTACATCGCCTGGAGCAGGTCGCTCTGCTCGACCTTGGTGGGCAGTCCCGTCGACGGCCCCCCGCGCTGCACGTCGATGATGACGAGCGGCAGCTCCAGACTGATCGCGAGACCGATCGCCTCGGACTTGAGGTCGAGCCCCGGCCCGCTCGTCGTCGTGACCCCGAGGGACCCCCCGTAGCTCGCGCCGATCGCCGCGGAGATCGCGGCGATCTCGTCCTCGGCCTGGAAGGTCCTCACGCCGAACTCTTTGCGCTTCGAGAGCTCGTGGAGGATGTCGGACGCGGGCGTGATCGGGTAGCTCCCGAGGAACAGCGGCAGGCTCGCCTTCTGCGCGGCCGCGATCAGCCCCCAGGCGAGCGCGGTGTTGCCGTTGAGGTTGGCGTACTCCCCCGGGGCGAACGGAGCGGCCTCGATCTCGAAGCGAGAGTCGAACAGCTCGGCGGTCTCGCCGAAGTCGAATCCCGCGCGAAACGCGCGCAGGTTCGCCTGCAGGACGAGGGGCTTCGCGGAGAAGCGGTCCTCGATCCATGACGCGGTCTTCTCGTACGGGCGCGAGTACAGCCACGTCACGAGCCCGAGCGCGAAGAAGTTCTTCGAGCGCTCCGCGTCGCGGGGCTTGACCCCGGCCTCCTTGCACGCCTCCTGGGTGATGCTCGTCATGGGGACCTGGTACACGGTGAAGCTGCCGAGCGAGCCGTCCTCCAGGGGATTTACGGTGTAGCCCGCCTTCTCGAGCGACCGCTCGTCGAACGAGTCCGCGTTCACGATGACCGTCGCCCCCGCCTCGAGCAGCGCGACGTTCGCCTTCAGGCCCGCGGGGTTCATCGCCACGAGCACGTTCGGAGTGTCGCCCGGCGTCGTGATGGCGTGATCCGAGATCTGGACCTGGAAGCTCGAGACGCCGGCAAGCGTCCCCGCGGGCGCGCGGATCTCGGCGGGGAAGTCGGGGAACGTCGACAGGTCGTTCCCGAAGGCCGCGCTCATGGACGTGAAGCGCTCCCCCGCCAGCTGCATGCCGTCGCCGGAGTCCCCGGCGAAGCGGAGCACGACGCCCTTCACGACATTCGGATGCTCGACCGTGTCGGTCATGATCCCTCCTCAAAGGCTTTCCAATGTTACCGGCGCGCGCTCGCGCGCCGGCGTCCGGGGCTCAGGCGATCGAGACCGAACCGTCGAGGTACACGTCCTGGATGGCTTGCACGAGGGCGGCACCCTCGTCGATCGGGCGCTGGAACGCCTTGCGCCCGACGATCAGCCCCTGGCCGCCGGCGCGCTTGTTGATGACGGCGGTGCGAACCGCTTGGGCGAGGTCCGAGTCGCCCTTCGACTCGCCCCCCGAGTTGATGAGCCCGATCTTGCCCGCGTAGCAGTTCACGACCTGCCAGCGCGCGAGGTCGATGGGATGCGACGTCGTCAGCTCGTCGTAGACGAGCGGGTCGGTCTTGCCGAACCCGATCGCGGTGTAGCCGCCGTTGTTCTCCGCGAGCTTCTGCTTGATGATGTCCGCGCCGATCGTGACGCCGAGGTGGTTCGCCTGTCCGGTGAGGTCCGCCGAGACGTGGTAGTCGACGCCGTCCTTCACGAAGCCGGGGTTTCGCAGGTAGCACCACAGGACGGTGAACAGTCCCTGGCGATGCGCCTCCTCGAAAGCCGCCTCGACTTCACGGAGCTGGCGGCCGGACTCGGGGGATCCGAAGTAGACCGTGGCGCCGACACCGACTGCACCGAGGTCCACGGCACGCTGCACCGAGCCGAACATGACCTGGTCGTAGATCGTTGGGAGGTGGAGCAGGTCGTTGTGGTTCAGCTTCGCGATCATCGGGATGCGGTCCGCGTAGGTCCGCGACACGATGCCGAGGCCGCCCAGCGTCGTTGCGACCGCGTTGCAGTCCGCCGCGATCGCGAGATCGCAGATCCTGGCGGGATCGAAGTAGATGGGGTTCTTCGCGAACGAGGCGGCGGCCGAATGCTCGATGCCCTGGTCCACCGGCAGGATCGAGAGGTAGCCGGTGCCCCCGAGTCTGCCGTGGGCGTAGAGGGCCGCGAGGTTGCGCAGCACGTTCTCGGGCCGGTCGGAGTGCGTGAACACGTCCTCGACGAAGTCAGGCCCCGGGAGCGTCAGCAGCTCCTTCGGGAATGCGGTCGCAGTGTGGCTGAGGAGCGACTCCGCGTCGTCTCCCAGGAGTGCATGCAGGTCCATGCGTCCGAGGCTACTCCTGCGGTTCGGGAGGCTCGCGATCCCGCACCATGGCGACGGGTGCCCGCTCGGTCCCCATGAGCGAGACCATCCGCGCGACCATGGTCACGAGGAAGATCTGCCCGATCAGCGCCTCGATGATGATGAGGGCGCGGGCCACGCCGGTCCCGGGCGTGAGGTCCCCGAAGCCGACCGTCGTGAGTGTCACGTAGCTGAGGTACGGGTAGTCGACGAGGTCGTAAGCGCTCGCCTGTGCGAAGAAGTGTCCGGTGATGTGACCGACCCCGGCGTCCACGAACGTGAAGAAGAGGCCCAGCATCACGTACACGTCGAGCACCGCCAGGACGGTCCCGACGGAGACGTGCGTCTCGGACGCGACGCGCAGCAGGATCGCGATGATGCAGCATCCGAGCGAGATTCCCGCGAGAAGGAAGGTGAATCCGCTCAATGCGTGCTTGTGCAGGATCGCATTCAGCACGCCGATCACAAGCGCCAGGATGATGGACCCGATGGCGGCATATCGGAGCCCCCGCGGCGGTATTGAGGCGTAGATCGTGAGGAGCACGGTCGCGAGGACCGTGACGGACCCGGTGAGGGCCGACCACCTGCTGTCGACCGTGACGAGCATCGTGTACGTCACGAGACAGGCGATGAGGACCCAGCCGAACTTGTCGGCCACGTGCGTCCGCCACGTGCTGTGCTGGGTCACGGCGCTACCGCTGGCGACGGCGGCTCGTCGAGGCGCGCCCGCCGATCTCCTCAAGCCGGTCGTCGACGTCGTAGGCACCGGGGTCCGCCATCGCGACCCGGGTGAAGAATTCCCTCGCCATCGGCACATCCCCTCCCCGCTCGTAAAGGTCACCGAGCACATACCACTGTCGCACGTGACGCTCGGATGGATTGCGGATCTTCTTGCCCGCCCCCGAGGAAGTCAGTAGCTCGATCGCTTCGGCGTACTTCTGGCGCTCGGCCATCGTCGCCGCCATCACGATGCGCGCCTCGGCGAGCACCTCGGCCGACGGGGACGCACCGCGGATCGTCTCGAAGAGCTTCGCGACGGAGCGCGGGCGGTTGAGCGCCCGCTCGCAGTCCATGACCGCCGGCAGGTGCGTCACGTCGCCCGTCAGCTCGTAGTGGACCCGCAGGTGTGCGGCGGCGGCACGCCACCGTCCGGCGCGATAGCAGGCGAGGCCGGCGATCTCGCGGACGCCGGGCACGCGCGGGGCGATCTCGGCGACCGGGCCGACCCGCTTCGCGGCCTCCTCGTAGCGGCCCCTGTTGTAGGCCTCGACTGCCTCGGCGGTGAGGGTGACCAGGCGCTCGCGTCCTCGGTTCGTCAGGTGCTGGCCCGCCGTGCGGATCGCCGCGATCAGGTCGCCGGGCAGCTCTGCCTGAGGGCGCGGGGTCGCGGAGGGCCGTGGCTCCTCCTCGATCTCGGCGCGCTCGTCGCGAACCCAGACGTCCGGCGGTGCAGGAGCCTTCATGGACCGGTGATCCTCGAAGGTTCCCTGGCCGGACATCGAGATCAGGCGGGCGCCCTTTCGCGCCACGCCGCCCCATGACGCCGGCATCGGCTTCTCACGTGGTCGCGGCGCCGGTCTCGTTCCACCTCGGCGGTCCGCACCGGCGGCACCGCTCGAGCGATCCTGCGGCCCTGCCGGTCGCCTCGTCGGGTACGCAGGTCGTCCGTCGCCGCGCACGGGCCGTTGCGAGCTCCCCCGGTCCCAGGTCCCGCCATTCGACGCGGCCCGCGGCCGAGGTGGACGTGATGTGCCTGAACCACCGGCCCCGCGCGGCGTCTCCGTCCGTCGCGGGCCACGCCCCTCGTATGAGGAAGGACCTGCTGTCCCACTGCGCGACGGCGGTCTGCCGGAGCCCGACGATGGCCTGCCTGCACCCCCGGATCCCGCGCCGCCGGGAGGACCTGACGGTCGCGTCGTCGGCCTGCCCGATCTCGAGTCGCCCCGTGCGCCTTCTCGCGCAGGGCCACCTGGTCCTCCGCGTCCCGAGGGCGCAGCCGATCTCGAGGGAGGCCGTGAGGCGCGCGTTGCGCCCCCTGAACCCGATCGACCGGCACCGGCAGCGGAAGCCCGAGATGGACCCGACGGGCGGTCCGCCGGGCGCGACGGCCGCGCCGCGCCGCTCGCGCCGGGACGTCGCGCGCTGCCTGTGGCGGGCCCACGAGCCTGACCCCGGGGGCTGCCCGGTCCAGCCGGACGCGATGAACTCGATGCGCCAGATCGACTCGGCGCGCCCCCCGTACGTGGCGGCCGTGCGTTCCCTGTCCCCTGGCCTCCGGAGCCTCGGGCGCCCGGGCGCGGTGCACCCGATCGAGGCGCGCCCGCACGCGGGCTCCCCCCGGAACCGGATCCGCGCGACGACCCAGATGGCTTCGGCGGACGGGCAGCGCCTGCGCCGCCCCCCGATCCACGAGAGACCGGCTTGCCCGACGAGGAGCTCGACCTCGGCGGCCGACCCGAAGATCCCGGAGCGGGTCGGCCCTTCGGTCCGGACGGACGGCCGCCGCCGGAAGCTGGCCTCCGCGAATCGCCTCCGCTCGGACTTCGTCGTGGTGGAGTCGGCATTTGGAGGATCCTAAGGGGTCATGGTGCGGGCACCGGAAGTGTGAAATACAACGGGGCCCACCGCCTCTCGGCGATGGGCCCCGTCTGCGAAATCCCGGCGGCGTCCTACTCTCCCAGGGGGTCACCCCCCAAGTACCATCGGCGCTGGCGGGCTTAACTGCCGTGTTCGGAATGGGAACGGGTGTTTCCCCGCCGCCATGGCCACCGGAAACTGTGCGCTCGGCC
>Ga0181519_10003007_pt1 | contig 14017 bp, 10 predicted proteins | sample PEATcosm2014_Bin_26_FD_121102 | JGI IMG/M metagenome (GOLD analysis project Ga0181519, IMG submission 121102) | Peatland microbial communities from MTU Mesocosm Facility, Houghton, MI, USA - PEATcosm2014_Bin02_10_metaG | ecosystem: Environmental > Terrestrial > Soil > Wetlands > Peat | place...
CCTGGCTGAGCAGGATGCGCACCCCATCGTCGCCGAAGGTCTTAGCCGCAGCGACGCTGGCCTTGCCACCTTGTTCCACCAGCAGCTTGCCTGGCTCGCCGAACTTGGCGATGAGCCGCGCGGCGTCGGGAGCCGCGTCGCCCAGGCCACGCACGACCTGCAAGGCCCCCGGCCCGCCCTTCTTGACGAGTTGCTCGGCGACTTGATCGCCTACCGTAGCTGAGAGCGTTTCGAGTTCGCGAGTCACTTGCTTGACACCGGTGCCGGCCAGGTCATCGGCGTAGCGGCCTCCTTGCTTGGCCATCCACTCGGCCAGCTCGGCGGCAGGCCCGGCCAGCGCCGTCCGCGGAACAAGCAGCCAGGCACATACCAGCAGCAGCAAAAAGGCATTCCGGCGCACGACAGTCACCCCCGATCGCATTGAGCGAAGCAGCTAATCCATGCCCGCATTATACCGGCCGCTAGCCAGGGCGACCAAGCTCCGACCGCTTAAGTGAGGCCGGAGGGCGGAACATCGGCCGGAAATGAAAGACAAAGGGGGCATCGGGCCCGTCTTCCTATTTGCGTCCATTCACGTGCATTTCCGGCCCTTATCCTTCGAGGCCTCGTTTCGCTCCACGTCTGGGGGGACGGCAACCTGCTCTTGTCGTGGCGGCCCAAATCGCTAACCTATCGCCTCCTTTCGATCGGCCGGGGGCCTTTGGGCCGCCGCGTTCGCCAGAATCGCTACCTCACGTCGAATCGAACCGTTCGCTGCATCGGGCATCTTCCGTCGAACAATGGCGTCGGCTAGCCGGCTGGCACCTGTTCGCATCGAAGTTGCGACCGATCCCGACCGATGATGGGGAAGGCAATAGGACCGAGTTCAGGAGTCTCACGCATGAAACGAGTGTTCATCGTCGGCGTCGCCACGCTACTTTGCGTCGGCAGCCAAGGATGCCAGACCCCTCGGCCGAACTTCGATCCGTTCCTGGGCAAGTCGACAGTCCCGCCCCCAGCCACCGGCTCGGTCGGGCCGCCACCAGGCGCCACGGGCGACTCCGGCGGATTCCTACAACGCTCGCCGCCGAATCTGCCCTCGACGGGCGGCATGTTCACGCCGCCCGAGAGCAACCAAGACCTCTACTCGCCGGCTGGGCTCAACAGTGCGCCGCCCGTCGGCGGCTACGGCAGCGGTCCGGGCAACTACCAAAGCTCGACCGCGTCGCCCAGTCGCGTCGGAACCTTTGCCGCCAACCAGGCTCCGGCCGCCACGGCCATTCCCACGGCCGACGAGACCGGGGGCGGTGTCGTCCAGACGGCGGCCACGAGTTCGATCCGGATCGTCGAACCAAACGCTACGACCGAACCGGCTCAACTGCCGGCCGCCGCCACGTCCGACGCCTCGGACATCATGAATTTGCCGGCATCAGGTGCTTCTCAAATGACGGCGGCTGGTAAAATGGGTGTGGACCGTCAGGCCCTGCGCCCGCTGGTCGACGACCGCTCCTATGGCCACGCCCCGAACTACGGCTGGCTCCAGGGGCAGTTGGAGTACTCCCAGCTCGATCGGCAATGGAAGCTCCGCTACATTCCGATCGACGGCACGACCGACGCTTTCGGCGGAAGTGTCGTGCTCGGCGGCGAACCGCCGCAGGGAGTCGAAGCGGGACAATTCGTGCGGGTCGATGGTCGGCTGGCGTCGGCGGATCCTGCCGCAGGCGGGTACGCGCCAGTCTATGAAATCGAGCGGATCGCGCCTGTCGACAACTAAGCCGACGAGGCCAGGTTCGCCTGCTTCCAGGGCGTCGCAAGACGAACCTCGTTGAGCCGCATCTCGCGTTCGTTCAGTAGCCGCATCGAATCGTTCGTGCCCCTCAGCCGCTCCTGGCGGCTCGAGCGGTGGAAGCGCAACCTTGCGCTGATCGAGTCGTTCGAACCCGAATTCATGAAGCTCAGCGACTCCGAGCTGCGCAAGCGCAGCTTGTCGATGCGCTACCGGGCCAAGAGCCAGGAAAATCTCTCGTCACTGTTGCCCGAAAGCTTCGCCCTGGTCCGCGAGGCCGGCCGTCGCACGCTCAACATGCGGCACTTCGACGTGCAGATGCTGGGCGGGATGGCCATGCACGCCCGCTCGATCGCCGAAATGCAGACCGGCGAAGGCAAGACGCTCACCGCCACGCTGGCGATGTACCTGTACGGGTTGATCGGCAAGGGCGCGCACCTGGCCACCGTGAACGATTACCTGGCCCGCCGCGACGCCGAATGGATGCGGCCGATCTACGAGGTCCTGGGCATGTCAGTTGGCGTGATCGAGTCCGAAATGCAATCGGCGGCCCGCCGCGAGGCCTATGCTTGCGATGTCACCTACGGCACGAGCAAGGAGTTCGGTTTCGACTTTCTCCGCGACCGGCTGCTGCTGCGGCGCACCGAGGAAGGGCAGACCGACCTGCTGGGCAGCCTGATGGGTATGGAGTCGGCGGCCGGGGAAAAGCCGGTGCAACGCGAGCCTTGGTTCGCCCTGGTCGACGAAGCCGACAGCGTGCTCATCGACGACGCAGGCACGCCACTGATCATCGGGGCTCTCCCCACCGAAGAAGAACAGATCGCGGCCGAATGCTATCGTTGGGCCGCCGGGTCGGTCACCCGGTTCGAAGAAGAGAAACACTATGACTACGATTACGACTATAAGACGGCCGAACTGACGCCCGAGGGACGCAACCTCGTCCGCGCCCTGCCGCAAAACGCCATCATCCAGTCGATCGGCATGACCTCGCTCTACGAGTACATCGAGCGGGCCATCAAGGTCGACCGCGAATATCTCAAGGACCGGCACTACGTCATCGACGACGGCGAGATCAAGATCGTCGACGAATTCACCGGCCGTATCGCCGAAGGACGCAAGTGGCGCGACGGTATCCACCAGGCCACCGAAGCCAAGGAGCAGGTCAAAATCAGCACCGGCACCGGCCAGGCTGCCCGAGTTACCGTCCAGGACTTCTTCCTGCGCTACCAGAATCTGGCGGGGATGACCGGCACGGGCATCACGTCGGCCAGCGAGTTGTATCGCATCTACAAGCTCCGCGTGATCCCGATTCCGACGAACCGCCCGGCCATTCGCCGGGCCCTGCCGACGCTGGTCTTCGGCACCGAGACCGACAAGTGGGCAGCCGTCGTGCAGGAAGCCCGGCAGATGTACAACGAAGGGCGGCCCGTGCTGATCGGCACCCGCTCGATCGACAAGTCGCTCGAGCTGTCGACGATGCTGCGAGCCGCTGGCGTCGAGCATCAGGTACTCAATGCGCACGAAGTCGCTCGCGAAGCCGACATCGTGTCCGAAGCCGGCGGGCGAGGCAAAGTGACCGTCTCGACCAACATGGCCGGCCGCGGCACCGACATCAAGCTCGGCCCCGGTGTGGCCGACCTTGGCGGCTTGCATGTCATCTGCACCGAGATGCACGACTCGGCCCGCATCGACCGTCAACTCATCGGCCGCTGTGGCCGCCAGGGCGACCCAGGTACTTACCGCCAGTTGCTGGCGCTCGACGACGACATCCTGCTGGCCGGGCTCGGGCCCGACGAAGGTCGGCGGCTCGAGGAGATCGGCGGCACACGTCCTGGCCCGTTCGAGAGCTACGTCGGCAAGTTTCGCAAGGCCCAGCGCAAGATCGAATCGCAGAAGTTCCGCCAGCGGCGCGTCCTCTTGTATCACGAGAAGGAACGCCACAAGGCGCAGCGCCAGATGGGACAAGACCCCTATCTCGACGCGCCTGGCTAGGCGCCTTTCCGCAAACTCCCCTCGCCCCTTGCGGGAGAGGGGCCGGGGGTGAGGGGGCCGTGTTTCCCGGTCAGGCTCGAAGCCGCCACCTTGACCGTCAGCGCCTGCGCTCTTGTTCGGCGGCCGGTCGCTCGCGCTTTTCGCGTGGGCGCTTCGCGCGAGTCGTCGAGGCCGGCCGCAAGAACCGCCAGGCCACCAGCGCCGCTCCGAGCAAACCCAGCACCTGCGGCTGCTTCAAGATCAGCAGCATCCGCGGCCGCAGCACGATCACCATCGCCAACCCGAGGATCCCGGCCAGCACCAGCCGATTCTTCAGCGGTTTCGCATCCGGCAGGGCTAGCCAGAACACCGCCAGGATCAAACCCACTTTCCCGCACAAGCTGGCCGAAGCCGCGGTGTTGCCCCCCGGCTCGCCGAACAGGAACAAGCCTCCGGCCGTCGCCAACAGCACCACGGCCAACACAGCTACCACGGTTCGTTGCATGGACGGCTCGAGCGGCAAAAGCTAGATCCGGTCGAGGGCGTCGAGCCAGCGGCGCAGGGCCTCGAGCGTCTTCGCGTCGAGCGGCTTGCCGGCGTCGGCTTGCCGCGTAACCAGCGGATACTTCGCCGCCCGCAACTGCTTCACCGACGGCTGCGTGGCCGGGTCCTTGTCGCTGACGACGAAGAACGACAGCCGCTGCTCCGGCTCCTGTGCCGTCGGTTCCTTGGGCATTCGGGCATGAATGGCCGCCACGGCCGCCAGCGGATGCTCTTCGCCGAACGCCAACGCATAGGCCAAAGCTCCACCGCTGCCGGTGCCGCAAGCAGCCACGCGCCATTCGTCGAGCGTGTAGGTGTCGCGCACCCGCTCGATCGCCCTGGCGACGCGCTCGACGTCGGGCGGGGTCCACTGATTCGCCAGCGCCGCTTGCGGAGCGAGCAGCAGGCAATCGTGCTCGGCACACCACGGGCGCCACTCGGCCAGCAGCTTTTCACGATCCAAGCCGTCGCCACTATGCAGCCATACGAGCAGGCCATGCGCGACGGCCGGATCATAGTTCTCGGGCACGTACAGAATGCCCTTCGACATGCCTGCGTCTTCAAGTTCGACGAGGCCGACTGGTGGGCGTTCTTCCTCGGGAGCCTTTGGCGCAGCGGGTGCCGCCGGCAGTTGCTCGGGTACCTCGCCCGTCATCTCGGCCAGCTCGACGTCGAGCACGAGCTTCTTGTCCCCACGTAGCACGTCGAGCTTCACTTTGCTACCGATCTTCGAATCGGCCACACGGTCGGCCAAGGCCTGGCGATCGGCCACCGCCTGACCCTCGATGGCCAGGATCCGATCGCCCGCCTGCACTCCGGCGAGCTCGGCCGGTCCTTTCGGCTCGACCCAGCGAACGCCCACCCCGCTGGGCTGCTTCGCCTTATCGGCTGCGGCCAGCTCGCTGCTCGCCGCGCGCGTCGGCAAGATGCCGAGCGTCGGTCGGCGGTAGGGATCGATCTTCGAGGCCAGCGTGAGCGTGCGCTCGATCGATTCCTTGCCGCGCTCGATCGACAACTTGATCGTTTCGCCGGCGTAGTGCGCCTGAATCTCCCGATACAGTTGCGCGAGGCGCTCGACCTTGTGTCCATCGACCGCCACGATCCGGTCACCCTTCCGCAGGCCCGCTTCACGCGCCGGCGAGTTGGGCCGCGCCCCGCTCAAGGTCGGCAGCTCGTCGTAGATATCGCTCCCGGCGAACGTCACACCCATCAAGCCCGGGTTGAGATCCTTCCCCTGCTCGAGCCGCGGCAGGATCTTGCGGATGTGCTCCAGCGGAATGGCGAAGCCGATGCCCGAGTCGTACCAATCGACACCAGCCATCTCGCCCGTCCGGTCAGGCGCCAGCGGCACAAGCACGCCCACCACGCGCCCGCGCAAATCGATCAGAGGTCCGCCATAGTTGGCCGGCGAGATCTTGGCGTCGGTCTGCACGGCTTTGCCCCAGATCCGCCCCAGCGCGCTGATGATTCCGACCGAGATGTTGGCATGGCCCCCTTCGAAGGTCCGGCCCACGGCCACGGCCCATTGGCCCACGCGCAGCTCGCTCTCCGGCACGGCCACGGGCACGGCCAGCGGCACGTCCGACTCGATCTTCAACAGCACGAGCATCCGGCTGCGATCCGTGGCCACCAGCCGTGCCGGAAAGCGGCGTCCATCGCCGATCGCGACCAGGATCGAGGTGGGCGCCTGCGCGAAGTTGAACGCGCTGGAAACGATGTAGCCATCGGCCGAGACCACCAACCCAGTGGTCGGAGCCGAGCCGACCAGCATGCCTTCGACCCGTTCCGCGCCGCCAACTGTTTCGATCGACACCACCGACGGAGCGACGTGGGCCACGGCCTTGGTCATGGCCCGCTCTTCGCGTGCCGGCAGGTCGTCGCCGGCCCGAACCATGACGGCCGAAGCGAGCGTCAGCAACAGGGACACGCTAAGCGTAACCGACCGAACGACGGCGCGCTGCGATGACTGGCTTTGCGGCATCGGCTCAGTTCTCCGCGTCCGAGGCCGTCAGCGTGACTTCGATCAGGTCTTGTCCACGTGTGACCGTGAGCTTCACCCGATCGATCCGGTCGATCCGCTCCAACTCGTCGCGCAAAGCCTTCGAAGTCGGCACCAGCCGCTCGCCGACGAACACGATCAGGTCGTCGGGCTTCAGTCCGGCCTCGGCTGCCGGCGAGCCGATCCGCACTTCGTCGATGAACGGCGGTGTGCGATCGAGCACCTCGGGCACGACCACGATGCCCAGCAAGTCGAGCGTGAGCGGATGAGCCGGCTTGGGCGCGTCGGGCGCGGCGCGCTGGGCGACGAACCGGCCGGCGCGAATCTCCTCGACCGTGGTGGCCATCTCGCGCGTCGGAATCGCGTAGTTCAGCCAGATGTTCGTCAGCGAATTGCGCAGTTCCTTGCCGAGCATGCCCAACAGGCGTCCGTCGCGGTCGGTCAACGCCCCGCCGGCCGCGCCGGGGTTGTTGGTCATCGCGTCGAGCACGAAGACTGGGCCCTTGTAGGGTGTTTCGTACGTCCCGCGGCGAGCTTCCAACTTCGTGCAAGCCGCGACCGAGCCATGCTGCACGCTTACCGGCTCGTCGCCGGTCGCCACACCGAACAGGTTGCTGAAGGCCAGCACGCGCATCCCTTCCGAGGCTTCGACGCTCTGCCCCAGGTCGAAGGCCGGCAACCCTTGGGCCTCGACCTTGAGCACGGCCAGCTCGAGCCGCGGATCGGCCGCCAGCAGCTTGGCTTCGAACTTCCGCCCGTCGTCCAGCGTCACGGTGATCACGTCGCTGTCGAGCACGTAGCTCCAGACAGTGAGCACATGCCCCTCGGGCGAGATCAGAAAGCCCGATTGATACGATTCGAGCCCCCGGTAGCCGCCGGCGCCGTAGATCTTCACGATCTTCGGCCGGGTCCGCTCGATCACGCCGGCAAACGACGCGTTCGGCGCCTGCGCTGCCAAGCTCAGGTGATCGCACGCTCCGAAGGCGACCAGTAGCCCCACCAAGGCAATGCACTTACGCGGCAGATCGTTCATGGCTTTCGTCCTCCGGCCGGGGCGAACTCGATTTTCGACCAGTCGAACGCGGCGTAGATGCGATTGTCGTAATGCACTTCGAGCCGCATCGGCAGTCGACGGCCTTCCTGTTCGCGGAACTCGCCGAACACCAGCTCGCACGGATCTTCGCCCGCGTGCGGATACATCTCGACCTTCAGCAAGTCGCCCGTCGCGGGATCGAAGAAGAACTGGCACTGCACGGCCGCGACCGTGCCGGACAGCAAATCGACCAATCCCGACCTTCCCGGCAAGGGGACGGTGCCGACGTAGTGCAGCTCGCCGAACTGTTCGGGCCCTTTGAACAGCAGCCGGCGCCACAGGTGCAACGCCGCCAGCATCCCACCGCTACCGGCCGGTTCGACCGCCGACGACAGGTCGTCGCCGACGTCGAGCTTCAGGTCCCCGCCGGGCAAACGACACACGACATGCGCATCGTCCAAGCGAATCGAGCTGTCATTGTCGGCGAGCAGCCGGCCTTCGAGCGTCCATGCTCCGCCGAGCGTCCGATAGTCGCCCGCGGCCGTACTCTTGGCCCACACCCGAGCCACGTTCTGGCGGTTGAACCAGTAGTTGGCGTAGCCGCGGCGGGCTTCGTAGTGTTCCTTGACGATCTCGGGCATCGGGGCGTCGGGCTTGGCGTGCGGGTTGGCCTTGCGCGGCGCCTCGTTCGGCTTCGGCTCGCCCGGCTGTTTGCCGTCTTTCGGTTCGGGGATCTCGCTCTCTTGCTCGCGAGCCACGAGGTCGATCAACTGCTGCTCGCTATGCACGCCGCTGAGTCGCACGTAGGCCTCGACCAGTTTCCCCTCATGCCGATAGGCGAGCGGCACTTGCCAGCCCTTGGGAAAGATGCCCAACACATTCTTGAAAGCATTGGCCGTACGGATCGGCCGGCCGCCGAACGCGACGATCTCGTCGCCGTAGCGCAGCCCGCGCTGATAGGCGTCAGCATCTTCAAGAATGTCGGAGACGACCACGCGTCCTTCGTCGTCGGCCGCGACGCGAGCTCCCAGCGTGGCATGGTCGAGGATCCGCCCGCTCTTCAGATGCCCCATGAAGTTCTTGATCTGGTTGATCGAGATCGCGTAGCCGACGCCGACGTTCACGCGCCCCCGCTTCTCGAACGAGCCGCGGCCATTGATGCCGATCAACTGGCCCTGGGCGTTGAATAACGGACCGCCCGAGTTGCCCGGATTGATCGACGCGTCGGTCTGAATGCAATCGGTGTATTCGAGCAGCGTGCCCGAGGGGAACTGATAACGGTGCACGCCCGACACGATGCCGTAGGTCACGGTCGGATGGAAATCGGTGGCCAGCAGGAAGGGATTGCCGACGGCAAACACCCAATCGCCGGCCTGCACCGTTTCGCTGTCGGCCAGCTCGGCATGGAGGAAATCGTCGCGCCCCAGCAGCTTGATCAGGGCCACGTCACCAACCGGATCGAACCCGACGATCACGGCGTCGTACAGCCGCCCATCGGCCATCCCGCACTTCATCGCGGCGCCGGCCTCGCTGGTGACGTGAAAGTTGCTCAGGGCGTAGCCATCGGACGAGATCACGACGCCCGAACCGCCCCCCTGACCGCCGCGCGCGAAGATCGCCACGGCCGTGCGGCAAGCTCGATCCATGACTTCGATCCGCTGCCGCTCGGCGCGGGCAACGACGTCATCGACCTCGACGCCGCCCCCGGCAAACGCGACCGACGCGAGCAGAGCCCACGCACAGATGGAGACGAAATACTTCATTCGACGACCCTCGCGTCGCACAGGTCGAGGTGGTCGCCCACTTCGTCGCCGTCGTAATCGACGACGAGTTTCAACCGCCGCGCGCCTCCCAATTCGATGCTCAGAGCCGTCGGCTTCGCATCGCGACCGGTCAGCTTGCCTTCCCACAACAGACGTTCGTCGCCGAACACCTGGAGCTTGACATCGCCCAGCGGACGCACGATATCGTCGATCGCGGCCAGGGCTTCGAACCGGCGGAACTTACCATCGAGCCGGTACACCACTTCGCTACGGCTATGCAGGGCCAGGCCCGAGGCGTAACTCCGGCCGCCGACCATCAGGGGCAAGCCGTCGAACCCAACGTCGAAGCGCGGCGCGAGCAGGGCCCGTTCGGCCTCGGCGTTTTCCTTCGAAGGTCCGAACAACGGAACCACGCGCACGCTCTCCGGCTTCAGCGCGGTCAGCAGAGTCGCTTCCGAGAGGACGATCGTCGAGACCGTGGCGAGCGGCAGCTCGACTTCGAGCCCGGCGGGCGTCTTGATGCGGGCCTTGTCGCCCGACATGGCAAGCTGCTCGACGAACCAACGCGAGCCGCTCGAGTCGACGACCCTGGCGATCGAGGCCGGCAGCTTGCGCTCGGCGGCTGGAGCGTAGAACAGCCCCAGCACCTTGCCACGTTTGACGGCGATCGTTTGCCCGTCGAGCTCGAAGGCCACCGTCTCGCTGGTAACGTCGCCGATCGTTCCCGAGAGCCGATCGATCCTCCCGCCCGAGCGAACGGCGAGCGAGTCGGTCGCTCCCGGCTTGGCGTCGGCCGCGTCCGCCGCCGAGGGTGGAACCTCGCCGAACCAGACGCGGGCAACCGTGCCCAGCGACAGCGCCGCCCTGGCCCCGCTGCTGGCCAGCAAGAGCCGGGCCTTACCGCCATTCGCTTCGAACGAACGCAGCGCGACCAGCGAGCCGTCGGTCAGCGTGGCCCACGCGGCTGGCTTGGCGCTTGGCGCGGCGGGAGCTGGCCGCGCGACCAGCTCGCCTGCTTTGCCGAACAACTCCAGCCGCTGGCCCGCCGATTCGAGCACGACATGCTCGGCCGACAACTCGACGAGCGGGCCGTGCACGACAGGGCCTGCGGTCGTGCGAGCTTCGAACTCGACACCGCCAGCCAACACCAGCGTCCACATCACCATCCACATCGGCAATCAGCTTTCTCGTTCGAAGCTTACCCACAAACTCCCCCCGGCCCCTTGCGGGAAAGGGGCCGGGGCTGAGGGGGCTGTGATTCGCGAATAGGCTCTCAAGTAACGCAGGAAAAACTCACTCGGCGCGCTGACCTTGCGTGGCCAGGCTACGGAAGTATTGTTCGACGACATCGCGATAATGGGCCGGAAAGTCCTTGCCGATTTGCTGCATGGCCTCTTCGCGCTCCTTCGGGGGCAGGTCGCCCCAGCCGCTGGCCGCGCCGATCGGCTTACGATCGACTTCGCCGGGCCCCTTCAGCTCCGCAATCCGGCTCTGCTGCATGGGCGCCATCGGCATCATCTTGCTCTTGCCGCTGCCGGCCCCCTGCTGCTGATTCTGGAGTTGCTTCTCCATGTCCTCGATCAGCTTGTCGAGCGACTTGATCACACCATCTTCGACCTCCACGACCTTCTCCCCGGCCCGGCCCAAGTCGAGCCGACGGCGGATGTCTTCCATCCGGCGGGCAATGTGGTCGAGGTTCTTCTCGTCGAGCGCGTCGAGATCGGCCCGCATCCGAGTGGCCAACGAACGATAGCGAGCCGGCACCTGCTCGACGTCGTTGAGCAAGCGATCGATGACCTTCATGCCCTCCGTCTTGTCGAGCAACTGATGATGGGCGACCGCCTGGCAAAACAGCAACGTGGCCGGATCGACGACATCCTGCGGCGTCAGATCACTCACCTGTTCGCGCAGCTCGTCGTACAATCGCTGGTGGGCCAGCCAACGCCCGTACAGCAGCCGCAGATTGGCGGCTTCGAACTTGTCGGTGCCCGCTTCGCGAAGCCAGTCGACGTTCGGCAGCTTAACGCCTCGCCGCGCGGCCGAGCAGACATCGACGAGCGTCTTGGCCCGCGGGTCGGCGATCGCGAAGCAGTTGGCCAGCCGTTCGGCCAACGACAGGCTGGCCGCTTGCTCGAGCTTCCACAGCACGTCAACTTCGGCCTGCACCGCGTCCGAAGCCTTGGCCGTCTTGAGCCAGCCGAAGAGCTGCTCGTGGACCGTATCGTCGGCCGGAGCACGCAGCGTCGGCGCGGCGCGAAACGCCTCGGATGAGCCCATTTCAGCTCGAGCGACTGTCAGCAGGCTGCTGAAACACAGCAATGCGACGAAGCTGTCCCTCATTCGTTTTTCTCCAGGACGATGTCGCGCGTGGCTTGGTAGATGCGGGCTTCGCGTTCGGCCAGTCGCTTGAGAGCGTCGAGCAAATCAGCCTCGTCCGCCTGCCCGACTGGGCCGGAGACGAGCTGGGCATAGCGCTTCGTGCGGGCGTTGACGCGCAGTTGCAACGAGCGGAGCATCTTCAGCTCGGCCAACCGATCGACCAGCGGAGCTTCCTCCTGCTCGCCGCCTCCCTGCCCTGCCCGCGGCCGCGACTGCTGGTCGCGCTGCGCCTGCTTGACCGCGGCGATCATCTCTTCGAGCCCAGCCATGATCTCTTCTTCCAAGCTCACGGTCTGGGCGTCGGCCTTGGCCTGGCCCAGCCGCGAGGTGACCTGCTGCATGTCATCGCGCAACTGCCCTAAGGCCTCGGGCAGGGCTACGCCGGATCCTTCTTCACGCAACACGGCCAGCGCCTTCTCGGCTTCGACGACGATCAACGCTTCCGACCGCCCGAGCCGGCCCGACTCGATCTCGTCGTTGCGCGTCCGCTGTTCGGCCGGTCGGCCGGCCAGGTGCTTCGTCCCTTCGTAGACCTCGCGCTGCATCTCGAGCATCTGACGAAACCGCGATTCGAGATGCGCGAGCACGCGCTCGACTTCTTCATCGCGCAACTGACGCAAGATGCTCTCGAGCTGCGCGCGGGCTTGTTCCAGCTCGCGAACGGCTTGTTCCTGATCCTGGGCAGCGCCTTTACGCTCGGCCTCGGCAATCCGCTTCTTGGCGCGCTCCATGGCCTTGCGAGCGGCTTCGACGCGCTCGTGCCCAGCCGGCTCCTGACTCTCGGCCGAGCCCGACTCTCCGTCCTCGGTCGGCTGCCCCTCACCGGGCTTCGCTGCACCGGGTTTCGACTCCCCCGGCTCCCCTTCCTTCGGCGCGCCCTTGGCCGGTTTGGCTGGCCCGTCGCCGGGCGTGCTCTTGCTGGGCTGGGCCTTTTCGTCCTTGCCGTCGGGCTTGCCTTCGCCGGGCTTCGCCCCCTTATCCGGCTTGCCCTTGTCGGACTTGCCCTTGTCCGACTTGCCCTTGTCCGACTTGCCCTTGTCGTCTTTGCCCTTATCCGGTTTGCCCTCGACGGGCTTCTGATGGCCTTCGACGGTCTTCTTCACATCGGCGGCGGCCTGGTCGGCGGCGGGTTTGTCGTCGGGCGGACGCATCTCGCGGGCCAGTTGGCCGGTGTCGTCGGCCAGGCGTCCCTGGGCCGGGGCGAGTTGTGCGGCGTCTCCCTTGCCGGCTGTTTGCGCTTGCAACTCGATCTGCTTGTTGATCAGTTCCTTGATCTTCCGGATCTGGGCCTTGAGCCGTTCACGCTCGTCCTTGAGCCGTTGGCTCCGTTGTTCGGTGAGCAGCAACTCGAGCAACTTGCGCAGGTCGTCTTCGACCGCTTGCTCGTCGGCCACGGCCGAGGCCAACTCGTCTTTCGAAAGCGACTCGGCGAGCCGCTTCATCGCCAGGGCGACGAGTTGCTCCTTGCTCTGGGCCACGACCCGTTCGAGCAATGCCGCGCGCTTCGGGTCGCTGCCGGCCGACATGCGGGCCATCAGCAGCAGTTTGTTTTCGAACTCGGCATAGCGCGCGGCCAGCCGATGCTCTTCATCGGACAGCAACACGGCAGGAGACTGCATCGCGGGCTTGGCAGCGGCGGCCTCGGTCGGCTTGGACTCTTTGGCATCCGGCTCGGCGGCCTTCGCGGCGGCGACGAGTAACGAACCGACCAGCAATAGTGCCCACCACCCGGCAGGGGAAGCAAATAGCCTCCTCCACGCTACTGGCCTGCCCGATCGCCGCTCGATTCGTTCGTTCATACCGTCGAGTCACCCAGGGGCTGCCTTGGCCCTGATCGCCGAATGCCGTCCTCGGTCGCTTCTCATTTATCGCTTATTACTTACCGATTGTCTGCCCCCGCTCAATCTTCCAGCAATTTCTTCAGCGCCTCGGCCCGTGCTTTCTTGGTCTGCTCGTTAATATTGTGCTGTGCCGCGATGATCGACCGCAAGAGTTCAATGGCTTCGTTGAACGTCTCCAGCTCAAGCATTCGATCCCGGATCTTCAGCATTTCCACTACGACCCGATCCGCCTGGCCCAGGGCCTGCTGCCGGGCCTCGGTTCGAACGGCATCTTGGGCCGCTCCGGCGGCCGGCTCCACCTGGGCCAGCGCGTCGAGCCGGCGGCGCAGCTCCGGTAGCATCTGCCCGGCCACCGCGCGCAGCGGTTCGGCGATCCGCTCCTTGAGGCGAACGCGCAATTCTTCGGTATCCACCCGATTGTTGACCAGTTCCTGGCGGATCAGATCGAACGAATCGGCCAGCCCACCGACCTCCTCGGCGTTCTTCTGGCTGTTCTGACTGGCCCGCTCGACGAGCAGCCGGCGCCGCTCGTCGGCCGAGGCCCCCGGATCGGGTTGCTCGAGCTGCGGCTTGTCGCCAGGCTCGGCGCCGGCCTGGGATTTGGACTCGGGCAGGTCGAGCCCGGCCAGCGAGTCGCGGGTTTCCGTCGCCTCGGTGATCACCGACTCGAACCGCTGCCGCAAATTCAGCTCGCGGGCTTCGAGCATCGCCCGAAGTTCCTCG
>Ga0181519_10003010_pt1 | contig 14004 bp, 7 predicted proteins | sample PEATcosm2014_Bin_26_FD_121102 | JGI IMG/M metagenome (GOLD analysis project Ga0181519, IMG submission 121102) | Peatland microbial communities from MTU Mesocosm Facility, Houghton, MI, USA - PEATcosm2014_Bin02_10_metaG | ecosystem: Environmental > Terrestrial > Soil > Wetlands > Peat | place...
CGGCGCCCGCCGACAGGGTGGGGCCGCCGTTGCTCCAGCCGTCCTCGTAGCGGATCGCCGTATATTCCAGCTCGTACCATCGCACGCCGGCGGTCGCCTTCCACTTGGCGTCGATCGCATAGTTGATCTCGGTGAACAGCGCCGACTGCTTGGGCGCGTAGTCGCCATGCTGCGAATAATTGAGATCGTTCAATGTCACCCCGGGCAGCAGCACGCTGGAGGTGTAGGAGTTCTGGAACTGCGCGTAGTTCGGCGTGAGGTAGTTGACGTAGTAGTGCCGGTCGGCGTTGTTGAAATACGCGCCGGTGACGCCGCTCCACGCGGACCCTGCGGGGTCGAAGGCGATGCGCATCTCCTCGGTGAACTCGCGCGTCGTGACGATGGGCGAATAGACGTTGGGTATGAATTCACCCTGCGGAATGAGGTCCTCGAGCGCCTCCGTCTCATCGTCGGGGGTGTTTTCGCGCCGGCCCATGTACGAGGTGGTCGACAACAGGTTGCCCCAACCCAGATCGTAGGTCATGGTGACATTGCTGAGCTCGAAATGATCCGAGTAGGCCTCCGACAGGTTGAACGGCCTTGCCTGGACCAGGGGTCCGGTGGAGTCGCCCTGCGGTATGTCGAAGTCCGGCGCGCCGCCCATCTGCAAATCCTGAAGCCAGATCGACGGCGTGATGGTGAAGGCATCGTTGACCGCGATCTTCAGCAGTGTCCGAACGCTGTAGAGCTGCTCGGAATTGACGTTGCGGATGATCTGGCTCGGGTGATCGGGCGACACGGGGTAGGCCGGGAATCCCGCCGGAACATCCGGATTCGGCGCCCAGACGCCCACGTCGCGGTCGATGAATCCGCTGAAGTTCTTGTACGTGCCCACCACGCGCAGCGCCACGCGGTCGTCGATCAGCGGCACGTTGTACATTGCGTCCAGCCGCGCATTGCCGCTGCCGTGTTCGGTGTACGAGCCCTCCGCCTTCACGGCCCCTTCTTCGGCAGTGAGGTTCGGCTGATTGGTGATGAACCGCACCGTGCCCCCCATCGAGCTCGCGCCGTACAGCGTGCCCTGCGGTCCGCGCAGCACCTCCACGCGGGCGAGATCGAACAAATCGGGATCGATGCTCGCCGTGGCGCCGTCACCGCCGGAGGGCAGAATGGGCGTGTCATCGATGTACAGTCCGGTGGTGGGCGAATTGCCGCCGACCGAGGCGATGCCGCGTATCGAATAGCTGCTCTGGCCGGGCCCCGCCGAATTCAATGTCACGCCGGGGATGCGCGCGGCCAGTGCCGAGAAATCCTCGACGCCCGTCTCCGCCAGCGTCTTCGCGTCGTACGCGACGATGCTGAGCGGCACCTTCTGCAAACTCTCGCTGCGCTTTTCGGCCGTGACCACGATGTCCTGCAAAGTGGCCGACGACGATGAGGAACCGGCCGGGGGGGTCTCCTGTGCAGTCGCCGCCGCGGCGACCCCGAGTCCCAGAATCACCGCGGTTCCCACCAGCGGGGCGCGGACATTTCCGAGGGCGTGGCCGATGCGCATTCCTGATCTCCCATGACGTTTGAGTTCGAGCGAACGCCCGCCGCGTCCTAAGGCGGCGCCGACACAATTTAAACGCAATCGATATTCATTGCAATGATATAAGCATTGCAGCGCAGGCCGAGGAGCACCGGAACGGATGTCGAGAGAATGCCACCCGCGCGCGGGGCGCGAGACTCGGGGTTATTGAATTTTTTCCGGCGAGCGCCGAGCTCCCCGAAACACCGTCCAGGCAGCCGCTGTGAAGACCAACGCGTTCGCCACGATCACCGGCGACGCACCGATGAGCAACCCGTACACGATCCAGAGAACCGCGCCGAACATCTGCGCCGCGCGCAGCAGCGAGGGCCGGGAAAAGAAATACGAGCCCACGAACACGGCGGTCGCGGTCCATCCCAGGACGTTGATCCAGGAATGGCTCATCCGGCAAGCGCCCGTTCCGGGTAATTCAGCAGCTCGACGATCTGCACGCGATCGGTGCGATCCCGCTCCCAGCCGCTCAGGGTCAGGCCATATGACTCGAACAGGTCTCTGATCCGGCGCGTCTCCCAATCCAGTACCTGGTCCAAAATGGGCACCAGGATGCTGAATGCATTGTCGCTGACCACCGTGCTCTGCGCGATCCGCGCGAGCTGCTTGTTTTCCGAAACCGCAATGGTGAAGCCGCCGCGATTATTGACGTGCAGCATCACATGAACGTCCGAGCTTCCGTCGCCGACATAGATCATCCGATCCGGGGCGATCCCGAGCCGTTGCTCCAGTTCCTCGATCACCGCAACCTTGCCGTAGCCGGCGGGCACGCGCTTGATCGAGCGCACTTCGCCCGACTGGGCGTCGAACTCCAGCTCCGTGCCATAGATGTGCTCGGGCGGCACGATTCCCTCGAGCGCCGAGATCACGATTTCGCGCGGCGCAGCCGAGATCACGAAGAAATCGAAGCGGCAGCCCGGCGTGTCATGGGCCATGAAATCGACGAGGGCCGGAATCGCGTGCTTCAGCCGGATGCGCCGCCCCGCCTCCTGCAGATGCTCGCGACGCACACTTCGAAACTCCGGATCATGGCGGATCAGGTAGGCGAGCTCGCCGCCTTGCTGCACGAGGTTGCTGCGGGCGAGGCCGGCGACGCGTTCTTCGAACCCCGATATGCCGAGCATCTCGGCGAGCACCATGCCCGAGTCCTTGAAGCTCAATGTCTGGTCGAAGTCCGATGCCAGAAGATAATGTTTGAGCGGCGCGCGCGTCATCGCCAGACCTGTTCCGTGGGGATCCTCATTCCATAATACGCAGCCTTGGCGAGATGTCACACGATAAAGGCTTCGCTGCCGTGCAACTTTTCTCACCCGATGAATTCCGAAACTGTGATCTGCGACTGGAATGTTTGTACGATAGTGCCCGCTATGGGGCCGACGAGAATTTCAACGTGCAGATTCCAGTGAAGCGGCTGCGTTACCCGGCGATGGTGATGCACTCGTGCGTCTGTGGCCTCGCGTTGGCATGGTCACTGACGGCCCACGCGGATCAGCCCGGCATCATCCATCTGCCGAGCTGGCCGGATACGTTCGTCGGGCGCGTCGAAGCGCTGGCGCTGTTGGAGACGTTCAACGCCGAATTGCTGACTCACGACAGCGCAACTCTGACCCTCGAGCGTTGGTGCGACGTTCATCGGCTGGCCTCGCCGGCGCGGATCCTCGCGGAGAGAGTCCCCGAAGGAGGTCCCCTCGGCAAGCCGCTGCCGGCAGATCAGCGCGAAGTGCTGAGTATCGGACCCTCGGAGACGGTCCGATACCGGCGGGTGCGGCTGCGCTGCGGTCCGCTCGTGCTGTCGGAGGCGGACAACTGGTATGTGCCGGCGCGATTGACCGCCGCGATGAACCGGCAATTGGACACTTCAGACGTTCCCTTCGGAAAGGTGGTGCAGGAGCTTCACTTCCGGCGCCGCACGCTCTCATCGAAGCTTCTGTGGCTGCCGTTGCCCGATGGCTGGGAGATGATGCCCGCGGCCGCCGGCAACGGGACCGCGGCGCTCGTCATCCCGCACGCGCTCCTGGAGCACAGGGCCCTCCTGACCCTGCCGGACGGCACGCCGATCAGCGAAGTGGTGGAGACCTACACGAGCGACATTCTCGCGTTCCCGCCGCCGCGGCCGTGATCAGCTGATCACTTCGAGGACCTGGTTGAGTGCGCGCCGTGATTCCTTGGCCGCGCGCCCCCAGCTCTGCCGCCCAGACAGTTCGCTGTGCCCGAATGCGATGCGGCCATATCGCTCGCGGATGACTTCCAATGGCGCCGGCGCGGCCGGCGTTCCGAAGTAAAACCCGGGCTGCGGAGCGATGTAGGCATGTCCCCATCGATTCAGGACGATCCCCGCGATGTCCCGTTTTGCATCGAAGCCCGCACCGCCGAACATCAGTTGCAGTTGTTTGCGGATCTGCAGCTCGAAATCCGTGTAACTCGTGGTGAAGAGCATGGCGCGCGCCGTGCTGGTCTGCAGGCCGATCGGCATACCGGCTTGAGGAAAGCCCACATAGAGGGTGAGCATGGCGGGCCTGGTCGGATCGAGCGGTACCGGCACGCCATCGACCTTCATCGGCTGGCGGACGTTCACGAAGTACCCAAAGCCATCGAACCAGTGGGCCGCCGAAATTCCCAGCTTGGCGAGCGGTTTCCAGTTGCGCACGGCCACATTCACCACGAGTATCGGGCCATGATGGAATTGCGCATACGCCGATACGTAAGAAGGCGGCATATCGCGCACGATGTGCCGGGTGATCCAACCGCCTGCCGCGACGATCGCCGCCTGTCCGCGGACCCGCCGCAGCTCTCCGTCCACCGCATAGGTGACGTCGACTTGTTTGGAACTCTCCGGATCGCCGTCGTGGCGTACCGCCACCACGGTCGCGTTCAGGCGAATACGGGTGTGCTGCGGGCGGTCGAGAGCGCCGAAGTCGATCGGAGCATAGAGCACGTCGCTGAACGAGCGCGATCCGGTGATCGCCTGGGGCAGCAGCGCTTTGACGATGTGGCGCAGGATCGCGGCGTTGCCGCCCGGAAAGGAGAACGCCCCGTCGGCGACGGCGTTCGTGTCCGTGCCCGGCAGGCCCAGGAGCTTCGCGCCATAGGCCGAGATGGCATCCGAGCTCACGCCGTAATCGGCCGTCGCGACCAGCGGGTCCGACAGGCGGAAGACATCCTTGGAGAGGCCGAGCTCGCGCACGATGAGATCGCCATACGACATCGAGTCGAGCCAGCGATTCGTCGATGCCTCATCGCCATGCGCGAGAACCGGAGCATGTTTCCACTTCAGCCAGCTGCGCCGGATCTCGGGTGATATCGGGGCGCGGGAGAGGTCGTCGGACCAGGGATGGACCACCCATGCCCGCCGCTGGGCGAACGGCGTGTCGAAGAAATAGCCGATGGAGGCGGCGTCCTCGTGCCAATACATCGGGTCGTAATGGTCGCGCGCGAACTTCAGCCCGGCCGCCGCGCCGGTCGGTGCGACGTAGTCGTACGAGCGCGGCAGGCCGATCTCATCCCACAGCCCCACCACGTGCGCATAAGTGTTGTCCGGCCTCGGCACTACGGCGCCGTTCGAGCCTTGGGGCCCGGTCAACATCACGCCATCGACCTTCATTTCATTCTGCTTGGCCTCGCCGCCGAAGATCGGCTGATTGTCGAGCACCAGGCAGCGCCGGTTCGGGCGGGCTTTGTGGAATTCGTACGCCGCGATCAGACCTGCAAAGCCGCCGCCGACGATGATCAGGTCGTACGGCTCGTCGACCGGCGCGGCGGATGCGATCCTCGGCTCGTAGATGCCGTCGCGAACGCCGTGAGCCGCATTGACCACGGAAGCCACATTTCCGTTTGAGCGAGCGTAGTCGCCGATGCCGGCGTAGCCGTTCCACTGCGAGGTGAGCCCCTGGGCTCGCGCAGGCGGCGGTGCGCCCAAAAGCATGGCGCCGGATCCGATGAGCGTCGCCCCCAGGAAATCGCGCCGCGTGATGGGCGCACCGAGTCCGAGCGAACGGTGTCGATTACGCATGAGGGTTCACCTTGGGTGCGTCAATAAGAAAACGTCTTTTACATCAAGTCGCGATCGATGGCCTGCCTGTTCTCGCGTTCGAAGATCACGGTCTCGCCGTCCAAGGCACGGACCGTCTCCTCGATGAAGAAAGCCTGCGCAGTGGAGGTGAGCTTGAAGGAGCTGTACACCGTGCAATCCCAATCGCCGCGCTTGAATCCTCCGGATCGCTCGCCCTGCCAGACGCAGCTGTTGTTGTCCCCCTGCTTGATGCGCAGCAGCTCCTTGATCCCTGCGGCGCCGCTGATCACGGTGCCCGTGTCCGCCACCGGGTACGAATAGGTCTCGGGAGTCTGACGGATTTCGTACCATCCCTCGGGGTTTGGTCCCGCTTCCTGCAGTGGAGTCCGTCCCGGCGGCGGCTTCTTGTCGGCCGCATTCTGCGGGATGGGGAAGGGGGGGTCGTGCACGACCGGCCGAACCGGCAATTCGAGGCTGGATGCGCCCTGCGTGAGAGTCAGCGTCGCCACCCGCGGTGACGGCCATACCAGAGGCCACAAGCTCTCCGATACGGCCAGGCGGATGCGATTGCCGGCCTTGAAGCGATGGGCAATCAGCGACAGCTCGACGCTCACATCGTAGGCCTCGCCCGGATTCAGCGCGACGGGCGTCTGGTCGCCTTGACGATGCGTCAAATTGAGAAGCCCGTAGGTGACCAACCAGGATTTGCCGTCCGGGGTCAGCTCGCACAGGCGCAAGGCCAGCTTGGCCACGCGCTGATCGGCGGCCACGCGAATGCGCGCCACGGGATGGCCGAGAATTTCGATATCGGTGTCCAATGGGTCGGAGTCGAACACCAGCGATTTGCGATCGTCGGGCGTCTGCTCGGCGGGGATGCCTTCGGGCGGGAAGGGCAGCCACTCGGGTTTCTGCAAGCCGACGATCTCGTCGCCGACATAGGTGATCTCGGCGCGCGAGCCGATCGTGGGCGACAAGCGTCCCGTATCGAGATACCAGGTGCGCGCTCCAATTCGGGTTGAAGGCCAGGCCTGCTCCGCGATCCAGCGGCCGGGCGTGTTCGTGGGATAGAGCTCCGAGGCGGTTCGGTACGGCATGTAGGCGCGCAGCATCGGCTCGTCCATGATGCCCGTCCGATCGCCGGCCAGCCAATGTTTCCACCAACGGACCTCTTCGTACGCCCACGCCAGGCTCGGCCCGGGACTCGCCGACTCGGGATAATTGTGGGCCCAGGGCCCGATCAGCGCTTTGCGCGGCGCGCTCACGTGGGCGAGGATGCGCGTCACCGTGTTCACATAGGTGTCGACCCAGCCATCGACGATATATACGGGGCATTTGATGCGGGCGTAGTCGGCCGACACCGAACCGCGGCGCCAGTACGCATCGTCGCGCTGATGCGTCAGCCACCTTGCGAGGATCGGCGGCGAGGCCTCGAGACGCCGCCGCCACTCGTCCCGCCAGCCTTCCCCGACGATGGCGGGGTCCGGTGGCATGGCCATGACCGCCTTGAACTGGACGCCCCATTGCAGATCGGTGAGCCCCAGCGCGCCGCCGATGTAATGAGCGTCGTCGGTATAGCGGGTGTCGGTGCAGCACATCGGCATGATCGCCTTCAGTTCGGGAGGCGCCAATGCGGCGATTTGCAGCGTATTGATGCCGCCCCACGAGATGCCGCGCATGCCGACCGAGCCGTTGCACCAGCTCTGCCGGGCCAGCCACGCGATCACTTCGACGCCGTCGCTGAGCTCCTGATCGAGGTATTCGTCGGCCAGGATGCCCTGTGAATCCCCGGAACCCCGGGCATCCACGCGGACGTACGCGATGCCGTATTGCGCGAGCTCCCGGCCCCAGAGGTCGTCGTGAGACCGATACAGATCGCGTTTGCGGTAAGGGATGTATTCCCAGACGACCGGCGACGCAACGCTCTGCACGTCATCCGGCAACCAGACGCGCGCGCTCAGTCGGATGCCGTCCGAGAGCCCGATCCACTGGTTGTCGATCACACGGATGGCTTTCTTGGGCGGCAGCCGCCAGCTGCCGTGGCCGTTGCCCGCGGCGACCGACTCGCCCCAGATTGTGGTCATCGGAGCTGCCGAGAGAAGGCCGGCCGAGCTCAGCAGCAGGTCGCGGCGAGAGATGCTCATGTCGAAGGGGTCTCCAGATCAGACCAGCATCCGGGGAATGGATTTCTCCCAGGTGCGCGAAAACACGGAGCGGTCGCCTTCCCAGGCCTCGAAGGTCTCCGAGCAGATGAAGTGGGTCGTTGTCGAGCGGCACAGACATCGGGCGCGCAGCTTGATCCGCCATTCGCCGCGCTCGAACAGGTTGAGCGCCTCGGCCTCCATCTCCGCGCTGTTGGGATCGTTCTCGCGGATGGAGCGGCGCAACCAGTAGGCCTCCCTGAACGAGGTGCCGACCCCGGCGATCAGGCGCTGGTCCGTGGGCTCGAGCGAGCCCTCGGTCAGGCTGAAAGTGCGGCTGCCCGGCTCACCCGAAATCTCCACCCCGTCGAGCGCGTGAAGCGGAGGCGCGGATGTCCCCGCCACCGCATAGCGGTCGCGAAACACGTCGAAGGGCGGGGTCTCGGCCGCCTGAGTGGGACGCACCGGCAGCTCGAGCGTCGAGACACCGGTGGTGAGGTGCAACGTGACGGGCTCCGGCGAAGGCCACGCGACGGGCCACCAGGTCTCGCTCAGGGCGACCCGGATGCGGCTGCCGCGTGAGAACCGGTAACACGAAAAATGACCTTTGAGGCGCACGTCATAGTCCTGGCCGGGCACCAGGGCGGCGGGCGTCACGTCGCTGTCGCGATGGGTGAGATTGAGCAACGCATAACTGACGAAGTTGGAGCGCCCGTTCGCCGTAACCTCGGTCAGGCGCGCGCATATCTTGGCGACCGGCTTGTCGGCGCGCAGGCGCAAGGTGAAGACCGGCTCACCCATGATGTCCAGCGTTCGTTCGAGCGGTGAGGAATCGAAATGGAGCGAGCGTGCGTCGTCGGGCGCCTGATCGCGCCACCAGGTCAGTGGGTCGCCCGACGGGCTCGACGTCCGGTTCGCAAACCCGATGGTGAGGTCGGTCGCATGCTCGAGCAGCTGCTGCGGCCCGGTTTGCCTCGCGAGTCCGTCGGCGTTGAGATGCCAGACCTGGGTTTCGATGTCCCGACCCGGCCAAGTCGGCTCGGAGACCCAGCTGCCGATCGTGTCCTTGGGATAACTGACCGAGGCGGGAAGATCCTCGCGAAACGCCCAGAATCGAGGTTCCTCCATGATTCCGTTCGCCTCACCGAGCAACCAGTGACGCCACCAACGCACTTCGACCGGCAGCCAATCCGCGCCCGGCCCGGGCGCACCGTTGGCCACGGGCAACGGCTTGCCGCGATGGCCTGCGGGTTGCGGATAGCCGGGCCATTTATGGGCCCAGGGGCCGACGAGGCCCTTCTGCGGGACATGCGGGGCCCGCTCCATCATCCGCGTGACGGAGGGCAGGTAGCAATCGAGCATGCCGCCGACGTTGTAGATCGCGCAGCGAATCGCCGAGTAATCCTGAATCGATCCGTCCTGCCATTTGGCGTCGAGCGTCTGATGCTCGTTCCAGAGGATCGACAGCGCGACCGCGGCATCGAGCCGCTCCTGCCACATGGCGCGCCAGCGCTCGGCACCGACGATCAGCGGGTCCGGCGGCGCGCGCATGATCACCTGCCACTCCATCCCCCACGTGAATTGCTCGACGATGAGGCAGCCGCCGCGGTAGTGGATGTCGTCCGGATATCGCTGCTCGGTGCCGCAGGTCGACACGATGGCCCTCAGTGCGGCGGGCGCCTTGGCCGCCGCCTGCAGCGCGGTGAACGATCCGTATGAGATGCCGCGCATGCCGACCTGCCCATTGCACCAGGACTGGCGTGCGATCCATTCGAGCACCGCGAGGGCATCGGCCTGCTCGACCGGCGAGTATTCATCCACCATGCTGCCGTCGGAATCTCCGCTGCCGCGAATATCGACCCGAACCAGCGCGATTCCTCCCTTCGCGAGAAACGCGCCGGCGACATCGTCCCGGTAGCGGTAACCGTCGCGCTTGCGATAGGGAAGATATTCGAGCACGGCGCCCGCCGGCCTCGTCTCGGTGGACGCCGGCAGGAACAGCCGGGCGGCGAGGCGCGCGCCATCCGGCAGCGGTATCCAGACGTTCTCGATCACCTTGATGCCGGGGTCGTCGAGCGGGACGCTTGATGAGACGTGCGAGGTCCCGCCGCGCCCCGCGGCCGCCCAGCCGGGAACCGCCCAGCCCATCAGCGCAAGCACGTCGCGCCTTGCGATCATGGCGGCTGGCCCCACGCTGCGTCCGACGAGGCGGTCATGGCATCAGAACGAGTAGCCGATCTTGATCCCAACCTCGCGGGGCAGATTGTAGACATTGTTCTGGATCAGGCCGCCGCCGTTGGTGAACACGTTCGGGACGAACGGCGACAAATCGGCGCGCTTGTCGAACAGGTTGGTCACATAGAGACCCGCGTGCCACGGCTTGTGCAGGACGGTCGCGCTGAGATTCGCGAGCCCGTAGGCCTGCGAATGGTATTGAGAGTTGGGCGGTGTCAGGAACAGCGGCACGGTGCTGCGATACGTGCCGTTCAATGACGTATTCAGGTCGTAACCCGGGACCAGGGTGCGCGCGTAGCTGAAGGTCAGGGATCCGCTGACTTTGGGACTGCCGGGCAACGCATCGCCGGCCGATCCGCTGATGAGTCCCGGCTGGATCACACCGGTGCCATTGTTCGCCGGCAGCGAAAAATCGCTGGTGAGCTTCGCATCGGCGTAAGCCCCGCCGATGCTGTAGGTCAGCCCCGGAAGGAACAGCGGGCCCTTGGCCTCGAATTCGATGCCCTTCGACAACGCGGTGTTGGCGTTGTAGACGGCGAGGTTGCCGTCGGGCAGGGTCGAGGAGATCTGCGGCTTGTCCCAATGGATGTCGAATATCGAGAATGTGTAGCTGAAGCCATTGTCGAAACGGCCCTTGAGGCCTGCCTCGTAGTTGTTGACCGAGTCGGGCGCGTAGCTCGCGAGCAGCGGGCTCTCCTTGTACAGACCCACCGGCGGCACCGAATTCGCACCGCCGCGCCGAAATCCCTGCGACCAGATCGCGTACACGTACTGGTCCGGCGCGTATTCGTAGGATGGATTGACTTTCCAGGTATTTTTCGACGCGGGAGCGCTGTGCGGCGTGGCCGGGATCAAGATGCCGTAGGTGTAGACCAGGTAGGACTGCGCATCGGTGAACTGTTGCTCGAAATGCCGAAAGCCGGCGGTGATCTGTCCCTGGCTCGTGAAGTGGTACGTGATCTCCCCGAACTCGGACTTGTCGGTGAAGTTCTGGGTGTCGACCTGCACGAAGTTCTCATCGCCGGGACCCGTGCTGAGCAGGCAGTTCGGAAAGCTCGCCCCATAGTAGTAAGGCGCGGTGCAGCCCTCGGCGACGGCTCGCTCGGGCGAGCCGGGGTTCGGGTTGAACCAGCCGCCGACGCGGGTCTGATCCTCATAGAACAGCCCGAGGACGTAATCGACCGGCGTATCCGGCCCGGTTTTCGACACCAGCCGGATCTCCTGATCGAAGGTGTGCGCGTTGTCGTTGAACACGCCGGGCTGTATGAAGCGTGGATTGAGCGGCACCCCGCCGTAATAGTTCTGCGTGTCACCCAGGGCGATGTTGCCGATGATGTAGGTCCCATCCGATATGGTGCTGCCGCTCGTGGTCGAGTAGGTGCTCGTCGAGGACAGTGTCGCGAAGCCCGCGTCATAGCTCAAATCGATGCTCGAGAGCGTGGTTCTGCGCCAAAACTGCTGGTCGACCGCGCTGTACGTCTGGTGATCGTTTCCGGCCGGGAAGCCGATGCGCGGATCGATCGGATAGGCACCCCCCGCATAGCTGGGATTCGCCCATGGGCCGCCGTCACCGTTGGTGTTGGCGTAGATGAACGCCAGGTTCGCATTGAAGTTGTCGGTCGGTTTCCAAAGCAGGCTCACCCGGCCGGTGAACGAGTTCTGATCGTTCCAATCGTGTTTGCCGTAGAAGATGCCGGGGCTGTTTACCGGATCGGCCGGATCGGCGAGGACCGGTATGCCGGTCAGCGGCGACCCCGTGCGCTTCAAGAGCCCGTACACATCGTCGTATCCCGGCTGATAGCCGAACTTGGCGGCCGCCCTAAACGCCAAGGTGTCCCCCATCGGCACGTTCAGAACGGCGCTGGTGGTATAGGCCGCTTTGCCGGCCCCCTGCAGATAGCCGCTGCTCGCCTCGATGCCACCTGAGAATGCACCGAGCTGCGGTGCATTCGGAATGATCCTGAGCGCCCCACCCAAAGAGCCTGCCCCGTACAGGGTTCCCTGAGGACCGCGCAACACCTCGACGCGCTGGATGTCGTCGAGCTGCAGGTAGCCGTCGAAGGGCGAGTTGCCGATGTAGGTGCCGACCGGGCTCTGCTCGAAGGTGCGAAAGCTTCTGCCCTGGACCGAGTTATCGCTCGCATTGAGGCCCCGGATGATCGGCACCTCCGCGCCGCTCTGGCGCGCGCCGAAGTCGTAGTAGGCAAGTCCGGGAACTTCGTTCGCGAGCGAGGCGATATCGGTGACGCCGTTGCGGGCGAGATCCTCGCCGCTGACGACCGACAAGCTGTAAGGCACCGACTCGAGCGTCATCTCGTGGCGGGTCGCGGTGACGGTGATCTCTCCAAGCTCCGCGGAGGAGGAGGAGGGCGGCTGAGGTGGCGCGGATTGCTGCTGCGACAGGGCTGGATGAGGCATCCCATAGAGCGCAAACAAGACCGCCGCGCTCACGGAGGTCCTCGCCGGCAGTCTAACTCGAGCCGAGCGCCGCCGTGTCGAGCCCTTCATATTGTTGATCCCCATCATTCGATCTCCCTAGCTATAGTACCTTGCCGCTGAACGCCGATCTGCCGCGGCCTACCCCCGTAAGTCGTTCCTTGATACACGAATACTCCCAGCTCGGACGCGGGGCCGCCGTTAGAATTTCGACATTTTTTATAGGAATTGCGACACATGCGAGCGCGCTGCGGCGCGCGGTTTCGGTGCGAGACGACGATTCGCCGCCCAATCCTGGGGCGCGCGGCGGGGTCGGCGAATCGTGCGCGCGGGAGCAGGCGTGGAGCAAAGGCCCTCGGAAGCGGGCGGGGCGCATCGAACCTCGCGGGGGCATACGCCGCTGCATCGTTCCCGCATCCCTGGTACGTTCCTTGCTAGGTCCACTCAACAATTTCAACAAGGGGATGGATTATGGGATCACTGAAGTGGTGCGGCGGCCTCATGGGCAGCGCATGCCTCGCCGGGATCGCCTGGGCCTCACCGGCCGCCACCGATGCGGCGGCAACTCCCACGGCCAACGACGAATCGGGCCTCGAGGAGATCACCGTCACCGCCGAGCGATACGTCTCCACCATTCAGAACACGCCCATCAGCATCTCGGCATTGAGCGGGGACCAGCTGAAGGCGCAGGGCATCACCACCGTCCAGGAGATCGCCCGGGACGTACCGGGGCTGTCCATGCGCTACGCCAGTCCGGGGCTCACCGAGTACGAGGCGCGCGGGCTGGCCTCCAACGGCGGAGCCGCCCCCACGGTGGGCTTCTATCTCGATGAGATCCCGTTATCGCCCCCGGCCGTGTCGCAGTCCGGAAAGGTGGTGATCGATCCGGACCTGTACGACGTTCAGCGGGTGGAAGTGCTGCGCGGCCCGCAGGGCACCCTCTATGGCTCCGGATCCATGGGCGGCACGGTCCGGGTGCTCACCAATCAGCCGAAGCTCGGCACTTTCGAGGGGTCGGTCCAGGCCACCGGCTCGGATACCGACGGCGGCGGCGGCAACGGCTCGGCCAACCTCATGATGAATTTTCCCATCGGCGACACGCTCGCCGCGCGCATCGTGCTGAGCTATCTGTATCGGAGCGGCTGGATCGACAACATCACCGTTCATCCTTTTCCGGTGACCCTGGGCGTGCCCACCTTCGGCAACCTCGCTGCGGCGCCGGTGACCAACGTCTACCACAACGCCAATGACGAGACCCTGTCTGGGGGGCGCTTGAGCCTGCTCTACAAGCCGAGCGAGGATCTTTCCATCCTCACCGAGGCGTTCACCCAGAGCCTGCACACGGGCGGGTACGACCTGCTCGACGGCATTGCGAACAGTGCGGGGCAGACGCCCGTCTACGACGCGCACTACGAGCCGTTTCCCGTTAGGGAAGGGATCCGTGACGACATCTCGATCTTCGGCGTGACCGTGAACGCCAACGTGGGCATCGCGGACTTGACCAGCGCCACGTCTTATTTCGGCCGCACGGGCGAGCAGGTCCAGGATGCCTCGACATCCATTTACTATACGAACGGGGGCGGCACGCCGTTCGTGCCGATTCCCTACGCGGAGCGCGATCCGTC
>Ga0181519_10003011_pt1 | contig 14000 bp, 10 predicted proteins | sample PEATcosm2014_Bin_26_FD_121102 | JGI IMG/M metagenome (GOLD analysis project Ga0181519, IMG submission 121102) | Peatland microbial communities from MTU Mesocosm Facility, Houghton, MI, USA - PEATcosm2014_Bin02_10_metaG | ecosystem: Environmental > Terrestrial > Soil > Wetlands > Peat | place...
CGGCGACTTCCACCAGCCTTGCGGTACCAGGATGTCGTTATGGCCATCTTTATCGATGTCGCCCACGCCCAAACCGTGCGAATACTTGTCGGTATTGGGGGCGTTCTCGGTCGAGACCGCGAAGATGTTCCAGGGAGCGCTAGGGTCGACAGCCGGCTTGGCGAAGCCGATCTTGCGGCCCGGCTCGAAAGCGAAGATCAGCTCCCGCTTGCCGTCGCCATCGACATCGAGATAGTTCGGGCTTTCGTTGTTCGTCACCGGCACGCAGACATGCCGCTTCCAAGGGCCGGCCGCCGTCTGCGGATTCTCGTACCAGAACGTCTCCTTGAACGGATACGAGACCTCGATCACGTCGGCCCAGCCGTCGTGGTTCAGATCGTCGGAAAAGGCATTGAAGCAGTTGCTGTACTTGAGCGGGTCGTATTCCTTGGCCTCGGCCTCGATCAGATGCATCTGCCAATCGGGCGCCGAGTACCAAACGCTGCCGGAGGCGATGTCGGGCTTGCCATCGTGGTTGTAATCGCCGATGGCCACTCCCTCGCCGCGGAACTTCGTGTCGAGCTGCGTCTTCTTGAACGAGATGCTCGCACCAGGAGCGGGCGGCGCGGCGACTGCCGAGCGAAGGCCGGTCGAAACACTGAGGGCGATGGCGATCGCAACTGGCAAGATCTTCATGGGCAAGCTCGGCAAGCGCAAAGGTGTGGATTGGCTGGACGGTACGATACGGGCAGAGCTTCAGGGTAACCCACGCGAAAGCGGTCCGCCAGAGACGAGCCGAAGCGGTTCGCCGGCCGCCGGAGCGCTGTGCGCGGCCCCTGCTCGATCACTCTGATCCGCTTTCCTGCGCGCCTCGCGGGGATTTTCGGCCCTGCGAGCCTCTTCGGTTCAGAGCAGGCTTTCGAGCAGCAGCCGCATCTTGCGCATTTCGGCCATGTGATCGATTCCGTCCTGCTCGTTCTCGGTGTCCGAGATTGCCACACACAGGGCTCGCGAGTACTTGAAGCGGGCCAGTTGGGTCGCCAGCCGGCCATATTCGACGGCCCCCTGCCCGACGCGCACCTGGAGCTTGTCCTTGGACGTGTCGCGGAGGCGCGTATGGCAGACGTATCGCATCAGGTTGTCGTAATCGACCCCGGCCAGTGGCCCGAACGCATAGTGGCTCGGGTCGAGCGTGATACAAAGTCCTTTGACGTTGTCGCACAGCACAGCGGCTGTAGCCGGATCCTGGGTCATGCAACCGACCTTGGTCTCCAGGCCGACAACCACACTTTCGAGCGTGGCGATCCGCACCAACTCGCGCAGCCGCTCGACTTCGGCGTTGAACGGGGTTCCCAATTCGGCGGCCGGAACGGTGACCGCGACCACCTTCGTGGCCTTGGCCAACTTGCAGCAACTGGCGAACTGCTTGTAGTAGTCGGGCTCAGGCGAGTCGATATCGACGTAGTACGAGACGGGCGTCAGCCGGTGCGTGTCACGGCACGTCGCCACAGCCTCCTCCACGTTGGCATGGACCTCCGAAGGCTTGAGCTGAGTGCTGCGTTCGCGCAGCGTGATTTCGACCCGGCTGTATTCCAGGTCGACCAGCCGTTGTAAGGCTGCTTTAAGAGGCAGCGTCGAAAAACAATCCGTTGAAGCCGCTACGAACACTCGAATCCTCCCTGTACCGACCGGTCACCCGAAATGGCTGCAATGCAGCTCTAGAGCGGATCGTAAGCTTAACGCCGAGCGGCGGTGCCTGGCAACAGCGGGACGCCTGGCGAGTGCGAAACAACCACGAAGGAGTGCTAGCAAGCCCCGCCCAGATTGCTGAGTTTCGGCATTTCGAGCCCGGGAATGAGCCTTTGTAATGGGCGAATAGCCTTAGGACGCGGCACGAGCCTTGAGTTTCACGCTGCGAGTGTAGGACTCGACGACGTCACGATTGATGGCGATTGCGGACGGCGGGTTCAATTGCGGGGCCAGGGGCCCTAGAATGACGGACCTCAGCCCTGCACCGTTGCGATGCCCTGTTCCGACGAGCGTGGCCGCCCTACCTGTTTTTCCGGAGAAGATGACGCATGAGCCTTCCGACCTCTGACGCTGCCGCTTCGCATCCCACTCCGAATTCCGGCATCGGGTCCGCCATTCGCCGGGCGCTCGTCGGCCTGCTGGTCATGATCTGCGTCCTGGTGGCGGTGGTTGGGACCATGATGGTCGCGATGGCGGCGGTCGTGGCGATGGTCGGTTCTTCCGACAGCCTGATCGAAGAGCGCTATCACTCGCTGGCCAAACATGCCGAAGACAAGATCGCGATCATCACCATCGATGGCGTGATCCTTGAAAGCGACGGCTACATCAAAAAGCAGATCGACCACGTCCGCGATGACGCGTACGTCAAAGCGGTCGTGCTGCGCGTCGATTCGCCCGGCGGAAGCGTCACCGGCAGCGATCTCATCTTGCACCACTTGTCGCAATTGAGGAAGCAACGCAAGCTGCCCCTGGTCGTGAGCATGGGCGGGCTGGCGGCCAGCGGCGGGTATTACGTCTCGATGGCCGTCGGCGACCAGAAAGATTCGATCTTCGCCGAGCCCACGACCTGGACCGGCTCGATCGGCGTCATCATCCCGCACTACGACCTGTCGGGCCTGATGGGCCAGTTGAAAGTGCAGGAAGATTCGATCAAGAGCCACCGACTGAAGGCGATGGGCTCATTCGCCAAGCCGATGACCGAGGAAGAGCGAACGATCTTCCAAGGGCTCGTCGACGACGCCTTCACTCGGTTCAAGGACATCATCAAGGCGGGCCGCCCTAAGTTCCGTGAAAACGACGAAGCCCTGACGAAGCTGGCCACCGGGCAGGTCTATACCACGCGCCAGGCCTTGGCCGACGGGCTCGTCGACAAGGAAGGTTTCATCGAAGACGCGATCGCGCGCGCGATCGAATTGGCCGGCCTCGACGAATCGAAGGTCAAGGCCGTCGAATACAAGCGACCGTTCAGCTTCATGGACGGCTTGCTCGCCTCGCGCGCAAGCGCCGCCGGACTCGACGTATCGGCCCTGTTGGAGCTGGCGTCGCCTCGTGCGTTTTATTTGTGCACCTGGTTACCGACGCTGATGCGCGCGCGTTGATCTCGATTCAGCCTTTTTCCACGTACAAGAACAGATCGACGCCCATCCGTTCGGCTCCCAGCCGTGTGGCATCGGGCGGAAATCCGCTTCGCAGCGCCAGTTGGCGCATCGCGGCTGGGTCGCGATAGATCAGGTACCAGTTGCCGAACCATTCCATGTAGGCTCGCGTGGCGTGGTGCGGCGCGAAGTTGCCCACCAGCAGCGCCCCTCCCGGCCGCAGCGAGCTCCAGCTAAGACGCAGCAGGTCTTCGGCCGGTTCGTCGGCCAGGTAGTCGAACAGCCCCAGGCAAAGCACGAAGTCCAGGCCCCGGAACAACTCCTCGCTCCCCGCCAGGCGACATAGCCGGAACAGGTTCTCGCGACGCACGACGACTTGTTCCGGCGGCAGCAGGCCGAGCAGCTTGGCACGCGCATAGTCGAGCGCTTCGCCGTCGAGATCCAAGAGGGTCAGTCGCAACGCTGAACGTAAAGAAGCAGGTAGCAACTCGACGACGCGGGCCAATTCACTGGCCGGGCCCGAACCGATGCTCATCAGGCAATATTCGCGCCGGGGCCGGGACAGCAAATGGCTCACAATCGTATTGGCCGCCTGTTCCATCCGAGCGCGCACGGCATGGACCGCTACCTGAGCCTGGAAGTAGCGATCGAACAGCCGCCCAAGCGGATCGTCACAGCACCGATTCTGCCAGAGCTGTTCGAGCAGCAAGTAATCGCCGGCATAGCCCCGCGGTTTGAAGCGCGCCCGAGCTTGGAGCGAGCCGCGTTTCAGCCAGGTGCTGACCGCGTGCCACAACTCTACGGACGGGAGTTGGTTGTCCTTGCCCCACAGCCCGGTCGTGACAAGCGATTCGAGGCAGCGGGCGAGGGCCGTATCGAGCAGCGCGAAGCCGAGATCTTGGTTCGCCCAACCGTCGGTAAGCGTCTCGGCCGCGCGCACCTCGCCGGCCAGGCGTTCGCCCACCTCGCGAACGCGCTCGATTACATCGCCTCCGACGCGGATCGGCCGGACGGATTGGTCACCGTCCGACCAGGCAGGCCCCAGAACCATCGTATCCCTCTCACGATGCATCGCGGTCGGCGGAAGCGAACCGTTTTCGCTCCTACCGCCCGATAAGCGGTCATTCTAACGTCTACCGGTCGCCTGAGGGAGGCGACGCCCCCGGGGCCGGAAATCCTTTGCGGGACGGGGCGATACCTGCCTAGAATCGACGCGCCGGAATCTGGTCGGACATGGATGGCACATCGGTTGCACAGCGCTGGATGGTTGGCGCGGCCGGCACTCGACGTTCCTCGAATGAAGGGATTTTCAGCCATGAACCTCAAACCACGACTCGCTTCTCTGACGGCTTGCTGTTGCGCCCTGGGGGGTCTTGCCGGCGCCTCCAGCGCAAATGCGCAGACGATTTTGGAACAGCGCTACCTCGTTGCCCGCCCGGTCGAGCAAGTCATCCAGCGCGATCGGCTGCTCGAACGTGATCGGTTAGTCGAACGCGAGGAGCGGGTGGTCGTGCAGCGACCGGTCTACGAAACGGTCGAACGCGACGAGCAAATCGTCGTCCGTCGGCCGATCGTCGAGACCGTCGAGCGCGAGCAACGCATCGTTGTCCGCCGCCCGGTCGTCGAAACGGCCGAGCGCGAGGAGCGCGTCACCGTCTTACGACCGGTCCGCGAAATGACCGAACGCGAAGAGCGAGTCGTGGTTTTGCGGCCCGTCGTCGAAAGGGTCGAACGCGACGAGCAAACCGTGTCGCGCCAGGCGGTCACGGCCTACCGGCTCGTCGATCTGGGGAATGGCCTGCTGGCCGAGACGCCGACGACCGAGTACGTCGATCGGATCGTCACGCGAAGCACACCGGTCGATGTGGTCCGCTACCGGGAAGCCGAAGAAGTGCGGCGCGTGCCGGTCGAGCGCGTGCGTTACGTCGAAGAACAGCAAGTCCGCCGCGTGCCCGTCGAAACCGTCCGCTACGTTGACGAAGAGCAAGTCCGCCGCGTGCCGGTCGAGACGGTTCGCTATGTCGAAGAGCAGCAGGTCCGCAAAGTGCCGACCACGGTTTGCCGGATGGTCGAAGAGGAGATCGTCCGCAAAGTGCCGGTCGCGGTCGTCGAAGAGCGAACCGACGCACGCCTGGGCGCGGCTGCCGACGCCTGCCGCGAGGAGCGTTCGCCGTCGGACCGCCCGGCGACGGACTTCGTGCCGCGCGACCAGCGGAAGTACGGCGAGCCGACCCCTGCTCCTGCCTTGCGGCCGGAGGACAAAGTGCCCGAGCCGCAAAAGACTTTCAAGCCGACCTCGTCGATCACGCGGTCGTACGAAAGCGAGTACTTGGCGCCGCTGGCGACCGTTCGACGCCCGGTCGGCCGCTAGTTCGCCGCCGGGGCCTGGCTAGTGCCAGCCGACGTCGAGGGGATCGTGCTCGAAGGAGTGGCCGGTGCTTTGACCGGAACCTGCTCGGCAGCGGTCAGCGCGGTCTGGGCCACGGTCATCGCCACTTGCAGCTCTTGCGGGCTGAAGTAGGGATACGAATCGCCGTCGGCTCGCTCGATTCGCTTGGCCATGAGTTGCTGCCAGGTTTGACCTCCGGTCAGCACCCAGGCCGCGGCCTGCGCTGCGCGCTGGTCGATCTGCCTGGTACCCAGCAGCGTGCAAAGCTCGCGGACGCCTGGCTTGTCGGTGAAGCCTTCGATCGGTTTGAGCTCATAGGTGGTGTTGGAGCGGGGCTCGGCTTTGCCGTGTTCAAGGCACACGGTCGTGACCTTGATTTCGCCGACGCGACTGGCCGGCACGTTCAAGATGTTGCCGCCGCCTGCGGGGACGTTGAACATGCCACCACCTCCGCCCATGCCACCACCGCCCATGCCACCGCCCATGCCCATGCCGCCCATGCCGCCACCCATCGCCTGCTGACCGGTCGAGTTGATGCCGCCTGTGGTACGTCCGCCGCCTCCGACTTGGGCCAGGATCGGCAGTGCGGCAAAGGCGTCGGGGAGTTTGACGTTGAGAGGCTGAGGCGTCTTGTTCGCGATGAACACGCGACCGCCGGCCGAGTCCTTGGGAATGAGCTTCACTTCGAGCTGGCCGCTTTTCATGGCGTCGAACATGTCGACGGTTTCGTCGTCGGGATTGTACTGGCCGTACTTCGTCGGCTTGCTGCGTTCGGCAGCCTGAGCCGGAGCCAGCGACAAGGCCAAGACCGCAAAGGCGCAAACGAATGACGAACAGCGAACGAACGAGGGCATGACTGGTTCTCCAGGAACGAACCGCGGGGCGGCAGATCGCCGCCAGCGCCGCAAACCCGGCGCGCCGATTCCCTTTCAGCCTAATTGCCCCCCCAGATAAATCCAAGAGAAAACAGCCGCAGCTCTGCCAGCGGACGCAACGGCGCAGCCCCGACTGGGGGGCCGTCAGACTTCGAATCGAGGGTCGAACTCCAGGCCGAACGTCTCGGCCACGGCCCGGTTGGTCACATGGCCATCGCAGGTGTTGATCGCCCGGGCAATCGGCTTCAGGCTCGCGGCGGCTGGCAACAGCCCCCGCTTGGCGATCTGCAAAACCCAAGGGAGCGTCACGTTGCACAGGGCGTAGGTGCTGGTGCGGCCGACGGCCCCCGGCATGTTCGTCACGCAGTAGTGCAGCACGTGATCGACAATGAATGTCGGTTCACTATGGGTCGTGGGCCGGCTGGTTGCCACGCAGCCCCCCTGGTCGATCGCCACGTCGATGATCACGCTTCCCGGTTGCATCAGCTTCAGGTCGTCGCGCTCGAGGAGCCGGGGAGCCTTGGCCCCGGGAATGAGCACCGATCCGATCACCAAATCGGCCCGCCGGAGCTGTTCGCGGATCGTGTGGCGATCGCTGAACAAGCAATCGACATTCGGTGGCATGACGTCGTCGAGATAGCGGAGCCGGTCCATGTTGACGTCGAGCAGGGCAATGCTCGCCCCGAAGCCGGCGGCAACCTTGGCCGCATTGGCTCCGACCACGCCGCCGCCGAGGATGACGATATGCGCCGGGGCGACGCCGGGCACTCCGCCCAGCAGGATGCCGCGCCCCATCTGCGGGCGTTCGAGATACTTGGCTCCCTCCTGGATGCTCATCCGCCCAGCCACTTCACTCATCGGTGTGAGCAGCGGCAAGCGCCCCTGATCGTCGCGGAGCGTTTCGTAGGCCACGGCGGTCGAGCGGCTGGCGAGGATCGCTTCGGTCAGCCGGCGGTCGGCCGCGAAGTGAAAGTACGTGAACACGATCTGGCCGGGCCGCAAGCGAGGCCATTCGGCTTCAAGCGGCTCCTTGACTTTGACGATCATGTCGGCCCGGGCGAACAACTCGCCCACATCGGTCACGAGCGTGGCGCCGTGCGCCTCGTACAGTTCGTCGGCCAGTCCAGAACCGATGCCGGCCCCGGGCTCGACCAGCACCTGGTGACCAGCCCGAGTCAACTCCTCGACACCGACGGGCAACAAGGCCACGCGGTACTCGTCGCGTTTGATTTCCTTAGGCACACCGACGATCACATGGCACCTCGCGATCCGTGCTAAGTTCGTTGCGAAATCACGTTCCGTCTGCGACACATCGATAGATGACGCACGAGTCCGAAGAGAACGTATCGGTCATTTCGTGCGTGGCGGCCGTCGCGGTAAATTGAAGATCGGAGCGAAAACCCCCTTTGCTTGCGAAACGCGTCAGGGGCACTTCGTGGTAGTCATCGTACCGTAATAGCCGATATCGCCGGCCCGGAAACAGCGACTTGCACACGAGCCTGGCCTGGAGCGTCGTTGGCTTCTGGCCGGCGATCAGGTTCGGTTCGCTGTCCCCGGTGATCGCCAGCTCGACCGGAAGCGTTTCGTGCTCCGGATCGACGACCCCGGTCAGCGCACAGCCGTAATCGATGCGAACCGGCACGTGATAAGACTTCCGGGAGACGTGGGCTTCTTCGCGAGTCGCGCATAAGGTGCGAAACGACCGGGTGAATGGAGTTAGATCGAATAGGTCGTATAAGGTCAATTCGTCGTCACCGTGGAACGTCGTCGCATCCTGCGCGCTGCGGAACCCGACGATCGGCACGATGTGATCGTAGTCGTGCGACGTTTCCTTCGGCATGTAGACGCCACCGATGACCGGATAGCCAGCGGCGAGTTGCCGCTTCGTCCACCCGAGATAGTCGCGATACTGCGGGAGCGGGGCGTGGGCGAAGTCCCACATAAGATAGGTCAGCCGCAACCGGTCGAGCACTTTGGTCTCGTTGATTCCCAGCAGTACCTCGAACTTCTGGCTCGGGTCGATCATGGCGCGAGCCTGGTACTGCGAGACATAGACGCCGTAGCGCAGCGCGCACGACTGGATGCTCATCTCGCCGCAATAGCCGTTGTGCTCGTGCCATTGGAGCCGGGGCGGAATATCGAGCCGGCAAACGAACGCCGGGGCCGCTTTGTCGGGCTCCTCGGCGAGGGCCACAGGCGTCGCCAGCGCTACCCAACTCCAAAACAACACGACGATTCGAGCTGGCCGCATGGCGCACCGGCAAGGGGTTCGAGCGGATCATGGGCGGCTGCGCCAGCCCGACCGCCCCCTCATAACACACCACTCGCCGGCGTGCAACCGCCCAGGCTCGCGGCGCACGGTAACACCGCCCTTGGGGAGCCTAAAGCACCGAGTCGCTGCCGTCGACCCCGGCATCGTCGTGCAAGTCGCTGCCATCCTGCAAATCGTCTCCCTCTTGCAGGTCGCCCGCATCGTGCAGCTCTTCGCCTTGGTGCAGATGAGCCTGCTCTTGCATCACTGCGGCGTCGGCTGTGCCGCCTTGGATACTCTTGCGCGTCCGCAGGTAGAGTTTGATCGGCACTTCGCCATACGGGAGGCGATCACGGAAGACGCCCAGCAGGTAGCGCTGGTAATCATGCGACAGGGCGTGGGGATCGTTGCAAAACAGCACGATCGTCGGCGGTTCGGTACCGACCTGGGTAGCGAAGTAGATCTTCGGCCGGCGATTGCGATGCAGCGGCGGCGGGTTCTTGGCCAGCGCGGCGCGCAACAGCCGGTTCAGATCGCCGGTGCCGACGCGCTGACGCGCTTGCTTGAAGAGCATCATGGCATGGTTGAGCAGGGCTTTGACGTTCTTGCCGGTCTGGCCGGTGATGAAGGCGATCGGCACGTGCCACTGCGAGCGAAACGTCTCGTGCAGGTAGGTCACCCAGCGCTCGGTGAACATGCTGCCGGCGTTGAGATCCCACTTGTTGACGACGAAGAAGCAGGGCTTGTACTGCTGGGCGATGTAGTCACACAACTGCTTGTCGACGTTGCTGATCGGCTGGCTGGCATCGAAGAACAGCAGCACGACGTCGGCCCGGCGAATGCTCCGCTGGGCGCGGTGGGTGCTGTAGAAGTCGATGTCGGTGGTGATGCTCTTGGTCCGCCGCAAGCCCGGCGTATCGATGGCAATGAACGACTTGCCGTCGAGTTCGAAGTGGACATCGACGCTATCGCGGGTGGTGCCGGGCACCTCGCTGACGATCATCCGCTCGGCGTGGGCCAGGGTGTTGACGAACGTGCTCTTGCCGACGTTGCGCCGGCCGACGATCGCCACTTTCATCTGCGGCTCGGTGGGCTGCTCTTCTTCGCCCTCGGGCAGCCGCTCCATGATCATTTCGAGCAACTCGTCGCGTCCGCGGTTGCTCTTAGTGCTGACCTTCACGAGCTTGCCGCGGCCCAGCCGATAGAACTCGTCGGCCTGCGAGTCGAGTTGCGGGCTGTCGGTCTTGTTGGCCACGCAAATGATCGGCGCCGAAACGTAGCGCAACCGCTTCGACACTTCCTGGTCGAGCGGCACGACGCCGGTCCTCGAATCGACCACGAACAGCAGAACCGAGGCGCTGTCGATGGCCGTTTCGATCTGCTCTTCGATGTGCTCAGTGAGGTTGTCGCAGTCGTCGACGCCGATCCCGCCGGTATCGACCAGTTCGAAGTAGCGACTGCCGGCGCCGATCAGGTAGCTGAGCCGGTCGCGCGTGACGCCCGCCTTGTCGTCGACGATGGCCAGGCGCTTGCCGACCAACCAATTGAAAACGCTCGACTTACCGACATTGGGCCGGCCGACGATCACGACCTGAGGGATGCCCATAGATTCGTCTCATGGCGAAAAAGACTGGCAGCTCGCGACAGGTCGTCCGCCCGACCCTTAGAAGGAGCCGACTCCATCATAGTCGTAGCGACCCTCGTCGACCATGCGATTCCCTGGAACGGCTGCCGTTGGGGCGAGCACTTCGCGACGACGACCCGCAGGTCTATACTGATCGGCCACAGACGGCTGATCGAACCCGAAGTAAGGATGCTCCCATGCCCACCCGCCCCGCGGGCGATCGTGCCCGGCGCGTTGCCGCTCAACGTTTGAAGTCGCTCAAGGAGGCCGGAGTGACGCACCTTGGCAAATCACGGCGAGGTTCATCGAAAGTCGCCCCGGAACCATTGCCGGCGACGGAATCGGCGCCGCGGACGCCGACAAAGGCCGCTCCGTCGCGAGCGGTTGCGTCGAAAACCGAACCGGCTGCTGCCGCCGCTCCCCGCTCTCCTGCCGAGCGCGAGCGGGCTCTGGCCGTGATCGCCCGCGAGGTGGCCGGTTGTACGAAATGCGACGAATTGGCGGCCCGGCGGACGCAAACGGTGTTCGGCGTCGGCAACCCGGCGCCACGACTCTGCTTTTTGGGCGAGGCTCCCGGCGCCGACGAAGACCGGCAAGGCGAGCCGTTCGTCGGCCGGGCCGGTCAGTTGCTGACGCGGATCATCGAAGCTTGTGGGATGCGCCGCGAGGACGTCTATATTCTGAACGTGCTCAAGTGCCGCCCGCCGGACAATCGCACTCCCCTGCCCCACGAAGTGCACAACTGCCGGCCGTATCTCGACCGGCAGTTGGCCATTCTAGAGCCAGAGTACATCTGTTGTGTCGGTTCGGTGGCCGCCCAAACGCTGCTCGAGACCGACGTAACGATCGGCAAATTGCGCGGTAAGCTGCACGAGTACCGGGGGATTCCCGTCGTCTGCACCTATCACCCGGCTTACTTGCTGCGTAACCCCGCCGCCAAGAAAGACACCTGGGAAGACATGAAGATGCTGCTACGGCACATGGGGCTCGAGCCGCCGCGGCCGGCAACAGCCTGACGACCGATCACTCGGTTCCTTCGGCCTGGCGACGGTAATCATCGCGTTCGCGTCGGGTGGCTTCCAGGTCGAACATCAGATACTTCATGTCGAGCCGCAACTGGGCCAGCGCTTCCTGGACCAGGTTCATGATCCGACGGCGGCGCTTCGTGCTATCGACGACGCGTGTCAGCATTGGCAGCACTTTTGCCCGTTGCTCGACCGGCAAGGCGAGGATCGCGTTCTGAAGATCGAGCAGATCAAGAGGAAGCGCTTCGGCTGTTTGGGCAGCTTGTGATGTCGGATTCATGCGATGCAGTCTCCAAGATGAGGGGCGGCGAGGTGCTTGCTGCTAAAGAGCAGGCCATGTGCCGAAGCTACCGGGCAAGCCCATCGGCAACTCGCATCTGCTTATTCGAAAGGAGGTTGCAGCGAAACGTCATGTCAACTGGCCAAATCGGTCGATGTTGTTTTTCGGCAACCAAGTCGCTCTGGAACCGATCCACAAATCCTGTTAGAAGTGCATGTTACGTCGAATTCTTTTCCGGTCGCCATCACGTGGCCTTTTTGCCACGAGGGACCACTACGGTTCGACGCTCGGCGCAAGGGCCAGCGATTTGCATCCATCACCGGCAAGGAAGCTGGTACGGCTCATCGTCTGGGGCTGCCTGGTCAGTCTCGGCTTGGAGCGCTGCGCCCCGGCCGGACTGCGCGAGGGCTTCGAAACGCCCGAGGTCTCTTGGCGCGAAGCGGGGGGCGATGCCCGCTCGCAGCGGCTCGCCCAACAGCGGGTATCGCAAGGTGCGCATAGCGGGCAGGCGTGCGAGTTCTACGCCTACGATGCCCAGCCGGGGGCCAATACGCTGTATCTGATGCACCCGATCGGCCGGGCACCGCTCATTCCTGAGCTGCGCGCGAGCGTGTGGGTCCTGTCGGACCGGCCCGAGACACAATTGCTGCTGCACGTGGTCTTCCCGCGTTCGATCGATCCGGCGACGCGGGCCCCGGTCTCGACCCTGATCGCCGGCCCACGTTACGAGCAGGTCGGCGCTTGGCAGGAGCTGGCGATGACGGATATGCCGACGCTCGTGGCCCGCCAGGCGCGAGTGTTGCGATCCGAACGCCATAGCGAAGTCGACACGCGCGAAGCCTATATCGACCAGGTGGTGTTGAATGTCTATTCGGGTGGCGGTCGGGGCCGCGTGTGGATCGACGACCTGTCGGTCGACGGGTTCGTCGAATCGCAACCGCCCGGCGTGATCGCCACGTCGGCCAGTCACAGTCAAGCGCCGGCGGTCGAGCGTCGCACGAAGGCCGAACTGGCCGGTACGGTGCTGATGCTCGAAGGGCGGCCGTTCTTCCCACGCTCGATCGACTACCAGGGCGAGCCGCTTACGTTCCTGCGCGACTTGGGCTTCAACACGATTCGCTTCCGCGATCCGCCGACAGTCGAGCTGCTGGCCGAGGCCGGTCAGTTAGGCCTGGCCGTGATCTGCCCGCCCCCAAGCTTCGAACATCCCGAGACCGCAGGAAGCCAGTTGCCCGCGGACCTGACCGCGGTCACGAGTAGCGTGGTCGCCTGGCACGTCGGCAACCAATTGACCAGCCGACAGCTCGACGTTACCCGTCGCTGGGCCGAACGACTGCGGCGCGCCGACGGTGCGAGCCCGCGACCGATCCTGTGCGAACCCGAAGCCGACCTGCGGGCCTACAGCCGGGCGGTCGACGTGTTGTTGCTGCGGCGCGAGCCGATCGGGACCAGCTTCGAACTGACGGACGTGCGTACGTGGCTGCGTGAACGGCAGCGGCTGGCCCGGCCAGGGACGCCCTGCTGGGCCACGATCCAGACACAGCCGGCTCGCGAACTCAGCGAGCAGTGGCGGATGCTCTCGGGCTCGCGAACCGGCGAGGTCGCCATCGAGCCCGATCAGTTGCGTCTGCTGGTCTACGCGGCGTTGTCCTCAGGCATGCGTGGCCTGTGCTTCGACAGCCACAGTCCGTTGACGGCGACTGACGAACCGACGCGACTGCGAGCCATGACGCTCGAGTTGGTCAACCACGAGCTGCGGCTGATCGAGCCCTGGCTGGCGTCGGGCACTGTGGTCGGGACCGTGCCGGGCCTGCTCGTCAACACGAACACCGTTCACGTCAGCTCGAAGCTCCTGAAGTCGCAAACCAAGGATCTCGGCAAGAGCGGTTTGTTTGACCCTGTTCAGGTCCAGCAGGGAGTGATCGGTATCGTCTTGCAAATCGATCGAGGGCAGTTGTTGCTGCCGATCTGGATGGCGGCCGGTGGTCAATACGTGCTTGGTCAATCGGCCGGCAACGGTCTCGCCTTCGTCGTGCCGGGCGTGCCCGATGCCAACGAGGCGCACGAGATCACGCCGGCGGGGCTGCGCCCTCTGCGAAACCAGCGCGTGGCCGGCGGGATGCGCGTCACGCTCGACGAATTCGGCATGACTTCGATGATCGTCGTTTCGCAAGATCCGGTCGTGCTCAGCGGCTTGCAGCAGCGCATCGCCCAGCACGGTCGCCGAGCGACGCAATTGGAGCGTGACCTCGTCAGCCGCGAGATGCAGGTCGTGCTCGACACCGATCGGCAATTGACCGAAACCGGCCATGCATGCGAAGTCAGCGCGAAGCTGTTGGCAGCCGCTCAGTCGAGCCTGGCACAATGTGACGCGTCGCTCGCCTCGGGCGACTATCGCAATGCCTATGCGCTGGCCCGCCGCACGGTTCGCCCGCTAGCGATCCTGGAGCGC
>Ga0181519_10003012_pt1 | contig 13998 bp, 11 predicted proteins | sample PEATcosm2014_Bin_26_FD_121102 | JGI IMG/M metagenome (GOLD analysis project Ga0181519, IMG submission 121102) | Peatland microbial communities from MTU Mesocosm Facility, Houghton, MI, USA - PEATcosm2014_Bin02_10_metaG | ecosystem: Environmental > Terrestrial > Soil > Wetlands > Peat | place...
ACCCTACCTGCATCACGAACATCAATAGATTTATTCGACTTTGCGGCCGCTGCCATTTGGGCTGGCGGCTGTCTTGTTGCTGACCTGAAGGCGCGAAGCCTCTTCCACCACGGTGCGCAGAGCTTCGAGGGCCAGAAGGCGCTTTTCATCCGTGAAACGCGAAGCGGGGCCGACAACCGCAATCGCGGCCGGAGAGTTGGCATCGGCCAGGCGGAAGGGCAAGGCGATGGAACGGAGGCCCTCGACGAATTCCTCGTCGCTGAGAGCGTAGCCGCGCTGGCGGGTGAGGGCCACCTCCGCGAGGAATTCGGCTTCGGTACGGATGCTGTTGGGCGTTGCGGGCGCCATGCCATGGCGCCGCAGGATGCGGCTGATCACCTCATCGGGAAAATGCGAGAGCACGGCCTTGCCGGCCGCGGTGCAATGCGCGCTGAAGCGGCTGCCCAAGGGGCGCAGGATGCTCTGGGAGCGCGGCGGCTCAGTGAAATCAAGGCAAAGCACCTCTCCGCGATCGAAGAGGCCGAGGTAGACACTCTCTCCGGTCTGGTGGGTGAGCCATTCCAGTTGCGGGCGGATGCGCTCATGCAGGTTGAGGCGGCTGATGGAAGCGCCACCTAGTTCGAAGAGCTTGAGACCGAGACGATAGTGGCCGTTGACGGGACTCTTCTCCACCAGGCGATGTGCTTCCAACACCATGAGAAGACGATGGACGGTGCTTTTGTGCAGACCGACAGCCGTGGTCAACTCTCCGAGACTCATTTCTGACGGACTGAGGGAGAGGATCTCCAGCAGGGCGACGGCCCTGTCTAGTACTTGGACTTTATAGGGGCCTGAGAGGTGTGCAACAGTTGTTTTTCGTTCCTTGCTCACGTGATCTATCCACGAGTTGTTGATTACTGATCGTCAAACTCGAATACGGGTACCGTATCAAAAACGGGGACGGAAACCGGAGGAAAATACACTTTAGATGGAAAGAAAGCAAAGAATGCGGCAAATTTGGGTCCACAGTGTCGCAATATGGGAAATTAACTCCAATATAACCCCTGTCTGCCGCCGGGAGCGTGGGCCGGCGCTGCCTTCCAGGCAGGGGCGAACAGGGAAAAAACTTGTTCATCGTTCTGTCATCCACGGCGGTAAGGCCTTGGCATTACACTGGTAGGCGATGCCTCCCCGCACGCTTGCCAACCCGGAGTACTACCTGAACCGCAGCCTGAGCTGGCTGGCCTTCAACCGCCGTGTGCTGGAAGAGGCTGAGGACGCGAGCAATCCTCTGCTGGAGCGAGTGAAGTTTCTGGCCATCACGGCGAGCAACTTGGATGAGTTCTTTGAGATAAGGGTTGCCGGGCTGTTGCAGCATCTGGAAGAGGGCGCGGTGGACGCCAGTCCCGATGGGCTGACGCCGATGAAAGAGCGCGAGAAACTGGACGAGGCGACGCACCGCTTTGTGCGGGATCAATACGAGTGCTGGAACAAGCGGCTGTTGCCGGCGCTGGACGCCGAGGGCATCCACATCCACTCGCTGAAGGACCTGGACGACGAGCAGAACCAGGTGGCGGACGATTACTGCCGCAACGAGTTGGACGCGCTGCTGACTCCGGTGACGGTGGACCCGGCGCATCCCTTCCCAAGGGTCATCCACAAGGCGTTGTGCCAGGCGCTGCTGCTGCGGCGCAAACGGCACACGGCGGCCAACCATCCCGCGTACATGGGAGTGGTGACCGTGCCACGCTCACTGCCGCGGCTGGTGCGGCTGCCGGATGAGCATGGAATCTCCTTCATCGCACTGGCGGATTTGGTGGCGCTGCACGCGGGGCGCATGTATCGCGGGTACGAAATCGTCAGCGAAGGCGCCTTCCGCATTACGCGCAACAGCAACCTGTATCTGCAGGAAGAAGAATCGCGCTCGGTACTCGAAAGCGTGCGCACCGAGCTGCACAACCGCCGCAAAGGCGATGCCGTGCGATTGGAGCTGGAGACCGGAGCGAGCGAAGAGATTGTGAGCCGCTTGCAGACCGTCTTTGAGCTGGAGGATTGGCAGGTGTATCGCACGCCGGGACCGGTGAACCTGAGCCGGCTGATGCATTTGTACAGCGCGGTGGACAGGGCGGACCTGAAGTTCAAGCCATTCCAGGCGCGGGAGTGGTCGCTGCCCAAGGGATCGAAGGATATCTGGGAGGCTCTGCGCAAGCGCGATGTGCTACTGCACCATCCCTTTGACAGCTATGACAGCGTGGTCAGCTTTATCGAGACCGCGGCGGCCGACCCATCGGTGCTGAGCATCAAGCAGACGCTGTACCGGACGAACGACAACTCTCCGATTGTGGAGGCGCTGGTGCAGGCGGCGGCGACGAAAGAAGTCACAGTCGTCGTCGAAGTGAAGGCTCGCTTCGACGAGGCCAGCAACATTCGCTGGGCTCGCGAGCTGGAAGACGCCGGAGTGCAGGTCTTCCACGGACTGGTGGGATTGAAGACGCACTGCAAGCTGAGCCTGGCGGTACGCAAGGAAGCCGATGGCTCCATCCGGCGTTACGCGCACCTGGGCACGGGCAACTACAACCCCACGACGGCGGCGTTTTACACCGACCTGAGCCTGCTGACGGCGAACCAGGAGATGACGCTGGCGGTGCATCACGTCTTCAACTATTTGACGGCCTACAGCGAGCAGCCGAATTACGATCCGCTGCTGGTGGCGCCGGTGGATTTGGCCGAACGGGTAGCCAACCTGATTGCCCGCGAGGCCGACCACGCGCGGGCGGGCAAGCCGGCACGGATCGTGGCCAAGGTGAACTCGCTGCTGGACCAGAACGTGGTGCAGGAGCTGTATCGCGCCAGCCAGGCGGGCGTGGAGATTGAGCTGATCGTAAGAGGCATCTGCTCGCTGAATCCCGGAATACGCGGCGTGAGCGACGGCATCAAGGTGCGCAGCATCGTGGGACGATTCCTGGAGCACAGCCGCATCTATTACTTCCAGAACGGCGGCGACGAGGAGATTTACCTGGGCAGCGCCGACTGGATGCCGCGCAACCTGCACGAGAGGGTCGAAGTGGTCTTCCCGGTGCGCGACGCGCTGCTGCGCGAAAGGGTGAAGAACGAGATTCTGGCGGCCTACATGGCGGACAACGTAAAGAGCCGGATGCTGCTGAAGGGAGGCCAGTACACGGTTCCCAAGGCGGCGGCCAAGGGCGTGGCCTTCAGCGCACAGGATTTCCTGATTGACGTGGCGGAAGGGCGGCGCGATGCCAGCTCGATTCCGGTGGCGGCCGCGGAGAAGCCCGTGCAGAAGGCAGCGAAGCGGACGGCCGAGACGGGTGCGACGAAAGCGCGCACTAGAGGCCCGCGTAAGGCGGAACCCGGAACGGTGGAGGCGATCGCGGCGGAAGCGGCTGCTGGCCCCCGCACAAGGAAGCCACGGGCCACCAAACCTCCCACGGCCAAGCCACGCGCACGCGCCGCGACCCCAAAACGCACGGCGAAGCCCCGCAAGGGGTAGAATGTCCGCATGATTGTTTACTTTCTACGCCACGCCAACGCCGGACAACGGCGGCAGAGTCCCGTGCAGGATGAACGCCGTCCGCTGGACAAGGAAGGCATTGAGCAGTGCCGGTGGGTAGGCAGGATGCTGAGCTCGATGGATGTGCACGTGGACCTGATCTTCTCCAGCCCCCTGAAGCGCGCCACGCAGACGGCCAGCATGGTGGGCAACGAGATTGCCTACGAGCAGCGCATTGAACGCACGCCGACGCTTGGTCCCGCGGCCAGCTTTGAGAGCTTTCGCATGCTGCTGAACCAGGTGCGCGAACTGGAAGCCGTGATGGTGGTGGGGCACAATCCGAACATGAGCCGCTTTCTCTCGCTGCTGGTAAGCGGCGGCATCAGCGAGCGCGCGGTGGAGATGAAGAAAGGCTCGGTGGCCCGGGTGGAGCTGGGCCCGAAGCGCGCTGTGCTGCAATGGCTGGTATCGCCCCGGGTGTTGAAGGCGGCTTACACCTCCACGACGGAGAGCGTGCGGCCAAAGACCTCAAAGAAGTAGCCAATCTCCCTTTCCAAAGCCCACAGTTCCAGCTCGGCGCCGTTGGGGCGCGTCACCAGGGTGAGCCGCACTTTGCGCGGCTCGGCCTTGATGCGCACATCGAGCACGGCGCCGCGTCGTCCCTGCTCCATGGCACGGGCCAGGCGGAGGAGCACGACGGCCCTCGGCAATAACACGCGGTCCACCGGGGAGAGCAGGCGGAGGGCCGGGCTCTGCGGAGTGATGCGCGACTTGCCAAGATAGCGGGCGAGGGCGGCGATGAAGTGGCGCTCGGGAGCGGTGAAGCCCAGCAGTTCCGAGTGGATGAGGATGTAGAAGGCGTGGCGGCGGCGTCCGGCGCGGCTGATGAACGAGCCGACCTCATGCAGGGTGGCGGCGGCCTGCAACAGGCCGGAATACTGCGGCGGCAGAAGGTGCACGGGCGCCAGCAGCTTGAAGAGCCGGGCGGCGTGCTCGGTGACACGGGTGGCAAAGCGCAGATCCAGCTGGTAGTGGGCAGCCATCTGCATGAGGGAGTTGTTGCGCTCGCTCTCCAGGCGTCGGCGCAGGCCCAGGCCGTCGAGTTCGGCGGCCATCTGCGCCAGCACTCCATCGCGCAATCCAAAGGGAAGATAGCGGAAGCTGGTGAGCTCGAGTTCGCTGAAGAGCTCGGCGAAGACCTGCGAGCCGGCAATGATGATCTCCGCGCGGCGCGGGCCGATGCCGGTGAGCACGCGGCGGCGCGCCAGGTTGAGCGAGGCGAGGCGGTTGGAAAGGCGCAGGACTCCGGCGCGGGGCACGGTGCTGGTGGTGCGGGGCGTGGATTTATCCGAGGCGGTGCGAGCAGCGGAGGCGCGTTTGACCGTGGCGGCCCAGAGCTCGCTGAGCGCGGCCGGCGTGCCGCTGGTGGCCACCGTGAGGTTGATCTTGTGCTCGGTGAGCTTGCGGCGCAGGCGTCCGACTTCCTCGCGGATATAGCTGCGCATCTGTTCGAGCTCGGTGGCCGTTGGCGGATCGTGCTTGAGGAACTCACGGGTTAGGCGCACGGCTCCGAGCGGCAGGGAGTAGACGTGCTCGATTTGACCTTTGTAGGAGAGCGTCAGCTCGCAACTGCCGCCGCCGAGATCAATGAGCAGGACGCGGCCCGCGCCGATGCGCGTGTTGGCCATGACGCCCAGATGGATGAGGCGGCCTTCTTCAACGCCGCTGATGACTTCCACACGCCAGCCGACGGCGGCCTGCACCCACTGCAGGAACGCGGCGGAGTTGTTGGCATCGCGCAGGGCGCTGGTGGCCACCACGCGGACGGAGGTTGCCTGGTGCGCTTGTGCCGACTTTTGAAAGCGGCGCAGCACGCGCACAGTGTGCTCCATGGCCGCGGGGTCAAGCGAGCCGGTGCGGAAGACCGCTTCGCCCAGGCGCACGACCTCGCGATCCTCATGCAAAAGTTGCAGGCGCTTGCGCACAACGCGAACGATCTTGAGCCGGACCGAATTTGCACCGATGTCTACGGCTGCTAAAACTGCCATTCGTTATCCCGCCTTGATTAGGGTCTGTTGCTGCGCCGGGTTGGCCGGCAAAGGAATCTCTTCATCCATGGCGATCACGTGGAGGCGCGCTTTGTGCACCGCCCGGCAGGCGCCAGTGAATTCACGCGCGACGCGCCGCTCGAGGAGCGCCAGGAACTGCCTGGACGCTTCGGTCAGAAGGTCCTCGGTGAAGGTACTGAGTGCCAGCGCGTACAGGGTCGCCCAGTCGTGCCACTCTCCGATGGCCTGCTGCACCTTGCGCAACTGGGCCAGCAGGCGCTCGGCCTCTGCAAACCCATCATAAAGCTCCAGGCCGTAACGCAGGTGCTTGGCATCAATGCGGAGGCGATGCAGGCGCGCGCCATCCTCCGGAATGGGATGGCTCAATTCCAAAAAGCGCCTTCGCACCTGGGCGGAAAGACGGACGGCCTCCGCATGGTCGCCAGAAACTTCGGCCGGCATGGCAAGCTGCGGCAACTTTCGCTCCAGCTTGGGCCGCACTCGCAGGGCGCACTCGCGCAAGGCCTCCAAGTGGGTGGCGCGCTCGGCACGCAGGCGGCGGACCAGCGGCGCGCGCAAACGACGGGCCTCCCGGGAGGCAAAGAACGGATCGGAGAGCATCGCGAGGTGCACATCCACATCGCGGACACGCCCGGCCTTCTTACGCAGCGCGCGCAGGGCGCGTGCCACCTTGGGCGGGCAGCGGAAGAGCCCGGCGTCCGCTCCGGCGCGCGGCATCTCCAATTGCGCCTCCAGGCGGCGCACGCTGGTGCGCAGGCGGTGAATCACATCAACTCCGGCGCGGCGCGGCAGGTTGCGCAACAGCCCCAGCAGCCGCTGGCACCAGTCGGAGGGATTCGAAGAGCCTGCACGCGGGGAGCCTGCCGACGGAGTCGCCATGGCAGTCGCGGAAGATGAAAGTGGCGGCCTCACGGCGCAACGATACGCCACCGCCGGCGCCTCCGGCAACCGCACGGCAGGGCTAACCCGCAGGGATTGCGGTGGTTTCGCGGGCGGCAACGGTGACGCCGTGGCGGGCGAGGAAGTCGACCGAGCCCTGCTTACCGAGGTAGCGGGCCAACAGCCCGGGACGGGCTTCCCGCAGATCCACCAGCAGCAGGCCGTCGAGGACGTTGCTGAACTTGGCGTCCACGTTGAAGCCGAGGAACTTACCGCCGAGCTTCATGTAATGGCGGACGAGCACGGGCACGCCCTTGCCGTCGCTTTCAAACATGCTGACCCAGTCGCTGATGTCATCCACGCTGAAGACGCGGGCAAAGACTTCGGGCTCCTGCACGTTGTCGTGGCCCTCACGCGGAGGGTTCTTGGGACGCAGCAGGCTGAGGAGCTCGGCGCTGACGGTGTGCGCGCCGAGGAAGCTCTTCATCACCTCGCGCGAGGCCATGGAGTAGTCGGCGCTGATGCTGACGGCTCCGAAGAGCACGGGCATGTGCGGATGGCGCAGAAGGTAGCTGCCAATGCCCTTCCAGAGGACGAGCAGCGGCGCGTACTGGCGCTGGTAGTCGAGATGGATGAAGCTGCGGCCAAGCTCGAGTGCCGGTCCGACCTTGGCGAAGAACTTGGGCTGGAAGCGGAAGAGCGAGGCCGTGTAGAGTCCGCGCATGCCGTAGCGCTGCAACACGTACTGCACGTCGCAGACTCGGTAGGCGCCGACGATCTCCTGGCGCTCGTCGTTCCACAGGACGAGGTGAGTGTAGTAGGCGTCAAAGCGATCGAGGTCGCGAGCCTTGCCCGTGCCTTCGCCGCTGGCGCGGAAGGTCATCTCACGCAGGCGGCCAATCTCCCGCACGACGTGCGGCGCCTGGCGGGAGCTGAGAGCGTAGACGCGCATCTTGCCGGCGGTTTCCAGCAATGCATCGGCGGGCAGCGCTTGCAGCTCGCGTAGAAGCTGGACGGGATCCTCGGCCGGGGCCACGGCGTGGCGGGCCTGCCAGCGCGGCGGAAACAGGCGCGTGCGCGGCGAGCCGATGCGATCGCGCAGGCTGAGCAAGGAGCTGTTCCAGCGCAGGAGATCAATGGCCTTGTCGTCATCCTCGATGGCCTTGAGAGTCTCACCGAGGACGGGCGCGCCGAGACGGACTTCCATGCTGCGTCCGCGCTTGTTGAGCAGTTCGTGCGGCAGGAACAGGGTGCGCAGCTTGGGATTGATCATGCCGGCCAGGTGGAAGCCCACGCTGTTGGTACCGCTGATGAAGGCGGGGATGCTGGTGGCCTGGGTCATTCGGGCGATGCGCGCCATGTTGCGGTTCCACTGCGGGTCGGCGACGCGGAGGTGATGACGGCTCCAACTGGCGACCTCGCCGGCCGGGAAGACGATGAGCAGGTGGCCCTGGCGCACCCAGTCGAGAGCCTCGCGGATGCCCTTGCGGTTGGCCGCCTCGTGGCCTTCGCCCATCATGTTGTCCACCAGGATGCAGTGCTCGCTGATGGCTTCCATGCAGGCGAGCAACTGGTTGGCCAGCAGCTTGACGTCGGGACGCACACGCATCAGCAGAGAGGCCATCAGGATGCCATCGAGCATGCCGAAGGGATGGTTGGAGAAGACGATGGTGGCACCGGTGGCGGGAACGTGGGCAAGGTCCGCGTCCGGAACGGTGTATTCCACCGCAAGCTGGCGCAGGACGGCGTCAAAGACATTGCCGACGGGATCGTTCAGCACACCCTCGTACATGCGGTCCAGGCGCTTGGCGGGGATGAAGGGGCGCGCCCAGGGAATCTGCTTGCCGAGTTTGGCGAACGGAAGGTCGGAGTCGTGCTTCATGGCTCTGCGGACACTCATGGTTACATCCTGCCTACAGGCGCTTGCGGCAGGGTGAACCCAAGGTAAAAGTTCGATGAATCGCCCGTCCGTGGAGACCGTAACGAACTCTGGCCCCCGGCAAACAGGTTCTGCGGATTACAAGGTAGCTTGGCGGGGCGTGGGAATGCAATCTGAGCTTGTTGCTAAGGCTTGCGGAATCACTTTCTGAGCCCTGGAGGCGGCCGGCGGGTTGACCAGCCTGACACGGGCCGGGATTTTCACCCAACATTCATCCTGACTTGACGGCCACGTAACCGCTTTCACTCATGATAGTTACGTTATGACAGAGCCAACGCTCGACACCCTGATCCTGAGCGACCTACACCTTGGCAGCGAGGTAAGCCGCGCACGCGAGGCCACCGAACTGTTGAGCAACGTCAACTTCCGCCGCCTGGTTTTGCTGGGCGATATCTTCAGCGACCTCAACTTCAGCCGGTTGACCAGCGAGCACTGGAAGTTCCTGTCGCGCATCCGCAAGTTGAGCAATCCAAAGCGCAAGGTGGAAGTGGTGTGGGTGGAAGGCAACCACGACAAGGGACTGTCTCAGATGATGAGCCACCTGGTGGGCGTGCCGGTGTACCAGCGCTATGTGTGGGAGTACGAAGGTCGTCGCCATGTAGCCGTACACGGACACCAGTTCGACCCTTTCTGCCTGAAGAACGAATCGCTGAGCCGCTTTGGCGAGCGGCTGTTCTACCAGATTCAAAAGCTGGAGGGCGGCAGCAAGCCACTCTCGCGCTGGATTGACCGGGTGAATTCGCGTTGGCTGCGCATGGAGAGCCGGGTGGCCGAAGGCGCTCTGCTGTGGGCCAGGGCGGCGCGGGTGGAACGCATCTTCTGCGGACATACCCACGTGGCCGGGCACATCAACCGCAACGGCGTGGACTACTACAACAGCGGAAGCTGGATTGACGCGAACCCCACTTACATCACCGTGGCGGAAGAGGGCGTGGAGATTCACAAGTACGACGGGCCAAGGTACGTCCCAGAGACGTTGACCGAAGTGGCGCCCGCGCAGGAGCAGTTGCCGATGGGCGAACTGCTGGACCCGGTGTCGGCCTTCGCGGAGTTGGAAAGCGTGCGCTGCTAGGCGCGGCTGAAATAAACTACGGCTCAAGCGCCGGAGACTCCGGCTCCTTCTCATACATCTTTACGGTTTCACGGCAGATGCCACCGTCGGCGATGATTTGCCGATAGAGTTCGGCGCTGGGGCGCGCGGTGCGCTGCTGCGTCTGCTCATCGAGCGCGTAGAGGCCGAAGCGCAGGCGCCAGCCTTCCGTCCACTCGTAGTTATCCACCAGGCTCCAATGGAAGTATCCGCGGACGTCGTAGCCCTGCTGCCACATGCGGCGCAGTTCGATGAGCGACTGCACCATGAGCCACGGGCGCAGGCGGTCGTCGCGGTCCGGCACGCCGTTTTCCGTGACGTAGAGTGGAACTCCGAGCGGCGCCAAGGCTTTGACGGCCTGGCTGACGACCTTGGGGTAGGCCTCGCCGTAGGGAGAGATATGTCCATGGTCGCCCTGCGGCACCTCGGGTGGAACGTGCAGGCCGCCGGGACCAAATTTTTCTCCGAAGGGGGCGCGGACGTGCAGGCGGTTGTAAAGGTTGAGGCCGATGAAGTCGGCCTTGCCCGCCACCTCCGGCACCGAGGTGGCCATCATGGCAAAGGGCAGGGGCAGAGGCTCGCCCATCAGGTAGCTGAGGGCTCCGCGATTGAAGAGGCCGTCGTAGACCTCGGCGAGCTGGCGGTCGAGAGGATTGTCGCGCGCGGGCTCGAAGGCCGTGTAGTGCAGAGCGAGGCCGACGTTGGCCTCGGGCTGCTCGCGGTGGAGCACGTCGTAGGCGGCGGCGTGCGAGCGCATGATGCCGCCAAACGCGGTGAGCGCGGTGTTGAGTTCATTGAGGCGGCCGGGAGGAAACTCCGCGAAGACGTAGCCGAAGGCGACGAAGACGTTGGGCTCGTTGAAGGTGACCCAGTCGGTGACCAGATCGCCGAGCGAGCGCACGGCGCGCTTGGCGTAGTGGCGAAAGAGCTCCGGAGCCTGCGCGTCGAGAAATCCGCCACGGGCCTCAAACCAGCGCGGATGTGTGAAGTGATGGAGCGTGACGAAGACCCGCATACCGCGGCTGCGGGCGGCGCGCAAAAGCTCACGATAACGGACCACGGCACCGTCGCTCCAGTGGGCGAAGGCCGGCTCCATGCGGCTCCACTCGAGCGAGATGCGGATGGCGTTGAGGCCCAACGAGGCGCAGAGGTCGAGATCGCGCTCGGCGTTGGTCCACCAGTCGCAGGCAGCCCCGCTCAGGCCTCCGCGGACGTGACCGCTACGCTCCCAGTCATGCCACTGGTTTGCGGTGTTGCCACCCTCGAACTGGTGCGAACTGGTGGAGACGCCCCAGAGAAAATCCTTGGGGAACGATACGGGGATGACCTGCATGGCTGCTCACTCGGCGGAAAAGCCCAGACTAGCACGGGGAGTACGGCTTACGGACGGGCGGTGCGCGCAATTCATCCTGCTGTAACAAAGGCAGGGGAGATCAAAACAAAAAGCCCCCGTCTAGATGCGCTCGGCGGCGCAAAGGACGGGGGCCGGGAAACTCTGCGTGCGAGCTAGTAACGCGCCACGAGCAGGTTGTTGTCCACGGCGAAGGTGCCGGGGACGCCGTTGGCACGCATGTAGGCCAACTGCTTGTCCTCCTTGGAGTCCACCATGCCCTCCAGGCGCACGTGGCCCATGTTGACGATGATGTGGATGCGCGTATCCGTGGGCCAGGAGTAGCGGCCGAGGTTGCTGAAGCTGAAGACGGCCTGCGCGACCTCGCGGCGGATGCGCTCGTCGTTGGGCGAAGGCGGCAACTCCTCGATGTGATTGACCACCTTGCCGACACCCTTGATGTGTTTGACGGTGCGCTCGGCGTCGCGGCTGAGTCCGAGGCTGTGGGTGTAACCCTTCAGCTCGACCTTGTCGCCATCCACGCGGAAGGTGAGCCAGTCAAAGACGTTGTAATACGGCAGCATCAGCAGCTCATGCAGTACGGCGCGCGCCAGCCGCTCCTGCTCGTTGGCGGGCGGCATATTGTCCTTGGCCACGTGCAGCCCGGGGATAAATGGCGTGGGGGCCAAGGCCGCGGGCGGCGCAACGGGCGGGGTTGAAAGCTGCGCGGCATCCGGGGGCGGCGCAGGCGACTGCTGGGCGGCCACGAAGACCGGCAGCGCCAGCAAGCAGGCAACGACACTCAAACTCAAAATTTTCGTCTTCATAATCCAACTCCTGCCCTAAGTTAGACACGATTCCGGGGCAACGGGATTTATTCCATTATGCCAAAGTGGGTGCCATGCCACACTGGCGGAGAAAGTTGGCGAGGATCGTCATTCCGCCCGAGGTCAGCACCGACTCAGGATGAAATTGTACCCCCTCCACGGGCAGGGTGCGGTGGCGCACGCCCATGATGATGCCATCGCTGGTGCGGGCGGTCACTTCCAGCTCCGCGGGGCAGGTGGCGGGATCAATGACCAGCGAGTGGTAGCGTGCCACGTCGAGCTCGGCGGGGACGCCCACGAAGAGGCCGCGGCCATCGTGCTGCACGCGGCTGGCCTTGCCATGGATGGGCCGTGGAGCGCGCACGATGCGGCCGCCGTAAGCTTCTCCGATGGCCTGGTGGCCGAGGCAGACGCCGAGGATGGGCAGACGGCCACCAAGTTTGCGGATGGCATCGAGAGTGATGCCCGCGCCCTTGGGCTCGCCGGGACCGGGCGAGATGACCAGGCCGAGGTAACCTTCGGCGGCAATGTCATCCACCGTGATCTGGTCATTGCGGCGGACGACCGGTTCGGCGCCAAGCTCGCCGAGATACTGCACGAGGTTGTAGGTGAAGGAATCGTAGTTATCAATGACGAGCAGCATGATTACTCCTCCTCCTGATGTGCAATGGACGCGGAAGCCTCGGCCAGGGCGACGGCGCGACGCAGGGCGCGGGACTTGTTGACCGTCTCCTCCCACTCGGTGGCCGGAACGGAGTCGGCAACGATGCCGGCTCCGGCCTGCACAGCCAACTCGTGGCCATCGAGTTCCATGGTGCGGATGGTGATGCAGGAGTCGAGGTTGCCGGCGTAGTCGGCGTAGAGGACGCAGCCGCTGTAAGCCAGGCGCGCGCCGCGTTCGAGCTCGGCAATGGCCTGCATGGCGCGAATCTTGGGGGCACCGCTGACGGTTCCAGCCGGGAAGCAGGCGCCGAGGGCGTCAAAGCGATCAAGCTCCGAGCGGAGTTCGGCGGAGAGTTCGGTGACCAGGTGCTGCACGTGCGAGTACTTCTCCACGATCATCAGCTTCTGCACCTTGACCGTGCCGTAGCGGGCAACGCGGCCAAGATCGTTGCGGCCAAGATCCACCAGCATCATGTGCTCGGCGCGCTCTTTTTCGTCGGCCAGGAGTTCGGTGGACAGTGCGGCATCTTCCGCCACGTTGCGGCCGCGCGGGCGGGTTCCGGCAATGGGGCGATAGGTGAGCTCGCGTCCACGGCAACGGACCAGCATCTCTGGCGAGGCGCCGATAAGCGCGCGGCGGCCACCACCGACGGCCGCGCCGAAATCCAGCAGGAACATGTAAGGCGAAGGATTGGTGGCGCGCAGGGCGCGGTAGAGGGCGACGGCATCTGCGGTGGTGCGGCGGCGGAAGCGCTGCGAAAGGACGATCTGAAAACATTCGCCTGCGAAGATGAGTTCTTTGCCTTCGGCGACGGCGCGCTCGAACTCTGCACGCTCGAAGTTCGACTCGAATTCGACCTCGCCGGCATCGGCGGCCACACCCTGGCGCAAAGGCAGGTCCATGGCCGCGCCGAGCTTGCGCACGATTTCTGCGTTGCGCGCGGCGGCCGCATCGTAGGCCCTGCGCAGAGCGGAGTCCGCGGCGTTGGCTTCGACCTCGGCGAGAGTGCGAATCTGAATCTGCTGGCGGGCGTGGTCGAAGGCCAGCACGGTGCGGAAGATGAGGAAGCAGGCGTCGTCGCCCTCACCCTCGACGACCTGCATGGCGGGATCGAACCAACGGGCCGCCGCGTAGCCAAGGTAGCCGACGCAGCCTCCGGCCATGGGCGCCGTGCCTTCTGCGGCCGACAAGGTACCGCGCGCGAATTCCTGGCGAAGAATGTCCACGGTGGTGCCGGGCACCTGACGAGTGCCATTGGAATCTTCGATGGTGGTGACGCCATGACGGCTGCGCACGACCATCTCCGGGGCCGAGCCGAGGAAGCTGTAACGCGCAAGCTGCTCGCCGCCTTCGACCGACTCCAACAGAAAGCTGCGCTCCGCACCTTCGGCAATGCGCAGATAGGCCGAGAGCGGCGTCAGCAGATCGGCGGCAACGGTCTCCGTCACCGCGACCAACCCACCACGTGCGGCAAGGCGGCAGAACTCGGCGAAGGGTGAACGACGGGTCATCGTGCGGCCTCCGCCGTATGCGGCTGGTACATGGTGCGGCCCACGAGCTGGGCGATGCCGCGCAGGTTCGCCGCCATCTGGTCGAATTGCGCGGGCGTCAGCGATTGAGCGCCATCGCTGAGCGCGCGGTCGGGATCGCAATGCACCTCGACGATGAGGCCATCGGCTCCGGCGGCGACGGCGGCGCGGGCGAGCGGCG
>Ga0181519_10003015_pt1 | contig 13990 bp, 13 predicted proteins | sample PEATcosm2014_Bin_26_FD_121102 | JGI IMG/M metagenome (GOLD analysis project Ga0181519, IMG submission 121102) | Peatland microbial communities from MTU Mesocosm Facility, Houghton, MI, USA - PEATcosm2014_Bin02_10_metaG | ecosystem: Environmental > Terrestrial > Soil > Wetlands > Peat | place...
CCGCGACCGTGCGTTGCGATGACGACGTCGTCACCGTGGTTCTCCACGTCGCGCACCGACGTCCTCGGCAGATCTCGTCCGAGCGGCAGCCAGTTGGACCCGTCATCGAGCGATACGAATGCGCCGCGCTCTGTCCCGGCGTATAGCAGGCCGGGTCGGATGGGATCTTCGCGCACCACATTCACGGAATTGAGTACGCCGCCGTCCGCCAGCCCCGTCACGATCAGCGCCCAGGTCCTGCCGCCGTCGACGGTGCGATAGATGTAGGGCTGCCGGTCATCGAGCCGGTGTCGATCGACCGCAACGTAGGCGCGCTCGCGATCGAAGTGCGAGGCCTCGACGACGCCGATCTTCGACCAGGCCGGAAGGCCCGCTGGGGTGACCTCGTTCCAGGTGTCTCCGCCATTCCGGGTGCGCCAGACCAGACCATCATCCGTGCCCGCCCAGATATCACCGGCTGCGATCGGCGAGGGAGCGATGCTGTAGACCACACCCTTTCGAGGTCCCTCGCCGCCATCGTCCGCCGCCGTCGGCGCATCCAGATTGCCGGGGATTCCAGGGTCGCCGCGGGTAAGATCGGGGCTGATCGGCGTCCAACGTCCGCCCCCGTCGACAGTTCTGAACACCCGCTGGTTAGCGAAATACAGGGCGTGATCGGCCTTGCCGAACACCAGCGGCAAGGTCCAGGCGCCGCGATAATGATCGGGATAGGCAAGCGTGGGATCCACGTTGCGCACCTGGCCGGACCTGAGATCGAGCCTGTCGACGCGGCCACCAAAGATCAGGTCCGGATCATCCGGGTCAGGCGCGATATTGTCGCTTTCGCCCCCGGCGGTCTGTTCACGGAAGTGGGTCATATTGATGCCATCCCAGCCGCTGGCTCGGCTTGGAACGCTGGCCGCGCCGGAGTCTTGCTGGGCGCCGTATACGCGGTAGGGGAAACGGTTATCGGTGACGACGTGATAGAATTGGCCAGTCGGCTGATTGAACCAGGAACTCCAGGTCGCGCCTCCGTTCAGGCTCACCTGTGCGCCCTGATCGCTGCCGAGAATGCGTCGGTCAGGGTTGGTCGGATCGATCCAAAGCAGGTGGAAGTCGTCGCCGGTCGGATCGCCTTTCTGCGGGACGAACGTTCGCCCGCCGTCGATGGAATGCAGGACGATGGTGTCGCACACCCAAAGTTCATCGGCGTTGCGCGGGTTGACCGTCAGGCTGCTGAAATACCAGCCGCGTTGCCAGATCCGCGGATCGCCGTTGACCTTCGACCAGGTCGCGCCCGCGTCGTCGGATCGGTACAGGCCTCCCTGGTCCTTGGCGTCGATAAGCGCGTAGAGCCGGTCGGGCGAGGTTTGGGCGGTGGCCAGGCCGATCCGGCCCGTCGCCAACGGCAGCGCCGGGCTGGTCATGGGGGTCCAGGTGCGACCCGCGTCCGTGGACTTGTAAAGCCCGCCCCCGGGTCCGCTCGACGGGGGATAGACGCTCCAGGGCGGTCGCCGCGTCTGCCACAACGCCGCATAGACCGTGTCGGGATCACCTGGTCTGAAGGCCAGATCGACCGCGCCGGTGTCGGCGTTCTTGAACAATGTGCGGATCCAGGTCTGGCCGCCGTCGACGGAGCGAAACACGCCGCGTTCGTCATTTGGACCGTAGGGGTGACCAAGCGCGGCGACCAGCACGGCCTTCGGGTCGCGCGGGTCCACCAGGATGCGAGCGATCTGCTGGCTGTCGACCAGACCGCTCGCCGTCCAGGTTCTGCCGCCGTCAGCGGATCGAAAGACTCCCAGTCCCTGGGCGATGTCCGATCGCATGTCCGCCTCGCCGGTGCCGACATACAGGACGTCCGGCGCGGACGGCGCGACCGCGAGCGCTCCGATCGAGCCGACCGGGGCGTCGTCGAAAATAGGCGTCCAGGTGCGGCCAGCGTCGTGCGTTTCCCAGACGCCGCCGTTCACCGAGCCGAAATAGAAATGCAGCGGCGAGTCGCCGACGCCAGTGACGGCAAGCACGCGCCCGCCACGGTAGGGTCCGATCGAGCGCCAGTGCAACGCCCCGGTTTCGGCCGGACTCGTCGCCGCGACCGCAGCCGCCGCCAGCAGATTCACGAACATCCAAGGGCCCTCTTATCGCCTTTCATCAGGTTGAACGGGCGGCCCCTCGGTCGTCAACGGCGGATCGGCGCCCCGGTCATGCCTCGGCTTTCGAGGCCGCGAAATAGGTCTCCGCCGCGGCTGGAAATGCGCCGGACCGCACATCGTCCGCGTAGGCGCGCACGGCCCGCCCGATTTCGGCGCGTAGATCCGCATACCGGCGCACGAATTTAGGCGTCCAAGTGAACAGACCCAGCATGTCGTCGGTGACGAGAATCTGGCCATCGCAGCCGGCCGAAGCGCCGATGCCGACCGTTGGAACCCGGATCTCCGCCGTGATCTCACGCGCGAGGCCTTCGGCGACGCCCTCGACGACCACGCAGAAGGCTCCGGCCTCGGCCGTCGCCTTCGCCTCTTCGATGACGCAGCGATATTCGGCGGCCTTGCGTCCCTTCGCCTTGAACGCGCCGTCCATGAGGACCGCCTGCGGTCGAAGACCCACGTGACCCATGACCGGGATGCCGCGCTGGGTAAGGTAGGCGATCGTCTCGGCGACGGTTGGACCGCTTTCCACCTTCACCGCCTGCGCGCCTGTCTCCTTGAGAATTCGAACCGCATTGTCGTAGGCGACGGATTGCGCGCCCTCGTAGCTGCCAAACGGCATGTCGACGGCGACGAGCGCCCTGCGACTGCCGCGCATAACCGCCTGCCCATGCATGATCATCATATCCATGGTCACCGCGACGGTGTTTGGCAGGCCATGGAGAACCATGCCGACCGAGTCGCCCACCAGCAGCAAGTCGCATACCTCATCGAGGATTTCCGCCACCGGGGTTGTGTAGGCCGTAAGGCAGACGATGGGTTCGCCACCCTTGCGGGCGGTGATCTGGCGCGCGCTGATGCGCGCGAGCGGAGTGGCGCTGTGAGCAGACATGACGAAGCCCCTAGATGTCGCGGATGGCGCGGGTCAATGCGAGGACGATAGCCGCGACCGCCAGGGCGCCGGCCATCCAGACAATATCACCGTTGAGAAGCAGCCCGGCGGGCAAGACGTGCGCGTCGGTAAGATCGGCGAGTCGGGATGCGATGGCATGCCTCGACAGGGTCGTGACGGCGTCGAGCCTTGATGCGAGGCCTGAGCCGAGAACCTGAGCGCCGCCAATCAGGCCCCCTAGCATGCCGAGGCCGCTGATCAGAAACTGACGGAAGCCCCATCCGCGGTTCATGCGATCGGCGACGCGCGCGGCGAACAACTCGGAATCGACGAAGGTGGGCGAACCCGCGAACAATCGCTCGAGCGTCATTTCGAAAGATCGGTCAGCCATGGGCCTCCTGCTCCGGCGCGCCGAACTCGCGTCCTGGCGCCAAGCGGTTCCGAAGTTTATCCAGACCACGTTTGACATGGGATTTGACGGTTCCCAATGGCGTATTCAAGGCTGCGGCTGTTTCGCCATGCGAAAGTCCCGCCCCATAGCAGAGCGAAACGCACATCCGCTCGGCCGGGGAAAGTGCTCGGAGGGCCTCGTCCAGGTCGATGCGCGCCACCGCGCCCGTTTCGCCTGGCCCGACTGGATCATCCGCCTCCGCAACGGCGGCGAGCAGATCGGCTCGCATTTGCCTGCGCCATCGCTTGACATAAAGACGCGCCGCGATCCGCTTCACCCAGGCCTGAAATGCGCCCTCGCCGCGGAATTCTCCGATCTGCTCGAACGCGGTCAGGAAGGCGTCCTGCGCCAGGTCGTCGGCGAGCGCCGGGTCGGCCCCCATCCGCCGTAGCAATCCGCGCACGCCTGACCCATGCCGGCGGACAAGCTCGCCGAACGCCGCTCGTCCGCCCGCCGCCGCGAGAGCGACGAGCTCGAGGTCATGGGCCGACGCTTGCTGCGCGTGCGTGTCCGGCATGCCAATCCCCCGTCACACCTCTCCTCACGCCTTCGGCGCGTTCCGTTTGCTGAACCACAGAAAGAAATAGGCGACGCCGATCAGGCCGGGTATCGCGCCTGCAGCCGCGACCGATGTGCCGGTAATCCAGGCGGCCGTGTCATCGACGCTCATCAGTCCGTACCACATGCCATAGCCCAGGGCGCAAAGGCCCGCCCCGACCGCCATCAGGACGATGGCTCGTCGCAAATCCCGCTCGGGCGTCGGCATAGCCCGGTCCGGGACACTCGACTGCAGCGACTGTATCAACTCCGGCGGCACGGTTTGACCTTTTTCGTAGGCGACACGCAAGGTTTCGTGCAGCCGGGCGCGTTCCTGCGCCGCGAAGTAACTCCTGATCCAGATCGGCCCGATCACGAGCGCGACAATCATGAATATCCCGAATAGCGGGATCAATTCACTCAATATGCTTTCCACCATAATAGATCTCCCTCTTCTTCGACCGCGGGGCGGTCGATGCAAACGCCCCAGTTACATGGTAGAGGCCACGAGATGCGCCCTTGGAGGCGCCATTTATAGTGAAATCTTGGTAAGGCTGCGCGGGGCGCGCGGCTGGACGCGGAGGCCTTGATGCTGGCCGAGGATTTAGCGCACGGGGGGAGCGAGACTCAGCGCCGACCGCGAGACCAGATCACCACCGGGCTGCCGGCGATCCCGATATAGAATCCGAGGTCGTAAAAGATGCCCTGCGCCGCCGCCTGGTAGATATGGACCTTCCAGGGCAGAAGGCCGGGGTCGAGGTGATCGAGCACCTCCAGGATCATTGTCAGGGGGGCGATCAGACCATGCCAGAGTCCAAGGATGAACTGGGCCAGGCCGCCCTTCATCGCCATGTGCGTCGCCTCGCCTGAACCTGCGACGCACGCGCCGAGCGATAGCAGGGCGACGATGACCAGGACCCTGGATGTCTGCTTCACGACTCGCTCCGCTGGCAACCGCGACTGTGAGTTTAACGCCTCGCGTAATCTCGGAACATACCTGTGGCTCCAGGCCGGCGCGGACTGGATGATGGCGGGCCCCGGGCCCTACGCCGCGGGGCGATCGCATCAACGCCGCGCGGGAAGCATCATTTCGACCCAGCCGTCCGCGACCGGGGTTCGCCCCTGCCCTCGGAACGATCGTCGAGCGGCGCCGCGCGATGGAAGCTCTCGCTTATCGTGACCTCAATCACCTGTCCCCCGGCAATCAGAAAACAATCCTGTTTGACGGTATTGGTCGCACTTGACGGTTTTCGAGGGCCCGGTACGATCGCTCGCGCTCTGAACAACAGAGCCGACGAGGAACGCAATGCGGGATTTGCAGATCCTGGCGGATAAGTTCGCCATCGCGAACACACTCGCCCTGCATAGCCGCGGCGTCGATCGCGGCGACTATGCGCTCTTGCGTTCGGCCTATGCGCCAGACGGCGAAGTGGCCTACGGCTTTTTCAACGGCCCCGCCGATGACTTCGCCAGAATCCTCACCGGCGCGCAACGATCAGGGCCAGTCACCCTTCACCGCACAAGCAACATCTGGGTCCAGGTCGAGGATAAGCGCGCGCGTTCCGAGAGCTATGTGGTCGCCTTCACGGAAACGCCCGCCGACCAAGGCGGCGGCCAGCGTCTAATCGGCGGCCGTTACCTCGACCGGCACGCACGAGGCCCCGATGGCTGGAAAATAAGCCATCGCACTTACGTGCTCGACTGGAATGTCAACTGGCCCGGCGTATCGGCCTGGCCCGAGCCCGACGACGCGCACTTCGCGCCGCGGGGCGGCCATGGCATGGCCGATGCTGGGCGCGTCTTGCTCGCCGCCTGGAGCGCGCGAGCGTCGCAGCAACACGGAGATCATCGCGGCATGAACGATCAGGATGAAGCGACCCTCGACACGTTGCTCTCAAAGCAGGCCATTCACGAACTGGGCATGGCCTATTGCCGAGCGGTGGACCGCGGCGACGAGGAGGCGCTGCGCTCGCTCTTTCACCCCGACGCCAGCATCGTTTCGGGAGTCGTGAACGGCGGCGTCGACGTGTTCGCGCCAGCCATGGTTGGCCTGGTCACGGGCATGCTGAAATCCAGCTTCCACTCGGTGGCCAATGAATGGGTGAAAATCACCGGTGATAGCGCAGTCGGAGAAAGCTATGTAACCGCGTTCACGCTGGCGGGAGAAGGCTCGAGCGCGACTCAGACGATATCCGGCGGGCGCTACCTAGACCGTTTCGATCGCCGCAACGGCCAATGGAAATTCTCCGAGCGCGTGTTCGTGATGGACTTCAACATCAACCAGCCCTCGACGGCGATTTTCGATGCCGGGCCCTACGAAAGCCTCAAGCTGCGCGGAGGGTTCAAGCCGCTCGATCCGGTGTACATGTTCTGGAATTGATAATCTCAAAAGGCGAGCGCGCGGATGATCAGAGGTATCCACCACACAGCGATCTGCACAGCCAATCTCGACCGGCTCGTCGCCTTCTACCGGGACGTTGTCGGCTTTGAGATCGTCAACGAAATGAGCTGGCAAGGCAACGATCTGATCGACTCGATCATCGGCCTCAAGGGTTCGGCGGCGCGCACGGTGATGATGCGGGCCGGCAACGCTTACCTGGAATTCTTCCAGTACAGCTCCCCGGAGGCCCGCGACGCCGAACCGCTGCGCCCGTGCGACCGTGGCTACACCCACATCTGTCTCGACGTGGTCGACATCCAGGCCGAGCACGACCGCTTGACGAAGGCCGGCATGCGCTTCAACCGCGTTCCCGGCGGAGTGAACGAGGTCAAGGCCGTTTACGGGTGGGACCTCGACGGCAACATAGTCGAGATTCAGGAGACGGCGCCGACCCACGCCACCGATCTCTCCCACGTGAAAGCCCCCCCGGCGCGCACAATCGCTTAGGCCGATCCAAATCCAGCGCGGAGACTCCCGTGACAAAGACAATTCGTCATCCCCTCACCCTGGACGCGCGCGATCCACGCAATCTGCGCGGCGACCCGATCACCGGCGATCGCTACTATTCAAAGGCGTTCGCGCGGGAGGAATGGCAAAAACTTTGGAAACGAATCTGGCACGTGGCCGGCCGGATCAATCAGCTGGAAGAGCCTGGCGACTACATCGTCCACGATTTCATGCATGAGAGCGTGATGGTGGTCCGGCAGGACGATGGCTCGATCCGGGCCTTCTACAATGTCTGCCGTCATCGGGGGCAACGTCTGGTTGAGCAGAGCTCGTACGCAACAAAATTCAAATGCCCCTATCACGGTTGGGAATGGGGACGCGACGGCGTCCTGGGATACGCGCAGGACGGGAACGATTTCCCGCAAGGCGATCCGTGTGGAAAGCGCAGTCTAAAGGAGGTTCGCTGCGCGACCTGGGGTGGATTTGTCTGGTACACCATGGACCCCGATGCGCCAGACCTGCTCGACTATCTCGAGCCGATGCCGGAGCTCTATAAGAACTACGCGATGGACACGCTCGTTCGCGTCGCCTGGTTGCGCGTCGAGATGGACACCAACTGGAAGTTCGCCACCGACAATTTCGTGGAGTCCTATCACACACGCACCCTGCACCCCCAGGTGCCGCCGTGGATCGACCAGGACGTCGACAGCGCTCGATTGGAGATGTTTCCCAAGGGTCATGGCCGCACTGTGCAGCCGATGCGCCCGTCCCTGACCGATCGTCTGCCAGAGGGCGAGGAGGGCCCATTCGACGCCCTGTTGCGCCAATGGGACATCGATCCCGACAGCTACCCCGACTTCGCGACCAAGGCGACGCAAGGTTGGGTGGATCTGAAGGCGGCCAAACGGCGATTGTGGCGGGAACGCCGCCACGATCACTATCAGCACCTGGACGATGAGCAGCTGACCGACAGCTTGCACACCGTCGTCTTCCCGAACGTCACCTTGTCCTTCCTGCCGGACAGCCTGATTTTCTTTCGCACCGAACCGCACGCGGATGACCCCAACAAGTGCTACTTCGACTTCTGGAGCATGGTCTATCCGGTCGAAGGGCAGACCGAGGCATGGGCCAACATGATCGGGATGCGGCCTCTGGAAGAAGCCGATTACGAACACCGCGTGTTCGACCGTGGCCGCGGGCTGCCGGAAATGAAGGGCGAGATCGTCTTCCAGGACATGATGATCGCAGAAGCCCAACAGCGCGGATTGCATTCCCAGGGCTACGACGACGCCTATCTCGCCGCGCAGGAAACGCGTGTTCGTTTTTTCCACGAGGTTCTGAACGATTGGCTAAATCGGCCATGATCCGCTCGAATCACCCGGACGCCTGAGCGTGGACGCCGTCATGGCAGGCCGGTCCGCGCGGCAAGGCCTGGTGGCGCTCTGTGGTCCGCCGATGACCGGTGGCTTCCTGCGCCAACTGACCGATGAACTGCAGGCGCGCGGCGTAAACTGCCTGCTCAACCTGGATTCTCTCGACGCGCTGAGCGCCGACGAGAGATTCCGTGACGTCCGAGTGCTCGTGTTGCTGGTGTTTCCCTGCACAGGCGAGGTGATGGACCGCGCGCCGTCGCTCCGCGCCATCATCGTCCCGTCCCTGGGCTATGAGGGTATCGACGTCGAGGCGGCGGCGCGGCGCGGGGTGCTCGTCGCCAACGGCCTCGTCAGCGAGAATTTCGACACGGTCGCGGAGGCCGCGTTCCTTTTCATGCTGATGGCGCTCTATGACGTGCACGCCGCCGAGCGGCGCCTGCGCGAAGGCGTGCGCCGATCAGGACCGCCGACGGCGCGGATGCTGCGCGGAAAGACCGTGGGCGTCATCGGCTACGGGAACATCGCGCGCGCCTTCATCCGGCGCCTCCGCAACTGGGGGACGAGCGTGCTCGTCCATTCACGCTCGCGCCGCGAGGGCGCGGTCCCGGACGCCGATGCGGTGTTCGTCGAGCTCGATGAGTTGCTGCGACGCAGCGATGTCGTCGTCCCGCTGACGCCGCTCAATCCGACGACACAACATCTGCTGGATCGCGCGCGGCTAATGGCGATGCGCGAGGGGGCCATTCTGGTGAACCTGTCCCGCGGCGGCGTGATCGAGGAGGCGGCCCTGGCGGATCCAGCGGTCGCGGGCCGGCTGCGCACCCTTGCGCTCGATGTCTTCGAGGAGGAGCCGCTGCCGATGGCGAGTCCGCTCCGGGACCTCCCGAATACGATCCTCACCGGCCATGACATTGCGCAGACCGTCGAGAACATCGAAGCACTCCGGCGCAAGGCGATCGACAACGTGCTTGTCGCGCTGGCCGGCGGGACGCCGGACACGACGCTCAACGCCTGAGATCTCAAGGCATGCGCGGCGCGGCGGGCAACTCGACGGTGAACGTCGTCACGCCTCCGCCCGACGACGCTCGCGCGTCCCCGCCGTGGTTGCGGGCGATCTGCCGGACAAGAGAGAGGCCGAGCCCCCAACCGCCGGCCTCCTCGGTCCATCCATCGGGACGAAAGAAAGGCTCGAACACGCGCTCCTGCAGTGCCGCGGGTATGCCCGGGCCGTGATCGTGAACGGAGATCATCACGCTGGGCTGGCCGGCGAGGACGCCGCGAGCGATTTCGACCTCAATGGGTGGACCACCGTGCTTGAGCGCATTGTCCGCCAGGTTGCGGATCATCCGCCGCAACAGCCGCGGCGAGCCCATGACGTCGAAGTCGGGCGAAGCGGCCGTGACGGCCGTCAGAGCGATAGCCGCGCGGGCGCTTTCCTCGGCCGCCAGCGCGAGACAATCTACCCGCTCGCGCGCGCCCGGATCGGCGGCATAGTCGAGACGGCTGGCCAGGAGGATCTCGCCGACCAGACCGTCGAGGTCGGCGATCTCCCGTCGCATCGCGGCGGCGCGCTCGGGACCACCGTCGCCGGCGTACATTTCGGTCGCCATCGCCAGGCGGGCTAGCGGCGAGCGCAATTCGTGACTGGCGTGCATCAGCATCGTCTTGTGCGCCGCCAGCAAAGCGTCCGCACGATCGGCGGCGCTGTTGAAGCTGGCCGCCACGGCGGCAATCTCGTCAAAGCCGTCGACCTTGGCCCGGCGACCGTGATCGCCCTGCCCCCAGGCTTCGACGCTGCGCCGCACCGCCTCCAGTCGAGCCGTGATCCGCGACATGACCGGATAGGCCGCCAGCGCGACCAGGATCGCAACCGTGAGCAGGACCTCCAGCGCCCGGACCCCGGTCGAGTGCAGGTGCATGCGCATGCCGGGCGGCGGCCCCCCCATGACCAAGTGCATGATCGCCGCTGCAAGCAGCGCAAGCAGCACGAGGCTGGCCAGCAGGGTCAGATAGACCTGCCAGAACAGGCCGCGGCGCCTGTCCTTGGCCACCTCAGTCCTGGTCCTGCGCCCTGGCGAAGACATAGCCGGCGCCGCGAACGGTTATGATCCGGCGCGGCCGGGCGGGATCATCCTCGAGGGCCGCGCGCAGACGGGAAACATGCACATCGATGGAGCGGTCGAACGCTTCCAGCTCCTCGCCTTTCGTCAGGTCCAACAGCCGGTCACGCGACATCACCCGGCCTGCGTGGCGCGCCAGAGCGAGCAGAAGATCGAACTGGTACGAGGTGACCGCGCGGATCTCCCCATCTATCCGCACCGTGCGCGATCCCTCGTCGATCTCGAGACGACCAAAGCGAAGGACGGGCGGCGCCTGGTCGACCCGATCGCGTCGGCGACGAAGGATGGCCTTGAGGCGAGCCTGCAACTCTCTTGGATTGAACGGCTTGGGCAGATAATCGTCGGCGCCGATCTCCAGGCCGATGATCCGGTCGGTCTCCTCGCCGCGCGCGGTCAGCATCAATATCGGAATGTCCGATATGGCCCGCAGGCGCCGGCAGATCTCGAAGCCGTCGAAATCTGGCAACATGACGTCCAGGATCACGCCGTCGAAGGCTCCTCCTGCACGCGGCCCGTGGGCCACCGCTTCCAGGCCGGCCTGCCCTGTCGATCGGGCCTCGACGACCCAGCCCGACTGCGCGAGGTACTCGCGGAGCATGTCGGCCAGCCTCACGTCGTCATCGATGATCAGGAAGCGATCGGTCATGAATGCAGTGACGTGGACCGCCGCCTGATCGATGGCAAGGGCAAGGTTGGCGTAGGCGCCCCCTGCCCGCCGCGCGCAGGGCGGGATGCTAAGCGGCCCGCATGCCGCTCACGGGATCGCACGGGAACACCGGTCACGTCGGTGGCCATGACCCGTGTTCTCATGGGCGGCTGCGCGCCCGCTACTGCGGTTTGGGGCCGGGCATCATCGTGGCCAATTGAGCGCGCTGAGCTGGCGTCAGAACCTCGGCGGCGTCTGCCATGGCGCCGACCATGGTGCGACTGGCCTGGTCGAGCGCGGCGATCTGGCTGCTGCGCAAGGCCTCGAGGGCCTCACGATCAACAGTCGGTGCAGTCAGCAACGCGTGCAGATGGGCGTGGGTGGCCTGCATCTGCGCATGCATCGAGCCCATCGGGGCGAAGCCGGCGTGCAGGATCGCCTCGATCTTGGCTTTCTGCTCGGGCGTCGCTCCGACCTTGTCGAGCGCCTGTTGGATGTGGGCCATCGCCATGGCGTGCATGGCGCCATGACCGGGGCCGCCCATCATGCCGTTCATCGCGGCGTTCTGCGCCTGCGCGGCTATCGTCGGCAGGGTAAGGCCGCCGGCGACGAAGGCGCCCGCAAGAGCGAGGCCGGCAAGCCAACGACGCTGGCGGGGCATGGAGGAGGTGGCGGCCTGGGGGCCGGCGATCGGATCGGTCATCAGCAGTCTTCCCTGATTGGCGCGCCGACGATCGGCGCCGGACCTTTGTTAGGCCCGGCGCGTTTCCGGAATTGGGCGGCCGCGTAAAGTTATGTAAAGCGCGACCACCCCACCGCATCCTGGAGTGCTTGCCCGCAGGGGCGGGACGAGGGCTCTATGCGTCGATGTGCTTCTGCAAGGTCTTGTGCAGTTGGCGCAGGCGCATCTCGGTATACAGCGCGAAATGCACCGGGATGTCCTTGCCCATCATCTTGAGACCTTGCTGTACGAACGGCAGGTTCGCCATGTCCTGGTCGAAGACGCCGCCGAGCGCGCCCAGTTCTGGGGCCGAAGTGAACGGCTCGTCGTCGCTCAACCAATGCACCGGCGCCGGTCGCGGCCGCGGCTGGCCCTTCGGGACGCGCTTGAGGATGTAGATGTCCATGATCGAACTGTCGACGCCGTCCGGGCGCCAGCGGTAGACGATGTTCGGCGTGTATCCGGCCCAGAAGGACATGTTCGGGAAGACATTGTACAGCATCGGGTCGAGCATCTCGGCGTCCGAGCACTTGCTGTAGTCATAGCCGTCCTCGACAGCGAGCGAAGCGCGCTGTTGTTGTGCGGCGTAGGCGCGAGCGCTCATACCCTCCGGAACCTCGACGATCTCGTCATAGCCGAGGCGGCCATTGCTCTGCATCATCTGGTTGAATATCTCGGTCTGCGTGAACGATGAGCTGTCGATGAACGAGCTCGGGATCGCCATCGCCGTGAGCTGACGCGAGGTGTAGTCGGAAAATATGTCATAGCCGGAAGCCACGTCGGCCAACCACGGCAGAAACTGGGGATGGGTGGCGATGCTGTGATGGCTCTCCATGAACGCTTCGGCCGTCGCCTTCCAATTGGACGGATACTTCTTGGCCACGTGCAGGGCGATGTAGCGATCCTCGAAGTGGTAGTCGGCGAAATATTCCGGAATGGGCTTGAGGACCTCTTCCAGCGGCGGCGCGTTCTCGTCGAAGCTGACGAACACAAAGCCGCCCCAGCGACCGACCTTGGCCTGCGGCAGGGTCAGATCTTCGGGCTTCAACTGGGGAAAGTCCCAGCCCCAGGGGTTGTGACGGAAGGTCCCGTCGCTGTTCCATTCCCATCCATGGTAGGCGCAACGGAAACGGCGCTTGCAGCCATCGCTCGTCTCGAGCTTGCGACCGCGGTGCAGGCAGATGTTGTAGTGGGCCTTGATCTCATCGGGCGCGCTGCGGACGACCAGCAGACTGTACCCGGCGATCTCATAGACGTGAAAGTCGCCGACGTTGGGGATCTCCTCTTCGCGGCAAGCCATCTGCCAACACTTCAGCCAGACCTTCTCGATCTCCTTCTGGTAGAATTCAGGCGAGGTGTAATTGGTCGCGGGCACAGGATCGACGCCGATGTCGGGAATCGAGTCGGCGATCAGCCAGTCCGGTGCCCGGACAGCATCACTCGCTATGACTTGTTTATAGGTCGGGCGCGTGTGTAGCTCGTCTCCGCGCGGCATGAACTCGACCTTCATGGCCGTCTCCTCTGATCCCGTTGGTTGGCCCGGCCCCGGCGTCCGGGAAAACAGTCAGGCGGGCTTGTTTTTTATCGGAGGGATCGCAAGAGGGTTCTTTGATTCAGGTCAAAGAAGCCGGTGGCGGATCAGGCGGCGCGTGGCCAACTGGCGATGCGGGCTCGCCATTGATTGATTTGGCGGCGGATCTTCGTCTGAGCCGGGCGGCCGGCGAAACTGGCAAGGACGGCGGCGAAGCCGAAACTCATCTCGGCCTCCAGTTGATCGACACTGATCGCGTCCGACGCCCAATCGCTGAGAACGCCGGCGGCCACCTGCGACAGGAGCACGCCGACCGCTTCAGCGTCCGTCCAGCCCGCCAGGCCGCCGTTGTCGATCGCGCCGCGCACCAGCCGCTTCCAGAACCGCATGCGCGGCTCGCGGACGGTGGCCTGGAACGTCGATCTGAGGTCGGCCCCGCCTCGCGCCACCATGGTGAGCCGGTAGAAGTTGGGGTCCGCCCGATAAAGTCGCGCGGCGATTGCGATGGCGCAGAAGATCCGATCGAGACCATCTTCCGCCGGAGCGTCGGCGACCAGGCGCTCGAATACCAGCAAGTCAAGGTCGAAGACGCCCGCCAGGATGGCGCCCTTGGACCCGAAGAGATTGTAGACGGTCGCGGGGCTGAGGCCCGATCGCTCGGCGATCGCGGCCACCGTCACGTCCTCCATGCCGACGCGCCTAA
>Ga0181519_10003016_pt1 | contig 13989 bp, 8 predicted proteins | sample PEATcosm2014_Bin_26_FD_121102 | JGI IMG/M metagenome (GOLD analysis project Ga0181519, IMG submission 121102) | Peatland microbial communities from MTU Mesocosm Facility, Houghton, MI, USA - PEATcosm2014_Bin02_10_metaG | ecosystem: Environmental > Terrestrial > Soil > Wetlands > Peat | place...
CGCCGGTCGCTTGCCGCCGCGCTCGGCCTCGCGCTCGCGCTCGCGCTGGCGTGCGCCGGCGCCGCGCGCGCCGACGACGGCGCGACCTTCATGCGCTTCCCGACGCTGCACGGCGACAGCGTCGTGTTCGAGGCGCACGGCAACCTGTGGCGGGTGGCGCGCAGCGGCGGCAGCGCCGTGCGCCTCACGAGCGAGCCCGGCTTCGAGCTGATGCCGCGCTACTCGCCCGACGGGCGCTGGATCGCGTTCACCGGCCAGTACCGGGGCAACCGCGACGTCTACGTCATCCCGGCCGCGGGCGGCACGGCGCGGCGGCTGACGTTCCACTCCGATGCCGTCGACGACGCCCCGTTGCGCTGGGGCCCGGACAACATGGTCGTCACCTGGACGCCGGACTCGGCGAACGTCGTCTACCTGTCGCGGCGCGAGGCGTGGAACACGTGGTTCGGGCGGCTGTTCAAGGTGCCGGTCGGCGGCGGCCCCTCCGAGGCGCTGCCGCTCGACCGCGGCGGCCTGCTGAGCTACAGCCCGGACGGCCAGCGGATCGCCTACAACCGCATCTTCCGCAACTTCCGCACCTGGAAGCGCTACGACGGCGGGCTCGCGCAGGACATCGACCTGTACGACTTCGCGAGCCGCACGCTGACGCACCTGACCGACTGGCCGGGCACCGAGACCGCGCCGATGTGGTATGGCGACACGATCTACTTCCTCGCCGACCACGACGCGCACCGGCGCGCGAACCTGTGGGCGCTCGACCTCAAGAGCCACGCGTTTCGCCAGCTGACGCAGTTCACCGACTACGACATCGACTTCCCGTCGCTCGGCGACAGCGGCATCACCTTCCAGCAGGGCGGACGCCTGTACGTGCTCGACCTGCCGTCGGAGCAGCTGCACGCGCTCGAGGTCCGCGTCCCCGACGACGGCGTGCATACCGCGCCGCGCTTCGTCGACGCGCGCAAGACGATCCGCGACGTCGACGCGGCGCAGATCGTCGACTTCGACCTCGCGCCGAACGGCAAGCGCGCGCTGTTCGCGGCGCGCGGCGACCTGTGGAGCGTGCCGGCCGAGCACGGCGCGACCCGCAACCTCACCGACAGCTCCGACGCCGACGAGGACCACCCGGCCTGGTCGCCGGACGGGAGCGTCATCGCCTACACGACCGATGCGCACGGCAGCCAGCAGGTGGCGGTGCGGCCGGCCGTCGGCGGCGCCGAGCGGCTGGTCACGCACTTCGCGAGCGGCTACTTCTACCAGCCGCTGTGGTCGCCGGGCGGCGAGCGGCTGGCGTTCTCCGACAACGAGCACCGGCTGTGGGTCGTCGCCGTCGCGGGCGGCGAGCCCAAGCAGGTGGCCGCCGATCCCTACAACGAGATCCACGACTACGTCTGGTCGCCGGACGGCCGCTGGCTCGCCTACAGCCTGACCGAGCCGACCCAGGTGCGCTCGCTGTGGCTGTACGCGCTCGACTCCGGCAAGGCCACGCGGGTCAGCGCGGCGCGCGACAGCGACGGCACGCCGGCCTTCGACCCGCAGGGCAAGTACCTCTATTTCGTCTCGTCGCGCCACGAGAACCCGGTGCTGAGCGAGGCCGAGTTCGACGTCGCGGCCCTGAAGACCACCGGCGTCTACGTCGCGACGCTCGCCGCCGACAGCGCCTCGCCGTTCGCGCCGCAGTCCGACGAAGGGGCGTTCGAGCCGGCCAAGCCCGAGCACCAGGGCGAGGCCGGGGCGCGCGCCGCGGCGGGCCGGCGGGGCGAGGGCGGGGGCGGCGACGGCAAGGACGGCAAGGACGGCAAAGACGGCAAAGACGACGGGAACGAATGGAAGCCCGGCGCCTCGGCGCCGATCCGCATCGACCTCGAGGGCCTGATGCGGCGCGCCGTGCCGCTGCCGGTGCCGGCCGCCGTGATCGCGACGCTCGAAGCGCGCAAGGGCGGCGTCTACTACCAGACGCGGCCGCTGCGGCCGATCGACGGCCAGCTGCCCGGCGAGAAGGCGGCGCTGCACTTCTTCGACATGAAGGAGCGCAAGGACGCGGTGGTGCTCGAGGACTTCGACAGCTACCGGCTCGCGGCGGACGGCGCGAAGCTGCTCTACAAGAAGGACAAGGACTGGTTCATCGTCGACGCCAAGCCCGCCGCCGATGGCGGCAAGCCCAAGGAGGAGCGCAAGCCGCTCGACCTCGTACACCTGCGCGCCTACGTCGACCCGCGGCGCGAGTGGCGCGAGATGTTCGAGTCTGCATGGCGGCTGGACCGCGATTTCTTCGTCAACCGCAAGATGAACGGCGTCGACTGGGACGGCGTGCACGCCGCCTACGCGCGCCTGCTGCCGCTCGTCGGCTGCCGCGAGGACCTCAACTACCTGATCGGCGAAGTGCAGGGCGAACTCGGCAACTCCCACACCTACGTCGGTGGCGGCGACCAGGACGACCCGACCGCGAAGGTGACTACCGGGCTGCTCGGCGTCGACTTCGGCCTCGACACCGCCTCCGGCCGCTACTTCGTCGGCCGCCTCTACAGCGGCGACAACACCCGCGACGCGTACCGCTCGCCGCTCGCCCAGCCCGGGCTCAACGTCCGCGAGGGCAGCTTCCTGCTCGCGGTCGACGGCCGCGAGCTCGCGGCGCCCGCGGACCCGTACAGCGTGCTGGTCGGCAAAGCCGACCAGCCGGTGCGGCTCACGGTCGCCGACTCGCCGGCCGGCGCACGGCGCGACGTCGTGGTCCAGCCGGTGCAGCACGAGGTGGCGCTGCGCGAACTCGCGTGGGTGCAGCACAACCGCGAGGTGGTCGACAGGCTGTCGGGCGGCGCGATCGGCTACGTCTACCTGTCGGACATGGAGGAACTCGGCATGGAGCAGTTCCTGCGCCAGTTCTACAACCAGGTCGACAAGCGCGCGCTCCTCGTCGACGTGCGCTGGAACGGCGGCGGCTTCATCGACCAGATCCTGCTCGAGCGCCTGCGCCGCGTGCTGGTGGGCATGGAGACCAACCGCGCCGGCGCCGCGTCCACGACGCCGCAGCAGCTGATCAACGGGCCGAAGGTGTGCCTGATCAACCACTACTCGGCCTCCGACGGCGACATCTTCCCGTTCTACTTCCGCAAGTACGGGCTCGGGCCGCTGCTCGGCACGCGCACCTGGGGCGGCGTGCGCGGCATCCGCGGCAACTGGCCGCTGCTCGACGGCGGCTACATCACGGTGCCGGAGGACAGCACCTACGGCCTCGACTCGCAGTGGGTCATCGAGAACCGTGGCGTCGCGCCGGACATCGAGGTCGACGACTCGCCGGGCGAGCTCATGGCCGGCAAGGATCCGCAGCTCGAAGCGGGCGTCGCCTACCTGCTCGGCGAGCTCAAGAAGCGGCCGGGCGGCCTGCCGCCGCCGCCGCCGCTTCTGCCGGCGTACCCGCCGCCGGACCACGAGTGACGTCTCGGCGGGGCCGCTGAGCGCGGCCCCGCCGCCCGGTTCTGGCGCCGCGCGCGGATGTTGCGCGGCGCGCGTCCGGCCGTGGAAACCCCGAATGACGGGCGCGCGGCGCGGCGGCCGATAATTTGCCTGTGTAGCCGCGCCTTCACTGATCTTGACACTGGCCTGCGCCACTCGGTCGGCGGTGCGCTGTCGGCGCCCGGCCGTCGCGGCCGGCGCGTGAGGTGAGCGTCGTGCGCGGTATCTTCATTCTGGCCTTCAAGCTGCTCGTCAACGACCGCGCCAAGTTCCAGGCGCTGGTCGGCGGCATCACCTTCGCGACGTTCCTGATCGTGCAGATGACGTCGCTGTTCGTCGGCATCCTGACGCGGGCCTCCTCGACGGTGCTCAACACCGGGGCGAAGGTCTGGGTCATGGATCCGGCCGTGAACTCCGTGTCCAACAGCATCGGCATGCCCGACTACGTCATCGACTTCGTGCGCAGCACGGTCGGCGTCAAGTTCGCGGTGCCGCTCTATTCCGCCGGTGCCCTGGTCAAGCTGCGCAACGGCACGTTCCAGCCGGTCAGCGTCCTCGGACTCGACGACGCGACGCTGTTCGGGCGGCCGGCCCTCGAGCAGGGGCAGATCGGGGACATCTACGCCGAGAACGGCTTCTTCGTGGTCCACGACGCCGAATTCAACAAGATGGGCAACCCGACCATCGGCACGGAGTTCGAGCTCAACGACCACCGCGCCGTCATCGTCGGCATCGCCGCGGTCGCCTCCAGCGGCCTGTACGGCATCCCGACGCTGTACACGACCTACAACCGGGCGGTGCAGTACATCCCCTCGACCCGCTTCACGACGGCCTACATCCTCGTCGAGCCGAAGTCGGCGGCCGACATCCCGCACATCAAGGCGCAGGTGCATTCGCTCGGCTACGTGGCGCTCACCGCCGACGAGTTCGTCAGCAAGATCGGCCGCTGGTACACGTTCCAGACCGGTGGCGGCATGAACATGCTGATGATGGCGGCCATCAGCTTCATCGTCGGCCTGTCGATTTCGGGTCAGACGTTCTACACGTTCATCCTCGAGAACGAGGAGAAGTTCGGCGCGCTCAAGGCGATCGGCGCCAAGGGCCGCGAGCTCGTCTACATGATCCTGTTCCAGGCGACCTTCACGGCGTTGACGGGACTCGGCCTCGGCATCGGCCTGTGCACGATCATGATCTTCCTCGGCCGGCTGCGCCTGCCGGACTACGCGGCGATGATCACGCTCGGCAACCTGACGATCGCGCTCGTGATGGTGAGCATCATCGCGGCGGTCTCGAGCTACGTCGGCGTGCGCCGCGTGCTGCGCATCGAGCCGTTCGACATCTTCAGGGGCTGAGATGCCGACCGTCTCCATCGCGGCGCACGGCCTGAAGAAGTGGTTCGGCGAGGGCGAGGCCCGGACGCTGGCGACGCGCGACGTGAGCTTCGAGGTGTACCTCGGCGAGATCCTCTACATCGTCGGCCCGTCCGGCAGCGGCAAGACGACGCTGCTCAGCATGATCTCGGGCATCCTGCGCCCGAACGAGGGCTCGGTGACGGTCGGCGGCACCGACCTGTGGACGCTGAGCGACGACCAGCTGGCGGACTTCCGGCTCCACAAGATCGGCTTCGTGTTCCAGGACTACCATCTGTTTCCGCGGCTGACCACCGCCGAGAACGTCGCGATTCCGCTGATCCTGCGCCACGGCGCCTGGGCGAGCTCGGTCAGCGAGTCGCTCAAGTACCTCAAGGCGGTCGGTCTCGAGAATCGCGCCAACCTGCCGCCCGTGAAGCTCTCCGGCGGCGAGCAGCAGCGCGTGGCGATCGCGCGCGCGATGATCGGCCGCCCCGACATCCTGATCCTCGACGAGCCGACCGCGTCCCTCGACGGCGAGACCGGGCGCAACATCGTCGCGTTCATCAAGAAGGAGCTGCTGACCGAGCAGCGCTCCATCGTCATCGTCACGCACGATGCCCGGATCTACGAGTTCGCCAACCGGATCATCACCATGGAAGACGGTCGCATCACGAACGTCGAACAGGGAGCCGCGCGTGCGTAATAAGCTGATCTTCATCCTGGCGGCGGTCGGCCTGGCGCTCGGCCTGCTGGCGACGTGGTTCTTCAGCCTGAAGCACCCGCCGCAGCCGCCGGCCTTCACGCCGGCGTCCAACCCCTACGGCCAGGGCATCTACGCCAACGGCATCATCGAGAGCTACCTGGGCAGCGGCCAGAACATCTCGATCTTCCCGGAGGTGAGCGGACCGATCACCCAGGCGCTGGTCGCCGAGGGCCAGGCGGTCAAGGCCGGCACGCCGCTGGTCACGATCGATGCGTCCGTGCAGCAGCAGACGGTCGCGCAGCAGAAGGCGGCGGCCGAGGCGGCGCGCACGCTGCTCGCCGAGCTCAAGGCGCAGCCGCGCCCCGAGGCGCTCGAGGTCGCCCGGGCACAGATGGAGGCGGCGGCGGCCCAGCTGCACCAGCTGCAGGACACGCTGGCGAAGCAGCGGCGTTCGTTCGAGATCGATCCGCGCTCGATCAGCAAGGACGTGCTCGACACCTCCGCCAATGCGGTGCGGGTCGCCGAGGCCAACCTCGACGTGGCGCGCCGGCAGTACGAGCTGACCCGCGCCGGCGCGTGGAGCTACGACATCGCCAACCAGGAGCGGACCGCGACGTCGCTCGAGAAGCAGTACCAGGCCTCGAACGCGCTCCTGCAGAAGTACACGCTGCGCGCCCCGGTCGACGGCGTCGTGCTGGCGATCAACGGCACGATCGGCAGCTACGCGTCGCCGCAGGGTACCTTCGACGCCTACACCCAGGCCAACGACCCGGTCGTCGTCATGAGCAGCTCGCAGCAGTACCTGAGCGTGCGCGTCTACGTCGACGAGATACTGGTGCACGGCCTGCCGGCGGCGACGCAGATGGTCGCGCAGATGCAGATCCGCGGCACCGACGTCAAGGTGCCGCTCGAGTTCGTGCGCGTGCAGCCGTACGTGACGCCGAAGATCGAGCTGTCCGACGAGCGGCAGGAGCGCGTCGACCTGCGGGTGCTGCCGGTGGTGTTCAGGTTCGTCAAGCCGAAGGACGTCACGCTCTATCCCGGCCAGCTGGTGGACGTCTACATCGGCACCAAGGGGCACTGACGTGAACCGGTCGCACACGCCGGCCGCGACAGGCTGCGCACTGCTGGCGCTCGCCGCGGTGCTGGTGTCGGCATGCGCGGTCGGTCCGGACTTCAAGCGGCCCGCGGCGCCGGCCGTCGACCGCTATACCGCGGAGCCGCTGGCCGGCGACACCGTCGCGGCGGACGGCCACAGCCAGCGGTTCGCGGACAACGCCGCGGTGCCGGGCGACTGGTGGCAGCTGTTCGGCGCGGCCGATCTCGACCGGGTCGTCCACGAGGCACTGGAGCGCAACCAGACGCTGGCGGCCGCGACCGCGAACCTGCGCCAGAGCGAGAACGCGCGGCGCGCGGGCTTTGGCGTGTTCCTGCCGCAGGTCAGCGCCGGCGGCACTGCCGTCCGCGAACGCGTCTCGCCGCTCGAGCTCGGCCAGGCCGGCGGCAGCAACCTGTTCAACCTGTTCACGGTGTCGGGCTCGGTGGGCTACGTGCTCGACCTGTTCGGCGGCAACCGGCGCCGCCTCGAGGCACTCGGGGCGGAGGTCGATCTGGCACGCGACAACGAACTCGCGGCGTACCTCGCGCTGACCGCCAACGTCGTCAACACGACCATCGCCCGCGCCGCGTACCGCGCGGAGGCGAATGCGACCCGCGACAGCATCGCCGCGGCGCGCGAGCAGGTGCGGCTCGCCGAAGCCCAGGCCGAGGCCGGCACGGCGGCGTACGCGAGCGTGCTCGCACTCAGGACCCAGCTGGCGGCCCTCGAAGCCTCGCTGCCGCCGCTCGAGCTGCACGCCGATCAGGCGGGCCACCTGCTCGCGGTGCTCGCCGGCCGGTCGCCGGCGGAGTGGAGCCCGCCGGAGATCGCACTCGACGCCCTGCAGCTGCCGGCGGACCTGCCGGTGTCGTTGCCCTCGGCGCTGGTCCGCCAGCGGCCCGACATCCTCGCCGCCGAGGCGAGCCTGCACGTGGCGAGCGCCGAGATCGGCGTCGCCGCGGCCAACATGTTGCCGAGCATCACCCTGTCCGGCGCGCTCGGCTCCGAGGCGACGCGGCTCGGCAACCTCGGCGCCGAGGCCGGCCACGTCTGGAGCGCGGGCGGCGACATCTCGGTGCCAGTGTTCCAGGGCGGCAGCCTCTGGTACACGCGCCAGGCCGCGGTCGACGCCTACAAGGCCAGCTTTGCCGACTACCGGCAGACGGTGCTGACGGCCTTCGAGCAGGTGGCCGACACGCTGCGCGCGCTCGAGCACGACGCCGAGTCGGTGCGCGCGTCGGCGGCGGCGGCGCAGGCGGCCGAGGAGTCGCTCGCGCTCACGCAGGCCAACTACCAGTCCGGGATCGCCGACTATCTCGCCGTGCTCACCGCCACCCAGCAGGTCCAGAGCGCGCGGCTCGGCTACCTGCAGGCCTCGGCGCAGCGGCTGCAGGACACCGTCGCGCTGTACGTGGCGCTCGGCGGTGGCTGGTGGACGGCCGCGACGCCGATCCCGGGCATCCCGCCGTCGGCGGCGCGCGCCGCGCACTGACCCGGCGCGCAGCGCCGCTCCCGGCGCCGGCCTTGGCGCGGCGCGCCGCCGCGAGCACAATCCGTGCAACGAAGGGGAGGGAGGCCGCGCATGGCATGGAACCACCGCGCCCGGTCCGGGCTCGCGCTGCTCGTCGCCGTGGCGGTTGTCGGTTGCGCCGAGACTGGCACGCGGCCGGCGCCGGCGGCGAGCGCGCCTCCGGCCGCGGCACCGCCGGCGGCACCTGTGCCAGCGGCCGCTGCCGCCGAGCAGCCGCCGCCCGGCCAGGCGCTCGTGTCGTTCATGCGGCCGTCAATGTTCGGCTTCGCGATCAGCTCGAGCGTGTTCGAGGTCGTCGACGACCACGCCGTGCTCGTCGGCATCGTGCAGTCGAAGAAGCGCATCACCGCCGTGGTGCAGCCGGGCGAGCACCTCTTCATGGTCATCGGCGAGAGCGCCGACTTCATGACCGCCGACGTCAGCGCCGACAAGAGCTATTACGCGCTCGTGACGCCGCGCGTCGGCGCGTGGAAGGCGCGCTTCTCGCTGCGGCCGGTGCACCAGGCGGAGCTCGGCTCGCCGCAGTTCGACGGCTGGCTCGCCGACAGCACGCCCACGATCAAGCTGCCGAAGGACGACAGCTGGGCGGCGGCCAACCTCGCGAGCGTGGAGTCCAAGCGCGCGAAGTACTACCCCGAGTGGCTGCGCAAGGCGCCGGGCGACCGCCCGGCGCTCGTGCCGGCCGACGGGCGCTGAGCGCGCGCGACCGGCGCCGCGGGGCTGCGGCTTGACAGCCGGCGGCGTGGCCCCGAGAGTCCGCGCATGGCCACCCGCAAACTGACCTCGCAATCCGTCGCGCTCGAGCCCGTCAAGGCCGAGCTTCTCGCCGTGCTCGCCCGCGAGACCGGCATCTCGAAAGCCGTGCTGCTGCGCGAGGCGGTCGACGACCTCCTGGCGAAGTACCTGCGCCGGGCGACGCAGGGCTCGAAGTAGGGCGAGGCAGGCTTCGCCGTCCGCGCCGCGGCGCATCGCGCGCCTCCTGCCGCCGGCTAGGCCGGGCCGCGCCGCTCCTGCTCGATGCGATGGCTCCAGACGCCGACGCTGCGCAGGCCGCGCATCTCGGCCGGTAACGCCGCGATGATCCCAGCCGCCTCCGCGAGCAGCGCGCCGTGCCGGTCCGGGTCGGTGAGTGCCTCGGCGTAGAGCGTCGCAGCGAGCTCGAGCCGCTGTTCCTCGTCGTCACGGTTGCGCGCGTACAGTTCGCGCTGCAGCTTCACCGCCGGGGCGAGGATGCGGGCGGCCGCTTCGCGGCGCCCGAGCCGCGCCAGCGCCATAGCCTCCTGCACCGCGGCCCGTGCGCTGCGTCGACGTTCGAAGATCGACGCATCGTGGCGTGCCTCGGCGCGCTCCACGGCGGCGCGGGCGGCGTCGAACGCGGCGGCGTACTCGCCGCGCGAATACTCAACGTCGGCCAGCAGCGCGTCGGCGCGCACCTTGCGATCCTCGACGACGCGCTCGACGGAGAAATTGTTGCCGCGGGAGCGGGCGAGCGCCGCGGTCGCCTCGACCATCAGCGCCTTCGCCGCCGGGTCACCGCGCAGCCGGGCGATCTCCGCCCGCACGAGCGCCGCCTGGCCATCGGCGTTGACGCGATACATCGACTCCGCGGGCCGGTCGCGGTGGATACGCTCGAGCACCGCCTGGGCGGACGCGAGCATCTCGCCGGCCGCGGCGTCCTCGCCGAGGTCGGCGCGCTCGCGCGCCATCGCGAGCTTGAGGAAATGCTCGAAATTGAGATTGAAGGGGCTCTGCGGCTTCTCCGCGCCCGCCACCTCGGCCGCCTGCCCGAGGTACGCGATCGCTGCCCGGGTGCGGCCCAGCGTCAGCAGGTATTCGCCCGCAAAGTGCAGCGCGTCGCCCAGGCTCTGGCGGTCGTCGGCATGGGTCGGGTCGAGGCGCACCAGCGTCGCTGCGTCCTCGCTCGACCGGACCATCAGCTGGAGTGCCTCGCGGGCGTGCATGCGCTCCGAGGCGACGGCGGACAGCCAGCCGAGCGACGCGTTGCGCGCGCGCAGGGCAACCAGGTGCCCGGGGCGGATGTCGAGCACGCGGCCGGCGAGCGTCTCGGCCTCGCCCTCGACCTTCTCGAGCTCGTCGATCCGGCCGCTCCGGTACAGCGTCTCGCCTTCGAACGATGCGGCCTGCGCGTAGTCGGCGGCCGCCTGGACGTCGGAGAGGTCGCGGGCGCCGAGGCTCGCGAACGCCTCCTTGGCGCGCTCGAGCGACGCGAGGTCCATGGCCTTGTACGTCCCGTAGCTTTCCACCATCAGTCCGTAGGCCCGGCGCACGGCGGCCGAGGCATTGGCCGCGTCGTAGTAGGGGCGCAGCACCGCCTCGGATTCGGTGGCGAGCGCGAGTCCGCCCTTGCCCTGCCGGTCGGCGACGTCGCCGAGCGCGCCGATGCCGAGCGACAGGCCGATCGCGGTGCGCTCGCTGTCGTCGCCTCCGGCGCGCAGCTGCTTCAAGGCCTGCACCGCCTCGCCGAGCACCTGCTCGGCCTCGGCCAGGCGCGACTGCATCTGCAGCGCGACGCCGTAACGCACCTTGGCGAGCGCGGCGCTGCGGATCGTGTCCTTCGTCTGCAGCGCCACCGGCAGCGACTTGTAGTAGTCGAGTTCCCTCCGGCCGAGGTCGAGCACGAGCCCGAGCCGCCCGAACCCCTCGAGCTCGGTCGCGAAATCATCGTTCAGGTAGCCGAGCAGGTGCTCGGCTTCGCTGCGGGCCTTCTCCGCCGCGACGCGCGTCGCCTGCGCCTGCGCCTCGGCGCGCCGCGCGCGCTCGGTGCTCAGGTAGCCGTAGGCGGCGGCGGCCACGGCGCCGACCGCGAGCACGGCGCAGGCGAGCGCGATCTGGCGCGCGCGCACCAGCGCGTGGCGGGCGGCGCGGGCGCGGTCGCGCTGCTCGGCGAGCAGCCGTTCGCTCGCATCGCGCGCCTCGCGCTCCTGGCGGAGGTCGCGGCTCTGCTTGACGACGCTGCACAGGACGTCGTGGGTGAGCTCCACGCGGCGCACGTCGAGGCGCTCCTCGATGCGCAGCAGGCGCCGGTTGACCAGGGTCGCGAGGGTTTCCGGCGCGGCGCCGGCCGCGGCGAAACTCGTCAGCACGCGCTCCTCGGCGACATTCTCGCGAAAGCCCGACTCGGTCAGCAGCTCGTCCTCGATGATCCGCCGCACCGCCGCCGGCTGGTCGGCGAGCGAGCGCTCGTAGAAGTTGCTGAGGATGGTCGCGTGCGAGCCGGCCAAGAGGTCGAGCGAGATCTCGGCGCGACCCTGCGCGAGGCGCGTGTCGTTGAGTTCGCGGCAGATGAGGCTGAGCAGGGAGGGCTCGACCTCGGCGTTGGCGAGCTCGGCGCCGCCGGCGACGAAGCGCACGATCGCCTCGGCGACCTCCTCGGAAACCAGTCCCTGGCCGGGGCGCAGCACCGCGGCGAGCGCCTGCTGGCCGGTCATCGGCGCGAGCCGCAGGCGGTTCTGCGTGATGCTCGGCATCGACGCCTTGAGGCCCTCGAGCGGCGCGAGGTAGTCCTCGCGCAGCGCGATCAGCACGCGGTAGTCGCTGCGCGCGAAGTCGAAGCGCTCGGCGGCGCTGTCGTCCGCGTCGAGCCGCGCCTCGAGCTCCTTGGGCGGGCGGTTCTCCACCAGGTCGGCGAGGTCGGCGATGAAGCGCGCGGCGCGCGCCCGGCCGAAGTCGTCCGTCTGCGCGAGCGTGAAGATCTCCTCGAACTGGTCGAAGATCAGCAGCGGAATCAGCGTCGCGCCCGACTCGTCGTGCAGCACGTCGTCGCGGTGGTGCAGGAACTCCCACAGCGACTCGCCCTCGACCGCGACGCCGGCCTGGGTCCACTGCCCGGAGCGACGCGCGGTGCGCGCGATCGCCTGCTTGATCTGCTCGGCGGGCTCGGGGGCGGCGCGCGCGTAGTCGATGCGCACGTACACCGGGCAGTAGCCCTGGCCGCGCAGCCGCGGCACGAGCCCGGCGCGCAGGATCGAGGTCTTGCCGAGGCCCGACTGGCCGAACAGCACCGTCAGGAGCTTCCGCTGCACGCGGCGGGCGAGCTCGGCGACCTCGTCCTCGCGGCCGTAGAAGTACTCGCGCGTCTCCTCGGTGAAGGAGGCGAGGCCGAGCCATGGGTTGCGCGCATCGACCGTGGAGGCGGCCGGCTCGGGGGCCGCCACGTTGCCCGCTGGCACGCTCACGACTGCCGCGCCCGCGTGAAGTCGGCGAGCCGCGCCGCGAACTCGGCCGGCACCTGGCCGCCGGGCAGCGCCGAGAAGTGCAGCGCCCGGAACCGGTCGGGCACCAGCGCCTCGGCGGCGCGCGTGGCGTCGACCAGCACCGGCAGGATAAAGAGCGCGCCGTCCGCCATGTTGCGCACCCGGTCGATCGCGTAGCTCCACTCGCGGCGGAAGTAGCCCTCCAGGCGGCGCTGCGTGTTCGCCGACACGACCGGGATGAAGTACGAGCAGCGGGCGATGTTCTGCCGGATCTTGCGGTCGTAGTCGTCGCCGGCCTCGAGGCGGTCCATGTCGAACCAGGTGGTGACGCCGGCGGCCTCGAGCCCGGCCTTGATCTGCTGCACGGCGGCGAGGTCCTCGCGGGCGTAGCTGATGAACACGGCGTTGTCCGGCATGTCGCGCGCCGGCGGCAGGAAGCGGGCCGGGGCGGCGGCTGGCGGTGCCGCGCCGCCGCGGCGGCGACGCGCCTGCCAGCGGTCGTGCAGCTCGTCGACGAAGCGCTCGGCGCCGACGTAGATGCGCGTGCGCACGCTGACCTGCTGCAGGAACGACACCAGCCGGTCGTCGTCGCCGGAGTGGTTGTCGGCAAGCACCTCGCCGACGTCGCGCGGGTCCGACAGCCGCTGGCGCTTCGCCATGCGCAGGAACAGCCGCGCGAGCCAGTTGGTGAAGTTGCTGCCGATAAAGAGCAGGTGGCTGTGCTCGAGCTCGTGGAACAGCTTCTCGGGCGCCAGGTGCTCGCTCTGCAGCGCGCAGATGAACTCGAGCAGGTCCTCGTCCGAGATCACGTAGGTTGGCGAGGCCGACAGCCGCCCGAACAGGTGGTAGACGACCGGCCGCTGCAGCCGGTCGCGCTCGGTCGGCAGGTCGGCGACCCGGTTGGGCGCGTACGAGAGCACGTCGGTGGACGCGGCGCCGGCGAAGCGCTCGAGGTTGATCGCGGTCTCGAGCAGCGGATCGAAGGTCGTCGACACGAACAGGTCGAAGTCGGTGATCGCGGCGAGGCGCCGCAGCGCCTGCGGCGGCTCGAGCGCCGCGTCCTTGATGATGCCGCGCAGCCGCACGTAGGCCTCCTCGCGGCGGCCGCGCGCGGCCAGGAACCAGCAGACGACGTCGTTGAGCGTGTACGGCTGCGGCAACGCCGCGACATCGACGTTGAGGCGCACGGCCAGCTTCTCCGCGAGCCAGTCGTAGAGCAGCCGCGGCCCGCGGTCGGTTGCGACCTGCAGCAGTTCCGGGCCGACGATCGGGATGACGCGCCGCTCTTCGATGAAGCTCAGCAGGTCCTCCCACGCGTCGTCGTCGAGCGTGCTCATCGGCAGGCGCGCCGGCGCAGCGCTAGCCATTGGCAGTGCCCTCGGCGGGTGAGTGGCGGCGGACCGATCGGCGGGCGGGCGCTGCGAGGACGCAGGCCAGCGGCGTACTGGTTCTTCTTCTCATCGGCGGAGTGTACCGAAATCGCTCCGCGAGTTCGGCGCGGGCCGCGCCCGCGTCGCGACCGCCCTGCCCGCGGCACCGGCGCAGCCGGCGCGTGCTAATCGACTGGATGAAAGTGGTTCATGTGATTGATAGTAAACGTAAAACATCCAGGCTGCGGCGGCGATCGCCGGCGCGCGCCG
>Ga0181519_10003019_pt1 | contig 13981 bp, 10 predicted proteins | sample PEATcosm2014_Bin_26_FD_121102 | JGI IMG/M metagenome (GOLD analysis project Ga0181519, IMG submission 121102) | Peatland microbial communities from MTU Mesocosm Facility, Houghton, MI, USA - PEATcosm2014_Bin02_10_metaG | ecosystem: Environmental > Terrestrial > Soil > Wetlands > Peat | place...
AATGTGGACAACGCTGACGCGTTGACCACATTCCCACAGGAGAACAAAAGCAGAAGAAGCGGACAATTGATGTGCTACCAAAACCGGACACGTTAATTCGCTATCGACAGACTTTGTCGGCGGCGGCCAGTCGGGGGGCGATCATTCCGGCTCGGCCCGACGATCGCCGCCCCGCGGCGGCGGCATTGGCGCGGGGGCGCCGGTCGTGTCATAAAATCGTCATGCGATTCAGTTGTGGTGCCTGACGGCGAAGCTGGCTTGGCTCCGCCCCGACGGGAAACGGAAATGTCGAACGCCGAAGTCGAATTCAGCATTCTCTCCGGATCGGGCGCGCCTGTCCGCGTCTTCAAGCAGGGCGAAGTCATCTTTCGCGAAGGCGACCCGGCGACCGAGCTCTATGTCATCAAGAGCGGCCGGGTCGACGTCACCACCGGCAATCGGCTGCTGGCGACGCTCGACGACAACGGCATTTTCGGCGAGATGGCGCTGATCGACAAGACGCCGCGCAGCGCGACGGTCACCGCCGCCACCGACGTCGAGCTGGTGCCGGTCAACGAAAAGCAGTTCCTGTTCCTGGTCAGCCAGACGCCGTTCTTCGCGCTGAAAGTGATGCGCGTTCTCGCCGGTCGGCTGCGCGTCGCCAACAAGGCGATCTGATCCGGGGCTGAAGCGCGCAGCGTTTGGTTTGGGTCACAAGCCGCCGCGCAGCAGCCTCGCAGCACGCTCCATTTCGCAGCGAAACGAGCGCCGCGGAATCGTGCTTCGAGGTCCTCAAACTCTGACGCTTGGCGCCCGCGGCCGATGAACTGACGTCGAACGACGTCCGACGTTCCGCCGGCCGCGCCCGATTGACCGGGCCTGGCCGAAAGCGGCCCGACCGTTTCGGAAACGCGCAGGGCAGATAGCTGCCCTTTGCCCGTGGTTTTTCGGATCGACAGTCGACCCAATTCCCTGTCCTTCATCGGCGGGATAGCGGTTCCCGAAACCAGCGTTCCCACACTATGAAGCAGCCGTCTGGTAGACTTTCACGGCTTCCGCAAATTTCCGATTCAGGCGCACCAGCTCGTCGATGTCGTGCGCATCCCATGTCGCGAAGACGGCGCGGCCGATCCGCTCGCGTGCGGCGTCAACGAGGTCCGTCATCGCCTTGCCCTTAAGCGTGACGACGGCCAAGCGTACACGACCGTCGGCGGCGCTCCCCTGGCGCTTGACCAAGCCGAGGCTGGCGAGCCTGGCGACCTGACGGCTGACAGTGGTGTAGTCGCGTCCCACGCCATCGGCCAGCTCCACGACGCCAATCGGCCCGAACCGCTCGATTCCAACAAGTAATGGAAACAGCGCCCGGTCGAGCGGAATTCCAGCCTCCCGGATCAGCGCCTCGTCGCGCTGCGGCCGGTTCATGGCGCTGACGATGTCGATCAGCGCTCCATGAAGCTGCCGGAGTTGATCGCTCATATGTGTATTTTGCACTTTCCCTCTTGACGGCATCGGCGCCCCCTTATATGCATGCATTATACACATATATGCGGGACCCGAAAGAGAAACCGTCGGAAAGCTGCAATGAGTCCTTTTCGCTCGTGGGCGACGCCGCTGACCATCGGCGCCTTCTTCTTGATGTCGGCAACCGGCGTTCTGATGTTTTTCGGATGGGACCGGGGGCTGACGACTGCGGCGCATCAATGGTTTTCGTGGCTGTTTCTGGCGGCCGCGGGCGCTCACATCGCCGTCAATGTCCGCCCGTTCAAGAACCATCTCAAATCCAGCCGGGGCCAGGCCAGCGCCGCCGTGTCCGTGGTCGTCTTGGCCGCTTCATTCTTTTCCTGGGGATTCACAACGGGTCCCCAATTGCGCGGAACCATCGAGCGGGCGCTGGTCGACGCCCCGCTGTCAGCGCTGGCGAGCGTCACGCACACCGACCCGGACGCCGTGATAGGCCGACTGAAGGCGCACGGGATAGTGGCAGACAGCGGGCAATCCGTCCGTGACCTCGCTGGGAAATACGGCCTGGGAGAGCGCCGTTTGCTCGCGATGGTGTTCCTATCAGAATGACGGCGACCCCTGATTTTGCGGTCCTGATCAGTGCGCTGCACCGGTCCACGACGCTGAGGACAACGGCCGCCGTTCCATAAGGTCGCCCGATCTGGTCGCCATTATGTGTATTTTGCACTTTCATTCTTGACGGCGTCGGCGGCTCAGCATATATGTGTAATATGCACATAGATGAATTCGCTGAACAAAGGAGATCTTCTTGAAGGCCGCCGTCGTCCTGCAAGCGGGGCAACCGCCTGTGTATGCGGATTTTGCCGATCCGGTTCCGTCCGCCGGCGAGAGGCGCATAACGGTCACCGCCGCCGCCATCAGCCAAGTCGTCAAAAGTCGCGCCTCCGGCAGGCATTACAGCTCATCGGGCCACTTCCCTTTCGTTGCCGGCGTCGACGGCGTGGGACGACTCGACGATGGAAGCCGGGTTTATTTCGCCCTGCCGCGCGCGCCGCACGGAAGCATGGCCGAAAGAACCGTCGTGTCATCGACGCAGTGTCTGGCGCTCCCCGATGATCTTGACGACGTGACGGCGGCCGCCATCGCCAATCCGGGCATGTCGTCCTGGGTCGCGTACACGGAACGCGCCAAGCTCAAAGCTGGAGAGACTGTGTTGGTCAACGGCGCCACCGGAACGGCGGGTCGTCTGGCCGTCCAGATCGCCAAACGCCTCGGAGCGAAGAAGGTCATCGCGACAGGACGTAACGCTAAAGCTTTGCGATCCGTCGCCGCCCTCGGCGCAGATGTGACGATTCCGCTTGTCGAGAACGAGCAGTCCCTTGAGGACAGTTTCAAGGAACAGTTCGCCGAAGGGATCGATGTCGTCATCGACTTTCTATGGGGGAAGAGCGCGGAGCGCCTTCTGATCGCCGGCGCCAAGGCCGGCGCCGACGCCGTGCCCATCCGGTTTGTCCAGATTGGGTCCATGAGCGGCGAGGAGATCGCGCTGCCGAGCGCCGTGCTGCGCGCCTCGGCGATCGTGTTGATGGGGAGCGGTATCGGCAGCGTAGCCGCTGATCGCCTATTCAACGCCATCGGCGCCGTGCTGCGGGCGACCGTACCTGCGGGCTTGAAGATCGCGACCACGCCCGTCGCACTGGCGGAAGTTGAACGCGCATGGCTCAGCGACGCCAGCACCCGCCGCACCGTGTTCACGGTGAACGTCGACAACCCCTGAATCCCGACGTTTCGCGTTTGATGGACTGTGTTCGATGCCTCGTCCCCACCTGATCATGTTGGCGCTGCTGCTGACCCTCGGCGGTTGTTTCGAGCGCACCCATCCAACTGCGGAGGACGCCCGGCAACCGGTGCAGGCCGTGCGGATTACTCTAGAATCTCACGCTGATCGCCGTTCATATGCTGGCGTCGTATGTCCCCGCCGCGAGGCTAGCATCGGTTTTCGCACCGGCGGCCGGATCGTAGAGCGTCTGGTGGATGTCGGCGCGCTGGTTGTCGCCGGGCAGGATCTTGCGCGGCTCGACCCCGTCGATCTCGCCCTTGGCGTGCGCAGCGCTGAGGCCGAGCTTTCTACCGCCCAAGCGCAGAACCAGCAGGCGCAGTCGGACGCAACCCGGAGCCAAACGCTGCTCGCCGAGGGGTGGATTTCGGTCGCCGCCGACGAGGTGAAGCGGGCGACCGCTCTTGCCGCCGCGCAGAAGGTCGCCTCCTCCGCCACCACCCTCGCGCTGGCGCGCAATCAATTGAACTATGCGGTTCTGCGCGCTCCGACCGCCGGTGTCATCACGGCCGCGCTGGCCGATCCGGGAACTGTGGTCGCCGAGGGCGCGCCGGTCTTGCGCATGGCCGAGGCGGGGCCCCTCGAAGTCGAGGTCGCGTTGCCCGAGGCGACCGTAGCTGGCGCTGATATCGCCGCGTCGCGGGCGACGGTATCGGTGTGGGCGCGTCCGGACGCGAACTACGCAGCGACGCTTCGCGAGCTTTCGCCCTCAGCCGACCCACGGCTGCGCACCTATACAGCGCGCTATACGCTGACCGAGGCGCCCGCCTGGTTGGCGCTCGGCATGACCGCGACAGTGAGCCTCGAATCTCGCGAAGCAGGGTCGTCGCTCGCCGCGCTTCCGATTGCGGCGCTCGCTGACCGCGGCGACGGGCCGATCGTCTGGGTGGTCGATGCAGGGACCGGCAGGATCGAATCCCGCGCCGTGGTGGTGCACGCGCTCCGCCAGGATCGAGCCTTCGTTGACGGTCTCAATCAGGGAGAACTGGTGGTGGCCCTCGGAGTGCAAAAACTCGACCCGCAAGCGCGGGTCCGGGTTACCGACATTCGGGCGCTGGATGACTGACCGTGCGCTCATTTAATCTTTCCGCCTGGTCGGTTGCGCACCGCAGCCTCGTCGGCTTCCTTATTGTCCTGCTGTTCGCCGGCGGCGGCTATGCCTATCGGCAACTCGGTCGCGCCGAGGATCCTTCATTCACCGTCAAGCTGATGGTTGTCAGCGCTGAGTGGCCCGGCGCGACTGCCGAAGAGATGCAGAACGAGGTGGCGGAGCGCATCGAGCGGAAGTTGCAGGATCTTGCCTGGTTGGACCACCTCTACACGTACACGCGGCCTGGCTCCGTCGTCACTGAAGTCACCTTCCGCGACGACATGCCGCCGCGAGAACTCAGTGGGTTGTTCTACCAAGCGCGGAAGAAGCTGCACGACTTGCAGCCGGAGTTGCCTGCCGGCGTCGTCGGACCGTTTGTCAACGACGAGTACACGGATGTCTATGGCGCCGTCTTTGCCCTCACCGGCGCAGACAACGCGGAATTGGTGCGCCAGGCCGAGCGCATCCGCGACCGCCTGCTACGCGTACCCGGCTCCGAGAAGGTCACAGTTTCCGGCGAGATCCCGCGTACGCTATTTGTCGAATTTAGCCACGCGCGCCTCGCCACGCTTGGAGTCACGCCTGCCGAGATCGCTCAAGCCATCGCCCGGCAGAACGTCACCGCCTCGGCTGGCATTGTGGAAACGGGTGCCGCAAGCGTGCCGCTGCGCGTCACTGGCGCGATCGGCGGCGCCGCCACACTGGCCGAGACGCCGGTGGCGGCCAACGGCCAGACGGTGCGTCTCGGCGATATTGCCAACATCAGCCGTGGTTATCAGGACCCTCCGGACGCCACCATCCGTCACAACGGCCAGCCCGCCGTTATCCTAGCCCTCTCGATGCAGGCTGGAACCAACGGACTGACGTTCGGCGAGGCCGTGCATCAGGAGGTCGCGCGCATCCGCGCTGATCTTCCGGCGGGCATCGAGCTACAGCAGATCGCCGATCAGGCAGCGGTTGTCCGCGAGGGGGCGGGCGAATTCACGCTGAAGTTCTGCGCGGCCCTCGCCGTGGTCATGGCGATCTCGCTGCTGTCGCTGGGTTGGCGCATCGGCATCGTCGTCGCACTCGCCGTGCCGCTCACTCTGGCCGTCGTATTCCTGGTCATGCTTGCGCTTGGCATCGAGCTGCAACGCGTCTCGCTCGGCGCGCTGATCATCTCGCTCGGCCTCTTGGTGGACGACGCCATCATTTCCATTGAGACCATGGTCGTGAAGCTTGCAGAAGGTTGGGATCGCGCCCGCGCCGCCAGCTTCGCCTGGACTTCGACCGCCTTCCCGATGCTGACCGGCACGCTGGTGACCGCCGCAGGGTTCCTTCCCATAGGCGTCATGCGCTCCGCGAGCGGCGAATATACCGGCGACATCTTCTGGGTTGTCTCTATCGCCCTGCTGATGAGCTGGCTGGTTGCGGTCACGTTCATCCCATATCTCGGCGTCGTCCTGCTGCCCGCGCCGCAGCAGCAAGCATCTCACGACGAAATCTACAGCACCCGCCCCTACCGCGCACTGCGCCAGGCGGTGCGTTGGTGCGTGCGACGTCGCCGCCTCGTGGTGCTGGCGACGATTGCGCTTTTCATCGCTTCCGTATGCGGAACGAGTTTGGTGAAGAATCAGTTCTTCCCTGACTCCACTCGTGACGAGCTGATCGTAGACGTCACGCTCCGTCAGGGGGCCAGCCACGCCGCCAGCGAAGCGGCGGCGATGAAGCTGGAGAGCATGTTGGCGGCCGATCCTGACGTGCGCTGGTACACGAGCTATATCGGTAGCGGCCCACCGCGTTTCTTCTTGTCCTATAATCCAGAACTGCCGAATGACGCAGTCTCGACCATCGTACTGACCGCCCGTGACCTGGCCGCGCGCGAGCGCGTGCGCGCCCGCCTGCTGGCGCTCGCCGCCGAGGAGCGGATTCCCGAGGCCCGTCTTCACGTCAAGCGTCTGGAGATGGGCCCGCCGGTGGGCTTCCCGGTACAGTTCCGCGTCGTCGGCGATAATCTGAGCGATGTCCGGCATGGCGCCGAAATCGCGCTCGAAGCGTTGCGGAGCACGCCCGGCACGCGCAACGCCCAGCTCGCCTGGGGAGAACGCGCGCTTTCGATGCGGCTTGAGCTGGACCAACCGCGCATCCGCCAGCTCGGCCTCTCCTCCGCGGACATCGCGGAGTCGCTACAGACCCTGCTCTCCGGCGCGGTTGCGACGCAAGTGCGCGACAGCACAAAGCTGGTGTCGGTGGTGTTGCGCGCAGTACCTGGGGAACGGCTCGACCTTGGCCGGCTGCCTGACCTGATGCTCTCGACCGGCGGGGGACCGATCGCGCTCTCACAGATCGCCCGCCTGGCGCCGGAAGAAGAGGACCCCGTGTTGTGGCGCCGAGACCGCGAGCCCTACATCAACGTGCAGGCCGACATTCAGGACGGGTTGCAAGGGCCCGACGTCACTGCTGCTGCGCTGCCGCGTTTGAACGCCCTGGCTTTGCCGAGCGGCGTACGGATTGAGACCGGCGGCGCCACGGAGGAATCGGCGAAGGCCAACGCCGCCTTGCTCAAAGTGTTCCCGCTGACGGCAGGCGCGATGGTGCTGTTGCTGATGATTCAGCTACAGACTCTGCCGCGCACACTGCTCGTTTTGGCGACGGCGCCGCTTGGCTTGATCGGCGCCGTGCTGGCGCTGCTGGTTACTGACGCGGCCTTCGGCTTCGTCGCTCTGCTCGGTCTGATCGCTTTGGGCGGCATGATCATGCGCAACACAGTGATCCTCGTCGATCAGGTGCGGCAGGATCTGGAGGCCGGGCGTGCGTTGGAGGAGGCAATTGTCGAAAGCACGGTGCGCCGCGCACGACCGGTTGTGCTGACGGCGCTTGCTTCTGCGCTCGCCTTCATTCCTCTGACCACGAACGTTTTCTGGGGTCCCATGGCGCTTTGCATGGTTGGCGGGCTGGCCGTTGCAACCGAACTGACGCTGCTGTTTCTTCCCGCTCTCTATGCCTGGAGCTTCCGCGCCAGCGACCCTGTGCCGCAAGCGGAATTCGCGGAGCGGCGGGCGCTCGCGCCGTCCAATTAGGGCGGCCCGAGTCGTTGAATTGCGGGACCGCGCCCGGTTCCTTGATCACGTCATCGCTGGGCCGCGACCCGTTTCACGGTCGAGCCAGCGCCTCATTATAATGTCCGGGTCGGGCGCGCCAACGTGTGGATCTGAGTGCGGACGAACCGCCGCCAGCCGATTCAATGAGGGGAACGCAGTCGACGTCTCTGTCCGCTTTCGACAGATGGGCCACTTCGTCTGAGCGACCAACTTGGGCGCATTGCCGACGCCCACGATCGCATGCGCGACCGACTGACCGCCGCCCTGTGCAGCGGACGCCAAGCGTCGGATTTTATCCACCAGGCGCGCCGTCCTCTGACGCAAGGGCTCTTCAGGATGAGGGGTGGGTCGACCTACAGGCGACACGCTCTCAGCGTCGCGGCGCCTATTTCGTCTCCAGTCTGAAGACCGGCTGCCACGACGGGTCGAGGTCGCTCGCCGCCAGGAAGGCGAAACGCTCCTGGTAGTAATTCGCGTAGAGGCCCTGGATCTCTTTGGGCGCCAGCGCCGCCGCTTCGGCGGCCAATCGCCCGGCGGCGACGAAATCGCGGCCGCGATAAGCGGCGAGAATTTCGTCGTGCCGCCGCGCCAGTTCGCGGAAGGATCCGCTCGCGGCGGTCGCCGCGTCGCCCGCCAGGGCGTAGACCGGCGTTGGCCGGGTCTTGCCTTTGAGAACAAGCCGATCGACTTCGAGCCAGGCGAAATCCGGCGCCTCGGCGCGCGTCAGGTCGCTGGCGACAATGTCGACGCCGAGGACTTTCGACGCCCCCTCCAGCCGCGAAGCGACGTTCACTTCGTCGCCGATCGCCGAATAGTCGAAGCGTCGCGTCGAACCGAGGTTGCCGACGCAGCACTCGCCGGTGTTGAGGCCGACGCCGAACTTCACTTGACGAAAGGCGTGACCGGATTCGGCCGCCCGGTCCGCCCAGCGCCGATTGAGCTCCGCCAGCGTCTTGCGCATCGCGAGGGCGGCGTTGACCGCATGGGCGGCGTGAGCGGGATCGTCGAGCGGAGCGTTCCAGAACGCCATGATCGCGTCGCCCATGTACTTGTCGACCGTGCCCATCTGCTGCAGCACAGCGTCGGTCATCGGCGTCAGATACTCGTTGAGGAACGCGGTGAGTTCGACCGCGGTAAGGCCCTCGGACAGGGTCGTGAAGGAGCGGATGTCGCAGAACATCAAGGTCAGCGTGCGCTGCAACCCGCCCAGTTGAACGGCTTCCGGGCGCTCGGCCAGTCGCGCCACCACGGCGGGGGAGACGAACCGTCCGAAATGCGAGCGCGTCTCGTTCAACTGCCGCCGCTTGTGGCTGTAGAGCGCCAGCACCCCGGCGAGGAAGACGGCGCCGGACGACAAGCTCGGTGTGATCGGGTCGAGCAGCCAGCCCTCATGCGTGAACGCCAGCCAAGAGCCGCCCGCCAGACAAGCGACGGCCAGCGCGCCGAGAACGGCGCTCCACAGCGCCGACAGCAGCGGCGTCGCGACGACGAGCGCCAGCGACAGCACGGTCGTCGTCGCCACCTCGGCGCCGGGCGCCCAGTCGGGGCGCAGCAGCGCGTCGCCGTCGAGGATCTGCTCGATCAATTGCGCCTGCGCCTCGACGCCGGGCGTCGACGGGTTGAGCGGCGTCGCGACGACGTCCGACAGCAGCGACGCGCTGGCGCCGACGACGACGATCTTGCCGGCGAGCGGCGAGAGATCGACGCCGGGCTCGAACACTCTCCACGCCGGCAGAGACAGGCTGGGATCGCTCGCGGCGAAATAGGCGCGGATGTCGCCGGCGGGCTCGGTCGACGCGATCAGGTCGCCGACCTTGATCGCCGCGACGCCGGCGCCCTGCCCCAGCGACGAGCCGCCGGCGTCGGCCGATTTGATCAGGTAGGTTGAAGCGCCCTGCGCGACCCGCAGGCACTCGAGGGCGAAGCTCGGCTGAATCTGGCCGTCGACGACGATCAGCAACGGCACGCGACGCACCACCCGGTCCGCGTCCGCCTGCCAGTTGACGAAGCCGATTCCCGCGGCGCTCTTGGCCAGAAGCGGCAGCGGCCCGAGCGCGCCTTTGAGGTGGGGCAGCTCGGGCGTGGGATCCTGGCCGATGAAGGTGAAGCCGCTCTTGGCGGGAACGGCGCCGGCGAGCGCGGTCTGAGTGACAAGCTCGCTCAGAATGACCGATCGACTGGCGAGCGCCCGGGCGAAAGCCGCGTCGCCGCCGCCGATCGGCGCTGCGGCGGAAAGGTCAGTTGGGGCGCGATCCGTCTCCGAAAACAGAACGTCGAAGCCGATCGCCGCAACTTTGGCGTCGGCGAGAGACTCGACGAGTTTCGCCATCTCGACCCGCGGCCAAGGCCATTGGCCCAACCGCCTGATCGACTCGTCGTCGATGTCGACGACGCGAACCAGCCGCTCGGCCCCGCGTTCGCGCGGCCGCCAACGCTGATACTGGTCGAAGACGACGTTCTGGAAATTGGCGCGCAACGCCGTCAGCGTTTCGCCGAGCGCGACCGCGCTCGCATAGACCGCGACGACGACCAGGAGATAGCGCCAGTGCGCGTTCAATCGCCTCGCCGCGGCTTTGCGCCAGGACTTTTTCACGCGCGCCGCGCCGCGTCAGGCGAAGAGCGGACGCGGCGACGCACGTTTCGGCGGACCGCCGGCGCCAGGCCCCGTCCGCTATCGAGCTCCCCGACCATCAGGCGCGGCGCCTCCCGTCAGACGCCAAATCTCGACGCCGCGCGTGCGCGCCCGCCATTCAACGCCCATGGCCATGGCCATGGCCGTGGCCGTGGTCATGGCCGTGGTCGTGGCCCTGCTCGTGGCCCTGGTCGTGGTCGTGGCCCTGGTCGTGATCATGGTCGTGATCATGATCGTGATCATGGTCGTGGTCGTGATCGTGATCATGGTCGTGGTCATGATCATGATCGTGTCGGCTGCGCTTGTCCGGCGGCGCCTCGGTCGTCACAGTGGCGGGCGTAAAGGCGGCGTGTTCGCCGCCCGGGTCGCCCGGCGTGCCCGGCGTATCAGCAATGGAGTCAATTTCGGCCGAGACGGCGGCGGCGGCGTGCGAGTCCCATTTGATCTCCGTCGCCGTGATCACCACCCCCTGGCCCGGTTCGGTGAGCTGGAGACAACGCTTCTTCGACGCGCCGCGCGTGCATGCGAGCGCGCCGCCCTCGTCGAGAACGACGAACGTCTTGGTCGAGTTCGAAACGATCTTGAGCACCGTTCCGCGCACGCCCAGGGCCGCGGTCGGCGTCGAGATCAGATAGGCCTTCTTGTCCGCGTCGCCGGTGGCGAAGCGCAGCGCGCCCTTCACCAGATTGACCGCGATCGCGCCGGGCTGGCTGGGGCCGGCGTAGACGAAGCGATCGAGCTTGATCGACGAGGACGGACCCAGCAGCAAGTTGGTGTTGTCGCGCAGGACGAGCCTGGCCGAACTTTCGGCGTCGGTCCGCACGCCCTCGTTCTTGAAGACGTCGTCGCCCTGGAAGACATTGACCTTATCGCCGGTCGCGAGATCGCCCGTCACCAGATTGACGACGCTCCTCGCGCCGCCGATGCTTTCTTCGGCCCGCGCCGGCGTCGCAACGGCCAAGACCGTCAGTCCGCCGATCAAAAGCGCGGACTTCGCCTGACCGGAAAAACGAGGCTTAGCCTGGTCGGAACGGCTTGTCCGAGCGTTTTGCAAAGATGCTAGATGGTTGATACGCATGACGAAAACGCCCCCGTCGCGCAAAACCTTGGCCCCGCTGTCACGGAAGCTTAAAATTCTAATACTTTTATGACAATAGGCGAGTTCTAGAAATTCGCATAACCATTTGCGAACCAAGGAAACATGACGAGCCGACCGGCGCCGCGCCCAGCCTGTCGGCGAAGGAACAATGGTTCGAGCTATGGTCGCGTTCAGCGAAGGTCGACACGGATGACGAGCGAACAGGATCGGCGAGACTTCGACGCGCTGCTTGCGCGCGTCCCGCTGCCGCAACGCGCCAGGTCCGAATTGACCGCGATGATGGAGACGGACGATCGCCACTATCACGGCGTCGGCCATCTGGCGCTGCTGTGGCGACGCCACCGCCTCTATGCGGCCGCCGAAGGCCTGACGGCGCCGGGGATCGAGACCCTGATCGCCTGCGCGATCGCCTATCACGACTGCGTCTACGAGCGCGGGCGGCGCGACAACGAGGAGCGTTCCGCCGAGGTCTGGATGCGCGCGAGCGCGGGATCGTCGCTGTCCGACGAAGATCGCGCGTGGGTCGCCGGCACGATCCGGGCGACCGCGGACCATCTCGCCTATCCCGCTCCCGCCGCGACCGCGCCCCTGCGCGAGCGGGCGCGCGTGTGGGTGCTCGATCTCGATTTGACGCCGCTCGGCGAAGCCGACGCCGACTTCGACCGCAACACCGAACGGCTGCGCCGCGAGGTTCCCCACCTCACCGACGCGCAGTACGACGCCGGTCGGCTCGGATTCCTGCGCAAGATTTCCGACGCGCCGCGGGTGTACCGCACGCCGACGCTGGCGGCTGAGTTCGAAGCGCAGGCGCGCGCCAACTTCGCCCGGCAGTTGGCCGGCGACTGACCCCGCCTCAAGCCTGCTCGAGCTCGATCAGCGCGCCGGTGAAATCCTTGGGATGGAGGAACAGCACCGGCTTGCCGTGGGCGCCGATCTTCGGCTCGCCGTCGCCGAGCACGCGCGCCCCGGCGGCCTTCAGCGCGTCGCGCGCGCTCAGGATGTCGTCGACCTCGAAGCACAGGTGGTGCATGCCGCCGTCAGGATTCTTCTCGACGAACTTGGCGATCGGCGACGCTGCGCCGAGCGGCTCGAGCAGTTCGATCTTCGTATTCTGCAATTCGACGAACGCCACCGTCACGCCGTGTTCGGGCAGCGCCTGCGGTTGCGACACGCGCGCGCCGAGCGCCTCGCGATAGCGCGCCGCCGCCGCCGCCAGATCGGGCACGGCGACGGCGACATGGTTCAGGCGTCCGATCACGAGTCCCTCCTCGAGCGCACAGCGCTTCCCCGTTGCGTCATGGCGGTCCCCGGACCATGGGCGTCAACTTAGCCCGGCAGGCGACCACTCGCCTTGTCATCCCCGAGAAAGCGGGGATCCAGACTTTCCGCCGCCCGCGTCCTCGACGGGCGCCGGACCCCGCTTTCGCGGGGGCGACATTGAAGCTTCGCTCTCAGTTAGCGCCTGTCGGGGCAAGTCGGGAGACGGCCATGACGCGAAATCCTGCGTGCGCGCGCAAACTTACACCTCGACGATCAGCACGTGCACCGTCGGCTTCTTGCCCCACAGCGCGTCGACCGTGTTGCGCACGGCGCGCTCGACCGCGCCGCAGACAAAATCAGGGTCGCGGCGCTTGCCGCGCGGCAGGCCTTCGAACGTCTCGAAGATCGCCGCGTCGATCGCCGCGTCGATCCCCGCCCCGTCGCGGGTGCTTTTCGGCAGGCCGGCGATCAGCACGTCGGGATCGCCCGCCATCTCGCCTTTCGCCGTCAAGGCGAAGGCGATCGACACGACGCCGGCGAAGGCGAGCTTGCGCCGCTGGGCGACGCAATCGTCGCTCGGCGGCAGCAGGATTTCGCCGTCCTTCATCAGCCGCCCATGGTCGACGCGGGCGATGACGCGCGCTTCGCCCGGCGACAACCGCACGACGTCGCCGTTGTACGCCCGCACGACTTCGCCGACCCCTTGGGCGCGCGCGAAAGCCGCGTGCTCGAAGAGATGCAAAGGCTCGCCGTGCGCCGGCACGGCGATCTTCGGCTTCAGCCAAGCGTAGAGCTGAGCGAGTTCGGCGCGGCGCGGATGGCCGGAGACATGGACCAAGTGGGTGCGGTCGGTGACGACTTCGACCCCCTGCTTGGCCAGCGCGTTGACGACCTTGCCGACCGCCTTCTCGTTGCCGGGGATGGTGCGCGACGAGAAGATGACGCGGTCGCCCGCGGTCAAGCCCGAGCCGACGCGCTCGTCGAGCGCCAGGCGCGCCAGCGCGGCGCGCGGTTCGCCCTGGCTGCCGGTGGCGAGCGCGAGAATCTTGTCGCGCGGCAGCCGGTCGAGCCGATCCGGGCCGAGCAGCGCCGGCACGCCGTCGAAGAAGCCGCATTCGCGCGCGACCGCGACGACCCGCTCCATCGCGCGGCCGAGCGCCACCACCTGCCGCCCGGCGGCGAAGCCGGCTTCGGCCGCGGCGCGCAGCCGCGCGACGTTCGAGGCGAACGTGGTGACGAAGACGCGGCCTTGCGTTCCGCGCGCCAGTTCGGCGAGCGTCGTCGCGACGGCGGCCTCCGAGGGGCTGGTTCCGTCGCGCAGCACGTTGGTCGAGTCGCAGACCAGCGCCAGCACGCCTTCTTCGCCGATCTCACGCAGGCGGCGCTCGTCGGTCGGCGCGCCGATCGGCGGCGTCGGATCGATCTTCCAGTCGCCGGTGTGGACGACGACGCCGGCAGCCGTGCGGATCGCCAGCGCGCAGCTCTCGGGGATCGAATGGGCGACGGGAACGAACTCGACGTCGAACGGGCCGATGGCGACCCG
>Ga0181519_10003023_pt1 | contig 13969 bp, 10 predicted proteins | sample PEATcosm2014_Bin_26_FD_121102 | JGI IMG/M metagenome (GOLD analysis project Ga0181519, IMG submission 121102) | Peatland microbial communities from MTU Mesocosm Facility, Houghton, MI, USA - PEATcosm2014_Bin02_10_metaG | ecosystem: Environmental > Terrestrial > Soil > Wetlands > Peat | place...
CGCGCTCGCGGGGTTCCACGCCGGCGGCCTCGTGACCGAGGACGAGGACAGCCCCCACCTCAGCGCCTCCGCGATCTCGGCCGAGCTCTACTTCGGCCACGCCGACAACGACCAGAGCATGACGCCGGAGATGATCGGCCGGCTCGAGCAGGCACTCGCCGACGCCGGCAGGACCTACCGCTCCGAGCTCTACGAGGGAGCCGCCCACGGCTACACGATGAGCGATACGGCCGCCTACGACGAGGCTGCGGCGGAGCGGCATTTCACGGAGCTTTTCGCCCTGCTCGAGCGGGCCCTTGCGAGCTGATCGGCCGATGGACGTCGACATCTGGTCGGATATCGCCTGTCCCTGGTGCTACGTGGGCAAACGGCGCCTCGAGGCCGCCCTCGAGTCCTTCGAGCACCGCGACGAGGTGCGCGTCCGCTGGCACAGCTTCGAGCTGGACCCGAACGCACCGCCCGAGCGCAAAGGTGACCCCGCGACGAACCTGGCGAGCAAGTACGGCACGACGCCCGAGCAGGCTCAGGGCATGCTGGCGAAGATGACCGAGACCGCCGCGGCCGACGGGCTCGAGTTTCATCTCGAGCGCGCGCGGGGAGGCAACACCTTCGATGGGCACCGGCTGATTCACCTGGCTCTCGCACACGGCCGCCAGGACGCGATGAAGGAGCGCCTGATGCGCGCCTACCTGACCGAGGGTCAGCTGATCTCAGACCATGCGACGCTGCGGCGCCTGGCGGGCGAGGTGGGGCTCCCCGGGGGGGAGGTCGAGGAGCTGCTCGCGGGCGATCGCTACGCCGAGGAGGTGCGGGTCGACGAGTACACGGCGAGCCGGCTCGGAATCACGGCGGTGCCCTTCTTCGTCGTCGATCGTGCGTTCGGGGCCGCCGGAGCGCAGGACCCCGCCCAGCTGCTCGAGCTGCTCCGTCACGGCTGGCAGGAGCAGGCACCGATCACCGTCGCGGCCGCCACCGGCGAGCACTGCGACGTGGACGGCTGCTGAGGGCCCGGCCGCAGTACCGCGCGGGTGCCCGGCCCCGTCTTCGGGGAGCCGGCGGCGGGAGTCTGTACAAACCCCCCATGGGTCTGGCAAGATAGGCGCGAGGGCGGATCCCGAGGGCGCCGTCCATCGCCTATTCAGCCACGGACGGAGGGATGCCATGAGCGGGTTCATGCGCCGGCTAAGCACGAGGTTTGCAGCAGTTGCGATCGGGGGCCTCGCGGGTTTCGCAGGCGTCCTGGGCGCCGGCACCGCGGTCGCTGCCCAACCACGCGCGGAACTGCCGGGCACCCGTCCGGCCTGGGCCGTACCCGCAGATCGGACCTCCGCCGCGGCGGTGACGACGGGGACGGTCCACGCCCGCGTCTACCTCGCAGGCGCCAACCCCTCCGGGCTCACCTCCTACGCCACGGCGGTCTCCACCCCCGGCAACCCGCTCTACGGCGACTTCCTCAGCGCCGCCCAGGTCCAGGCCGACTTCGGGCCGACCAGCGCCCAGGTGGCCGCGGTTGAATCGTGGCTGACAGGCGCCGGCCTGACGGTCACCGAAGTCAACCCCGAAATCGGCGGTTACGTCGCCGTCAGCGGCTCGCTGGCAGCGGCCAGCAAGGCCTTCGGCGTCACCTTCGGCCAGTTCACGGCCCCCGAAGGCAAGACGGCCCGGGCACCCGAGCAGCCTGCGAGCGCTCCCGAACCGGCTGCGGCGGCCGTCCTGACGGTCGCAGGCCTCGACACCGCCAGGCATTTCGCGAAGCACGATGAAGCGCTGCCGCCCCCGGGCCCGAACTACTGGATCCCGGGGCCGACTTCGAGCTACTACGCCCAGAAGATCGCGACGAACGAGCCGACCGCCTACGGCCGCTACCAGCCGTGGACGAACGGGGGCTACACCCCGCGTCAGATCCGCGGCGCCTACGGGGTCACCGCTTCGGGGATGACCGGCTACGGGCAGACCGTCGCGATCGTCGACGCCTACGCCTCGCCGACGATGCTCGACGACGCCGACAGGTACTCATACGTGACGGGCGACCAGCCCTTCCGCCCGGGGCAGTACCAGCAGTCGGTGCCGAAGGAATTCCACGCCGTAGGCGAAGAAGAATGCGAAGCGGCCGGCTGGTACGGCGAGGAGACGCTCGATGTCGAGTCGGTCCACGGCGAGGCCCCCAACGCGAACGTCCACTTCGTAGCGGCTGCGAGCTGTGAAGACACCGACCTCGCCGCGGCGCTGGCCTACATCGTCAACCACCACCTGGCCAGCATCGTCAGCAACTCCTACGGGGACCCGGCCGACGATGAGGCGATCGAGCCTGTCTACGACACGATCTTCCAGGCCGGCGCGGCCGAGGGGATCGGCTTCTTCTTCTCCTCGGGCGACAACGGCTACGAGAGCCCCGAAGAGGACGGCTTCTCGGACAAAATCCAGGTCGACCTGCCGGCGTCGAGCCCGTGGGTCACCTCGGTCGGAGGGACGAGCCTCGCGATCGGGCCTTACAACAACTACGAGTTCGAGACCTCGTGGGGAACGCTGCTCGACCCGCTCTCGGAAACGGGCAAATCATGGCTCTACACGCCGCCCGGAGAATTCCCCGAATGGTTCGACGGGGCCAGCGGCGGTGGGGTCTCGACCGAATACACCCAGCCCTTCTACCAGCGCGGGGTCGTGCCGAGGTCCCTTGCCACGCACCTCCCCGACGGGACGGTCAGCCCGACGCCGATGCGCGTCGAGCCGGACGTCTCGGCCCTGGCGGACCCGAGCACGGGCTTCCTCGTCGGCGAGACGACGCTGCAGCCGGACGGCACCAGCTACGCCTTCTCGCTGAGCAGGATCGGCGGCACGAGCGTGGCGGCACCGACGTTCGCCGGGATCGAGGCGGACGCTCAGCAGGCCGCCGGGCACCCGCTCGGCTTTGCCAACCCGGCGATCTACGCCCGCTACGGGAGCCCCGCGTTCCACGACGTGACCGACGACCCGTTCGGGCCGGGAGTCCGACTCGCGGAGGTCCGCAACAACTACACCAACCCCTACACCCGCGAAGGTCCGCTCGTGACCTACCTGCGGACCCTGGGCGTGGACGGCGAGGGCGAATCGGCCCTGCCCGCGGTCAGGGGTTACGACGACTCGACCGGCGTCGGCTCACCGGCCGACTACATCCAGTCGTTCTTCCACTGGTGGCGGTGAGCCTCAGGGGTAGACTCGAGGACAGGTGCGGCGACGGAGGACCTGGTCCGGTGGGGACCGTCGCCGCCATCTGACCCCCCACCTCGCTCATCTCAACAGCCACTGCCAAGACACCAGCGGAGATCGCTCGGGCCGAGTCCCGGGTGGAAACGCTGGATCGCCTGGCGAACGTGGCGGCGATGACGATCCCGCTGGGCCTGTTGGGCTTTGCGGCCTGGAGAGCCTGGGGAGGGGCGCTGCGCTGGAGCGATCTCGTGGTGCTGGCGGTCTGCTACTCGCTGACGGGGCTCGGCATAACTGTCGGCTTTCATCGGCTGTTCACCCATCGGAGCTTCAAGACGGGACCGGCGCTGCGGCTGATCCTCGGGGCACTCGGCTCAGCCGCGATCGAGGGCCCGCTGATCGAGTGGGTCTCCAACCACCGCAAGCATCACCAGTTCTCAGACGACGCCGGCGACCCGCACAGCCCTCACCTTCACGGCTCGGGCGTGAGGGGAGCGCTACGGGGCCTCGTGCACGCACACGTCGGCTGGATCCTCGGAGGCGACGCGCTCGCCACACCCGAGCGCTACTCCAAGGACCTGCTCGCCGACCCCGTCGCCCGGTTCGTGGACCGCATGTTCCTGCTCTGGCTGGTGGCCGGCCTGGCGGTGCCGTTCGCACTCGGGTGGGCGCTCAGCGGGACGATCGCGGGTGCGCTGACAGGACTGCTCTGGGGAGGAGCGGTCCGGATCTTCCTCCTGCATCACGCGACCTTCTCGGTCAACTCGCTGTGCCACTACTTCGGCCGTCATCCCTATGAGACGGGCGATCAGTCGCGCAACCTCGCCTGGCTGGCGGTGCCGACGCTGGGCGAGGCGTGGCACAACAACCATCACGCCTTCCCGACCTCGGCCCGCCACGGCCAGGGACGCTGGCAGTTCGACCCCTCGTGGTGGGTCATCCGCGGCCTCGTCGCCTGCGGCCTGGCCTGGGACGCGGTCGGCATCTCGGCGGAGCGCCGCCTGGCCCGGCAGGCCTCCTAGAAGGCGCCGGTCGCTTCGATCACGCTGAGCAGTTCCAGCTGCCCTTCGGCGGTCGGGTGGAAGCTCTCGGGCTTGGGCTTGGGATGCGGGATGACGCCTTCGAACAGCAGCGGGTTGATCAGCGCCGTTTCGCTGTCACAGAGGCCGTGGCCGGTGAACGCCGTCCTGGGGTCGGCGAACTCGATGTACCCGCCCGTCGCCGAGCGCGCCCCGTCGACCGACTGTTCGATCAGTTCGTCGAGCAGATCGGTCTCGTGGTCGATCCATTCGACGTCGCCGGCCGCGATCGTGAGTTTGTCGAGCCCGGCCGCGGTCCCCACCTGGCAATCCTGGAATTCGAGCTGGCCCGTCTCGAACAGCTTCGGGTAGCCGACGACGACGAGGTGAATCCCCGGCGCCTGCTCGAGGATCGCCTCGTAGAGTTCCTCGAGGCTTGGCAGGCGAGCGGCATTCTTGTCTGAGGCCTTGCCGCCGGGCAGCTCGTATTTGCCCGGTTCCCGGCCGTAGCGCAACCACCCGAGCGCTGTTTCGGCGGCGGGCGTGTCCCTTGCGGCGCAGCCCTTGCCCCCCGTCGAGACGAGGCCGCCGATGCAGCTCTGCAGCACGCTCGCGAAGCCGACATCGTTGCCGCCGATCGACAGCGTCGCGTACCTGGTCAGCGGCCCGACCTGCTTGAGCTGAGCCTTGGCCCCTTCCCACAGGTTGTCGATCGTCGCGCCGGCGCAGGCCGCAAAGTCCAGCGACAGCGCATAACGGAAGGAGAGGTTCTCGATATAGCCGTTGCTGGCGCGGTAGCAGCCGTTCTTCCCGGTCGTGCCCGAGAGGTAGGAGAAGGAGCCGAGCCCCGAGGCGTAGGAGTCCCCCAGGCCGACGTATTCGGCGGATGGCGGCGGCGTGCGGGCCGTGCTCTTTTCCAGGAAGTCCTGGATGTTTTCGATCTCCTGCAGGCGAGCGCTGCCAGGCGGCGTTTCGCCACCGCCGCCGCCGCCGACGGCCGCTCCCGGCCGGGCGCCCGTGCGCCGGTCCGGGCGGGCGTCGATGATGACGCCGCCCCCGCCTGCACCGGCCAGCCAGTCGATGTCCATGTAGATCACCAGCCGGCCCTTGCCGTCGGACATGTCGTGTTCGTCGAACACCGCCCCGACGGCTGTCGTGCCGTTGCTCGCCAGCACATTCGGCCCGGTGAGGCTTCCGATGCCCGCTATGCCTCCCGGCTCGGAGGCGAGGAACGTCGTCAGTTCGTTGGGTGCTTTGGTGATGCTGTCCTTGGCCTGGGGGTTGAAGGTGAGGCTTCCCGGGATGTCACCCTGCTGGCCGACGACGATTTCCTTGTTCTTCAGGACGGCCCGTGCGATTTCCTGGTCGGAGAGATCGAGTGCTTCACAACAGGGCCGCTCACCTGTCAGGTAGAGCCTTCCGCCGCCGCTGACATAGCTCTCCAGGGCGGACTCTTCTTCGCTCGAGAACCCTTCGTAGGCCCTGATCGACCAGACCGAGGAGTAGACCGAGAGCTTCGCCGGGAGCGTGGTGGTGAGGGTCACGGTGTAGCCCAGGGAACGCAGCGCGTTGGCCGCTGTGGCGCCTTCGCTGCCGTTGGTCGCCCGGGCGTAGACGAGCACGTTTTCCTTGGCCGCGAACGCCGTCCCGGCTGCCGTGGCGGCACCGGCGGCGAGCAGCACCGCCGTCATCGCCACGAGCATTGCTGAGCGTCTCATCCTGCCCCCTCCGTTGATCGTGCACCGCGAACGGCCTGGCGGGGCACGATATCTGCGCCCGATGGGCGCCGTCAAGACGCGCCCCGGACAGGCCCGGAGCGACCGCCGGGCGCTAACGCTCGGAGTTGACCTGCTCGAGCAGCTCCGCCAGGATGCGCTCGGCGTCCTCGTTGGGCACCTGGCAGGTGCCGGCGGCCTCGTGGCCGCCGCCGCCGTAGGAGAGCATCAGCTCGCCGACGTTGACGCGGCTCGATCGGTCGACGATCGACTTGCCCATCGCGAAGACGGTGTTCTGGCGCTTGAGGCCCCAGAGGACGTGGATCGAGAGGTTGCAGTCCGGGCGCAGCGCGTAGATCATGAAGCGGTTGGTCGGGTGGATGACCTCGTCCTCACGCAGGTCGAGGACGACGACGTCGCCGTGGACCGTCGAGCATTCCAGCAGCTGCGCCTCGGCCTCCTCGGCGTGTTCGCGATAGAGCTCGACGCGCTCGCTCACATCGGGAAGCTCGAGGATCTCCTCGACGCTCGTCTCCAGGCAGGCATCGATCAGCAGCATCATCAGGTCGTAGTTGGAGATCCGGAAGTCGCGGAAGCGGCCCAGGCCGGTACGGGGGTCCATCAGGAAGCTGAGCAGGATCCAGCCGTGGGGCGCGTAGATCTCCTCGAGCGAAAAGCTTGCACTGTCGGCCTTGTCGACCGCGTCCATCAGCTCGGGAGGGACCCGGCTGAAGCGCTCCTCGCCGCCGAAGTAGTCATACACGACGCGGGCCGCCGAGAGGGCGTGCGGCAGGATCACGTGGTTCTCGGGGCTCTCCGTCACCCGCAGCATCTCGCTCTCGTGGTGGTCGAAGGCGAGGCCCACCCCGGGCACGTAGGGGAGGTTCGTCGTGATGTCGCGATCGGTGATCTCAACGAGACCGTCCTGGACGTCCTTGGGGTGGACGAACTTGATCTCCTCGAGCATGCCGAGCTCTTTCAACAGGGCTGCACAGACCAGCCCGTCAAAGTCGCTACGGGTTACAAGTCGGCACTTCTCAACAACCGTCGCAGCCATCCTGGCCGGCTCCTCTCGCGGGACGTTTGCCCCCAAGATCGGCAGCGACCCGGCGAACCTTGACCCCCGGGCGGGCAGGCCGGGCGTTCAGCTGCCGTGCGCCGCGACCTGCTGCTGCTCGCTGCGCGCGCGGGGCGCCGGGCAACGCGCCGCCAGGCGGACCCGTGCGCGGCGCCCGCGAACGGCCTGGATCGAATCGACGGTCGTGTAGTCGACGGCCGCGGCGAGCGCCGGCAGGCGCAGCAGCGGCGCCTTGCCTGCAGCGCTCCGCGCGAGCTGGATCCTGTACCAGCCGGACCCCGCGGCCGCGCCGAGCAGCTTCTTGACCGGCGCCGGCCCGCCGAGGCGGGGTGCCGGGCGCGCGAGGGTATCCACCTCGCCGCGCACGAACCGACCTGCGAGATCGGGCCACACGGCCAGCGGGCGCCCGGCTCCGACCATCGCGCAGACATCGGCTGAGAGTGCCTCGTCGACCTCGGATCGGGTCCGGAAGCCGCCCGTCAGGACCACGGGCACGGAGGTCGCGGCTGACGCGGCCGCGGCGCTGTTCCAGAACGGCGACTCGTGCTCGCTCTCGAGCTCGCGCCCCTCGGAGTCGAACCCGAGCATGGCCGGGGACTCGTAGTTGCCGCCCGAGATCTCGATCAGGTCGATGCCGGCATGCTCGAGCAGCACGACGAGCTTCGCGAGCTCCCCGTCGCCGCCCTCGCGGGAGTCCAGCTTGACCGCGATCACCGCCTCCGCTGGGAGCACCGAGCGCAACCCCGCGATGATCTCCGTGAGCAGACGCGCGCGGTTCTCCAGCGGGCCGCCGTAGGCGTCGGTGCGGCGGTTGTGGGCCTCGTCCAGGAAGCTGTCGACCAGATAACCGTGTGCGCCGTGGATCTCCACGCCGGCGAAGCCTGCCCGGACGACCCGCTCTCCGGCGTCGATGAACCGGTCACGGACCTGCTCCACCTCGGCGAGGCTCAGCGCGCGGGGCTTACCGAACAACCCGGCGAGCGCCACCGCGGGACCGTCGGAGGGCGCGACCGGGTGTGGCTGGACGAACCTGTTCGTCTGGCGGCCCGGATGGGAGAGCTGCACCAGCGCCGGGGTCCCCGCGGCGCTTTCGGCCCAGCGGCGCAGCGCCGCCTCGTCGCTCATCGCGTCGACGACCACGTTGCGGGCACGCTCGAGGTGGTCGCGATCGACCATCGCGTTGCCCGTCAGCACGAGGCCCGAACCACCGTGGGCGTTGGCTGCGTAGAGCCTCGCGTGGCGCTCGTTGGGGTCGTTGCGTGGACCGGCGATGCCCTCGGTCATCGCGGCGCGGCAGAGCCTGTTCTGAAGCGTCAGGCCGCATGGCAACTCAAGCGGCTCGGACAGCTGCGCGGGCATGGCGCGATCATATGGATATCCGTCGCGGACAGGCCCCTCGGACACAGAGGGGGCCCCGCGCCGCCACGGGGCCCCCTCCTCCTTCGCCTCGGGCCGGCAGCTCAGCCGGCCCTTCAGTGGCGCCGGTTACTTCACTTCGATCTTGAAGACGGGCTGGTATTCACCCCAGCCGGTCGCTTCGTACTTGTTGAACGCGTAGGCGCTTTCCGGCAGCGGGTCGGACCCGACCAGCGGAACGCCACCTTCCGCCGGCGGTTCGGCCACGAACGGTTCGGCCAGGTGCGTGTTGTATTCCTTGAAGGAGGTGAACGTGCCGATGTTCACGACTTTGCCCGCGCACGCTTCGCATTTGTTGGTCAGCAGCACGATCGCCTTCGTCGGGAGCGGTTTGGACTGGGTGAATTTCTTGAACGTGATCTGCTGCAGCAGGCCGCCGACGTCGCAGTTGGCGCCAAAGCCCTTGCCTTCGGACGTGGCCGGGCAGCTGACGTTCGTCGTGGGTCGGTAGCGAAGCTTGGCAGTTGTGGTGCCGCTGGCCACGAGCGCACCCGGTTCTTCTCCGGCGCCGACTTCGTAGACGCTCACGAACCATTCCTGGCTGAACTTCTTCGTCGGTTTGGTCGTGTAGCAGTTTTCAAGCTGGTATTCGCCGTGTTCGCAGGAGAACACGTCGAGCTGGGTCGTGATCGCCTTGAGGATCCGGCTGTTCGTGATCACCGTCTGGACCTGGCCGCCCCAGCCCGTGCCGGGGGCGAAACCGTCGAAGTAGGGGATCGAATAGGTGTCTTCGTTGGCCTTGGCGTTCACATTCGCGGGGACGGTGTTGAGGTTGTTGTAGGCGACTTCGGTCGACGCGCTCGCGCTTGGGACGACCATCGAGGCTCCGCATGCCAGCGCCAGTGCGCAGGCCGAGGCGAGCCGCGTGAAGAGTTGCTTGCTCATAGATCCCTCCTCCTTGTTGACGGCGCGCCGGGCGCGCGCCGAGCATTCTCCGTACCCCGCCGCATGAAGCTGCGAGGACACCCCGGCCCGGTCGGGCACGAGGACCCAGCCAGTCTGTGCCCTGGCGCGGCCGGCGTCAAATCACGATTTGGGCCGCTCGCATAGCCCTCCGTTATGCCTCTCTCGAGAGCCCGAGAATCCAGGGTATTTCGGCTTACTGGAACGGCGGCTCGCGTCGACGAGCCGCTCAGCGGTAGGTGAACTGGTCCATCGGCGGGTTCTTGGCACTGGTCTTGGCGCTCACCACGGCGCGTACATCGACGGTCGTGGGCTTGCTCGATGGGGGCGTCAGGAATGTGCATTGCGAGCTCGAGCTGCAGCTGACTTCCACCGCGCCGAGTTTGCCGAGCTCAAATGCGGTGCGTCCGCCGCCGACGGCGAATCCGCTTCCGGTGACCGTGACCGCCGTGCCTCCCGCGGCGGGCCCGGACACGGGGCTGAGGCCCGTCACGGTCGGCGAGCCGTATCCGAACATGTCCTTGCTCGACGGGGAGTTGGCGCCGTTGGGTGTGGTCACGATGATCGAGACCGACCCCGTAGTCCCCGGGGGGCTCACGACGCTGATCGAGGTGTCCGTCTCGACTTTGAAGCTGGAGGCCGGAGTCGAGCCGAAGCTGATGCCGGTGACCCCCACGAAGTTGGTGCCGTTGATGATCACGCCCGTCCCTCCCGCGGCGAGGCCCTTCTTCGAGGAGAGCTTGGTGACCGTCGGCGGGGCCCCGGGGGGTACGTAGCCGAATTCGTCTGCGTGGCTAGTCGCGCTCGTCCCGCCGGAGTCACTGACGGTCACCTGGACAGTGCCTGTCCCGGGGGGTGATTCGGCGGTGATTTCCGTCGGTGAGACGACCGTGAAGCGAGTGGCAGGCGCGGAGCCGAACAGAACGCCCGTCACTGCGGCCAGTTCGCTGCCTGTGATGCTCACGATGGTCCCGCCCGCCTGCAGGCCGGCGTCGGGCGCGATCGCCGAGACCACCGGCCGGTTGGGCAGAGTCCGAAAGGTCCCGTCTTCCCCGAAGCCCGAACCGAGTTCGTTCCGGGCCCGGACCCGGAAGTGGTATTCGGTGTCCGCCGCCAGGCCGTGCACGGGGAGCGTCTCGGGCACCACGCTCGTGCCGGAGCCCGGGGCGCTCGGGCATGGTTCGCTCGCGCCGTAGGCGGCGGTGGTGCCGTATTCGAGCTCGCATTCGAGGACTTCCGCGCCGTCGGGGTTGACATCGGCGTTGAGCGTCGCGCCGGTTGCGGTGATCGCCGACGCGCTCCCGGTTTCGGCCACCGGCGCGGCGGGGAGCTTGCGCCGCGCCAGCGCAGCGTCGACCCCGATCGTGGCCCCTTCGGCACTCACGACGACGGGCGTCGCTTCGGCTCTGGAGGCCGTGCCGCTGAAGTATTCGGCCAGGTATTCGAAACCCCCGGTTTCGAGGCGGTTGAACAGGACCGTGTAGGTGCCTTCGGCCAGTTCGCCGATCGCGTATTCCCCTTCGGCGCCCGTCTGTGCGCATCCGCCGGGGAGGTCCCCTTCGCCTTCGGCGCAGACTTCGACCCCCTGCAGGGGCGCCGTCGTCGCGACGCTCGTCACCGTGCCGCGGATTTCGCCGCCCCCGGATGCCAGCGCCGCCGGCGCGGCGAGAAGGCCGGCGGATGCCAGCGCGACCAGCAGGCCGAGCGCAGGCGCGGGGAAGCCCATCCGGGCCCGCGGCCGCCTCGCCGATACACCTGTCAAGTCCACTTCATCACCCCCCGCCCGCTCGGCACACGCCGAGAGCTGACCGTACTTCACGCTCCACGGACATGCAAGCGACAGCGGGAGCGGGCTCAGTGGGCCAATACAGGCGCGCCGGCTCCGTCGAGTTCCTGTGCGCCCGAGCGGAGCAGCAGGCTGGTGAAAAGCGCACCGAAGAAGAAGATCCCGGCGGCCCACCAGAACGCGGTGGTGTACCCGTGCACTGCGGCGCCCGCCACGGTGGCGGGAGACGGACCCCCGTGCGAGGCGACGAAGCCGCTCGCGGCGCTGGCCGAGAAGGTGCTCAGGAGCGCCACGCCGATCGAGCCGCCGACCTGCTGCATCGTGTTCACCAGCGCCGATGCGACGCCGGCGTCCTCAGGCTCCACGTTGCCGGTCGCCGTTGCCATCGACGGAGCGAAGATCATGCCCATGCCCACGCCCATGACCAGCAGGAACGGCAGAACGTGGCTCGCGTAGCCGGTGTTGACACCGACCCCGGTGAGGCCGAGCATCGCGAATCCGGCCAGCAGCATCCCGGTCGGCACGAGCGGACGCGGACCGGTCCGCGGCAGGACCTTCGTGCTGATGAGGGTCGCCGAGGTCACGACGGCCGCCATCATCGGCAGGAACGCCAGACCCGTGGAGACCGGGCTGAAATCGAGTGTGCGCTGGAGGTAGTAGGTCAGGAAGAGGAACACACCGAAGGATCCCGACCCGGCGATCGCCATCGCCCCGAAGGACGCCCCGCGGTCGCGGTCGAGCAGGACACGGGGCGGCAGCAGTGGATGTTTCCCGCGCGCCTGCAGCACGGCAAAGGCACCGAGCAGAACCGCACTCCCGGCCAGCGCGGCGAGGGTGAGCTGCGCGCCCCAGCCGTGCGTCTCGGCATTTGAGAAGCCGTAGACCAGCGCGAACAGTCCCGAGGTGGCCGTCAGGGCACCGGGGACGTCGAGCCGGGGACGCACCTCGGGCCGCTCGTTGAACAGCAGGACGAACGCCGCAACGGCGGCGGGAACGGCGAAGAGGAGGTTCACGAACAGCGTCGAGCGCCAATCGATGTACTGGGTCAGGACGCCCCCCAAGAGGAGGCCGATTGCGCCTCCGCCGCCTGCAATGGCGCCGTAGATGCCGAAGGCCTTGCCGCGCTCTTTGGGATCGGTGAAGGCGGTCGTCAGGATCGACAGCGCCGAGGGCGCCAACAGCGCGCCGAAGGCGCCCTGCATCGCCCGGGCCACAACGAGGACATCGAAGCTCTGGGCAAGGCCGGCCAGCGCAGAGGCGAGCGCGAAGCCGAGCAGGCCCGTGATCAGCGCCCGCTTGCGCCCGAAATAGTCACCGATCCTGCCGCCGATCAGGAGCAGGCTGCCGAAGGCCAGTGCGTAGGCCGTGACGACCCACTGCCGGCTGTCGTTGGAGAAGCCCAGGGCGCGCTGGGCAGAGGGCAGCGCGATGTTCACGATCGTCGCGTCGAGGACGACCATCAGCTGCGCAACGCCGACCATCGCGAGTATCAACCAGCGGCGCTCGTGCTGCTTGGAGGAGATCTCAGGGGTCATTTCGGGCTCTCGTTCTCGTATGTGGAGGTTGGTTCTCAAATCGGAGGCGTGGCCTCAACTTGACCCACGATAGCAGACAACCGGAGCCTTGCTCTCCACTTGGAGTCGATCCCTCCACTTTGTTACGATAGATGCATGGCAACGATTCCTGAGCGTCCGCTGCGAAGGGACGCCGAGCGCAACCGCCAACGGATCCTGGATACCGCGGGTGAGCTGTTCGCCGAGCGGGGTCTCGGGGTGTCCTTGGACGAGATCGCCCGCCATGCGGGCGTCGGCGTGGGCACCGTCTACCGGCGCTTCCCCGACAAGGAGCAGCTGATCGACGCCCTCTTCGAGAACCGCCTAGGCGACATTCTCGCCACGGCCAACGCCTGCCTCGCGCTGGCGGACCCCTGGGAGGCGCTGGCGAGTTTCATCGAAGGATCGCTTGAGCTGCAGGTCGCCGACCGGGCGCTCAAGGAGTTGTTGCTGAGCACGACCACGGCGCATGCCCGCATCGAGGAGGGCCGAGCCAAGATCGAGCCGATCGTCGAAGCCATCCTCGAGCGCGCTCGCCTGGCCGGCGTGGTGCGCGAGGATCTCGCCGTCTCCGATCTGCTGCTGCTCCAGCACGCGATCGGCGAAGCCGCTGCGTACACCCACGATGTGGCTCCCGACGCCTGGCGGCGGGTCATGTGCATCGCGCTCGACGGGTTGCGTCCGGACCGGCGCCGGCCGTCACCGATGCCCGCCGCGGCACTGGATGACGAGCAGGTCCTCAGCGCGATGCGCGACTGGGGACTGCGCCGCCGACGGTGATGCCCGCCGGCGCCGGAGTCCCGGCGCGGTCAGCCTTCGCTGCCCATCCCCCACATCCCGATCGGGGCCTCTTCGGCTTCTTCCTGCCATACGAAGTTCTGTGGCGGGCCTTCTTCGAGGGCCTTGTGGTGTTCGGAGTAGATAACGGTTTCGGATTTGCCGTACCAGTAGGTGACGCTGCCGCCGAGCGGCAGGAAGGAGAGGAAGTAGGTGCTCCCCGCGGTGACGGGAACGCTCAGGCCGCTCACCTTGGCCACGGCGCTCAGGCCAAGGGTGCCGTTGAAGGTGCCCTCGCCCAGGACCCTGCCGGGCCGGCCTGAGATGTCTTCCTGGATCCCGAGCACCAGGGATGTCTCCGACGGGGCGTAGAGATAACCGCCGGTTTCGAAGCAGAGCTCTTCAAGTACGCCCGACTTCAGCGCCGTGAACTTCAGCGGCGTGATTTCTTCGGCCTTCGAGTCTCCCGCGTTGCTGTGCGCGGTTTTCGTCCCGATCAACAGGACCGGTTCGGCGGGAGGAGGCGGCGCGGCCACCAC
>Ga0181519_10003025_pt1 | contig 13965 bp, 14 predicted proteins | sample PEATcosm2014_Bin_26_FD_121102 | JGI IMG/M metagenome (GOLD analysis project Ga0181519, IMG submission 121102) | Peatland microbial communities from MTU Mesocosm Facility, Houghton, MI, USA - PEATcosm2014_Bin02_10_metaG | ecosystem: Environmental > Terrestrial > Soil > Wetlands > Peat | place...
CCTGTTCCTGCCGCCCGCGCAGGCCGCCGACGCGTCCCAGGACGCCGGAACGCCGGCCGCCGGTGAACCCAAGCCCGCCAACGAACAGGTGGTAAAGCCCGAACTCGACCGGCGCGATGTGCAGGTGACGCATGTCCCGTCCAACGATTTCGAGGCGGGCGTCTTCACCGGCGTATACAACACCGAGAATTTCGGCGCCAGCCTCGTCGGCGGCGTGCGCCTGGGCTACCACATCACCGAAGACGTCTTCGTCGAGGCGGTCTACGGCCAGTCCAAGGTCGACGACTCCACCTTCCGCGACATCCTGCCGGGCGGCATCTTCCCGCAGCCCAAGGAGACGCTTCGCTACTACGATCTGTCGGTCGGCTACAACATCTTTCCCGGCGAGATCTTCCTGGGCCGCACGCATGCGAAGGTTTCGGCGTTCTACGTGGTGGCCGGACTGGGCACGACGAAGTTCGACAACACCAGCCACGAGACCGTCAATTTCGGCGCGGGCATGCGCGTGTTCCTGACGAACTGGGTGGCCGTGCAGGCCGACGTGCGGGACCACATGTTCTCCGTGAACCTGCTGGGCACCAACCGCGACACCAACAACCTCGAGGCGACCCTCGGCGCCACGTTCTTCTTCTGATCGGAAACGCGCATATGCCCAAGCCTTCATTACTTGCCGCACTCCTGCTGCCGCTGATGGCGGCCCTTGGCGCCGCCCCGGCGTGCGCCGCGACGGCCTACCAGAGCGCCCCCGACTTCACCCTGCCCAGCGCAGCCGGTCCCAATCTGCGCCTCCAGGAGCAGCGCGGCCGGGTGGTCATGCTCAATTTCTGGGCCACCTGGTGCGGCCCCTGCAAGCGCGAGATGCCCCAGCTGAACCGCCTCTACACGAAATACCGCGCCTCCGGCTTCGTCCTGATGGGCGTGAACGTCGATGAGGATCCCCTCAACGCCATCGGCGTTTCGAACAAGCTCGGCGTCCAGTTCCCCGTGGTCTTCGACAGTGCCAAGCGCGTGAGCAAGCTCTACGATCTCTCGACCATGCCCTCGACCGTGCTGATCGACCGCGACGGCCACGTGCGCTACGTGCACCGCGGATATAAGGACGGCTTCGAGGACACCTACGATCAACAGATTGCGGAGCTGCTGCGCGAATGAAAGCCGATCGCCACGGGGCACCCGCGCGCCGTCGTGCCGGCGCATGGCCGGCGCTGGCGCTGGCCATGCTGGTCCTTGGCGCCGGCGGCTGCGGCGTCGAGCCGTGGGTAAAGCCCTATGAACGGGAGCGCCTGGCCGATCCCATCATGAAGCCGCAGCGCGACATGCTCGCCGAGAAGCACCACGAGCACATCTACGACGTTCGCGAGGCGGCGCGCGGCGCCACCGGCGTGCAAGGAGGCGGCTGTGGCTGCAACTGAGGCCGCGCCCGGATCGGCGCTGCGCGCGGCCGCCGCTGCCGGCCTGCGTCTGCTCTCGCGCCTGGCGGGCCTGCTGGGCGGCATGCTGGCCACGGGCCACGCCGCGGCTGCCGATCTTCCCGAAGACCGCGCCGACGTGATGTACCACTCCTACAATGGCGGCGGCGTCACCGCCACGGGTCCGGCCGTCCTGGTGCGCAAGAGCATCGACGACGCCTTTTCCGTCTCGGGCTCCTACTATGTCGACGCCGTGAGCAATGCGTCGATCGATGTCGTCACGACGGCGAGCCCCTACCACGAGGAGCGCATCGAACGGGCTGCCGGCCTCGACTACGTGTACCGCGACGCGCTGATCAGCGTGGCGGCGAGCAACTCCAAGGAACCGGACTACACGGCCGACAGCGCGAGCCTGGACGTCGCCCAGGATGTCTTCGGCGGCATGACCACCATCAACCTGGGCTATTCGCGCGGCTGGGACACCGTGGGCAAGCGCGGCTACCCGGCGTTCTCGCAGAAGGCGGACCACTGGCAGTACCGCGGCGGCGTGACCCAGATCCTGAGCCCGCGGTGGCTGGCCAGCGCCAATGTCGAGGTCGTCTCCGACGCGGGCTACCTCGGCAGCCCGTATCGCGCCGCGCGGGTCTTCGGCGCTGCCGTGCCCGAGACCGATCCGGACACGCGCACCAGCCGCGCGCTGGCCTTGCGCACGGTGGGCAGCGTCGGCGCCAATGGCGCCGTGCGCGCCGAGTACCGGTTCTTCTGGGACACCTGGGACATCCGCGCGTCGACCTACGAGGCCGGCTACAGCCAATATCTCGAGGGACAGCGCTGGCTGGTCGATGGCTACCTGCGCTACTACAAGCAGTCGCACGCATCTTTCTACAGTAACAATTTCACTTCAGAATTCACGTATATGTCACGCAACCGGCAATTGAGCACCTTCGATAGCATCGGGGTCGGCGCGAAGGCCACCTATTCGGCCGTGCGCGTGCCGGCGCGGTACGAAATAAAGCTCAACGCCTCGGCCGAACGACTGCGCTTCCAGTACGGCGACTTCACCGACATCCGGACCGGCAAGGCCTACTCCTTCGACGCCAATGTGCTCGAGTTGTACGTGTCGGCAACTTTCTAGAGAAGGAGGCGGCGTGATCAATCGACGCTGCAGGACCCCAGCCATGTCTTCGTATCCGCGGGCGCTGCTCGTGCTCGCCGCCCTGGCCATGGGCGCGGGCGCCGGCGCCGCCCCCGGCCTCCAGGCGGCGCCCCCCGCGGCGCCTGCGAGCGTGCCGGCGGCGCCGGCCGGCGCATCGCTAGCGCCCGGCGGCGACAGCGGGGCGGTCGTGGCGACCCCGGCATCGCCGGCGGAGCCCGGTGCCCCGAAACCGGCCGAGACGCTCGATGGACGCATCCAGGACCTGAAGACCGAAGCCCTCGAGCTCAACCGCGACCTGATGGTCCTGGAAGAGGAACTGCTTTTCCCCGCCAACACCCAGGTCGCCGTCTTCGTTTCCCTGGACGTGGGCAAGCTCTTCGCGCTCGATTCCGTGCAGGTCAAGCTCGACGACAAGGAGGTGGCCAACTACCTCTACACGCCGGCCGAAGTCAGCGCGCTGGGCCGCGGCGGCGTCCAGCGGCTGTACCTGGGCAACCTGCGGGCCGGCGCGCACGAACTCGTCGCGTACTTCGTGGGCAAGGGCCCGCATGATCGCGACTACCGGCGCGGCACCACGCTCAAGTTCGACAAGGGCTCCGACCCCAAGTACATCGAGCTGCAAATCAAGGATTCCACCGGAAAGCTCCAGCCGGAGTTCGCGGTGAAGGTCTGGCAGTAGCCCTCGATGCTTTCCCGATTCGAAATGCACCGTCTGGCGGCGCGATCGGCGTTGCGGCGCCACCGTGGCCGGTGGGCGCTGTCCGCCTTCGTCCTGGCCGCCGCGCTCCTCGGTGGCCGAGGCGCGGCGGCCGAGGAGCCGTACGTCGGGGGGCACGCCGTCGCCGATCCCTATTTCGGGGTCAGCCTGTTCGACTACTTCCAGGAGCACTATTTCTCCGCCCTCGGCGACCTGATGGTGGCCAAGCAACTGGGGCGTCTTTCCCATTCCACGGACGAGGCCGAGGTGCTGCGGGGCGGCCTGCTGCTGTCCTATGGGCTGGACCTCGAAGCCGGCCGGATCTTCACGCGCCTTGCCGATTCCGGCGCGTCGCCGCTCGTGCGCGATCGCGCCTGGTACTACCTTGCCAAGATCCGCTACCAGAAGGGTTCGCCGGCCGATGCCGAAGCGGCCCTGGGCCGGATCAAGGGACCACTTCCACCCGGTCTCGAGGAGGACCGCATCCTCCTGCTGGGCAATCTCCTCATGGCGCGCGGCGCCTTTGCGCCGGCTGCCGCGGTGCTCAAGCCGCTCGCCGACGAGACCGACGGTCCCTCGTATGCCCGCTACAACCTGGGCATAGCCCTGATCCGCAGCGGTTCCGTGGCACGCGGCAGCGAAATCCTCGACGAGCTGGGCGTCGCACGGGCCGATACCGAGGAGTTGCGCACGCTGCGCGACAAGGCCAACGTCGCGCTGGGTTTCGCCGCCCTCCAGAACAAGGACCCGGAGCGCGCGCGTTTCTACCTGGAGCGCGTGCGCCTGACGAGCATGGAATCGAGCCGCGCGCTCCTGGGCTTTGGTTGGGCCGCCGACCAGATGATCGATCCGAAGGCCGCCTTGCTGGCGTGGGAGGAACTGGCAGATCGCGACACCAGCGATCCGGCGGTCCTGGAGGCCAAGCTGGCCGTGCCCTATGCCCTTTCGGAGATCGGTTCCAATGCCAAATCCCTCGAGTATTACGGCAGGGCGGTGGCCGCCTACGAACAGGAAGGCGCCAATATCGACGAATCCATCGCGGCCGTCCGCTCGGGAAAATTTCTCGACGACCTTGTCGAGCGCAATCCCGGCGAGGAGATGGGGTGGTTCTGGAAAATCGACCGCCTGCCGCAAATGCCCCACCCCGGCCACCTGGCAAGCGTGCTCGCGCAGCACCCGTTCCAGGAGGCCTTCAAGACGTACCGCGACCTGCGCTACGTTTCGCGGACGCTCCAGGACTGGGACGGCAAGCTGGCGGTAATGGACGGCATGCTCGCGGAGCGGCGTGAAGCCTTCGCGCGCCGCTTGCCGCAGATCGTGGTCAACCAGCAGAACGCAGGGGTGGGCAGGCTCGATGCGCGGCGCGACGACCTCGTCACCCTGCTGGGCGCGGCGCAGGAGCAGGCCGATGGCGTGGCCTTTGCCGATGCCCGGGAAAAGTCGCTCGCCACGCGCCTGGAGCGCGCGCGCAAGAACCTCGAGGCGCTCGAGGCGGGCGCGGGCAGCGGCGCGCCTGCCGCGCCAGGGCCGGCCGGAACCGGCGCCGGCGAAGACATCGATCTCGTTGCCGCGCGCGACCGGCTGCGGCGGGTCGCCGGTGCCTTGACGTGGAATCTGGCGCAAGAGTTTCCCGGACGGATGTGGGATGCCAAGAAATCCCTCCAGCAGCTCAACGAAGCCCTGCAATCGCTGCATCTGCGCGAGGCCGACCTCATTTCCGCGCAGGCGACCGAGCCTCGCCGTTTCGACGCCCTGGCCGAGCGCATCGTGGCCCTGCGGGCACGGATCACGGCAATGCGTCCCAAGGTTGCCGAGCTAGTGGCGCTTCAACAGCTCGCCGTGGAGGACCTCGCCGTGGCGCAACTGCGCCAGCAGCGCGAGCTGCTGGTCGATTACAGCAATCAGGCACGCTTCGCGATCGCGGAGATCTACGATCGCGCGACCATCGCGCGGGATGCGACCCATGCACGCCCGAAATAAGCCGACTCCGCGAACGCGCCAGGGCTGCCGCGCGGAGGCGCGGCCGATCGGGCGACCGTCCCTGGCGCCCGCCATGGCCGTGCTGGCCGCGGCGATCGCCATCGCGGGGTGCGCAAGCAAGGCGCCACCGGACAATGCGCCGACGATCAAGACCCTGTCGAAGCGCGTCTACACCGTGCCGCCCGACGCCGGCGTGGCCGCCAACGACGAGGCGACGATCGCGGCCTATCGCGAGTATCTGAAGAAGGCTCCGCAGGACGCGCAACGCCCCGAGGCCATGCGGCGCCTGGGCGACCTGGAGCTCGACAGCGCCGATGCGCGCCTGGCCTCCGGTGCGCCGACCCCGGCGGAGGGCGCCCCCCCGCCGCCGCCACGCCCCGAAGGCGCGTCGGCGCCAGCCAGCGCCCCCAGTGCGGGTGGGGCGTCAGGACAGGAGGCCACGCCGGCTGCCGTCGAAACACCCAAGGCGGCGTCCGCCGAAAAAAGCGCCCCGCGCGCCGCGGCAGGGCCCGTATCGGAACCGGCGCCGGCGCCGGCCGCGTCGGCGGCGGATGCCCGCAATTACCGCGCGGCGGTAACCATGTACCTGGAATTGCTCAAGTCCTACCCCAAGGCTCCGGACAACGACAAGGTGCTCTACCAGCTGGCGCATGCCTATGAACTGGGCGGCAGGCTCGAGGACGCCCTGAAGGTGCTCGATCGCCTGGTCGCCGAATACCCCGGCAGCACGTATCTGGACGAGGCGCATTTTCGCCGCGGCGAACTGAAGTTCGCCATGCACGACTACCGGGGGGCCGAGGCGGCCTATGACATTCTTCTCAAGACCGGCGAGCACACGCCGTTTTTCGAGAGGGCCCTGTACATGCATGGCTGGTCCCTCTACAAGCAGGATCGCCTCGAGGAAGCCTTGCAGTCGTTTTTCGGCGTGCTCGATCTGAAGCTGATCGCGCGCGAAGGCGAGGCGGAGCTCGATGCGGTTCCGGGCCTCAGCCGCGCCGACCGCGAGCTCGTCGAAGACACCCTGCGCGTCGTGAGCCTGAGCCTGGAGAACCTGCAGGGCGCGGAGTCGATCCCGCCCTACATGGGTTCGGCGTTGCGGCGCGACTACGAATTCCGGATCTACCGCCAACTGGGTGAACTTTACCTGTCGCAGGAACGGGTCAAGGACGCTGCCGATACGTTCATGGCCTTCGCGCGGCGCTACCCCTTGCACACCCAGGCTCCGGTGCTGCGGGCCCGGGTCATCGAGATATACGAACACGCCGGTTTCGACAATCTTGCCATCGGGGCCAAGCGCGAATTCGTGCAGATCTACTCCCTGCACGGCGATTTTCGCAAGGCCAACCGGCCGGCATGGCTGGCGAGCCGTCCCTTGCTCAAGGCGTACCTGACCGAGCTCGCGCAGCGCGACCACGCCGCGGCCCAGAAGACGCACGAAAGCGCGCAGTACCAGGCGGCGGCCGGCTGGTATCGCGAGCTGATCGAGACCTTCCCCAAGGATCCGGAGACGGCGCGTTCGAATTTTCTCCTCGCCGAGCTGCTGTACGAGGACAAGCATTACGCCGAGGCGGCGGTCGAATACGAAAAGACCGCCTACCATTACCTGGGATTCGACAAGAGCGCCGACGCCGGCTATGCGGCGCTGCTTGCCTACGTCGAGCAGGAGAAGGCGGCCGCGCCGCAGGACCGCGGCGCGATCGCGCACGCGGCCATCGAGAGCGCCCTGCGATTTGCCGACGCCTTTGCTTCCGATCCGAGGGATGGACCCGTACTGGCCAATGCCGCGGAGCGCCTTTATGCCCTGCATGATCTCGAATGGGCCTCCACCGTTGCCGGCAAAGTCCTCAAGCTGACGCCGCCGGCGGACGCGCCCCACCAGCGTGTCGCCTGGACCGTCATAGGCCTTTCGGCCTTCGACAGCGGCAACTACGCCCAGGCGGAGAACGCCTATCGCGAATTGCTGGCGCGCACCGACGCGGCCAGTCCGGAGCGCGCTGCCCTGACCGAGCGCCTGGCAGCCAGTGTCTACAAGCAGGGTGAACAGGCGCGCGCCAAAGGCGACCTGCGCGCCGCCGTCGCCAGTTTCGACCGCGTGGCCACGGTTGCGCCGTCGTCTCCGGTTCGGGCCTCGGCCCAGTACGATGCCGCAGCCGCGCTCATCGAACTGCACGACTGGCCGGCTGCGGCGCGCAACCTGGAGGATTTCCGCCAGCGCTACCCCAAGAGCCCGCTGGCCTCCGAGGCCGGCGACAAGCTGGCCCTCGTCTATTCCGAGAGCGGCCAGTGGGCCCTGGCGGCCGGTGAGTTCGAAGGCGTGGCGGCCCGCAAGTCGGACGACAAGCTGGCACGTTCGGCCTTGTGGCAGGCGGCCGAGCTCTACGAGAAGGCCGCCGGAACCGGCGCCAATGGCGCGGCTGGCGCGGCGCCGGCAAACGCGGCCGGCGCGGCCACGGCCAGGGCTGCCGCGGCGCGCGTGTACGAGCGCTACGTGCAGCAGTACCCGGAGCCGCTGGAGCCGGCGATCGAGGCCCGTTCGCGCCTGGCGCGCCTGGCAACCGAGCAAGGCGATCCGGCCCGCTCGCTGGCCTGGACCCGGCAACTGCTGCAGGCCGAGCAGGCCGGTGGCGCCGGACGGACCGAACGCACGCGCTTCCTGGGCGCCAATGCCGCATTGCTGCTTGCCCAGGGGCCCTATGAGGATTTCCACCGGGTGGCCCTCGTGGAGCCGCTCAAGAAGCAGCTCGCCCTGAAGAAAAGCCGCATGGAGTCGGTGCTCAAGGCCTATGCCACGGCTGCCGACTACGGCGTGGCCGAGGTATCCACCGCTGCCACCTACCACACGGCCGAGGTCTACCACGAGTTCGGCCAGGCGCTCATGGCCTCGGAACGGCCCAAGGGCCTGTCGGCCGAAGAGCTCGAGCAGTACAACGTCCTGCTCGAGGAGCAGTCCTTCCCCTTCGAGGAAAAGGCCATCGCCATGCACGAGGCCAATGTGCACCACAGCGCCGAGGGCATCTACGATCAATGGATCAGGAGCAGTTTCGCGGCGCTGGCGCAGCTGCGGCCCCTGCGTTATGGCAAGGCGGAAACCGGCGAGGATGCGATCGATGCGATCCGCTGAGTTTTTCCGGAATGGTTCCACCCCCTGGCCGGATGCGGCTCGCGCCGTTGCGCTGCTGGCGCTCGCCCTTGTCCTGGCCGGGTGCGCCGCGACGGGTGGCGGCGCCGCGCCCTCGGCCGAATCGACCAAGAACGCCCCGGCGGGCCATGAGGCCAAGCCACCCCTGGTCGCCGAACTCGATCCGGCCGTGATCGCGGCCTTCGAGGCCGCGCTCGACGCCCTGCACGAAGGCCATGCGGCCGAGGCCGAAAAGGGATTCCTGGCCCTGACCCGGTCGCATCCGGAACTGGGCGGCCCGCACGCCAACCTGGGCATCGTCTACCGCGCCACGGGCCGGCTCGACCAGGCCGTGGCCGAGGGAGAACTGGCCGTCCATTGCAATCCGCAGCAGCCCGTGTTCTGGAACCAGCTGGGTATCTCCTACCGGCAGCAGGGCCAATTTGCCAAGGCGCGCGACGCCTACGAGCACGCCATCGCGCTCGATCCCGGGTATCCGGCGCCAACGCTCAATTTGGGGATACTTTTCGACCTTTATCTATGGGACGGCAAGCGTGCACTGGAGCTATACGATCATTATCTGACGCTGACACCCGGCGGTGACGCCAAGGTCGCGAAGTGGGTGGCCGACCTGAAGAACCGCAATCGCGAAGCCAAATCCGAGACCCGCAAGGAGCAGGAATGAGACCGCACCGCACGACCGGGGCCCGCTTCCCGACGATTCCAACGCTGTTGCCGCTCCTGGGGGCGCTGGTGCTCCTGATCGCGGCCATGGCGCCGGCGCACGCCGACGACAAGGCCGACATGGAGCGGACCAAGATCATCGGCAACCGCGAATTGCCCAAGGTCCTGTACATCGTTCCCTGGAAGAAGCCGGTGCCGGGCGAGTTGCCCGGCCGGCCCCTCAAGAGCGTGCTCGACGAGGCTCTGGAGCCCGTCGACCGCGATGTCTTCCGCCGGCAGGTCCAGTACGAGGCGCAGGTCGCGCCTCCCGCACCGGTCACGGCACCGGCCAGCAACAACAAGTAGGGCGCGCGAGCGCAAGGCGCGCCGGCGGCGGTCTTGCCGGCCTGGGCCACGGCCCAGCAACAGTTTCGTAATTGGAGAAAATTCGATGGATGCATTCGGTACGGTCGTGAAGTTCTTCCAGGACTGCGGTCTGTTCATCTACCCCAGCCTGCTCATCATGGCGCTCGGCCTGGCCATCGCCATCGAGCGCTTCATCTTCATCAGCCGCTCGCGCAGCGAGAACCGCAAGCAGTGGGACCGCATCCTGCCCATGCTCCAGGGCGGCAAGCTCAAGGAGGTCTACAGCGCCACGGCCAAGTCCGACGCGGCCATCGGCATGATCGTGCACAACGGCCTGAGCCGCCTGCAGAGCACGCGCCGGCGCGAGGACATCGACGCGGCGATGGAGGAGGGCATGATGGAGATCGTGCCCCGCCTGGAGCGGCGCACCCACTACATCGCCACCTTCGCCAACGTGATCACCCTGGTGGGCCTGCTGGGCACGATCAGCGGCCTGATCCACGCCTTCACGGCGGTGGCCCAGGTCAACCCGGCCGAGAAGGCGGAGCTGCTGTCGGCGAGCATTTCGGTGGCCATGAACAACACCTTCTTCGCCTTGACCGTTGCCATCCCGTTCCTGCTCATCCATTCCTTCCTCACGGCGCAGACCACCGAGATCGTCGACAGCCTCGAGGCGGCCAAGATCAGCTTCCTCAACCTGGTGCAGCGGCTTACCGCCGACGGCAAGCCGGCGACGGAACAGCGCGAGTCCCACTAGCCATGCCCATCCGACGCCTGCACAAGAAGCCGGCGGCGCTGGAGATCACCGCGTTCCTGAATCTGATCGTGGTGCTGGTGCCGTTCCTGCTGTCGACGGCCGTGTTCTCCCGCCTGGCCGTGCTGCAGCTCACGCTGCCCGCGCAGTCCTCGGGCGTGCAGGCGCTCAAGGGCGACCTGCAGCTCGAGGTCGTGATCCGGCCCGACGCGCTCGAGGTCGGCGACCGCAACGGCGGCCTGGTGCAGCGCATCGCCAGCACGCCCGCGGGCTACGACTACACAGCCTTGTCGCAGCTCATGGAGCAGATCAAGGTGAAGTTCCCGGACAAGAAGGATGCCAGCCTGCTCGCCGAGCCCAATACGCCCTATGACGTCCTCGTGCAGGTGATGGACGCCATGCGCGTCGGGCACCTGCCGCAGGGCGCCAACGTGGTGCGGGCCGAGCTCTTCCCGGACATCTCGATCGGCGATGCGCCCATCCGCGCCGCCGCTGCCGGCGCAACGCGGGCGGGATCATGAACATCAGCCCCATGGAGCGCCGCAAGATCCGCGCGGCGCGCAACCAGCCCCTGGTGGACATGAATCTCGTGTCGCTGATCGACATCTTCACGATATTGATCTTCTTCCTGCTGTCGAACTCGACCGAGGTCGAGGTGCTGCCCAATTCCAAGGCGGTCAAGCTGCCCGAATCGATCGCCGACCAGGCCCCGCGCGAGACCGTGGTGGTGGTCGTCAACAGCGACGACATCCTCGTGCAGGGCCACAAGGTGGCCTCCGTGGCGGAGGTGCTCGCGAGCGACGGCGACCTGATCGAGCCGCTCAAGGCCGAACTCGACATACAGGCCAGCCACGCGCTGGTGCGCAAGGAAAACACCCCCGAGAACCAGCCGATCACCATCATGGGCGACAAATCCATACCGTACCGGCTGCTGCGCAAGGTCATGTACACCTGCGCGCGGGCCAATTACAGCGAAGTCTCCTTCGCAGTGCAAAGAAAGAGCGGAACGTAATGGCGGCGATGAGTCTCTCGTACCATTCGGCCGTGCTGCCGTGGTCCCCGTCCCGCGAGGACGAGGCCCGGTTCCGGCGCATCCAGACCGCGGTGCTGCTGCTGGCGCTGCTCTTCGGCCTCGTCATGCCCTGGCTTCCCCGGCCCGCTGCCGACCAGCAGGCCGAGGAGCTGCCGCAGCGGTTCGCCAAGATGATCCTGGAGAACCAGCCCCCGCCACCGCCCCTGGTCAAGCGCGAGCCCGTGGTCGATACGAACAAGACCAAGGCCGAGACGCCCAAGACCGAGGTGGTCAAGCCCGAGCCGGTGAAAAAGCCCGTGGTTGCCGCACGCGTCCCCGAGCCCGACAAGTCGCCCGGCGAAAAACTCGCGGATGCGCGCAAGAAGGCCTCGGGCGTCGGCCTGCTCGCCATGAAGGACGAACTGGCCGACCTGCGCGGCGCGCCCATGGCCGTGCAGCTCAACCAGAACATCAAGCAGGGCCCGGGCGTGGGCGCCGGCGTGGGCGTGGGCGTCGGCAGCGGCAATGGCCCGGGCATTCCCGTGCGCTCTCTCATCACCTCCAATGCCACGCGCGGCAGCGGCGGCATCAATACCGCCGGGTACAGCCGCGACACCGGCGGCGGCGGCCTCGCCGGACGCTCGACGACCCTGGTCGAAGGCGTTGCCGGCGGCGGTGGCGGTGGTGGCGCCGGCGGCGGCAACGGGAATCCGGGCGGAACGGTCACGCGCGGCAACAGCGGCAAGGCGGCGCGCTCGGTCGAGGAAATCAAGCTCGTCTTCGAGCGCAACAAGGGCGCGATCTACGCCATCTACAACCGCGCCCTGCGCGAGGATCCCTCGCTCGAAGGCAAGGTGGTGGTGAGCCTGACCATCGCGCCTTCGGGCGAGGTGCTCGACTGCAAGCTCGTTTCGAGCGAACTCAAGGCGCCGGAGCTCGAGCGCAAGCTGCTGGGCCGGATCAAGCAGTTCGACTTCGGCGCCAAGGACGTCGACCAGCTGACGATCACCTGGCCGGTGGATTTCCTGCCGTCCTGAACGGCGCAAGCGCGAACGGGCGCGGGGGGGCGGCGGGACGGGGCCGGCATCGCGCCGGACCGTCGCCCGCGATCTCATCGCGGTTTGCGAAACCGAAACACGAGCTGGTCCGTCCTTCCCCGTATGCGGGGATCGAACACCCGCAAGGCATGGCTGTCGTCCGAATTGCGCAGCGCCTCGCTTGTCGCCTCGAGAACGAATCCTGCCGCTTCGATTTCCTTGCGCAACTGGGCCGGATCGATGCGGTGCAGCGTCTCCGTGTCGCGCAATCCCGATCCGGACTCGGCGACGTGATCGATCACCAGGAATACGCCGCCCGGCTTGAGCGCGTTGAAGAATGCGCGATCGAGTGCAACGATGTCGGCCGGCCCCATGAAGGCGTCGTGCAGGTCGTGGTAGTTCTGCGCGGTCCACAACACGTCGAGTTTCTCGGGAACGCGGAAATTGGCCACCGAGTCGGTGAGCACCATCACGTTTGCGTAGCCGGGTTCACGAGCGATGGCCCGCGTGCCGGCGATTTCGCTCGCCGGGCAATTGGCCACCTGTTCGTCCGGGACGAACGCGTAGACGCGTCCGGCGGGCCCGACGAGGTCGCTGAAGATCCGCGTGAAATACGCATTGCCCGGCATGAAATCGGCAATGCGGTCGCCGGGCTTCACGCCCGCGAAGGCCACGACGAGGTCGGGCCGGCGCGCGGCGTCCTGCTTCACCTGTTCGATGGGCCGCCGCGCATCGGCTATGGCCTCGGCCAGCGCGGTGGCCGTTAGCGCCGGCGTATCGGCCCGGCTGGTCGTCGACAGTGCAATCAGGACCGACATGGCGGCGAAACGGCAAGCGCGTGAGATGTGCATGACTGCCCCCCAGTGATTCAACCCGGCCAAAGCGCCGGTTGACCGGTTCGCAGCCTACGAGTTAAAGTGCACTTCAAGTCAAGTGGGGCTTTGGAATTTCTCTGGCGGGTTCCGGGGAGGCTGCGCGATGGGTCTGACGATAGGCGAACTTGCCCGGCAGGCGGGCGTTGCACCCTCCACGCTGCGCTACTACGAAAAGGCGGGCCTGCTGCCCGCGCCGGCACGCATATCGACGCGCCGCCACTATGACCAGCGCATCCTCGGCCGCATCCGCATCATCCTGCTCGCCCGCGACGCCGGTTTTACCGTCGAAGAGGCGCGTGTTTTCGTGAGCGGCGTCTCGGGTGACCAGATGCCGTCGAAGCGCTGGCAATCGATGGCCGCCAGGAAAATCGCCGAACTCGATGCGCGGATGAAGACCTTGACCAATATGAAGGCGATTCTCGCGTCGAGTTTTCGCTGCCGCTGCGACCGTCTGGAAGATTGCGAGCGCATCGTCGCCGCCCGGGAGCCGTTCGCGCGGTCATGCCGTTGACCGTGCGTCCGCGGGCGCGGACCGGCGAAACGGGCGTTTGTGCCGGCGGCACCGTGGCCATGCCTGGCCTCCGAGCATGTTGCGCTGCAATAAGCGACAATGGAGCTGTGCTGCCTCCCGGCGGCAACGTTCCATCCACCGGTATTTCGCATTGTGAACTCAAAATCCCCTGTAACCATCAATCTCGCCCTCCAGGGCGGCGGCGCCCATGGGGCCTTCACCTGGGGCGTGCTCGATGGCCTGCTCGAGGACGGGCGCCTCGATTTCGAGGGCGTGAGCGGCACCAGCGCCGGCGCGATGAATGCCGTGGTGATGGCCCACGGCCTGCTCGTGGGCGGGCGCGAGGGCGCGCGGGCGGCATTGGAAAAATTCTGGACGGCGCTGGCG
>Ga0181519_10003026_pt1 | contig 13965 bp, 12 predicted proteins | sample PEATcosm2014_Bin_26_FD_121102 | JGI IMG/M metagenome (GOLD analysis project Ga0181519, IMG submission 121102) | Peatland microbial communities from MTU Mesocosm Facility, Houghton, MI, USA - PEATcosm2014_Bin02_10_metaG | ecosystem: Environmental > Terrestrial > Soil > Wetlands > Peat | place...
AAGCCAGCCTTGCGTGTGGGTACAATTGTGGGTATATTGTCTCTTGCGTGTGGGTACATTCTCGATAGGGGTGTGAACACCGTGGTGTTGACCGACATTTCGATCAGGAAAGCCAAGACAAAGGAGAGAGCGTACAAAGTCAGCGATGGGGGGCTCTATCTCTGGGTGACTCCTGAGCCTGATTGGAGCGACCGGAGACACCGCTACCGCGGCCAGGACTGTACTTCCCGAATGATGGGCAGCATGGTCTCTAGCGGATGAGCTGTCACAGCTGCGGTGATGGAGGCTGTTTGATCCGTTAGCAGACGGGGTAGGCGGCTTACTGTCACATGCAGGGGAGCTAGAGATATGTTTATGTCGGCGCATAACACTTCTCCGGCAGTCTTGGCCATTGTGTATTCTGTCATTCCCTGTGGTCGTTCCGTAACGGAGACCGAGGACGGGTAAAAGACGGATAGTCGGGGCTGACGAGCGTACAGCGCCTGCAATAACTGCCAGAATCCATTTACATAGATAGCCAGAAATTCTTCCAGTCGTTCTTGGATAAACCACTCAGATTGGGGCCGAAAGATGGCCGGTGTCGCGAAATAGTATGCGTGCGTAGGGGTGTCCGTCAGCAATGCAAGTTGTTCAGTAGCCGGTTTGCTGGCATCGTAGGCAAGAGTTTCGCATGTTCCACCAGCAGAGCGTATCTCCTGAGCAATCTTTTCGGCGTCGTCTTTCCCGGTTTGCCAGGTAACAAGAACGCGCCCTCCGCCCGAGGCAATCAGTTTGGCCGTTAGTTCGCCCAACCCTCGCGATCCGCCAACTATCAGAACCGTGCTTCCAGTGAATTCTTCTGGCGCCACCAGCCCCGTGAGCGCCTTCATGGATGCCTGCTCCACAGGAGGCGTGCGGACAGAGCTATACACAGTGCCAGTCAGCCCGCCGCCCGCGATCTCCTGGTCAACCGAGCGGAAACGTGGATCCGTCTCAGTTACGCGAAAGGCAAGAAAATCCTGAGGAATAGATTCCAGGCAGGTCCTAACCGATAGTTCGCTGTAGATGGAGTGCAACCCTGGACAGACCATACCGACCAGGTAGGAACTGGCCGCCAGGGCTGCAATGCGTCGGGCGCCAAGCCACCTTGCGGCAGCCGGGAAATACGCCATCGTATCCTCTGGCGTCATTTGAAATGAGATGCGGCCAGAACGACCGGACATCTGTTCAAAACTCAAATTCAACGGAACAGGAGAAAAGGGCTCCAGCTCCAAAGAAGACGCGGACCAATCGGGGCAATTCTCAGCGGTATAGCCAAATTTCATGGTGATTTTTGAACGTGAGGTACTGCCGACAGAGATATTCAATCGTGCATCAGATGGGCCTTGCTTGGTAAGCGCTACCTCTACGCGCTCGCCCAGATAGACGAATTTGTTGAAGTGGGCGCGTAGACCGCACAACCGAGGCAAGTCCGGTTGTGCTTCCGCCATACAATCGAGTGCCCATAGCAGCAGGTTGATTCCATGCACGACCGGCGCACCGGCCTGGGTGCGTCGCGCCTGAAGCGCATCGACGTGCATTGGATTATGGTCGCCAGAAGCAGACGCGAAACGCTTCTGGTCGCTATAGCTGAATTCCCTTTGTGCCAACCTCGTCAATCTTTCCCCCCGCCTTTGCATCCTCACGGTAGTTCGCCTGCGTTCCTTCCGAGAACATCAAAAGCCTTGCTACTGAGTACGAACTTAAAACGCCTTGTAAACGATCTCCGGTGCAGGTTGGTTGAGCAATACGGTCATGACAATTGCAGCCAGCCCCAGCGCAGACGCATAAACCACGCGCGCATAGCGGCTGGTGAGCGCCGGCCCCTCAGCGGTCTTGATCGACAGGAGTGCAGTGCGCAGCAATTCCCATAAGGCCAGCACCACAGTCGCGAATAGCCCGGCTGTTAGCCAGACGCCAAGCCACTGTACTATGCCCAAAGCAGAAAATATTCTGTCGATCTGCTTCCAGTTACCCCAGAACCAGAAGAGCGTGAAGGCAAACCAGATAAAGTTCAGCCCGCGGCCAAAAGCGATATAGACGAAGTTATTAGCAAGCGCCTTGTAACGCTTGCGGCCCAAGACAAGCGTCAGTCCCAACTGCCAGAGTTTGTTGATCGAGATTCCGCCTCCCGTCAACAGGCCGAAGATCACGAACTCCGAAGTGCGCCCGTGCCATATGCCGACCAGAAAAAACGTCACAAAGAAGCAGAAAACACCCAACAACGGCTGTAGGGTCAGCGACGAGATGCGCCGCATCAGCGCCATCATTAAAGGGTTGTAGACATATGTCTTGAACCATGTTGAGAGCGTAATGTGCCACTGGTTCCAGAAATCCATGACCGAGGAGGCCGCGAAGGGACGATCGAAGTTCTCCGGCAGGCGTATACGCATCAGCCGAGCCAATGCAATCACAATGTCAATATAGCCGGAGAAATTCGAGTATAGAAATAACGGGTACATAACGATGAGGCGGAAAGCGGCATAGAGCTTGAGCGATGTCGGCAAGGGCTGGGACATCTGAGCCAGTGCATCTTCCTGCATCATGTGGAACAGTATCGCCAGTACGTTGATCTTGAAAAAACCGCGAATGATGCGCTCCAGTTGCAGGCCGATCACGCGCGGTCCAAGCGCAATTGGGTCGCTGGCAAATTGGTCACGGGCAAATGCGTCATAGCGTTGGATGGGGCCGCAGATCAGCGTGGTGAAGTTAAGCGTGTAGAGCAGGTAAGCTCCGAGTCCGACGTGCCGCTTCTCGCCACCCTCTCCTGTTTCGATCAAAACGTGCAGCACGCGAAAGAAAATATACGAGAGACCGAGCGTGAAATAAGGGTAATGCAGGAATGTACCTTCTGGTAGGAAGGTGTACTTCTTCAACCATGCATATACAAAGATGACTGCAATAATGCTCCAGACCATCGACCTGAACCGTCCGTGTTTTAGTAGGACTAGCCCACCGTAACCCAGCAGCAAAAACACGGCCAGTGGCAAGAACGCAATCGGGTGTTGTTCCAGCAGTCCTAGAAAAACAACACTGGCCAACAGAAGCACTATGGATCGCCAAACACGCGAGTGGCTGAGATTCGATAAAATCGCTGCCCCTAGGCCAAACAGAACAAACTGAAAAGAGGCTGAATCCATAGTTACCTATTCCTCTCCAATTTGGGATATCCGCTGGGGTTTTCTTTTAACATTGAAAGAGGACCATTTTCGAGATGCTGTGCGAGAATCTCCGCGAAGATCGCGTTTCCCGACGCGTTGGGATGTCCATCGGAAGGAAAGTATCCAGAGACAAGCGCCGGATGAGTGCGCACGTCCGGAAAGACATCGAGATAAGTGGCCCCATCGCGGGTAAAGATCTCGCGAAAGCTCTGATTTTGCCAGTACGGATCGACATTGGTCGGCATATCGGGTAAAAGCATCATCCCCGTCTGAGCGTGGTCTGGCAAAAGTACAGCCACCAAAGGAATGCCTGCCTGCCTTGCTTCCTCAATGACTCGGTCAGCGTTTTCGTCAAACTCCGCCAGCCGCTTCTTGCGCTCCGCACTGGGTTCGTGCTGGTACGGCTCCAGATTCAAAGAAGCCCTGACGAAAAAAAACGGGCTTGAATTGAGATAATGCGACAGCAGTAAAGTGATTCTGGAATGCGCAAAAGGCAGTTTCATCAAGGAGACCATAGATCCAGACCCGACAACCTCCTTAAATCGTCTCCACGCCCTGACCCATAAACTGAGTTTGCGGTTATTTACAAATGCGAGGTTTAAATTATCCTTTACGATCATATCCCCCGAACTTAGCACCCAAAGGATCATGTCTGGCTGGCCCCTCAAAACATCGTCAAAATGACTGGCGATAATATCCGGAGTCCGATAGGGCATTGCCTCGTTGTAAATTTCGATAGGATGTCCAGTCCTCTGCGAGAGTACCGGAGGCAGTAATGCAGCAAAGGATTTTTCGCGCGGCAAGCGCATCCCCATCGCTATCGAGGTGCCAATCAAGACTATTCGATATGTTCCCGGCGGCTTGGTTCCGCACTCCATTCCCGCACGATGTCCACAATTATTAAACCGGTATTCCGTTAACTCGCTTTCCGGGAAGCTCTCTATGCAGACCGCATTCGGTTTTCCACGAATCCCCGTTATCGGATCGTGAAACTCCATGCAATCCTCGGCTGTAACTGGAGGCTCAGGAAATATTCGACGCGCCAGAAATTCTGTTGATCCTATCAATATTGAGATCGTCAAAATAGAAATCAGCGGCAACAGGATCCAATCGTGGCGCGGCAAAACATCTTCAGCTCGGACAGTCGCCTTGTTGACACCAGCTTGAGTCATGCAATCGATTCCTCTCATGGGTTAGGAAATCCGATTCTAATAATATTCATGGGCACAGGGTCTGGTTCCGTCCCATCGAGTGAAAATTCCCAATGCGTTGCACCGGATGCCTCCTCTAATATCTTGGTGAACCCCAGCTTGCCATAATGATCCACAACCAGCTTATTCCGGTCGGTTGGGAAGTAGCTGGCAACCAGTCTCTGCACGCCTACGGCGCGGGCATGTCGCAAGATCTCTCGTAGAACCATTTGTTCAACCTTACGGCCCAGCACACGGCAACTCATCAGCCAGGTATCGATTCCCCAGACATCCGGTTGCATAGGGCGGCAGATAATCACGCTGATCATGCCGTTATCGCCAAAAACGTCAGACAAACGGACCTGTAGGGTGAAAACGGATGGGTCCGCTTCGGCTGCTGCTACCTCCGGATTGGTGTAGCGGCGCGTGGTGAGATTGTACTGGTTGGATTTGTTGATGAGCTGGACGATGCGCGCCCTGCCGGTTGCGTCAAATGGCTGGAAGGTGATGGTCATGTCCAGCGATGCCAGGTAGTCCGCTACACCCCCCACCTGTTTTTGCAGATTGGCGCGCTTGGCGTTGTCCTGATAAAAGCCCGCGCGCTTGATATCTTCCATAGCAAAGGCTGTCGCCTCAAAGTAGCCACCCGCCGCAAGAGTTCTCGCGTAGTAAGCCGGCTCCTCCGGCAGCTCGGGCACGGCCACTTGGGGCAACAGCTTGCGCACCAGCCCGCGCTCCACCGGATTGTCATCGAGAAACACCATGGCGTCGAGGCCGAGCGACAGTTCCTCGCCGATGGCCTGTATGTTGGTCGCTTTATCGCTCCAGTTGGCCTGAAAAACTGCGATGTGATCCAGCTTCAGCAGCATCTCCGGGTGTTTTTCAAAAGGCTCCCGCGCCACCTCATCGGTATTCTTCGAGCAGACGGCGAGCACTATTCCGCGTTGCCGCAGATCCAGCGCCAACCGCTGCACGGCAAGGTGCGCTTCCCCTCTGGCATCACCCTGTGCAATCTGGATTCCCTCCAGACCGTCATCGCCAATCACTCCACCCCAGACCGTGTTATCCAGATCTAGAATCAAGGCTTTTCGGCTTTTGCCGCGGATGGCGGCCAAGGTACGAGCCACATGATCGGCGTAAAACGGGATGAGTTCGTCAGAGAAGGAGAACTTTCCCAGATTCCACAACTGCAGGTTGTGCCAGTCGGCCAAGCCCACCGTCTCCGCAAGACCCGCCACATCTAACAGCACATCGCCCGAACCAAGGACGAACTCGGTCAACTCCCGATTGATGCCGTCAATCAGGCTTCGCAATGTTCCGGGCAGCGCGCGATCCAGGCTGCCCAAAAGAGTTTCCACTGGTGGGGCGAAGGTTTGGAAGATGCAAACTGCATTTGTATGCGACTGAATGCCGTCGCGTAGCATGTGCAAGTAGCCAATGACGCCTTGTACGGTAGCGGATGAAGCCTCGGCATCGCCCAGAGATGGCTTCAGCGGCAGCGCGCGATAGTCGAGTGCAAACAACACTGCATCCGGTTTAGAACTATTAACCTTAGAATCCGGAGTCAGAGCCTCTTGCACCACCTGATCATAGGTGGGTTGTATAACCTCAAGTGCTATGCCATGTCGTGCCGCACTCGCCACCAGCGCTGGCACAATCAGATCGATTGTCGAGTTGCTAAGCACTGCAAGCCGGAACGGAGTCAGCGGAGTCAGCAGCTTTCCTTCTGCACGCGCTTTGTCCATGGCCTTGGCCAGCTTCGTCAACTGGTTCAGGTCCAGAGCAGGTAATGCCAGCGCCTGCACTTCACTGCCCAAGGAGCCAGCCAAGTCTCCCAAAGCCTTCAGCCTCGCAGAAAACTCCTGAGGCACACGAGGCAGCCATTGCAATTCCGTATACAGTGCATTCATTGAAAAAATGCCATTTCGGTTCCTTCACACAATAAAAGGGGGGCCGATGCGATATGCCTTGTTCTAACTCCGCAATCGAATCAGCGCAACAAGATCGCCAACATTTGACAGCTTCCCAATCTCGGATGTTGAAAACTTGATTTTAAACGCCTTCTCAATCGTGAGGATCAACCGGATATGAGTAAGGCTATCCCAGCCATCGACATCCTTGGCCGACAGTTCAGGAGTCAGCTTAATTGAATCCTCATCGAAGACGTCTTCAAATATCTTCGTCAGTCGAGCGAATATCTGTGGTTCATCCATTGCGGAAATCCTCCACTCGCTATCCTACCGAATGAGATATGGTACACCTTCAACCCCAACATTTATAGGGGATATAATATGCGCCCACGGTCAATTCCACCTTTCGCTCTTGGAAGTCTGGAAAGACGTCTTCAACGATGTGGCGCGACCCCGCCCCGAATGCAATCACTGCGAGCGCCACAGACGCGGCGTCCACCGCGCCAGTGGCGCGCCCTGGCTTCCTCCCTATAGCGCCAGGGAATTGATTCACCCCCAGATTCCATCGGCGTGCCATGGAGGATTCTAGAAGCCATCTCATAAATGCTTGAGGAGCATGAGCAGGCAGGCCAGTTGTACGAAGCCGAGGAAGTTCTCGATGTGGTATTCCCATCATGTGACCAGGCGGCGGTAGTTTTGCATCCAGGCAAAGAGCCGTTCGACTTTCCAGCGGCGGCGGTAGCGGCGCAGTGGCCGTCCATCCTGGGTCTTCTGTTTGCGATTGGTCCGGTTGGGTGAGATCATCTCGATTCCGCATTCACTCAACTGTTGGTCCAGCGCATCCGAGTCGTAGGCCTTGTCGCCGATCAACCGTTGGGGCAGTTCGTCGAGGAAGCATCCGGCCAGAACAGCTTCCACAAGCCGGCACTCGGCAGACGAAGCACTTTCGACAGATACGGCGAGAGGAAGACCGTCACCAGAAGCGATAGCGACGATCTTGGTGCCCTTGCCACGCTTGGCCGGACCAACGGCAAAGCCCCCTTTTTGGCGCTCGCAAAGGCAGCATCCACGAACGCTTCGTCCAAATGCAGCATTCCTCGCTTATGCAGATGTTTGGCCAGCAGGCGCAGTGCCTCCACAAACTTGCCTTTGCCAACCCATTGCTGAAAGCGCCGGTGGCAGGTCTGGTAGGGAGGATACTTGGCCGGCATCTCGGCCCACTGCGTGCCGCGGCCCAGAATCCACAGCACGCCGTTCAGCACCTCGCGCGTATCGTGCCAGGGACGACCTCGATTGTCCTCGCGCCGCGCCGGACGCAAGATCGGCTCCACCGCTTCCCACTGTTCGTCTGTCAGTTCCCATCGGTCCGCCATACAAGTCCGTGGAAACGCCTTGAGCAACTCCAGTTTCGCAGAAAAAAGAACCCCAAATGTTTATGAGATGGGTTCTAGGCTCTGTAAGCGGAGGGACGAATGCAATCTGAACTGAACCCTGAAATTTGCCAACATCGTGAAATTTTGAAAATGCGTATTTCGCTCCGTGAGCCCAAATGGGTGTGCCCTAGGCTACCCCCCACCCCTTGGACAATCATCCTGACGGTCGCAGGGGCCAAAGCAAGCTTGTACGGGAAACCAGTAGGGCAGGGACAAGGCCAAGCCAAGGTACGAAGCTGATCGTCGTCCGATGGTTGTCCTTCCCCGTGCCGGAAGCCTGCCAGCCCCCACACAGCGCCCGTTGCGTCTCCAAGGTTTATTGATGGCAGGAACGCTTGCAGGTGCTCACAGGCTGCTCCTTGCGCGTTCAGGCTGGATTACCGCTTCACTGCCAACCGTGCTAGCGGGTGAAGGGAGAGCCACGGAGAGCTGGGGCGCGGGATCGCCGACCAACTTGCCCATCCTTGCACCGGATTTTATGCTCTCGATTTTATCGCTCTAATTTTTTATGTTCATAAACGAGAAAATCCGTCAGAGACTTTGAGTGGGGGGTGGGGTAGCGGACAATCTGTAGACTCCAGCAAGCTGCCAAGGCAAACCACCGGTGTGCCGAACGGCTCCCTTGTTTCCCCCTATGCGCCTCATCGTCAAGATGCGAGTCGGTACCCACCAGTATCGAACAGCCGAACGGGACGACACCCCACAACGGTGTCAGCGGGGGCGAAGTTGGAGGCAGGCCAGTACGGGGCGTTCACAGGCAGTAGGGCAGGCGTGTGGCGTTGCAGAATGGGCAATGGGTGGATCTTGGGCAAGATGAGTGCGGAACGATCCACCCCGCCCCTTGGAACGCCGTCCGGCGGTAGGAGGGGGCGAAGTTGGCTGCTGGCGGTGGTGCTAGCTCTTGTCCCTACAGGGCCGGGCATAGTGTGGTTCGCAGCCTTAGTGCCAGCATCGCTGGGGGCGCATTTGGGGGTATTTCAATTCTTGATTCATATCCGACTGAATCTTTAATGCTTATTGTCCATATGAATCTCTGTCTCTCCGCCACGACCTCATTTCAAGACATCTCAAGACATCCGAATAAGCTCAAAAATCCCCAGTAAATACTGGGGATTTCGTCTTTCAGGTCCATTACGGTTTACTGGAAGCCAGAGCCACAATTCAGTGAAAGTCCACACGCCGGCAGACCAGAAAAACACTTCCCAACACAAGCAAGCGATCCAGCAAGTGTCCTCTGAGCGTGCGCTGCTTCAGAACGATTGACGCGGAGCCATGTCGGCACATTGGGCCTAAAATTCCAGCGCTCACAGTACGACTATCGAGGAATTTGGATAAGCATAGTGAATTCTTAGTATTACATGTGCGCCCCAGTTCCTGGGACGCGGTCCTGTTCCGGTCGATTCTGGCGATTTGAAACAACGCAATATCAGGGATTGGAGATTTGTGGATAAGCCCTCATCATCGACGCCATGGCAAGAGCAACTTGCAGCCGGTAGTCCTGAACTACCGAAGACGACAAGCACGACAGGCAGGCTGATCCAAACGATCGGCTCAGCGGCTGCGTGTGGATTCATCCTATGTATCTTCGAGTGGTGCAAGCACGAACTTTTCCCGAATCTGGGGACGTTGGCGTCTCAAGCAGCAACCATTCTCGCGGTCACGCTGCTGGTGACGGCGATCAGCATCTCCCTCCTCAAGAGGGAGAAGCGGCGTCGCCATGAGATGGCGTCGAAGGAGATGCGATATCGATTGTTGTTCCATAAAAGCCTGATTGGGGCGTACCGAGCGACTGTGGACGGCCGCGTTCTGGACTGCAATGTCGCGTTCTGCCGAATGCTCGGGTATTCCGCACGCGAAGAGTTGATCGGCCAATCGGTCGATATTACGTACTTCAACGAGGGGGGCCGCGCCGGGTTCATTGAACAGTTGCAGGCCGAAGGAGAAGTGACAAATTACGAAGAGCGTCTGCGACGAAAGGATGGCAGCGTCCTCTGGGTATTGGTGAGCGCTGCGCTGGTCACCGATGAGGTTGGCAAAGGCCCGGTGATTAAAGGCACGATGACCGACATTACCGAGCAGGTGAATACGCAGCAGGAGAACCGCCGGTTGTCGGACATCGTGCGTTACTCGGAGGACGCAATCGCCTCCGTATCGATGACAGGAATGATCCAGACGTGGAATGCCGGCGCGGAGCGGATGTCTGGATACAGCGCCGCGGAGGTGCTGGGAAAGCCGATCAGCATCATAACTCCGCCAGACCAAGCGGATGACACAGCCGAGATTCTGGAGAGATTGAAACGCGAGTGCAGGATCGAGAACATGGAGTTGGTCCGCGTGAGGAAAGACGGCCAGCGGGTCACCCTACAGCTCTCCGTATCTCCGATCACGGACCGGGAAGGGAATATTGTAGGGGCCTCCACCATCGCGCGGGACATCACCGATAAGAAGCATACCGAGGCGGCCTTGCAGCAGTCGGAGGAGCAGTACCGGATGCTGTTTGAAGGCAACGCGATCGCGATGTGGGTCTATGACCGCAAAACACTCCGTTACCTGGCTGTCAATGAAGCCGCGATCAAACAATACGGGTACTCGAGGGAAGAGTTCCTGACGATGAAGCTGCCGGACATCCGGTTGGCTGAAGATGTTCCGGCCCTGCTGCAAGAGGTCGCAAAGGAAAAGCCTGGTGTCCATAACGCCGGGATCTGGAGGCATCGCAGGAAGGATGGCACGATCCTAAGCGTGGAGATCATCTCCCATGATTTGATTTTTGACGGGACCGACGCCAACTTAGTGGCCGCATACGATGTCACCGAGCGGAAGCGTTCGGAAGTTGTAATGCGGCAGTCGGAGGAGCAGTACCGGCTGCTGTTTGAAAGCAATCCTACCGCCATGTATGTGTACGATCTCCGTACGCTGGGCATACTTGCAGTGAATAAGGCGGCGATTGAGCAATACGGCTATAGCGAACAGGAATTTTTGGCCAAGACCATAGCCGACATCCGTCCCGCGGAAGACATTCCCCAGCTATTGCAAGACGTGGCAGCACACACGAGCGGGCTTCAGAAACGCGGAATCTGGAGGCATCGCAGGAGAAACGGCTCAAACTTCGATGTTGAGATCGTCTGCCATGGCCTGGACTTCCATGGAACCAACTCGATTCTGGTGGCCGCGCACGACGTGACCGAGCGGAAGCGGGCAGAGGATGCGGTGAAGCAAGCCGAGGCGAAGTACCGGGGCATCTTTGAGAATGCCGTGGTTGGCATCTTTCAGTCCAGGCCCGACGGCCGGTTTATCAGCGTCAACCGCGCCCTGGCCAACATGCATGGGTACGAATCCCCGGAAGCGTTGCTGGCGGACGTCTCCCGCGCGGGGCCGAAGCTGATGGTCGATCCCAGCGGGATGGCCAAGTTGGCCGAGGAGGCCGAGGTGCGTGGAGCGGTGCGTGGCGCTGAATTGGAGATCTACCGCAAGGACGGCACACGAAGGTGGGTGCGGATCAATCTACGCGTTATCCGCGACGCATCTGGCAAAGTCGTGTTACGCGAAGGCACGGTGGAAGACATCACCGAGCACAAAGCCGCCCAGGAACGGGTGCAATTCCTGGCTTTCTACGATGCGCTTACGGAGCTTCCGCAGCGAGCCCTGTTGAAGGACCGGCTGGAGATTGCCATGGCTGGCGCGCGCCGGAGACACGAAAAGATTGCACTGTTGTTTATCGATCTCGACCGGTTCAAAGCCATCAATGACGGGTTTGGGCACTCGTTCGGGGACGTCGTGCTGAAGGAAATTGCGAAACGGCTGAAGGGATGCACGCGAGAGTCGAATACCCTGGCCAGGATTGGCGGAGACGAGTTCATCATCATGCTCTGCAATCTGAAGGACCCCGCCGACGCGGTGCTTGCCGCAGACCAGGTGATGGAGGCAATGAACGCGAGCTTCACCATCCAGGGACGGTCCGTCAACGTGGGATGCAGCATTGGCATCAGCATCTTCCCCGAGCACGGCACGGACGGGGAAATCATGATCCACAATGCCGATGTGGCCATGTATGCCGCCAAAGACAGCGGACGCGGCAATGTGCGGATCTTTACGGATGAGATGAATGCGCAGACCGTGGAACGACTGACCATGGACAATGACCTGCGATTGGCGATCGATCGGGAGGAGTTCTCCCTGGTGTACCAGCCGCAGATGGATATGGAGTATGGCAGAATCACCGGGTTCGAAGCCCTGATCCGCTGGAAACATCCAGAGATTGGCATGATCCCGCCGGGCCGATTCATATCGATTGCAGAGAACAACGGGCTGATCCTGCCCATCGGCGAATGGGTGCTGCGAACGGCGTGCATGCAGGCCCGCAGATGGCAGGACGAAGGACTGCGTGCCGTTCCCATGGCCGTCAACGTCTCCGCGGTCCAGTTTTGTCAGGGAGGTTTCCTCGGGCTCATTCGCAGGGTGCTGCAGGAGACCGGACTCGCGCCTGAGTACATGGAATTGGAGATCACCGAAAGCCTCCTGCTCTCCGACGAAGAGCTGACGCGCTCCGTCCTTCGTGAGTTGAAGACGATGGGAGTGAAGCTATCGATCGACGATTTTGGGACCGGCTATTCCTGTCTCAGTTACTTAAAACACTATCCGGTCGACAGGCTAAAAATCGACCAGTCATTCGTTCGGGATTGTGTTGCGGACCGCGATGACGCAGCCATCACTGCCTCTATCATCAGCATGGCACACAGCCTGCATCTCAAGGTGGTTGCGGAAGGCGTGGAGAAGGAATCGCAGATGTCCTTTCTGCGGCAACACCGGTGCGACGAGATTCAAGGGTACTACTTCAGCAAGGCGATCCCAGCCAACGAAGCAGCATCCTTGCTACAGAGCGAAACGGACTTCGGGCAAGTCGGTGACGGGATCGCGTTTGAAAAGCTGTTTTGGCCCACACCGGCGAATTATTCCGGCCGGCCCCATTGAATGGGTGACAGCATCTTATCGTTGCGGCATCGATTGGAAGAGACTGCAATCGCGCCGGTGTGATTCATGCCGCCGGAGTCCATGTGCTTGTTGCGATGCGACGGATTACTTCAGCTTTGCAATCTCATCGTTTGCCCAGGCCGCATTATTTTTCGCGAGTTGCAGTGCTGGGTCCATCGAGAGCGCGCGCTGAAACCACTGGAGCGCCGTCCGCGGTTGCTTCTTGAACATGTAGGCGGTGCCGATATTATTGGCTGCAATGGCGTTCCGCGGCTCCAGGTCGAGCGTCCGCTGCCAGGACCGAATGGCCTGGTCGTAACTGCCGGTATGCAGAAACTGGAGCCCTTCGTCCATAAAAAACTTCGCATCCCGAGTTGACGGCGCACCTTGCTCCATGGCGGCCAGTGCGCGGAGCGCCTTGTCGTTCTCATCCTGCGTCCACTTCAGATTGTTCCTGCTGAGCGGATACGCCGGGTCGATCTGCACGGCGCGCCCGCACTCCTCCAAGGCAGGCTTGTACTCCTGTAGCAGGGTATGGGCGACACAGAGATTGTTCCATGCGATCAGGTTGTTGGGGTCGTCGGCGACCACCGACTGTAGCACCGGAACGGCGCTTCCCGGCGCGTTGCCATTAATGTATGCCAGCGAGAGGTTGATGCGGTCCTGGATGCTGGAAGTTGCCTTCACGGCAGCTTCCATGGATGCGATGCCGGATGCTGCCGGCGCCGGAGCTGGCGGAAGCGGGAGCACATATTGCAGCGCAAGGTTCTGGGCGTCCGGCAGAAGCAGGTGGTCGCGGGCAAAGTTGAAGTCGCGCAGCGCGCTCACTGAGAGAGCGGAGCCGAGGAGTATCCATGCGGTGATACGGCCGAGCGGCGCACGGAGCCGGAGCGTGGCGCGCAGAATCGCGTCGACACCGGTCCCGGCGAACAGGCATAGGGGGCCGTAGATGGGAGCAGAGTAACGCAGGTTGTAACGGTGGGTCGCACCCTGGATCAGCAGCAGGATCACCGTGAGGATCGAGATGCCGAATGGAAGCCCCGCGTATGTCAGCGAGCGTGCTCTGAAGATGCGATAGAGTGCGGCGGAGAGACCGCACAGTCCGGCGATGCAGAGCAGCGGGCTGATACGAAAGAGGGCTTCGGGAAAGAACCTTGCCGGGACTGAACTCGTTTGCAGACTGTACGGTGCGATGCCGGAGTAGTGCATATACTCGCGCATCAGCAGCAGGGAGTGGGCCACTCCGCCGAAGATTGAGCCGAGCACAGCAAGGTAAATCAGAACA
>Ga0181519_10003029_pt1 | contig 13944 bp, 8 predicted proteins | sample PEATcosm2014_Bin_26_FD_121102 | JGI IMG/M metagenome (GOLD analysis project Ga0181519, IMG submission 121102) | Peatland microbial communities from MTU Mesocosm Facility, Houghton, MI, USA - PEATcosm2014_Bin02_10_metaG | ecosystem: Environmental > Terrestrial > Soil > Wetlands > Peat | place...
CACCAATGAAGGAGAACAGCGCCACACCCGCGGCGATGCCGATGGCGTTGTAGAGACTGCCACCCGAAGCGTTGAAGGGACCGAAGTTGGCCCGCGCGACGAAGAACCAGCCTACGACACCCACGAAGAGAAGCGGCAGGAACTTCAAGACCACCGTGATGTTCTGAAACCAGGCCATCTGACGAACACCGGTGAGGTTGATGATCGCCGGTATCCACAGTCCGAACATCGCGATGCCCCAGTTCTGCATGCCACTGGGGTGGCTGAACTTGAACAAGGCGTCGACGTAGAAGACCCACGATGAGACGATCGCGGCGTTACCGGCCCAGGACTGGATCCAGTAGCACCAGCCGACGAGATAACCGGCAAAGTCGCCGAACTCGTGGCGGGTGTACGCGTACACGCCACCGTCACTGTTTGGCACGCGCTTGGTGAGTTGACCGAACAAAACAGCGAGCAACATCGCGCCCACGGCAATGACGGCCAGCACGGCGATGCCCATCGTGCCCGCTCCCGCGAGCACGGCCGGCATGGTGAACACGCCGGTACCAACGATGCTGCCAATGACCAGTGCCGTGGCGGACGTCAACCCGAGCGAGTGGGCCTTCATCTGATTTCGTTCGGAGAGCGGCTCGCTCTGAGGCTCTGATTTCGAAGCGGACGGAGAGTTAAGTAACGTCATACTGCCTCCTCAAGTACTTCATGATGGGCTCCAAGCCCTAATTAATTGTCCTACTAAATGCGAGAGACTTTCGTGGCGGGCTAAGGACCAAAGTCCACTTCTCTAAAGAAGTACGTGACTACTTCGTGACATCGGGAACTGCAGGACAACGACAACATGATGGTTCGCCAAATCGAGTGAAGTAAGGTAGTCCTTCGGCGACGTTGCGAATCCAGAGCGACGTCACCGGAGGGGCCGCTAGCTCATCGGGAAGAGCAGGAGACTTTTAATCTCAAGGTGCCGGGATCGAGACCCGGGCGGCCCACCGAATGCGTGCGTCTATCCCATGCCGACCCGCTTGGAGGAGTTGGGTCGCAACGACGAAAACCAGCGTGTGACGTTGTTGTCAAGAAAAGTCCACCTTGAACGGCGCCGCGACGAGGGCGAACAAGCAAAGTGGTGCGCGTGACGAACGGTGCAGAGGCCTTCGGACCATCCAGAGGACGTGGCGGCGAACTTAAGGGATTTTTCTATGTCGCTCATGACGCCTCCTAGGACCAAACGAGTCGCCTAGGGTCTGGAGCAACGTTTTCACGCTAACACATTTCCTTGCTGTGTCCTCCCCGAAACTCGATGTCGTTTCACGACGACGAGGTAAGTACGACGAATCGCGGTACGTGGCTCGCGCTCGACACCGAGCTCATCGACACGATGACTGAATGGCGTGCCTCAATAGTCACTACGTTGGAAGTACGCAGGACGTGCGCAAAGCACCTCACGTGCCGAAAGGTCGGCCATGGTCGCTCGCTCCACCGTTGCCAAAGGACCCCAAAGAAAAGTGCACCCGCGTGCTGGCACGGCTTCTTCAAGGAAGGCCCGCGATCTCTCGACGCTTCCACTCGACGAGGTCATGAAGAAGCTGGACACCTCAGAGGGCGGCCTTACCAGTGCCCAAGTGAAGGAGCGCCTGGTCGAGTACGGTCCAAATGAGATCGCCGAAGTAAGACCGAACGAGTTCCTGAAATTCCTCGGCTACTTTTGGGGACCCATCCCATGGATGATTGAAATCGCCGTACTGCTGTCGGGAATACTTCGTCACTGGCCAGACTTCATCATCATCCTGGTCCTGCTCTTCGCGAACGCCTTCATTGGCTTCTTCGAAGAGCACCAAGCGGGCAAGGCCGTCGACGCGTTGAAGGCGTCCCTGGCGATCAAGGCACGGGTGCTGCGCGATGATGCATGGAGCAACCCGCCCGCCAAGGGGCTAGTTCCCGGTGACGTCATACGACTTCGTCTGGGCGACATCGTGCCCGCCGACGCCCGCCTCCTCGAGGGCGATCCGATCGAGGTTGATGAGTCGGCCCTCACGGGCGAGTCGTTACCGGCATCTCGCGGACCCGGCGATTCGGTCTACTCGGCGTCGATCATTCGACAAGGTGAGATCGGCGCTCTGGTCTACGCGACCGGCTCGTCCACGTATTTCGGCAAGACCGCCGAACTCGTTCAGGACACCGTGACCAAGAGTCACTTCCAAAAAGCGGTCCTGCGAATCGGGACCTACTTGATCTACCTCGCGATCGCAATGGTGGCGATCATCATCCTGGTTTCGGTGCTGCGCGGTGACCCGTTCTTGACGACCTTGCAGTTCGCGCTCGTGCTCACGGTGGCGGCCATACCCGTCGCGATGCCAACCGTATTGTCGGTGACCATGGCCGTAGGCGCGCGGCTGCTCGCCAGGAAGAAGGCCATCGTCAGTCGACTCGTGGCGATCGAAGAACTCGCGGGCGTCGACATCCTCTGCACCGACAAAACCGGAACCCTCACGCAGAACACGTTGACGCTCGGCGAACCCTTCGCGGTGGAGGGTGTCGACGTCGAACAGGTCATTCTGGACGCCGCCCTCGCCTCGCGCGCGGATGACAACGACACGATCGACCTGGCCGTGCTGGCGGGTCTTGAACACCCTGCGGTGCTGCGTGGTTACTCCGTCACCAACTTCCAACCCTTCGACCCCGTGGGGAAGCGGACCGAGGCGACCGTGAAGGCCAGGGGCGGACCATCGTTCAAGGTCACCAAGGGAGCACCCCAGGTGATCCTCGCCCTGTCGTCCAACAAGAAGGCCGTCAAGACCGACGTCGATCATGCGGTCCTCGACTTCGCGAAACGCGGATTTCGCTCGCTCGGCGTCGCTCGCGCGCAAGGCAATGGCGCGTGGCATTTCCTCGGCGTGCTCCCCCTCTTTGATCCACCTCGCCTCGACGCGAAGGCCACCATCGCCACGGCCCGTCAGATGGGCGTGCACGTAAAGATGGTCACCGGCGACGCGTTGGCGATCGCTCAAGAGACCGCGCGAACCCTCGGCATGGGCACGGACATCCTTGACGCCGCCAGTCTTCGCACGGGCAAGAACACGGAGTCTGTCGAGACCACCAAGACCATCGAAGACGCGGACGGATACGCCCAGGTATTCCCCGAAGACAAGTTCCACATCGTAGACGTCTTGGAGCGGCACGGTCATATCGTGGGCATGACGGGCGACGGCGTGAACGACGCACCGGCCTTGAAGAAAGCCGATTGCGGCATCGCGGTCTCGAGTGCCACCGACGCCGCCCGTGCCGCGGCGTCCATTGTGTTGACGACGCCCGGCCTCTCAGTCATCATTGACGCGATCAAGGAAAGTCGCAAGATTTTCCAACGGATGAATAGTTACGCGATCTACCGCATCGCCGAAACCTTGCGCGTCCTTCTTTTCGTGACCGCCGTGATCTTGTTGTTCAATTTCTTTCCCGTCACCGCGATTCAAATCGTCCTACTGGCGCTCCTGAATGACGGCGCCATCCTCTCGATCGCCTACGACAACGTCCGCTACCGAGATCAGCCCGAATCGTGGAACATGCGCGTGGTGCTCGGTATGGCGACCGTGCTGGGCGTCGTTGGACCAATCGCCGCCTTCGGTGTGTTCTACCTGGGTGACCGGGTATTTCACCTTGGTCGACCCGAACTGCAAACGATGATGTACCTCACCTTGTCGGTCGCGGGACACCTGACCATCTTCCAGGCCCGAACTCGCGGTCCCTTCTGGTCGATAAGGCCCGCTGGCATCTTGTGGATCGCGGTACTGGGCACGCAGATCCTCGCCACCTGCATCGCGGTCTTTGGGATCTTTATGACCCCTCTCGGGTTTGGCTACGCCGCCCTCGTCTGGGGCTACGCGCTCGTCTGGTTCCTCTTCACCGACCGGGTGAAACTCTTCGCCTACCGGGTTCTCGACCCTTCACGCAAATCGACAGTCACCGATCAGCGCAGCGGTCGCAAGAACTACGACCTCGCGCTCATGGCCGCGAGCGTCGCGCCCTTTCACTCTGACGTTCGCACCGGACTCGAGGAGCCGGTCTATCACGACAGCGCGTCATGCCAGTACGCCAAGGAGATCACTGCCGAGCACCACGTCGTCGCCGGGACCGACGGACGTCGACGTTGCTCGTGGTGTGAAGCGCACGCGCACGTGACACCTTTTCACACCGACGTACGTACCGGATCCGAAGAACCCGTCTACCACGACGCGACGTCATGTCCGTACGGCCAGGAGATCACCGACGACCACCATGATCACGCCGGGACCGACGGACGTCGACGTTGCTCGTGGTGTGAAGCGCACGCGAGCGCTCGGTTGATCAGTGCTGGTTCGCAAAAAGGTCTGTCGCTCGCCTGAGGCGACCGACGTGATTGTTAGAGTTTCACTTATGGTGAGCGCTCCGCAGCGGCCAATTAAGCCTTCATGATCACCTCGAGCGCGGACTCGCCATGAGTGACATCGTCGAGCGTCCCTCAGATGGACTGCGACCACTCGAGCAGGGTTCAAGAATTCTCATCGCCATGGACAAGTTTCGTGGCACGGCGTCGGCGCGCGAGCTCTGCGACGTCGTCGGCGAGGTCGTTGGCCAACTGGGCTACGCGCCCGACGTCCAACCCATGTCCGACGGGGGCGAAGGATTCCGCGAAGCGTTCTCGGGCGAGCTCGTACAGGTCGAGGTGTCAGGCCCGCTCGGCGAGCCCGAGAGTGCGGGCGTCACGCTCGTCGCCAGTGACGCCGGTCCGGTCGCGATCATCGAAAGCGCCGACGCGGTGGGACGCCAGCGCCTCCCTTCACCCACGGGCGATCAAGCGCTGAGCGCTTCCAGCGCGGGCGTCGGTGAGTTGATCCTCGCCGCGGCGAAACTCGGCGCCACCAGCGTGTTGGTGGGTCTAGGAGGTTCCGCGACCTCCGACGGCGGACTCGGTTGTTACGAGGTATTGCGCGCCCACGGCGGACTTCCGGTGCCGGTGATCGCCGCGACGGACGTCACCGCTCACTTCCGCGGTGCACGGCGCTACGCCCACCAAAAGGGCGTGCGCGAAGAGGATCTCGACTTCGTCGACGAGCGACTCCAAACCGTCCGTTCGCTCTATCTGGACGAGCAGGGCATCGATGTCGATCCCATCGAGCGCACTGGTGCCGCCGGCGGAATCCCCGGGGCCCTCGCGGCGTTGGGCGCGTCGCTCGTTGACGGACTTGCAGCAGTCGCGAGCGCCGTAGACCTAGAGGCGCGCATAGAACTGGCGAGCATGGTGATCTCGGGTGAGGGTCGATTCGACGACGGAAGCCTCGAGGGCAAGGTCACGGGCGGTCTCGCCGCCTTGATAGGCGGGCGAGTTCCACTCCTGCTCGTCTGCGGTTCGGTGGAGCCGCTCGCTGCGAAACAGTCGCTCGCCCGAATCAACGACCTACATTTTCTCGATCTCAGTGCCCGCGCGGGTTTGGAGGCTGCGACGAGCGACGTGTTGGGGACGCTACGTGAAACCCTGCGTGAAGAACTCCAAGGAACCCTAACGTCGCGTCAGAGGAGAAGATCATGAAACTCAACAGAGACGTCCTGGACGAGCTAAGGGTCGAACCCGGAAAACACGCCCATCTCCACGATCGCAGCACCGAACAGACGAACAATGACTGGATGAACGAGAAGCCATCGAAAGACCAGGGCGCCAAAAGCAAGGACGAGCCACGCAAGAAGGTGGCCGAGAAGGACCTGGCGTCCTTCGTCACCGAGCTGTCCGTTGCACAGGACCTGCTCTGGGCCGACGGTTCGCACGCCCTCTTGATCGTGCTCCAAGCCCTCGACGCCGCGGGCAAGGACGGCACGATCAAACACGTGATGTCGGGGATCAACCCTCAGGGCTGTCGCGTCGAGTCCTTCAAGCAACCCTCGGCCGAAGAACTCAATCACGACTTTCTCTGGCGATGCACCAAAGCGCTCCCCGCCCTCGGTGGCATCAGCATCTTCAATCGCTCCTACTACGAAGACGTCCTGGTCGTTCGGGTGCATCCCGAACTCCTGGACCGCACCCACGAGCAGCCGGCCGACGGAGATTTCGCGAAGCTTTGGAAGAACCGCTACGAGGACATCAACAACTTCGAACACCATCTTTCTCGAAATAACACGAGCATCGTCAAAGTCTTCTTGCACCTCTCACGCGACGAACAGAAGAAGCGCTTCCTCAAACGTCTCGACGATCCCGACAAGCGATGGAAGTTCTCCACGAGTGACCTCGCCGAGCGCCAGCACTGGGACGAGTACGAGAACGCCTACGAAGAAGCCCTGAGCGCGACCTCGACGCCCTGGGCCCCCTGGTACGTCGTGCCGGCAGACCACAAGTACGCGTTGCGGGCCCTCGTGGGTGGCATCATCGTTGACGCGATCGACCAGATGGACCTGAAACCGCCGCGTGTGGCGAAGGACAAACTCGCCGCACTCGACCAAGCGAAGAAGGATCTCCTCGCCGAAAAATAGTCGATCTTCAACTCGCGAAGTGACCGCGTGGCCTGACTACTTCGCGTATCCGTACTTACGCAGAAAGCTCTGCAGGGCCGTAACGAAACGCGCCCCACTCGGTTCGATTGGGCTCAGGGTGCTGTTCAGGTGACCCGCCTTCAGTTGTTCAGCAAGGAAGCTCTTCACTGCGCCGCGGTGTCCAAGCATGTCCTCGTCGGCCGCCCAGGCGGCCGCGACACCCACCGAATCCTGGTAGCGGCTACTCGCTTGGGCCTTGAATGCGCGCAGCCATTGGGTAGCGTCGCGCGCGATCAGCGCAGGGAATTGCCGCGTGACGTCGTGAAACGAACCGTCGGCAAATGCGAGGATCTTGATCGGCAGACCCGACGCGGCGAAGTCAGTGAAGGCGTAGGCGAAGGCGTCGTCGGCGCTCACGAAGTACGTGGCGCCGCGAGGACCGATCTTCTCGAGACGTGCGCCCGGGTCACCGAAGTTGTACTCGGACTTACGTACTTTCTTTGACGTCGCCCCAAAGGAGAACACCTGTTCAATGGAACAACAGTGCGCCCCACCGCTGTAGAGGTCGAGGACGACGTCGGGCGTCGCGCCCGCGCCCAAACGGACCACGTGCAATACCTTGTCGCCCGCCGCGATGGCATTGGGCCAACACATGTCCACGCACCACGCTGAGGTCACCGGAGCATTCAAGAGCTCAACGCCCTTGCGACGGATGATGAGGTGCAGGTGCTGTCCTTCCGGGAAGGTGCCCGAATAGGTGAAGGTCGCCGTCACGTCGCCCATCGTGGCGGACGTGGTCGATACGCTGTGGACCTTCCCCGCGGCCCCGGCGACGGGAACGGACGTCGCCACCCCCAGCGCCACTGCGAACACGCCCGCGAGGAGCACGTTTAAGCCAGCGCGACGTCTCTTCTGAGTCCTCACGAATTCCATGGCATCACCGTAGGCCAGCGAGCCACTCGCTCGGTCAACTCGGGAAGTTGCCGCTTACTGCTCGTAGTTCTCGACGACGCTCTCGGGACGCACGCCCTCAACGTCGGGATTGATCCCGGCGGCGCGACTCGCGCGACGGCGACGAAGTAGGTCCCACAGCTGGTCCAGTTCGACGTCGATGGCGTGAAGTCGCTCCAACTTCTCCTTCGAGAGCGGCTCGTGGAGGTGGGAGTCTTCGAGACTCTTCTCCTCATCGGTGAGGTCACTCACCTTCTTCAAGATGCTGTTGTCATCCATGATCACGTCCTTGTGGTCGCCTTCGCTGCCTCGACTCTAGGGGCCAACCAGCCCGCAGCGAACCTCGGCGTGGAGAAGTCTTCTAGGAAGCGAAGCGCCTTGCGAACATTCGACGAAGTGGCCCGGGAATCAGTCGCTTGATCGAATCGGTCTGTCGGCGAAGGCGCACAATCTCTCGCTCATCCCATTCGTGTTGGGCTTCGAGTACCGCGTACTCGTGCGCCAAGCTCACGTGGCGTTTAGTGAGATCAACGAGCTGGTCGGTCAGGGTGACCATGTCCTGGGAGAGTTCCTCGAGCGCCCGACCACCATCATCGTGTACCGCTTTCACCACGAATTGATAGGTCAATGATTCGCGGTCCTCGAGCAGCGCCTCAAGGACCTCGTCGCTGAGGTCACCACGATCGACGCCTACTTCGGTCGAAAAGACCGGCACGGTCACCCGCTGCAGTTCGACCGCCACCAGGCCCGCTTCTCGAAGGAGATCAAGCAGGCTCTCTTTGGTCATGAAGTGAATGTGCGTCCGGTCAAGGAGTCCTGTCTCGGCGTAGGGGAAGTTGCCGCGCAACAGAGCTATCTTGACGTCGACGTGGGCGATGTTGGGAACCGAGACGACGACGACTCCTGTCGGACTCAGGTGCTTCAGGGAGTTGCGAAGGGCCCGCAATGGTTCACGTAGGTGTTCGAGGACGTCACCGAAAAGTATCGCGTCGAATACTTCGCCATCGAGTTGACTCCAGAGCTGGTCGGACTCCACGTCACCTACGATGAGTCGCTCGAGCCAGGGCATCGCCGTTTCGGCGACCGCCGCGTCAACTTCGAGGCCGACCACTCGACAACCTTGCGCCTTTAACTGCTCACTCACGTGGCCCGAGGCACACCCGACCTCGAGTGTGCGCTTGTTAAAGCCAACCATGCGCAGCATGCTCGCGTGTGAGTTGTTCTCACCGCCCGGGTCGACGGCCGTGTGATAGTGCGAAAGCATAACGAAAAACTAGTCCTGATTCGCGCGCGAAACGAAGAGGCTACTCGCGGGCCAATTACGTCATTCGTTCACTCGGTCCTCAGTCCCGACTCGATCAACGTCAGCTCTGGCCCGTCGAGCCACGACGGCGAGCAGCCCAAAGCACATCCAACCCACGATCACGGCGAGCCAAAAACTGACAGCTCGGTAGATCAGTACGGTCGAGAGGGCGTGCACCCGCGTCGACCCGTAGGCCACGAGGACTACCGTGAGGCCACCTTCGACCAGGCCCAGACCACCTGGCACGATCGGCAGCACCGCGACGATCTGGGCGACGCCGTAGGCGAGGACGACGCCGTGCCATGGAATGGGCGCGTGCACCGCGGTGAAGGCAAAGAGCAGGCACGCCAGATCGAGCGCCCACACGGCAAGTGCGAGCGCGATGACGCGGGCGGTCTCGAGCGGACTCAGTCGAATCTCCCGCATTCGATCGATCGTCGCGTGGACCCGTGAAGCCGCGTCGCCGCGCGGGTGACCGGTAACACGCTGGGCCACTCGCACGAGTACTCGCAGAAACCGGAGGAGGAGATCGCGACGTACGAGCACGCTGCCGGCGAAGACGATCACGAGCACGCCTATCAGAGCGACGCCGGTGATCGACGCGCTCGCGCTCGTGGCGATCGTCACGATCACCCCGAAAAGAAGCAGGCTGGACATACCAATCGCTTGTGCGATGATGATCGTGAGGATCGCCCAGCCCGAGCCCGCTCCACTCGCCCCGCGACGACGGTACTCGTGATAACGAAAGGCACTCGATACCGCTGGTTCGCCGGGCACCGTGTTGGCGATCGCGTTGTTCGCCAGCGAGATCACGAGCAACGGACCGAGTGCCAAAGTTGCTCCGCCGATCCGTAGTACCCAGCGCTGCAGAAGACCAAAGACGAAGATCGAACCGAACTCGGCGACGACCGCGGCCAGTACCCACCATCCGTTGACGAAGGCCAATTCATGCAACGCCGAGTGAAGGTTGCCGCGTTGGGTAAAGAGCGCGACGAGCACGAGAGCCCCGAGTACGACGCCAATCACGTATCGCACGAGAGGCCACCATCGCGAGCGCGGTTGAGACACCGGGCCCGTGATTGACATGGCTCTAAACTACCGAGGACGTCACGTCGTTCCAACAGACGACGTCAAGGACGCGCGAAGAGAGGCGACCAGTGGCGCAAGAATTCCGTGGCCGAATCGGACGTGAGTGGCGCGATTCCGTGCCGTGGTGGCCGGAAGAACCATCAGCCCCTCAAGGTGCCGCGAACGTCGTGGTGGTGGTACTCGACGACGTTGGCTTCGCCCAACTCGGTTGTTACGGATCTGACATCGAGACCCCGGTAATCGACGCCCTGGCCCAGCGTGGAGTTCGTCTGGCCAATTTTCACACGACTTCGCTCTGTTCACCGACCAGGGTCTGTCTTCTCACGGGTCGCAACCATCATCGAAGCGGCCTCGGACGCGTCGCCGACCTCGCCGTGGGTTTTCCCGGCTACTGGGGCAAACCACCCCGAGAGAACGGCTATCTCTCCGAGATCCTTCGTGCCAACGGGTACGCGACCTACGCCGTAGGAAAGTGGCACTTGAGTCCAGAAAACGAGACGAACGAGGCAGGTTCGCGCGCCACCTGGCCCCTCGCGCGGGGCTTTGATCGTTGGTACGGCTTTCACGGCGGTGAGACGCACCAGTTCGTTCCGGCCCTCTTTAGCGACAACCACTCCGTACGACCGCCCCGGTCCATTGCCGACGGTTACCATTTGAGCGAGGACCTCGCCGAACGGGCAATCACGATGTTGGGCGATCTGCGTGCAGTCGACGAACGAAAGCCGTTCTTTCTCTACTTTGCCACTGGCGCCTGCCACTCACCCCACCAGCCGCCGCCCTCGTGGCGCGACCACTACCGTGGAAGATTCAACAAAGGTTGGGACGTGTGGCGCGACGAGACCTTCGCGCGACAACGCGAGATGGGCCTGTTGCCGGCAACCGCATCAATTTCACCACGTCCAGATTGGGTACGTCCATGGAGCGAGTTGAACGACCAGGAAAAGGTCGTGGCGGCGCGATTCATGGAGTGCTACGCGGGCTTCCTCTCGCACGCCGACCAGCAGGTCGGTCGCGTCCTTTCATTCATCGACGATCTCGGCGAAACAGACAACACCATCGTGGTCGTTGTCTCGGACAACGGCGCGAGCGCCGAAGGCGGTTCCGAGGGATCGATCAATGACGTTCGCCTGACGAACCTCGATCCCGCGAGTCCCCAAGAGATGTTTCAGCGCCTTGAGGAGATCGGTGGCCCTTCGACGCACAACAACTACCCATGGGGCTGGACCATGGCCGGGAACACACCTTTTCGACGTTGGAAACGAGAAGTCCACGAGGGCGGTGTCACCGACCCCCTCGTCATCGCCTGGCCCGGAGGAAATCTCCATTCCGGCGCCATTCGTCAGCAGTTCACCCACGCCATCGACGTACTTCCCACGCTCACTGAGTTAGTGAAGGTTCCACTACCCGAGACCATCGAGGGCGTCACCCAGACCGCACTTGACGGCGTGAGCTTCGCGTACCTGCTCAAACAGGACGGCGAACGTGCCCGCGAGCGTCACGAGACTCAGTACTTCGAGATGTTCGGGTCGCGCGCGATCTATCACCAAGGATGGAAGGCTGTTACCTTCCATCCCGTCGGACCGCTCTACGACGACCAGAACCCCAACGCTTCGTTCGATGACGATGTTTGGGAGTTGTATCGGGTCGTGGACGACATCGCCGAGACCCGTGATCTCGCAGGAATACACCCTGCTGTCCTGAGCGACCTCGTCACGCTTTGGTGGAACGAGGCCGAGCGAAATCAGGTGCTGCCCCTGGACAACCGGGTCCTGTGGGCTCTCACCCATCCCAAGCCCGACCGACGCGCTTCGCGCGACCGCTTCCGTTACTTTCCCCTTGGGGCACCCGTACCCGAATCGGTCGCGGTGAACGTACGCAATCGCTCGCACGCGTTGCTCGTAGATTTCACCGTCCTGGATTCCACGAAAACGGACGGCGTCCTTCTCGCGCTCGGCTCAGTGCTCGGAGGTTGGTCGTTGCACGTCCTCGACGGAAAAGTACGCTACGTGCACAACCTCTATGGCAAATCTCTCGACGAGATCGTTGCGAACGCGCGACTTTCCGTAGGTTCGCACCACGTCGAATTCGTCTTTACCAAGGACAGCAGTCTCGGTGGCGTTGGGGTCTTGCGCTGTGACGACGTCGAAGTCGCGCGCGGCACCATTGAACGCTTCACGCCGTCGGGGTTCAACGGGGTCGGCGTTGGAGTCACCTGCGGTTACGAATGGGGTCCGGCCGTTGGCCGCGGATACGCCACTCCTTTCGAATTTCCCGGCGTTATTGAACGAGCGGTTGTCGAAACGAGAGGTCCAGTCGTGCGCGACCCGCTCGCCGAGCTCGATGCGATTCTCTCCGAGCAATGATCACAGTAGGTTCGCGCTCGGTCGGCCTTTGGCGCGGCGACGAAAGTGGGCCTGCGCACTAGACGACGAAAAGATCAGTGTTGGTTGTACTTCACCGTCGTCGTCTTGCCGTTGAGCAGCGTGATCGTGAAGGTGAAGACGCCATTACGCGAACGCGGCTGGACGCTCACGCGTACTCCCAGGGCGGTACCACTGTCGCTCAGCACCAGGGCGGAGGTCCCGTGGTGGCTCGTGACCGTGGGTCGACCATAGAAGCCGGTGCCGATGATCTGGAGGTTGACGGTCCTGCCCGCCACGGCGTGGCCGACCACGTACGAGGCGACCGGCCCCGCGGGCACGACCGGGGTGACCGGCGCAGGGTTCGCGGCGGTCACGGTAAGGGTGAAGACGAACGTTCCCTGGTCTCCGAAGCCGTCGGCGGTCGCGCCGGTCGCCTTGTAGGTGCCCGCAACGAGTGTCGCGCCGTTGCTCGAGACCGCGCCACTACTCGAGACCACCAGGTTGGGCGAGCCGGTCGTCTGCGTGAAGGTCACTGGGCCCGTGTTTCGGCTCACGCTCAGTTGGGCACTGAACGTCGGAGTCGAGGTCGTGACGACTGACGCCGTCGTCGGGCTGTTCTGCGTGATCGGCCCGACGGTCATCGTGAAGGTAAAGTCGCCCGCGTCCCCGCTCGGGTCACTCGTCGTGCCCGTCGCGCTGTAGACCCCAAAAGGTAGCGCGCCGCTCGTCGTGAGCAGTCCCGTACTCGAGACCAGGAGGTTGGGCGAGCCGGTCGTCTGCGTGAAGGTCACTGGACCGGTGTTTCCCGAGACGACGAGTTGGAGCGAGTAGTTCGGTGTCTGGGTGGTCTTCAGGGTTATCGTCGTCGGCGCCACCTGGGTGATCGTGCCGACGCTCAAGATGAAACTGAAAAGACCCACGTCACCCTTGGCGTCACTCGTTGAACCCGTTGCGCTGTAAGTACCCGGGACCAACGAGCCACTCGTCGTGAGCAGTCCCGTGCTCGAGATGACGAGACTGGGCGTTCCGGTCGTCTGGACGTAGGTGACCGAAGTCGTCGCACCGCTGACGGTGAGTTGCTGGGTGTACGTCGCCGACGCCGCGACCGAGATCGACGTCGCGCCCGGGGTACTGATGAGACCACACGCGTAGTCACCATCGAGGCCGTTCATCGGGTACTGGATCATCGCCACGCGTCCGCCGTCAAAGGACGGCAACGCGCACGCCGCTTCGGCGGCTGCGAGGGTCGGATAACCGGGCATCCACGCGGGGATCGTCTTAAAGGCCGTGGGCGGCGTGCCCGTGATCGTGTTCCACTGTTGAGCGGTCGAGTAGATGCCAAGATTGGTGACCCCGACACTGGTCAAGTACGCAATGGCCCCAAGCAACATCGACTGATCGTTGTTCAGCGACGAGCTCGAGGGTCCGTACGCCGATTCGATGACTTCCCAATGGTTCCCGGTCTCGACGTCGAGCCACCAGTTGGCACTCGTCACCGCGGTAGTGGGCGACGCCGATCCGTCGGCGGTCTCGGCGTTGATGGCGTTGGCGAAGGACACCTTGGCCGCGCCCCACCCGTAGTCGTAGGCGCAGGTCGTCGAGTTACCCCCCGTACAGGACTGGGGGCCGGACCCACTGATTGGCCAGTTCGACGTGTCCGACGGACCTGGGTCGTCGGTGTTCATGTAGAACGCGGGCACTCCCGCGATGGTCGACTTCGCCCAGGTGACCTCACTGGCGAGACAAGGG